>Ga0207971_100016_pt1 | contig 305040 bp, 274 predicted proteins | sample LakWasMet56_HOW8_2_FD_183890 | JGI IMG/M metagenome (GOLD analysis project Ga0207971, IMG submission 183890) | Freshwater sediment methanotrophic microbial communities from Lake Washington under simulated oxygen tension - Sediment Metagenome... | ecosystem: Environmental > Aquatic > Freshwater... | reverse complement strand
TTGTTGGCGCAGTTGCGCTCCATGACATCGTTCCCACGCTCGTCCAGGGCTTGCAGCGCCTCGAATACCGCGGCTACGACTCCTGCGGTGTGGCCATCCACGCCGCCAGCCTGAACCCCGCCGCCGCCGGTGGCCTGGTGCGCGCGCGCAGCACCCAGCGCGTGGCCGAACTGCTGGAACAGGTGCGCACCGAGCACTTGAGCGGCGGTACTGGCATTGCCCACACCCGCTGGGCCACGCATGGCGCGCCCGCGGTGCACAACGCCCACCCGCATTTCAGCCACGGCTGCACGCCGGGCGCCGCCGAGCAGCCGGGCCGCGTCGCCGTGGTGCACAACGGCATCATTGAAAACTACGAGCAGCTGCGCGAGCGCTTGCAGGCACGCGGCTACGCGTTTGCCAGCCAGACCGATACCGAAGTCATTGCCCACCTCATCGACCACCACTACAGCGGCGACCTGTTTGCCGCCGTGCAGGCCAGCATCGCCGAGCTGCGCGGCGCTTACGCCATTGCCGTGATGCACAAGGATGAACCCCACCGCGTGGTGGGCGCCCGTGCCGGCTCGCCGCTGGTGCTGGGTGTGGGCGCGGGTGGCGAGGCGCACTTCCTGGCGAGCGATGCCATGGCGCTGGCGGGCGTCACCGACCAGATCGTCTACCTCGAAGAAGGCGACATTGCCGACCTGCAGCGCGGCCGCTACTGGATTGTGGGTGGCAGCGGCAAACCGCTCAGCCAGGCCGATCGCCCGGTGCGCACCGTCCACGCCCACAGCGGCGCAGTGGACCTCGGGCCTTATCGCCACTACATGCAAAAGGAAATTTTCGAGCAGCCGCGCGCCATTGCCGACACGCTCGAAGGTGTGGCTGGCATCGTCCCCGAGTTGTTTGACGGTCCTGAGCACAACGGCACGCCGGGCGCCGCTGCCTGGCGCGTGTTCGAGCAGATCGACCGCGTGCTCATCCTCGCCTGCGGTACCAGCTACTACAGCGGCTGCACTGCACGCTACTGGCTCGAAGACATCGCCGGTATCCCCACGCAGGTGGAAGTGGCGAGCGAATACCGCTACCGCACCAGCGTGCCCGACCCGCGCACCCTGGTGGTCACCATCAGTCAGTCGGGCGAAACGGCCGATACGCTCGCCGCCCTGCGCCACGCGCAGAGCCTGGGCATGGCGCACACGCTGACCATCTGCAACGTTGCCACCAGCGCCATGGTGCGTGAATGCAAGCTCGCCTATGTGACGCGCGCCGGCGTGGAGATTGGCGTGGCCAGCACCAAGGCCTTCACCACGCAGCTTGCCGGCCTGTTCTTGCTCACGCTCGCGCTGGCGCAGGCCAAGGGGCGCCTGACCGCCGAGCAGGAAGCTGCCCACCTCAAGGCGATGCGCCACCTGCCCGTCGCCTTGCAGGCCGTGCTGGCGCTGGAACCCCAGCTGATCGCCTGGGCCGAAGATTTCGCCCGCATGGAAAACGCCCTGTTCCTTGGCCGTGGCCTGCATTACCCGATTGCCATGGAAGGCGCACTCAAGCTCAAGGAAATCAGCTACATCCACGCCGAGGCCTACCCGGCTGGCGAACTCAAGCACGGCCCGCTGGCGCTGGTGACCAGCAGCATGCCGGTGGTCACTGTGGCCCCCAACGACGCGCTCTTGGAAAAGCTCAAAAGCAACATGCAGGAAGTGCGCGCGCGCGGCGGCGTGCTGTATGTGCTGGCCGACGGGGATACCCGCATCCAGAGCGCGGACGGCATCCACGTCATCCGCATGCCCGAGCACTACGGGGCACTCAGTCCCATCCTGCACGTCGTGCCGCTGCAACTGCTGGCGTACCACACGGCCTGCGCGCGGGGGACGGATGTGGACAAACCCAGAAACCTTGCCAAAAGCGTCACTGTCGAATGACGGTGGCGCTTTTGCGGCGCTCAGTGATCGTAAAAATAAACTCTGTAATGGAAAAATTAACTCTGTAAATTTTTTTCGGGGTTCGGTTGTCGGGTCGTGTTTCCAGGAAACTCCCTGCAGTCAAGAAGTTCGATTGCATGGTGGAACGCGCTTGCACTGAAATTTTCTTCTCAGAGAAAGTGCATTTCCGTCATAGCTCGTCAGTTGACCGCTTCAGGCTGATCCGTGACCTTCGCGGCTGGCAGCCTCAACGACCGCTTCGCCGAGTTCCGGCGCCTGAAGTGCGGCAGGCTCGTATGACCGCATCACTGCCGACACCGGTCAGTGGACCGCTGCGCAAACTGGCGAACGGAACGATTGACTGCTTAGGGACGCCGCGACCGGCACAAATCGCCGCGGACACGGTGCAGGGTCGTGCGGTCCGACGCGTCGATGAGGTAGTCATCCAGCGTCAGGGTCTCGGAAGCTCGTTGGGTTGTGGGCTGGGGCAGACAGGAGCGGACCGACCCGGCCAGCGTGCGGGCGAATAACCGAAAGCCGGGCGCTACCTGTCTGTCCTGACGCTGCGGCTTGCCCGCGTCGGTCAGGCGACCGACCTGCCACGGCGAAAACGCTGGCGCTGCAGGACAGGTCCACCACGTTACAGAGTTCGCAAATTGGTGCAGGCTGTGTCGATGGGCTGACTCGTGAAGATGCTTGGGCCGCTGGCGCACTGGATGCATGACCAGCGCCGGATAAGATGTGGCTCAGCGGCGCAGAGCTGTGTGGTTAGCCGCGATTGCGTGGCTACGCCAACAACCTGTGCCAGGGGGAAGGTCTTGTGCGGGAGAACCCTGCAGAAGGAGACGGCAGAACGAGGAGCCACATGCACTCAGTGCAGTTCGAAATCGTGAAACCAACTGATGACTCGGCTTTCGAGGACATGTGCGCCCGAATTTATGGCGAACTGTTCGGAGACCCGATGCCAAAAATCAATGGGAGGCGGGGGCAAGCTCAGGGTGGTGTCGACGTTTTCGTGAACTCGCATACGGGCCGGTTAGGCATCCAGTCCAAGCGGTATGTCGATGGCGCGTTAACGCTCAAGATGGTCGAGAAGGAGCTTGAGCGCGCGGAAAAGAAGAAGGTTCCCATCGTCAGGCTCATCGTCGCGACCACTGCGGCTGCTGACGCAACGCTGTTGCACTCCGTCCAGGACCTGTCTGACAAGCGCGTTGCTGCGGGTCAGTTCCCTGTCGAAATCGAATTCTGGGATGACATCTGCCGCCACATTCGAGGCAATGGCAAGTTGCAGCGGGACTACGCGCCAAATGCGCCGGGAGCGATGTTCCAGGAACAGAGAGAAAGCAATCTAGCGCTTCAAACGACCGCGCTGCGGATTGAGTCGAAGCTGGACGGTGCCATCGGCCTGCCAGGTGCAAGGTCGGACTCTGTCAACAAGTTCATTTCTGACCAGCTCGACGGCATCAATGACTTGCTGAAGGCCTGCCGATTTCGAGATGGCCTAGAAGCCGTGACTCGCTTGGGGTCGGACATGAGCGTGCTGGACCCGCATCAGCAGGCCCGGTGGTATCTGCAGCGGGCGCTGTGCACTTGGCACCTGGAGGGCGGAAAAGCAGCAGTCGCAGACTTCCTAAAGGCAGCGGAGCTGTACCCTGACGATGAAAAGATGGCAGCAGCGGGTGTGCGCGGGCTGCTGCTCAACGACGATGTCGCGGGCGCAATTGCCGCGGGTGCAACGGCCGTAGCCCGGTTCCCCACGTCAGCGCATGTTTGGATTGCGTATACGAACGCACGCATGTTCAACGGTGAGGGCATCAAGTTGGCGGATGCGCCAGCGGCTATGCGGTCCAACTGCGATGTGCTTCAAATAGTGGCGTTGGCGCACAAGATGGTGGGTGACCTTGCGGGCGCCAATCATGTAATTGCGCAAGCACTCGACTTGCCTGGTGCGGGGTTCTTTGTCCGGAGAACCGCACTGGCGATGGCGCTGGAAGTTGCGACGGCAGACCCAATCCAAAGCGCATTCGAACTTCGGCCTGGAGCCAATCTCGATGCATTGAAGCGGGCGATTTCTCACCTGACTCCGCGCAAGGAGCGGTTGTGGGACGTTCAAAGCACAGAGGCCCGCGCGGACACGCTGGTGCACCTGGCCTATGCGTACAACCTCGCTGGCCAAGCTGAAGAGGCGTTGAAACTCGTCGAAGAGGCTCGGCATGCTGATGCGCTGAGTCCAAAGCTCCAGCGCGTGGCATTGGATGCTTACCGACGGCTAGACCGCCTTGACGAGATTCTGGTCAATGGCCGTGCCTGGCTGGACCAGCTTGAAGAAGAAGCGCTGATACTGGTCACTGAGGTCGCATCTGATGCAGGGGACGTCGCTCTTGTTGGGGCAGCGGTTGCCGCCATTCAGAAGGTCCCGTGCTCCGAGCCCAAGGTGCTCGACATCATGCAGGCGATGCGGTGGATTGCGCTGTGGCGGTCGAAAGACGGCCGAGCCCAGGCGACCGCGGAGGTCAAGGCGGTCAACTGGGCCACTAAAGACAGCCTTCCACTCATTTGCGGTGGCGCACGCATTCTTCACTTGGCAGATGAAGACGCTGAATGTGATGTCGCGGTTGCCCGTGCTAAGGAGCTCGTTCCCGATTTGAGTCAGGGGCCTGCAGCACTTCAACTCGCGGACCTGTACTACGCGGTGCGTAAGCACGCCGAAGCGGCGCGAATCTACGAGAGGTTTGCACCGCTTGGGCACCGAACCGAACTCCATGTTCGGCTCCTGGTTTGCTACGTTCGCAGCGGTGCACGGAAGAAGGCGCGTGAGCTCCTGACGTCATTGCCAGGCGACTGGGCCGCTGACGACCACATTCGGGGGCTTGCCCTGGAGCTAGGGCAGCAGGCGGCAGATTGGGACTTCCTGGTGCCGCTGGCGGACCGTCAGTGCGAGAGCGCTCCTAAGAGTTCGGGCGGCTGGCTGCTCAGACTCGTCTTGGACCTCAAGACAAAGAAGATGCTCCGATTCCACCAAGATTTGGAGGCCTTGCCTGACGAGCTTGATGGCCATCATCGACAAATCGCGCAGCTTGCTTCGCTTGAGCTGAAGTACGACCGGCAGGAGTCGGGCATGTTGCGGCTGTATCGACAGTTCCGCCGAAACATGGATGCACTCGAGGCAGCCTCTGGCTACTTCGTTGGCATCGTCGCATGTCGGGCCAAACTCCCAAATATGGATGAATCCCTGCTGGCAGTCGTACCCGGTTCGACAGTTCAATTGCAGGACGCGTTCAGAGGAGCACTGACAATTTCATTGGACCCGACGAATTCGGGGGCGTTGCCGTCCCGCGAGGGGTTCTACCCGCATGACAGCGCTGAGGTCCAGGCGCTGCTGGGGGCGGCTCTCGGGGCTGAAGTTGAACTGCCTGGAGGCTTGGGGACCACGCGTAAGTACACCATCCAGAGCATCACTTCGGCATATCGACATTTGCTGCATGTTGCACAAGAACGTGTTCAGACGTCGATGTCGTCGGATTCAGCGTTCTTTTCTGTTCCAGTTCCGACCGGGGAGGATGGTGCCGACTTCTCGCATGTGCACGCGGTGCTCAAGCGCCAGTCAGCCTACTCAAAGATGGTCATGGACGCCTACCAGAATGGCCCGTTGACCTTGGGAATCGTCGCTCGAATGCTTGGAAGGAGCGTCGTTGACGTTGTCACCGGATGGCCCAATTCGGGCCCCAAGCTCTTTGTGTCGCGGGGCACTACCGAAGACCGTCAAAGCTCTGCCCAGCTATTGGAGCGGCCCGATGCGGCGTATGTGGTTGACGCTGCAACCATTACGGAGCTCACGCGCATTGGCTGCCAAAGGGCACTTGCGGTTCTTCCAAAGGTCTACTGCTCAACCAAGACGTTAGAAGTCCTGGAAATCTGCCTTGAAGAGGCGCAGACAGTTGGGGAGAGTGGGAGCCTGTTGGATGACGAAGGCCAGATGCGCTTTATTGAGTACAGCGCCCGCGACAAGGAACGCCGCGTGGCGTTCTTGCGGAGCATGGTCGAAGCCGTTCGTGCACATTGCGAGGTTATTCCCGCGTACGGGCCGGATACCTTGCCTGATGGCTTGGAGAACGCAGAAGAGGCGCTCGAAGCGGAAGAGTATTCCGCGATGCTGTTGGTCGCTGAACGAGATGCGACGTTGTTGACAGTCGATGGTCGGCTGGCCCAGCTGGCTGCTGCCACCCTCCAGCGACCTTGGGTGTGGCCTCAAGTGCTGCTGATGCATGCGGGCAGCAAAGGTGTGATTGGACCGAGAGACTACAGCCAAGCAGTGCTGCAACAGTTCCTGTGCAATCGCACCTTCGTGTCTTTGGCTGCGTATGACCTGTTGTGGATGGCCTTGCAAGGTGGCTTCACCTTGCGATATGGCATTCAGCAGTTCAAGGAATACCTGGCGAGCCCAGACACTGAGTTCGTCAGTGGTGCTCGCGTTGCGCTTGAGTTCTTGAACCTGTTGGCTGCCCATCATTCGCAGGTGAAAGCGTTTGCCGAGCTTTTGGGTCACCTCGTTGAAGGTGCATTGCGGCATCCGAGCGCCGATGCAGAGTGGTTCTTGACGGAGGTTGCGGACCTCACGGCACAACTGGTCGTCTCCACTGCAGGCCCGGAATCGCATTACCCACCGTTGGAGTCGCTGCGTGAAGCCCGGCTTAAGGCCCTTGGCAATGTCCTGGCTCAGGCCGTCCAGGCAGGCTTGGAACTGACAGCGCGGCCAGACCGACGGCGAGCCGTCAAGCTGGATGCCCTCAAGTGCACAGTGGCGCCGCATCTCGTGTTTGACGGCAATGTTCCCGAGCCGGAATCCGCAGTGATTGCGCAGGTTGAGCCCACGCAGCCACCCGAGGATTCTGGACCTAAGGCATCCCCATCCGAAATGCAGACCGTGTATGTGGTGCAGGAAGCGACTGCCGAAGGGGTCGTGGCGCAAACACCGGCTCCCGCACCGGACTTAGTTGCTCGTACCAGTCAGCCCATGTCCATCAACCCGGCTGGCCCATAAAGCTACGGAGCTATACCGCGAGCACCTGAACTCGGTCAGAGTGCGGCGAACTTCGAGAGGGGCGGCTGGACCTTGCATAGCTGACCTTCGCGCGTCCTGTGGTCATCATGCCCAGTGACCGCTTGATGACAGTCGGCGAGAGTCCGACTCATAGCCGCGACGGGCTGCAATCGCTGCACAGCAGGACTCGGGACTTCGAAGGGCGGTTCAGGCTGATTGCAGCCACTCACCCGCTGTGGTTGGACGACTGCTATGGTCTGGGGCAGACTTCAAACTCGACGAGAAGGCCGTCCGCTTCTGGCAACTCGCTAAGACGTCCAGTCCATTGCGCGCAACAACATCTTTCCGTTGGCATTCAGCGTTACCAACGCTTCGTGCTCCGTGCATTCCCAGTGCGGGGCGAACAGTTGTGCCGTTCTTCCCATGCTCCACGGCTGAACAGGTGCACCATTCTCTTCGGCGAACGGTCCATCACTTTCGGGAACGACTCTGTCGCGCGGGAGCTTGGCGGCGAGAGCGCGACCGGCCGCGCTCTCGAACGCGGCAGGCCCCATGCTGAACCAGCACCCCATTTTGTACGCAGCGTCCATCTCTGCGATGGTCCCAGTAAACCAGTGAAGTACAGCAGTGCCGAATCCGGGGTACTTGAGCAGAATGGGCAGAACCTCTCTGACAGCACCTCGCGAATGGATGCTTAGGACTCTGCCGCCGAGCTCCCTGCTGCGCGACACGACAGCATCAAACACGTGCCTCTGTGTCGACAGGCTCGATTTAAAGCGGTAGGAACCATCAATGCCAACTTCACCCACTGCCGCCACCAGAGCCATTTGCTTAAGCAGGTGAGGGAGCTCGCCAGCGCGGCTTTCAACCAACTCGGGATGCAAGCCAGGGGTTATGAGCACGCGCGGAACATGGCCAAGAACTTTAGACGTGGCTTCATAGGCTCGAGGGCTCGTGGTCACGAGCCACGTGAACTCGTTGCGAAGCGCAGCCTCCTCCGAGACCGCTTTTGCGCCCGGGTACAGGTCGAGATGGCAATGGAAGTCCATCAAAGCACGCCATCCCTCCGCAGTACCGCTTCTACCTCGGCCAAACCGTCGCTCAATACCCGTCGATACGAAGACCGCTCGTCCGTCGCGGCAAAGCCGAGCGTTGCACCTAGGAATCGGTCGAGTCCTCTTTCCTCTACGGTGAGCACCGCGAGCGCGGCCGCCATTGCGTCGTCGGGGCCACTGGACTTGTCCGCTTCAGCAAGGAAGTCGTGGACGTAGTTCGTTCTATCTCGGTCCGGCCCCCATGCGTAGAACGCCCCTTTACGAATCATGCACGGGACGCAACGCCCGCAGTGGGTGCGGTTGTAGGTCCGGAAGCGGCCGCAGCTCGTGGTATCGGATGCAAGCTCTTCCAGGAGTGGCTGATTGCGGCACTCTTGAAGCATCTGCCCCTTAGTTTTAAACCTGTAAGGCAACTCAAGCGCCACGCCGACTCCGAGCCCGTCCAGCAGCTCCTGCATCATCGCAATGAACTGGGGATGGGTGGTCTTGGTGCTCAAGCTCGACACACGGCCTGGCACCAAAGGCGGATTGATGCAGATGAATCCATTTTCAGGCACGAACACCTGAACGCGGTCTCCTGCAATCCGAGAGGCAGCCAAGACAGCGAAGGCATAGAAGGCCAAGGACCTAGCGCGCGTGGATGGCTCACGAGCCCCCGGGAAGTTGATGCCGTGACTCCACTGCCAATGTGCGTTGGCTCCGCCCAGCCTGGCCGCGTATGACACCTGACGACGCGAGTCATCGTGGGCGAGTTGAGAAACGAAGACCGGCCGTCTGGCTTGGGACACGAGGTCGATGCCCCCGACCAGACTGTCCAATCCACCCGAAAGCAGACACACGCAATCATGCGGTACTACCGTCACTGTACCTGCGGGCGGTGCTTCACCCCCTGCGACGAAGTGGAGCGTCCAGTAGTCGCCTGTCAGCAGCTTGAGCATCTTTGCAAGGTGCTCCTCGAAACCAACCCACCGCATGGGCTCATGCAAACCGACGGTTAGTTCAATGACACGAGTCCAACCATCAGCGCTAGTCGCTCTCGGACAAGCCAAGTCGGCCGCGCAGACGGCGAGGCAGAACTGCACGAAGTCCCAGGTCGAGGCGTCGGGAGCGAAGCCCTTGCGCTTCAGTAAGCGCTTCCACTTGTTGGCGATGTTGCCGACGCCTTCGCGACCGGCTGGTTTAAAGAACGAGAAGGCCTGCTCATCCGGCGGAAGGTTTACCGGCAGACTATCAACGCTTGTGCATAAGATTTTCATTCGCCGAACACCTCCAAAGTTGCAGCAAGGACGTCGCGGGCCAGCCCGTGGGAATCGACGGGTCTTGGCCCCAACTTGTCGAGCTCCACTCGTACCAGCCCGCGCACGTACTCGCGAATGTCGTTGCGGCACAACTGCACCTGCTGCGGGGTGTACTTCAGCTTCTCATAGCTCTGGCCGAGGAGCAGGTCCACGCGATTGCAGATGTCGTTGGCGACGGTAAAGCCAATAATGTCTGCGATTTGCTGGTCGGTCAGATTGAAGATGTCGACATCGGGCGACGTCTCATACAGCATGGAGAACGTCTCCGTAGCTGCGTTGCGAAGCGACTCTTCATCAATGCTGCCTGAATCCGGGATGACCTCTTTGACGACCTCCAGGATGAGGTCGTTTGCCGAGAGGTTGGCCGCGCGGACACGCTGAACCCAGTTGATGACGCCTGGGTCGGTTCCATCACGCGCTTGAGTAAGGAACTGACCCAGTGCACCGGCGCCCTGCGCCGTAGAACGCATGGTGTTGGCAGCACGGGCGGACCCACCCATCCCTCGCCCAACCATCCGCTTCGCAGCGGACTTGAAGTCGCCCCTTCCGCCTCCGCCCAGCGCCCCAGACATGGCGGTGCGGGCTCCGGCAAGCCGTCGCGAGGGATTTACGGTTGGTAGCGGTTGACCCGGCACCCCATCGCCCTGAGGTGCGCCATCCCCTGCGCCATCACCCTCACCTTGCCCATCTCCGTTGCCTTCGGCATCCCCGCCACCGACTCCTCCTCCGGCGGGGCCGTCCAACCACTCGGGGTCGAATGGAGAACGCGGCCCGCCTCCCTTGCTCGAAGTAGACGTCCCCATCAGTTTCCCCTCCTGTTCATCTGCTCGATTGCACGTTTCACCGCCCTGTTGGCATCCGGGTGAGCGAGCCACGCTTCCAGAACGGGCTTTGCCCACTCCTGGGCAGTGAGCTCCGGAATGAGCCCGCTGCCGATGGCGGCAGCGGGGGCTTTGGCCAGAAGCTCCGCCGCCGCGGGGCCATGCTGCGCGAACACTTTGCAGGTTTCGATGAGCATCAGCACGTCGGCTGCACTGCGCCAGGTCCGCTTCGATGCTTGGAGCGCCCATGCTCGAGCCATCGCTACGCCAGCCTGGACCGCACCAGCCCTGGTGATAGCCTCTGTCAAGGGGGCATTTCGCGCAGTCGCCGCCGCAAGGGCGTCACGAAGGTCACGGCCAACCACCGTCAAATTATCGGTACCGAAATCGCGGGTTTCAGTGTCCCTGCTAAGGTGCAGCAATGGACGAAGGTCCTCGCCGCCAAGCTGCGGGGCGAGCCCAAGCCACTGGTGCACGAACGAGTCATTGGCATCGAAGGGCAGTGCAAGCTCCTGCCCCAAGGTGGTGGCGTCCTCGGCCGCCTTCAGAGCAGCCACGCGCCCGTCAGACTCGGACGTAACCATGTTGGCCAACGCTGTGGCAAGTGTTGGCGCACAACGCTCGAGCAGATGCCACTTCGCAAGTGCCTCAAGGTCAAGCTTGATACCTTGGGGTTCCGCCAAGCTGGACCGCAGGAAGACGGTGTTCAGGAAGCGCTTCATCAACCTCGGATTTCCATCGACTGCAAGAGACCTTGTCAGCAATGGCGCGAGTCCGTCCGCAAGCTTCATCAAGTCGACCATGTGCTGGTCACCGACGCCTACCTGCGCTTCCAGAAACTCCAGTGTCACCGAATCGCCGCGCCACGCCTCTCGTAGTCTCTTGGACACGGCTTCCAGAGCAATCTCGAACTTCATCTGGTCGAAGACTTTGTCCTCTCTTGCACGCTGCATGAGCAAAAGTGCGATGTACGCCTTGGCTTCGTTTACTCCCAGCCGCGGAACCTGCAGTGGAACCTGAATGAGTTTGTCAAAGTAGTTCGTCGCGACTTCGTCTTTGATGCCAGTCCCGGCGAAATGAACCCGGACCGCCCCTTTGATGAAGTCATTGTCGGCAGCGACCACGAACGCGCTGCGTTTGATAAAGAGCAGCAAGCGGATGGATTCGAGCGTCGAAATCGCAGTCTTGGGCAAGCAGCGGTCGAGGTCATCAACGAAAACTACAAGGGTGATTTTCAGTTCATCTAGCAAGGCCTCGAGCGCCAATCGGAATGCCTGAATCTCACCGGGCAGGGAAACCGGTTCAGCCGGTTTGAGGAGGCCGTCTCCGCCTGCCTTCTTATCCTTGCCTTCAGCGTCTTTTTCGTCCTCATCGCCTTTGCCGATAAGCCCGAGCCTCTGCATGGCTCGACCAACCATTCCAACAGGCACACCAGTGAAATAGCTAGCAGCGGCTTCACCGCCCAGCTGGACAAGCCGAAGTATGTTGATGCGTTTCAGAAGGCGCTTGGCCTTTTCGTACAGTACGTCATCTTTCCGCGCTCGCTCAAGAACCTCGTCACCGACTATCTGCAGAAGAGCGTTGCGGGTGGACTTCACCCGGTTCAATAGACACCTATCAAGGTCGAAATTGAACTGGAGAGTGAGAAATGAAGAGAGTGCGATACCCGGCTGAGTTCAAGGCAGAAGCCGTCAAACAGGTGACCGAGCGTGGTCATGGGGTAGTGGATGTAGCCAATCGATTGGGCATGTCAGACAAAAGCCTGTACCTGTGGGTGCGGCTTGCCAAAGAGCAATCGAGCGCAGGGGGGGCAGAGACAAGCCAGCTCAAGGCCGAGGTATCCCGGCTCAAAGCGGAGCTCAAAAGGGCCAATGAGGAGCGCGACATCCTAAAAAAGGCCGCAACGTACTTTGCCAAGCTGTCCGGGTGAAGTACGCATTCATGGCCGAACATAAAGGCCAGTTCCGGCTCAGCAGCATGTGCCGCGTTCTGCGCGTACAGCGCAGTGGCTATTACGCTTGGAAGGCCAATCCAAAGTCCAAACGCGCCTTAGCCGATGATGTCTTGCTGGCAAGCATTCGGCAATCCTTTGACGACAGCCATGGGATTTATGGAAGCCCACGCATCCTGCGGGACTTGCGAGAGGACGGTATGGCGTGCGGTCAAAAACGTGTAGCACGCCTGATGCGCCAGGCCCAACTGCGCTCAGTGCGTGGTTACAAGCGGCCACGCTACCGAGTCGGTCTTCCTGCGACTGCCGCACCGAACCGGTTGCAACGTGAGTTCACGGTCACGCTACCGAACCAAGTGTGGGTCACCGACATTACCTATATCCGAACCCATGAGGGCTGGTTGTACCTAACGGCCGTAATTGACCTGTACTCGCGCATGGTGGTCGGCTGGGCGATGAACTCCAGCATGGCTACAGAGTTGGTGTTGGATGCGCTCACGATGGCAGTGTGGCGCAGGCGCCCAACGGGTCCAGTGATGATCCATTCCGACCAAGGAAGTCAGTTTGGCAGTGACGACTTCGCCCGCTGGTGCAAGGACAACCAATTGGTGCCAAGCATGAGCCGACGTGGAAACTGTTGGGACAACGCGGTAGCAGAGTCCTTCTTCAGCAGCTTGAAGAAGGAGAGAGTCAAACGCCATATCTATGCCACCAGGCAAGACGCCAAGTCAGATGTGTTTGACTACATCGAAGGTTTTTACAATCGAATCCGTCGGCACAGTCACCTAGACCAACTGAGTCCGCTGGCATTCGAACAACTTCGAAACGGAAGTTGAAATATGTCTACGAAACCGGGTGAAGTCCAGCTGTCTACAAAACTCGATCGCAACTACGGCGATGTGGATGTCCTTGCCTGGGACCCGCAAAGCCAGCGAGTGCTGGTGATGGAATGCAAGGATCTACAGTTCCGCAAGACTTACGGCGAGATCGCAGAGCAGTTGATGGACTTCGCCGGAGAGGTGGATGAAGATGGCCGGCGTGACCTGCTGCGAAAGCATCTGGATCGGGTCGAGCTGCTGAAAGCTCACACGCCGACTGTGGCTCGCTACCTGGGCCTCGGCAGCGACTGCTCGATCGAGAGTCATTTGGTCTTCAAGAACCCCGTGCCGATGCAATTTGCAGAAGGCCCGATCAGCACGCAGTGCATTCAGCACACCTTCGATGCCCTTGCCGTCCTGAGACTCGGTACCGGCGGTGCGCCGACCGCAGATTCATAGATCTGCGGCAACGTACCCTTCGGGCAATCGTTCGGGTTTCGATCCAGCCACTAGATCACGTGGGGTCCCTGGACGCCCAGGCGACGGCACTCATCCAACCAAGGGTTCTAACTCCTTGAATGCCGAGCGCGGCAGTCGCCGCCCCTCGTTCGCCACGTTGACCTGCAATGCCACCCGCGCCACGTCCATCACGTCCTTGGCCAGCGAATAGCTGCCCTTAGCCTGCAACCAGGCCAGCACGTCCGCCAGGTGCCAGATCGAAGCACTGCCCTCATGCACCGGCGCCGGAAAGCTGCCCGGATGGGCCAGCATCAGCTTGCGCATGTTCTGCCGGGACACCCCCACGATGTCGGCCACGTCGGTCAGCCCCACCAGATCCGGCGTCACTTCGATCAGCCGAGCCGACGGCACAGCGCGCCGCACGTCGATCAGCGCGCTGCGTACGGCCTCGTCCGCATCGGCAGCCTCGCGGGTGAACTCCAGCGCCAGTCGCCCAGGCTGACCAAGGCCGACCAGAGCATCATCACAGCCAGCTTCGCCCAGCCGCTCGACCAGTACATCAGGGTCGCAGTCATCATCGGCGAGCTGGTATTTCAGGGTGAAGGTGTATTCCATCGCGCTACTCCTTGACACCGTCATCAGCCTCGCGCTGCTGGCGGTGCGTGGTGCAGTTGTCCACGACGCGCCGTAAGGCGCGGGCGTGGTTGCCAGGGTTCTTCGGCGTGCTCCATACACTGGAGATGCAGAACTCGCCGCAACGGCATTCCTCATCGTTGTATGGGCAGTAAATCCGCCCCCAGGCATGGCTGCCGCCGACTTCCACTCGCCAACCCTGCCCTTCGGCGTGCCTGAGTGCTTCCTCAACCTCTTTCTTCGGATGAGAGGGACGGACCATCAACAGTCTCCAGTATGGGAATGATCTGCAAGGTTGTCAAGTGACAACCTTAGACCGTCGCACTCAACACAGGCACCACCACGTCCTCCGGCAGCAACTTCGGCACATGGGTTCGCCCGTCGATCCAGGCGTCCACCATGTCCGCCCACTCCTGCAGCATGTGGCGCCTCTGCTCGGCGTACTCGGCCTTGTTGTAGACGGAGCGCGAGGATCGCCCCTCCTCGTGCGCCAGGCACTTCTCGATCCAGTCTCTGTTGAATCCCACCTCGTTGAGCAGTGTGGAGCCCGTGCGGCGCAGGTCGTGGACGGTGAAGGGTTCGAGCGGCAGCCCCGCCGCCTTGCCCCGCGCCGCAATGAGCTGGGTCACCCGGTTCAGCGTCGCATGCGACATGCAGCGGTTCGGGTCATAGCGCGAGGGCAGCACGAACTTCGAGCCCGCCGCGCAGGTGTGCAGGGCCACGAAGATGTCCAGCGCCTGGCGCGACAGATAGACCACGTGTGGATTGCGCCCCTTCATCCGCTGCTTCGGGATGGTCAGGGTCGCCTTCTCGAAATCCACCTCGTTCCACGTCGCCTCGATCAACTCACTCTTGCGCACCAGCGTCAGCAGCACCAGACGCAGGGCCAGCCGAATTGTCGGATAGGTCGCAATGGAGTCCAACTGGTGGAACGCCAACCGGATCTCGACCGGCGAGAGCGCCCGGTCCTTGGGCACGAAGGTAGCGATTGACGCCGCCTTGACGTCGTCCGCCGGGTTGGCCACCTTCTCCCCGTGCAGGACCGCGAAGGCGTAGACCTGCTTCACGATGTCGCGGATGTGGACGGCCGTGGCCGGCGCCCCGCGCGATTTGACCTTGGTGCACAAGGCACGCAAGTCGTCAGGAGCGATTTCCATCAGCCGCCGGTTCCGGAAGACCGGCAGGATGTCGCGGTCGATGATGCTTCGGCGCATCGCGCGCGTGCTGTCGGCCATGCGCGCATCGGCCAACCAGCGCTCCAGCATCTCACCGAAGGTCTTGACCGCCGTCAGGCGGCGCTTGGCCCGCTGCTTCTCCAATGCCGGCGAGACGCCCTGGGCGACCGCGCGCTTGGCATCCAGCAGCATCTCACGGGCCATGGCCAGCGACATGCCCGCAGGGCCGTACCGGCCAATGGTGAGCGTCTCGCGGGGCCCGTTGAGACGGTAGTCGTAGCGAAACGTGATGGCGCCGGTGGGCGATACCGCCACGTACATGCCATCTCGGTCGGAAGCCTTGTAGATCCTGGACTTAGGCTTCAGGTTGCGCAGTGCTGTATCGGTAAGCATCGAGGTTTTTCCTCCTGAGTACGACGGCTTTTACCGTCAGGGGTCAGGAGACCTGCAGATGCCCCGAAAGCCGCATGAATACAGCGTATCGGGTGGAGTTTTACCGTCAAAGACTCAAAAAGTCTGAATAGTCAACGGGAGAGTCTAAATCCGGCCTTCGGGCTCTACCGCCACCACTACCGCCGATCCGTTTTGCTGGCCGGCGATAGCCACCGATAGCCGCCGAGACGAAAATTCTTATGAATCAACGACTTACGGCGATTTTTCGATAACTGGCGATAGTCCCCGAAAGACCTGATTTCACTCCCACTCAATCGTCGCCGGCGGCTTGCTGCTCACGTCGTAAGTCACTCGGTTGATGCCGCGCACCTCGTTGATGATGCGACCGGACACTTTTTTGAGCAGCGCGTAGGGCAACTCGGCCCAGTCGGCCGTCATGAAGTCGCTGGTCTGCACGGCGCGCAGGGCCACCACGTAGTCGTAGGTGCGACCGTCTCCCATCACGCCGACGCTCTTGACCGGCAGGAACACAGCGAATGCTTGGCTCGTCAGGTCGTACCAACTCTTCCCGCTCGCTTCGTCCTTGAAGTTGCGCAGTTCCTCAATGAAAATGGCGTCTGCACGGCGCAGCAGGTCGGCGTATTCCGGCTTCACTTCGCCCAGAATGCGCACGCCGAGGCCCGGTCCGGGAAAGGGGTGGCGATAGACCATCTCGGGCGGCAGACCCAGGGCCACTCCGAGTTCGCGTACTTCGTCCTTGAACAGATCGCGCAGGGGCTCCAGCAGCTTCAATCCCAGCTGCTCGGGCAGGCCGCCCACGTTGTGGTGGCTTTTGATGGTGACCGCTTTCTTGCTCTTGGCGCCGCCCGACTCAATCACGTCGGGGTAGATGGTGCCCTGCGCGAGCCATCTGGCACCCTTGGCGCCCGAACGGGTCAGCTTGGCCGCTTCCTGTTTGAACACCGTGACGAACTCGCCTCCAATGATCTTGCGCTTGGCCTCCGGGTCGGCGACGCCCGCGAGCTTGCCGAGAAACAGCTCGCTCGCATCGACACGAATCACTTTGGCATGCAGCTTGCCGACAAACATGTCCATGACCATGTCGCCTTCATTGAGGCGAAGCAGGCCGTGGTCCACGAACACGCAGGTGAGCTGATCGCCAATGGCGCGGTGAATCAGCGCAGCCGCCACAGACGAATCCACACCGCCCGACAAGCCCAGAATCACCTCCTCGTCGCCCACCTGCTTGCGGATCAGTGCCACGGCTTCGGCCACGTGGTCGCGCATGACCCAATCGGGCGCGACCTGGCAGATACCGAGCACAAAACGCTCCAGAATCGCCTTGCCCTGCTGCGTGTGCGTCACCTCCGGGTGAAACTGCACCGCGTAGAAGCGCCGCGATTCGTCGGCCATCCCGGCAATGGGGCAACTGTCGGTCGAGGCCATCAGCTTGAAGCCCGGTGGCAGCTCGGTGACTTTGTCGCCGTGGCTCATCCAGACGTTGAGCATGCCGTGGCCATCCGGCGTGGTGAAGTCGGCAATGTCGTTGAGCAACGCGGTGTGGCCGCGTGCACGTACCGACGCAAAACCAAATTCTCGCTGGTGGCCACCCTCCACCTTGCCGCCCAATTGGTGCGCCATGGTTTGCATGCCATAGCAGATGCCCAGCACCGGCACGCCCAGCTCGAAAACGGCCTGGGGCGCCTTGTCGGTGGTGTCTTCGTAAACGCTGGCGTGGCTGCCCGAGAGGATCACGCCCTTGAGCATGCCGTCCGCAGCAAACTCGCGCACCCAGGCTTCGGTCACGTCGCAGGGATGGACCTCGCAGTACACATGGGCTTCACGCACACGGCGGGCAATCAGCTGGGTGACCTGGGAGCCGAAATCGAGAATGAGAATTTTCTGGTGCTGCATGACGGTCGACGATTAACTGCGAATAAAAAGGGCCGCAATCACAAGCGGCCTCAACAATTGCGTTCAGCCACTCATCCGTGGCACCGCGGATCCGGCTCCGCCGGCCCGCCTGAGCCGCCCCCTTCAAGAGTGACGCCGCAGGCGGCCCAGGGGTGGACTTAGTCCGCGCGGTAGTTCGGCGCTTCCTTGGTGATTTGCACGTCGTGCACGTGGCTTTCGCGAATGCCGGCCGTAGTGATCTCCACGAACTCGGCCTTGTTGTTCATGTCGTCAATGGTGGCGCAACCGCAATAGCCCATGGCAGCACGCACACCGCCGGCCATCTGGTAGACGATGGAAACCATGGAGCCCTTGTAGGGCACGCGGCCTTCAATGCCCTCAGGCACCAGTTTGTCGGCGTTCGGGTTGCCGGTACTCGACTCCTGAAAGTAGCGGTCGGCACTGCCTTGCTGCATGGCGCCAATGCTGCCCATGCCGCGGTAGCTTTTGTAGCTGCGGCCCTGAAACAGGATGACTTCGCCCGGCGCCTCTTCGGTGCCGGCGAACATGCCGCCCATCATGATGGTGCTGGCACCTGCCGCCAATGCCTTGGCAATGTCACCGCTGAAGCGCACGCCACCATCGGCGATCAAGGGCACGCCCGTGCCCCGGAGCGCGGTGGCCACGTTGTCAATGGCCATGATCTGAGGTACGCCCACGCCCGCGACGATGCGCGTGGTGCAGATGGACCCTGGGCCAATGCCTACCTTGACAGCGTCGGCACCGGCTTCCACCAGGGCCAGTGCGGCCGAGCCGGTGGCAATGTTGCCGCCAATCACATCCACGCCCGGGTAGTTTTGCTTGACCCAGCGCACGCGCTCGATCACGCCTTTGCTGTGGCCATGGGCCGTATCCACCACGATAGCGTCAACTCCCGCCTTGACCAGGGCCTCGACACGCTCCTCGGTGCCCTCCCCCACGCCTACCGCAGCACCGACACGCAGACGGCCCGACGCGTCGCGCGCGGCGTTCGGAAAACTGGTCTGTTTGGTGATGTCCTTCACCGTGATCAAGCCCTTGAGCTCAAAGGCATCGTTCACTACCAGCAGGCGTTCCAGCTTGTGCTTGTTCAGCAAAGCCTTGGCTTGGGCAGGCGACGTGCCGTCCTTTTCATTGACGGTAATGAGCTTCTCGAGCGGCGTCATGATCTGGTGCACCTTGACGTCGTAACGCGTCTCAAAACGCAGGTCGCGGCCTGTGACAATGCCGACCACCTTGCCGCCATCGCACACCGGAAACCCCGATATACCCAATTGCTCGGACAATTGCAGCACCTGCAGCACCGTGTGCTCCGGGGTGATCACCACCGGATCGCGCACTACGCCCGATTCATACCGCTTGACTTTGGCCACATGCGCGGCCTGCTCCTGCGCCGTCAGGTTCTTGTGCACGATGCCAATGCCGCCCTCCTGAGCGATCGCGATGGCCAGGCGCGCCTCGGTGACGGTATCCATGGCAGCGGAAACCAGCGGCAGATTGAGCCGGATATTGCGCGAAAAACGGGTGGCGAGAGAGGCGTCCTTGGGCAGGACTTGAGAATACGCTGGCACCAGCAACACGTCGTCGAAGGTGAGCGCTTTGCCTAGAAGGCGCATGTGAAAGCTCCAAAAAAACAATTGTACCTGCCGCAATTCCCCGCTCCACGGGGTGTCGCTGCCGCTAAACTGCATCCATGAAGCTCTACAAACTCTGCTTGGTGGCCTTCGCCTGCGTCTGGTCTGCGGGCGCCATGGCGCAGTGGCAATGGATCAACAAGGATGGACGCAAGGTCTTCAGCGACCGTCCGCCTCCGTTGGAAATCCCTGAAAAAGACATCCTGCGCCAGCCGAACCAGCGTATCGCACCCGTTGCGCCAGTGGCAGCTGACGCACAGTCCGCGCCTTCGTCGCCAACGTCCAAGCCTGCCGCAGCGTCTTCCGCCAAGGGCACCGACAAAGTGCTGGAAGAGCGCAAGGCCAAAGCCGAGGCCGAGGCCGAAGCCGTAAAGGCAGCCACGGACAAGGCTGCGCAGCAAAAACTCGCGGCCGACCGCGCCGAAAACTGCACCCGCGCCAAACAGGCCAAAGCCTCGCTGGACTCGGGTCAGCTGATGAAACACACCAACGCCAAGGGCGAGCAGGTGTTCATGGACGACGCCAGCCGCGCAGCAGAACGCAAACGAGCGCAGTCGGTCATCGATTCCGCCTGCAAGCCCTGAGAGCCTGAAATTTACGAGCCCGGTTGCCGCCCACGCGCAAACAAGCCGGCACCCCGGCGGCCTTGCTGCACAAAACGCTCACGCCGGGCCACCTTGGGGTCTACCGTGAGGCTACGGTAAATTTCCACCCGGTCGCCGTCGCGCAGCTCCTGAACGACCGGCACCACCCGGCCCCAGACACCCACCACCCAACCCGATTCACTGTCTTCCCAACCGCTGGCGCGCAGCGCATCAATCACCCGGGCACCGGCAGCCAGTTCCCCAGCCCATTCGCGTACCGCACCGGGACCCGCACAGACCCATACCGCGATACGCAGCCTGCCAGCCGGCGCTTTCGCTTCAGCCATAGATCTGCTCGGCCCGCTTGACAAAGGCATCCACCATGGTTGCGGCGATGCGGTCAAACACCGGCCCTACCAACGCAGCCAGTGCCGCGCTGTCAAAGCCGTAGTTGAGCTGAAGTTTGACCCGCGCGGCGCGCTCGCTGCCGTCGCCCAGAGGGTCAAAGTGCCAGTCCCCGTTGAGCCGGGAAAAGGGCCCTTTGACGAGCTGCATCTGTACCCGCCTTCCAGCCTCATGCGTGTTGCGGGTGACAAACGTCTGGCGAATGCCTCCCATGGCAATGCCCACCTCGGCCACCATGCTCTCCTGCGCCTGTTCCAGCACGCGCGCATGGTCACACCAGGGAAGAAACTCGGGGTAGCGGTCCACGTCGGTGACCAACGTGAACATTTCCTGCGGGCTGTACCAGATCAGGACGGATTTATGGACTTGTTTCATTGACAACGGGGCAGCGGCGCGCGGCAGTGGCGCTCGCCGGCTCTGACTAGAATCGCAACTGCACAACAACAGTGATTGTAGAGATGGCTCTCTGGCCTCCTCACTGGCGCCCTGCACGCACCTGATGGCTAAAAAACCCGACTCCGCTTCCCGCATCGCCGACAACAAGAAGGCCGCGTACAACTATTTCTTCGAAGAACGCTACGAGGCGGGGATGGTGTTGCAAGGCTGGGAAGTCAAAGCGCTGCGCGAAGGCAAAGTGCAACTGACGGATGGCTACGTGGTGATTCGCGAAGGCGAGCTCTACCTGATCGGATGCCAGATCAATCCGCTCAAAACAGCGTCCACCCACGTCAGTCCCGAAGCGGCGCGCACCAAAAAGCTGTTGCTGCACAAAGAAGAGATCAAGCGCCTGATCGGCAAGGTGGAGCAAAAGGGCTTTACGCTCGTTCCCCTCAATCTCCACTGGAAAGACGGGCGCGCCAAAGTGGACATTGCCCTGGCCAAAGGCAAGGCCGAGCACGACAAGCGCGACACCATCAAAGACCGCGAAGGCAAGCGCGAGGTGGAGCGCGTCATGAAGAGCCACAACCGGTAGCACGCGCAGGCTGCGGAGCTCGCCGGGGGGCTTGCTCGGCCTGTTGGCTGACACAGTCAGCCCGCAATCGCTCCTACATTGGTGTTTTGTTCTTTCCGGAGTAACACCCATGAAGCTGCTCGCACCTACCCTCTTGGCGGCCGCCCTGCTCGGGGGCTGCTCGATGATGCCGTCCCATTCCAGCATGATGGCGTCCGACATGCCCACCCGTGCCGCGGATGGGCGCCTCATCGGTCCCACGGGCAATACGCTGTACGTTTTTTCCAAGGACGGCCCCGGCATGTCCAACTGCAACGCCCAATGCGCCGCCAATTGGCCGCCGCTGCCCGTCGCCAGCACGGCCAAACCCATGGGCGAATATTCCATCGTCACGCGCGCTGACGGCAGCCAGCAATGGGCCTACCGCGGCCAGCCGCTGTACTACTTCGCCAAAGACCAGAAATCGGGCGATATGGTGGGCGACGGCGTGGGTGGAAGCTGGAAAATCGTCCGTCCCTGAACTTCCTGATTTCTCCGATTTGCCAGCGCATTCACCGAGCGCCAGGCCTTGGCATCGGCGAATTGCGCGACGGGCATGACGGCCGCTTGTCAGCGCAGCGCAGCCAGCGGGTGGGCGTGTGCTGGCCAGGGGCTGGCGAAGAACGGCGCCACCATCTCCGGCGTCACGTCTTCGATGCGAGCGGGCGCCCAACGGGGCGTGTGGTCCTTGTCCACTGCCAGCGCGCGGATGCCCTCCAGCGTCTCGCTCTGACCTGGGCGCAGGTGGAAACAATGGCGGACCATGTCGCGTTCCATGCGCAGGTCATCGGCAAGAGACAAGGTGCGAGCACGCCGGATCTGCTCAAACACGACATGCAGCATCAAGGGTGAACGCTTGCGCAAGGTGGCAGCCGTCTTGGTTTCCCATTCGCCTGCGCTGGCTTCCAGGGCGCCAACGATAGCGCCCACAGAATGCATTGAGAAATAATGGTCTATTTGGCCTCTCGCGCTTATTGCATCTATATTTTCAGCTATTAATTTTGATGTAACGAGCGCGGTGACCGCAGCGCCATCCGCAAAGCGCTGCGTTCCGAGGGCCTCCCACACTGGGGCTTGGTCGGCCAACGCGATGCGCCCGTCCGCCAAGCCCAGGGCTATCGCTGGATCGGCACCAATCGTCTCCCCCGTCAACGCCAACCACTCCCCGGTGTGGCCGGGGCAGCGGGACAAGAAATACCCCCCACCCACATCAGGGAACAAACCGATGGCCGTCTCGGGCATGGCCATCCGGGTAGCGTCGGTCACCAGGCGCAGCGCCGCGCCCTGACTGATGCCCATACCGCCACCCATGACGATGCCGTCCATGAACGCAATGTAGGGCTTGCCGTAGTTGTGAATGAGGTGGTTGAGGGCGTACTCCTCGGTGAAGAAGTCCTCGATTTCTGGGTTGCCCGTGCTGCCGGCCTGGTGCAGAAAGCGGATGTCGCCGCCCGCGCAGAAGGCGCCAAACGGGCCTTCCTTGTTGCTGCCCCGAATGGCCACGGCCAGCACCTTGGGGTCTTTTTCCCAGGCCAGCAGCACCGTCATCAGGTCGCGCACCATGCTCAGCGACAGGGCATTGAGCGCCCTGGGGCGGTTGAGCGTGATGCAGCCTACCTGGCCGCGCACCTGCGCCAACACCTCACCGGTCAACTCCGTCATTTTTGTTCCTTCCAACCCAGTAGTTCATTGAAAACCAGCGCACCAATGACCAGCGCGCCGCCCATCAGCACAACGGGCGCAGGGCGCTCACCCGCACCCAGCCACGCCAGCAATATGCCAAAGATCACTTCCAGCAGGCCCAGCAGCGCCATCTCGGGCGCCTTGAGCACGCGGCCGCAACGCACCGCGAGCACGCACGGAATCGCCAATTGCACCAGCCCGAGCAAGGCCAGCAAAGTCAGATCGTGTGCATTGGCCTGGAATGGCCAGGCCAGTGGCAGCGTGGCCAGCGATGAGAGCACCGCGCCGATGAGCACGGCGGGCATCAGATCGACCGCGTGGCCATGGCGCTGCGAATGCTGCACCACCGTCCAGTTCACCGCTGCGGCCACGGGTACGCACAGCGCCACCAAAGTGCCTGCCACGGGCAGGCCTGCCATCTGCGCGCCATACATCCAGGCGATGCCCAAGCCAGCCAATGCAATGGCCCCCCAGGTACGCGGCGCGATGTGGTGGCCGATGAAGGCCCAGGCGAACAGCGCCGTGAGCAGGGGACCGACGGCCATGGTGACCAGCACATTGGCCACAGGCATGAGCGTAATGGCCACCATGAAGGCGGTGAACATCACGCTCCAGCAGACGCCGGAAATCCACAATGCCCGGCCCCCGCCGCGCAACGTTTCGAACACGGCACGCCCTCGAACGGCAGGCAGGATGACCAGCAGCGCAAGCAAGGTAAAGAAGCTGCGCCAGAAGGTCACCTCAAAGCTGCGGGCCTGCTCCAGGTGGCGCGTGACCACACCGGCGATCGACCACATCAGCGTGACGGCCACCATGAGCCATACCGCCCGGCCATGCGTCAGGCCCCGACTGGGAGCCGGACCGATATTCATCGCGTAGTGCTCGCACCGCGCGCGGCCCAGACCAGTGGCCACCGTGCAAGGGCCGCCCCGCCACGCAGGCAGCACCGCCCTTCGCACCACCGGCGCCGTATGCAACGGGCGCGAGCAATGCCAGCGCTCCGGCGCAAGGGCCTGGGCCGGCCGCGCCGCCCCGCCGCGCAGGCAGCGTCCCCCCTCCCGAATCGCGCAGCGATTCGAGAGAAGGGGCTGAGGGTCGCGGCTCCAAGCCTGCCTGCGCAGGCTTGGACGTCCCCGAAGGGCTGCTGCCTCTGGCGGCTGCACGGAGGCGCGAAGCGCCTCAGGGAGGTGTCCCGATCACTCACGGCTGGCGCGCTTGCGGTCACTCTCTTTCAGGTGGCGCTTGCGCAGACGAACGGACTTGGGGGTGATCTCGACCAGTTCGTCTTCCTCAATGAACTCGACGCCGTATTCGAGCGTCAGGTCAATCGGCGGCGTGACCTTGATCGCGTCTTCCTTGCCCGAGACACGGAAGTTGGTCAATTGCTTGGTGCGCGTGGCGTTCACCACCAGATCGTTGTCGCGGCTATGGATGCCGACGATCATGCCCTCGTACACCGGATCGTTGGCCTTGACGAACATGCGGCCGCGGTCGTCAAGCTTGCCCAGCGCGTAGGTGAAGATTTCGCCGTCGTCCATGGAAATCAGCACGCCGTTCTTGCGGCTGCCGATGTCGCCCTTGTGCGGTTCATAGCTGTCGAAGATGTTGCTGATCAGGCCCGAACCCCGTGTCAGGTTCAGGAATTCGTTGGTAAAACCAATCAGACCACGGGCGGGAATGCGGTATTCCAGGCGCACGCGGCCACGGCCATCGGATTCCATGTTCACCAGTTCGCCCTTGCGCTCACCCAGCGCCTGCATCACGCCGCCCTGGTGGGTTTCCTCGATGTCGGCGGTGACCAGCTCAATCGGCTCATGCCGCACGCCGCCAACGTCCTTGAACAGCACACGGGGCTTGGAAACGGCCATTTCGTAGCCTTCGCGGCGCATGTTCTCCAGCAGGATGGTCAGGTGCAGTTCGCCCCGGCCCATCACTTCGAAAATACCTTCTTCGCCCGTCTCGCTGACGCGCAAGGCCACGTTGTGTTGCAGCTCTTTTTGCAGACGGTCCCAGATCTGGCGACTGGTGATGAACTTGCCTTCGCGGCCGGCCAGCGGGCTGGTATTGACGCAGAAGTTCATGGTGAGCGTGGGCTCATCCACCTTGAGCATGGGCAGCGGCGCGGGGTTCGAGGGGTCAGTCACCGTCACGCCAATGCCGATGTCGGTAATGCCATTGATCAGCACGATTTCGCCCGGGCCGGCCTCGGTGGCCTGCACGCGCTCCAGGCCTTGGAAGGTCAGCACCTGGTTGACGCGGCCCTTGAAGGATTTGCCGTCCGGCCCTTCCATGACCACCACGTCCATGTTGGGTTTGATGGTGCCCTGGTTGATGCGGCCCACGCCAATGCGGCCCACAAAGGTGGAGAAATCGAGCGCCGAGATCTGCAGTTGCAGCGGCGCCTTCTCGTCACCCTCATGGGCGGGAACGTGCCTGAGCACGGTTTCAAACAGCGCCGACATGTCCGGGCCCCATTGCTCGCCCGGTTCGCCCTCCACCAGCGAGGTCCAGCCATTGATCCCCGAGGCGTAGACCACGGGAAAATCGAGCTGCTCGTCGGTTGCGCCAAGCTTGTCGAACAAGTCAAAGGCGGCATTCACCACTTTGTCAGGATTGGCGCCGGGCTTGTCCACCTTGTTGACCACGACGATGGGCTTGAGGCCCAGCGCCAGTGCCTTCTTGGTGACGAAGCGCGTTTGCGGCATCGGGCCTTCCTGCGCATCGATCAGCAGCACCACGCCATCGACCATGGACAAGGCACGTTCCACTTCGCCGCCAAAGTCCGCGTGGCCGGGGGTATCGACGATGTTGATGTGCGTACCCTCCCAGGTCACAGCACAGTTCTTGGCCAGAATGGTGATGCCGCGCTCGCGTTCGATGGCGTTGTTGTCCATCACGGTGTCGACCATTTTTTCGTGCTCGGCGAAGGTGCCCGACTGGCGCAGCAGCTGATCCACCATGGTGGTTTTGCCATGGTCCACGTGGGCAATGATGGCGATGTTGCGAATTTGCTTGTTCATATCGTTTCCAAAATGCCGGCGCTTGCTGCGCTCGGCGTGCTCTTCAAGATTTGTTCGATTTCAACTGGGCTCAGCAACCGGTCGGGGATGAGTTCGCCGGCGGCCACGTGGCCTACACCCAGCAACGCGGCTGGAGTTTTCCCGAACACTGCCACGGCCTGCGCATCGGGCCAGGGGCCACGGCGGCGCAAGCCCGAGAGGAAGCGTCCGGCGTCTTCGGCACCCAGGGTGATGCGGGTGTGCCCGACAAGCAGCAGCTCAGCGGGTTCCAGGCTGGCAAGGCGCGCATCCTCGTCCATGGCTTCCAGTGCGTCGAGTGTGACGCAGCGGGCCAGAGCGAGGCCGCCCGTGTCAATGCGGCGCAAAAAGGTCAGGTGGGCGCCACAACCGAGTGCCGCTCCGATATCTTCGCCGAGGGTGCGGATGTAAGTGCCTTTGCTGCATTTCACTACGATGTTGATAGCTGGATACGTATACGCATCAAGCGCTGGAGCCAGATTTAGCTCAAAAATTTCTACGTCACGCGCGGCGCGCTCCACCTCAATGCCTGCGCGCGCGTATTCGTACAGTGCGCGCCCGTCCTTCTTCAAGGCGCTGTGCATCGGCGGCACCTGCGCTATGGGGCCGGTGAACTGGCGTTGCACGGCCGCGAGCCGCTCGGGGGACAACGCCTCGGGCGGCACGGGCCGCTCGGCCAGCACCTCACCTTCGGCATCGCCCGTGCTGGTCGTCACGCCCAGGCGCGCCACAGCGTGGTACGTTTTGGGCGCATCGAGCTGCAACTGACTGAACTTGGTCGCCGCGCCAAAGCACAACGGCAGCACGCCAGTGGCCAGCGGATCAAGCGTGCCGGTATGGCCTGCCTTTTCCGCGCGCAACAGCCATTTGGCCTTTTGCAAGGCCTGATTGCTGGAGAGCCCCAGCGGCTTGTCAAGCAACAACACCCCATGCACAGGGCGCCGCTGCACCCTGGTGCGTGGCGCGCGAGCCAGGCCCCCACGCTCTTGCGCTGCGCGCGAATCGCTGCCCCCCAAGGGGGCCTTCGCACCTTGGGGCGGTCCGGCGGTGCTCAAGCTACTCCTCTTTGGAACGCGAAGCGACCGCCTGGGCAATCAGCGCATTCATGTCCGCCGCATGCTCGGGCGTCCGGTCAAACACGAAATGCAGCGTAGGCACGGTGTGGATATGCAGGCGCTTGAACAGGCCGGCGCGGAGGAACCCCGCTGCTTGGTCAAGTGCTTCTTGCGTGGCGGCCGGCTGACCTGTCAGCACGCTGTAGAACACCTTGGCATGGGCGTAATCGGGCGTCACTTCCACCGACTGGATGGTGACCATGCCGACCCGCGGGTCCTTCAACTCGCGCGCGATCAACTCCGCCAGATCGCGCTGGATCTGGTCGGCCACCTTGAAGGCGCGGTTGGGCGTGGAGGATTTCTTGGCAGCCATGTTAGTAACCCACTACGCCAATCACCGACGACGCCGCATGAACGTGGCGCGGCCAATGCCAGCGCCCCCGCACAAGGGCCGCCCCGCCGTGCTGGGGGCGTCCCCCTCCCGAATCGCAAAGCGATTCGAGAGAGGGGGAAGGCGCGAAGCGACGCAGGGGGTGCTTCATAGTGTTCTGGCGATTTCCTTGATGTCGAAGAACTCCAGCTGATCACCTTCCTTGATGTCGTTGTAGTTCTTGAGCTTGATACCGCACTCGAAGCCTTCCTTGACATCCTTGACGTCGTCCTTGAGCCGCTTGAGCGAATCGACATCGCCGGTGTAGATGACCACGTTGTCGCGCAGAAGGCGGAACTTGGCATTGCGATGCACCATGCCCGAGGTGATGTACGAACCGGCGACGGTGCCGATTTTGGAGGCGACAAACACTGTGCGGATCTCGGCCGTGCCAATGATTTCCTCGCGCTGCTCTGGGGCCAGCATGCCGGACATGGCCACCTTGAGTTCGTCCACAGCGTCATAGATGATGCTGTAGTAATGCAGGTCGACATCGTTGGCTTCGGCCAGTTTGCGCGCGCCGGAGTCGGCCCGCACGTTGAAGCCGATGACGATCGACTTGGACGCAATGGCCAGGTTGATGTCCGACTCGCTGATGGCACCCACGCCGGTGTACACCAACTGCACCTTGACCTCGTCGGTCGAGAGTTTGAGCAGGGACTGCGACAGCGCTTCCTGCGAACCCTGCACGTCGGCCTTGACGATGATGGGCAGCGTTTTCACTTCGCCCGCCGTCATGTCGGAGAACATGTTCTCCAGCTTGGCCGCTTGCATCTTGGCCAGCTTGGTGTTGCGGAACTTGCCGGCGCGGTAGGTGGCGATTTCACGTGCACGGCGCTCGTCAGTGAGCACCATGAACTCGTCGCCCGCCTGCGGCACTTCTGTCAACCCCTGGATCTCCACCGGGATCGACGGCCCAGCGGACTTGGCGGTCTGACCGTTTTCGTCCAGCATGGCGCGCACGCGACCAAAGGTCTGACCGGCCAGCACCACGTCGCCCACCTTGAGCGTACCGGACTGCACCAGCACCGTGGCCACAGGGCCGCGGCCCTTGTCCAGTTGCGCTTCGATGACCAGACCCTTGGCCAGCGTGTCCACTGTAGCCTTGAGTTCCATCACCTCGGCCTGCAAGAGCACCTGCTCAAGCAGCGTATCGATGCCCAAGCCGGTCTTGGAGGAGACCTGTACGAACGGTGTATCGCCGCCATATTCCTCGGGAACCACCTGCTCAACCACCAGTTCCTGCTTGACGCGGTCAAAGTTGGCGTCCGGCTTGTCGGATTTTGTGATCGCCACAACCATGGGCACATTGGCCGCCTTGGCGTGCTTGATGGCTTCGCGCGTCTGCGGCATCACGCCGTCGTCTGCAGCCACCACCAGAATCACGATGTCGGTCGCCTGCGCACCACGGGCACGCATGGCGGTAAACGCCTCGTGGCCGGGGGTGTCGAGGAAAGAGACCATGCCGCGCGGCGTCTCGACGTGGTAGGCGCCAATGTGCTGCGTGATGCCACCGGCTTCGCCCGTCGCGACCTTGGTGCGGCGGATGTAGTCGAGCAGCGAGGTCTTGCCGTGGTCCACGTGGCCCATGACGGTAACCACGGGAGCGCGGGAAACCAGCTCGGCGTTCTGCGCCGACGAATCTTCCTGGGAAAACGCCTCGGGGTCGTCCAGTGCCGCCACCACCGCCGTATGTCCCATTTCTTCCACGACGATCATCGCAGTGTCCTGGTCCAGGGGCTGGTTGATGGTGACCATCTGGCCCATCTTCATCAAGGCCTTGATGACTTCGGACGCCTTGATCGACATCTTGTGCGCCAGCTCGGCCACCGTAATGGTCTCGGGCACGTGCACTTCAATGCTGCGGAACTCGGCTGGCGCTGCGTGGGCGTGCTGGTCGGAGCGGTCGCGGTCGTTGCCACGCCGGCCGCCGCTGCGCGCCCCACTGCGCCAGGCACTACCGCCTCCACCACGGCCTCCGCCGGTGTCTCCACGGGTAGGAATGCCCTTTTTCTTGGCCGGATCGCCTGCCCAGCTCGACGAGAGCTTGGCCGACTTCACTTCCTTGCCTGCACCGCCCGGCGCACCCGTACCTGCGCCTGCACCCGCATTGCGCGGTGCAGCGCCAGGCGCGGCAGCGGGCTTGTGCAACGTACCCTTCTTGGCATCCGCAGCGGCGCGCGGCGCCGGCTTGGGCTCTTCAGGCTTCTTGGCCACCAGCACTTTGGCTGGTGTAGACATCATCGAGCGGATCGCAGCGGCCTCGGCCAGAGCCTTGCGGCGGCGTTCATCCAAATCGGTGGCGCGCGCGGCTTCCTCGGCGGCGCGGGCACGCGACTCGGTCTCGGCCTTTTCGCGCGCTTCGTTCTGCGCTTCGACGCGGGCGGCAGCTTCTGCGGCCTGTTCGCGCGTGGCTTCCTGCTTCTCGGCCGATACCTGGGCCTTTTTGCCCGCCTCCTGCGCGGCATAGGCAGCGGCGCGTTCGGCAGCTTCGCGTTCGCGCTGCTCGCGCGTTTCGCGTTCACGCCGCTTCTCGCTCAGGTCTTGCTCCTGGCGGCTGATGAGTTCGGCTTGGCGACGCGCCTCTTCCTCGCGGCGAGCCAAATCGGCGTTGTCGTGGTCAGCGGCTTGGGCGGACTCGGCGGCTTGCGCCGCTTCGGCTGGATCATCCACCGGGGCAGCGGTCTCGCCGGTCTCGTCGCGCTTGACGAAAGTGCGCTTCTTGCGCACCTCCACCTGAATGGTGCGCGCCTTGCCCGAAGCGTCGGCCTGCTTGATCTCGCTGGTTGAGCGCTTGACCAAGGTGATTTTCTTGCGATCCGCCCCTCCCACGCCATGGCTGGCCTGCAGGTGCGCGAGCAATTTTTGCTTGTCTCCCTCGGTCAACGCATCGGCCGCATCGGCTTTGGCGACACCGGCAGACTTGAGCTGTTCGAGCAAGACATCAGGAGTTTTTTTGAGTTCGCTGGCGAACTCGGCGACTGTGATACTGGACATATGTGCTTGGTGCCTCCCTGACCTTTACTCTTGCCCCGCGAACCAATGTTCGCGTGCTTTCATGATCAATGCCTTGGCATCGTCTTCGGACTGCCCGGTCAGCTCGGTCAATTCGTCGATGGCCAAATCGGCCAGATCGTCGCGGGTGTGAATGCCGCCCTCGGCCAACTTCGCCATCAACTCGGGCGTCACGCCTTCGAGGTCGCGAAGGTCCTGCGACACACTCTCGACGCTGTCCTCACGGGCGATTTCCATGGTGAGCAGCACGTCTTTGGCTCGCGCACGCAGTTCGGTCACGGTTTCTTCGTCGAAGCTCTCGATTTCGAGCATTTCCTGCAGCGGCACGTAGGCCACTTCTTCGAGCGTATTGAAACCTTCCTCGATCAGGATGTCGGCGATCTCCTGGTCGACGTCGAGCTTTTCCATGAAAAGGTGACGCGCTGTGTCGGTCTCGTCGGCTTGCTTCTGGGCCGACTCGGCGGCGTCCATGATGTTGATTTTCCAACCGGTGAGGTCGGACGCCAGGCGCACGTTCTGGCCGCCGCGGCCAATGGCGATGGCCAGGTTTTCTTCGTCGACCACCACGTCCATGGCGTGCTTTTCTTCGTCCACCACGATGGAAGAGACGTTGGCAGGCGCCAGGGCACCAATGACGAACTGCGCCGGGTCTTCAGACCACAACACAATGTCCACCCGCTCACCCGCGAGCTCGTTGGTGACGGCATTGACGCGTGTGCCGCGCACACCCACGCAGGTGCCGATCGGATCTACGCGGCGATCGTGCGAGAGCACGGCAATCTTGGCCCGGCTGCCGGGGTCACGGGCGCAGCTCTTGATTTCCAGCAGGCCCTGCTCGATCTCCGGCACTTCATGGCGGAACAGCTCAATCATGAATTCTGGCGCCGAGCGCGAGAGGATGATGGGCGCGCCGCGCAGGGTCAGGTCCACCTCCATGATCATGGCGCGCACGCGGTCACCGCTGCGCAGGTTTTCCTTGGGGATCATCTCGCTGCGGCGCAGGCGTCCCTCCACCCGACCCGACTCGACGATCAGGTCGCCCTTGTCCATGCGTTTGACGGTGCCAGTGAAGATTTTTTCACCACGGGACATGAAGTCGGACAGGAGCATTTCGCGCTCTGCGTCGCGGATCTTCTGCAAAATGACCTGCTTGGCCGCCATTGCGCCAATGCGGCCAATGGGGACGGATTCAATGCCCTCTTCGATGTGCTCACCCACCTCGACGTCGGGCACACGATCCCGGGCGTCCATCAGGAGCTCTTCGGCGTCCGGATTCTGCAAACCGGCGTCGTCGGGCACCACGAGCCAGCGGCGGAAGGTTTCGTAATTGCCGCTGTCGCGGTCCAGCGCCACACGGATGTCCACTTCGCCGGAATAGAGCTTTTTCGTCGCCTGTGCCAGTGCCAATTCGACGGCGCCCAGCACCACGTCGCGCTCGACGTTCTTCTCGCGCGAAATGGCTTCAACCAACATCAACAGTTCGCGATTCATGCAACGACTCTCCTATTTCTTTTACCCTTGGGCAGCGTGGCTGCGGCCCCGATCCACTTCACCCTTTCGGGGAATCATTGCGGCGCCGGTTTGGCGCCGCGCCCCTTGAAATTCACAATCGGCGCCAGCCGCGCGTCTTTGAGCTCATCGAGCGCAAAGCCCAAGGCCTGCAGCGGCGCCGGGGCGCGCTTGGCGCTCACCCGCTGACCCACCTTGACCGCCGGCTCGTCGCGCCAGGTGATCTGCCAGCCACCTTCGGCCCGCTCCAGCGTGCCGCGAAACTTCTTGCGCAAAGGGCTGACCTGGCCTGCGGCCGCCGCTCCAATGGGCTGCTTGAGCGTCAGGTCAATCACCTCGCCCTCAAAACGCACAAAATCCTGTTCATGGCGCAAAGGGCGGTCAATACCCGGCGAGGACACCTCAAGCCGCTGGTATTCCACCGCCTCCACTTCCAGTGCAAACTGCAACTGCCGCGTAACCTTTTCACAGTCTTCCACCGTGACGTACATCTCATCCGCCGGGGCTGCGCCTTCAGCGGGCGCCTGCCATGGCAGATCAATGGTGATGCGCAGCAGACCGCCGGAACTGCGCTCGATTTCGACCAGGTCATAACCCAGGCCGATGACGGTTTGCTCAACGATTTGCTGCAGTGCCACGTGTTACGTTCAATCCCGGAAAAACAAAAAACCCGAGAACCCCCTGAGGCTTCGAGCTCCAAAAGCTGACGGCCAAAAAAAACGGGCGGTTGGTACCCGCCCGCTTGGTCGTGAGAACGCTATTGTAGCTTGGAACGCCCTGCCAGAAAAGTGCCTTGGCCGGGGAAACGGCAAAAATCGGGTTGGCGACCTCGCTTACCCGGCAGCAACGGAGCGTCAAAACGTCGTTACAAGCTCAGGCGCGGGCGGAACGCACCCGGGAGAACAAGGCTTGTGCTTCGGGGTCGACCTGTGCCTCGGCAGCGGGCCCTGCGTCGCGCAGGCTGCCGATCAAGCGGCTCAGCACCGCAGCATGGGGCAGCAAAGGGCCAAGAAAACGCGCTTTGTGAGCGTCTGCTATCAGTAGCGTAGGAAAAGTTTCTACATCCAGGTCGCCCGCCAGCTCGGATTCGTCCTCAATGTCCACCCACTCAAATCGCATCTGTGGCCAGTCGCGCGCCACGGCAAGAAAAATCGGGCGGTAGTCGGTGCAGGTATTGCACCAGGCGGCGCACAAACACACTACCCACCACGCTTGGGTTGGTGCGGTAGGGGCTGCGCTGCGCTCCATGGGAGTTTTTCTTTCTGTTGTAGGCATTCAAGGGCTGCGGCGCTCCCGCACGCGGTGCACCTCAATGGTAGCGACCGGCGCAGCAGCATTCCCCCAGGCGTTGCGGATATAGCTTGCCAGCGCCGCCATGTCAATGTCGCTCAGCAATTGCTGAAACGGGGGCATGCCATGCGGCCTGGGATGGCCGGCGGTGGAGGGCGGGTAGCCTCCCTGCAGGAGGGCGCGCACCAGATTGGTCGGGTTGTCCATCAGCACAGCGCGGTTGCCAGCCAGCGCCGGAAATGCACCGCGCTCGCCCTCCCCCGATTTACCGTGACAACTGGCGCAGTGTGTTTCGAAAAGCTTCGCGCCTCGCGCGCGCACGTTCTCGTCCAGTTTTGTTGCTGGTGCAAGCGCTTGCTCGATGCGCGGGGGCAGCGAACGGAGGTAGATGGCCATGGCGCGTGCGTCGCTGTCGCTCAGGTACTGCGTGCTGCCCGCCACCACCTCAGCCATGGGGCCGAGAACCGAGCCGCGCGGTGCCACGCCCGTTTGCAGCAACTCTGCCACTTCCTCCACCGGCCAGCTAGCCACACCCGCCTCGCGTTCGCTGTGAAGCGCGGGTGCATACCAGTTCTGCACCGGAATCATGCCGCCAGCGAGCCATTGGCTGTTGCGCGCGGCGCCCAGCGCATTGCGCGGCGTATGGCAGGCACCGCAATGGCCAAGTCCCTGGACCAGATAGGCGCCGCGGTTCCACTCAACAGAACGCTCGCTCTGGGGCTCGTACACGCCAGGGCGGAAAAACAGGGTTCGCCAGGCCCACATCGCGGCCTGGGTTCCAAAGGGGAACTGCAGCGCGTGCGGGCGGCTGGGCTGTGCCACAGGGGCCACGGTTCGCAAATAGGCGAACAAGGCGTCTGCATCGGCGCGTGTCACCCGCGTGTAGTTGGGATAGGGAAACGCCGGCGCCAGCAGCCGACCATCGCGCGAGCGCCCTTCGTGCAAAGCGCGCCAGAAATCATCCGCCGACCATGCGCCGATCCCAGTGTCCCGATCGGACGTGATGTTGGGGCTGTAAACCGCGCCAAAGGGGGTGTCAATGACGCGCCCACCGGCGTACTCAGGACCGCCGCGCATGGTGTGGCAGCCCATGCAATTGCCCATGCGGGCCAGATAGCGGCCACGCTCCAGCGGCAATTCGGTTGCACCCAGCCAGGCCGGCAGCACCAGGGTGAGCAGCAGAGTGGCGAGCATGCTGTACAAGCGGGCCTTCATCGCTCGCCCTCCAACGTGCCACAGCGCAGCGGCGCCTGTGCAGGCAGACTGGCTGCAGGGTGGCCGTTGCCCGGTACGGGCTGTGCGGACAGCCAGGCGGAAACGGCGCTGACGTCCTCGGACGTGAGCAAACGGGCAATCTGCGCCATGCAGTCAGGCGCCTGGGCCCGGCGCTGGGCGGTGGTCCAGGCACCCAGTTGGCTGTTGATGTAATCGCGCGGCAACCCCAGCAAGCCAGGGGTGGCTGGTTGCACGCCCGTCAACGCGGAACCATGGCAGGCGACACACGCAGGAATGCGCCGCGCTGCATCGCCCTGTTGCACCAGCGCACGACCATGCTCCATGGCGGGCGCCGAGGCGCGCACAACTGCGGGGGGCGGGTAAGGCAGATCCAGCGCCGAGAAATAGGAGGCCATTTCGCCCAGGTACTGCGCGCTCAGGTGCTCGATGAGGTCGGTCATGGGGGGATAGCTGCGCCGACCTTCCTGAAAATTGATCAACTGGTTGGCCAGGTATCCGGCCGGCTTTCCGGCGATGCGTGGGAAATAGCCGTCTGCCGTGGCCCGCCCTTCTTTGCCATGGCAGGCGATGCAGGCCCGCACGCGGGGCTCCATATCGCCCGCTGCGGCGCGGGCCGGGACACTGAGAATAAGCAAGGTGCACAGCGTGCCAAGGCGCGCGCCATCCAGCACAGAACGAAAAAGCATGGCGTTGATGGTAGCGCGTGGGGCACAGAAGGCGGGTCAACGGGCCCTCTCCAGGCGCAAGGAATTACTATCTATTTGATAGCTGTCAGCTCAATTTTTCTATGCGCTAGAGCCCAATTTCTATCCAAATTTCGCATCTCGCAGCCAGCGAATGTATTCAACCCGGCCATGCTCCGACACTGCCACGAGGGCACCCGCTTGGAGATGTTGGACCGGAACGCCGCAAGTGCGACACTGGTGGACCGCTTCGCGCTGCACGAAAAACCCGGCGCGGTGCAAACCGGCGCGGTGCAAACCGGCACTGTTGAAACGCTCATGCACTGAGCCGCAAACAACTGAACACGATCCAAACAGGAGAATCCCATGAACAAGGTTTACGCCTGCATCGACGGCCGCGCCACCACCGCCGCCGTCATCGACTGGGCGGCCTGGGCGGCACAGCGCCTGCCTGCGCCGCTCGAATTGCTGCACGTGCTGGAGCGCTCGCCCGAGCTGCCCAACGTGGGCGACTACACCGGCGCCATTGGGCTGGGGGCACAGGAGGTGCTGCTGCAGCAGCTCAGCGCGCTCGACGAGCAGCGCAGCAAGCTCGCCCAGCAGGCCGGGCGCGACATGCTGGAAGCCGCCAGCCTGCGCGCCCAGAACGCCGGCCTGCCGGTGCCAGCCACCCACATGCGCCACGGCGAGCTGGTCGATACCCTGCTGGAGCTTGAGCCCGAGCTGCGTTTGTGCGTGCTGGGCGCCAACCACCGCGCCAGCGGGCCGCGCAAGCTCCACCTGGACCACCACGTCGAAAGCGTCATCCGCGCACTGCAGCGCCCGGTACTGGTCGCCACCAGTGAGCACTTTGCCCCGCCCGAGCGCTTTGTGGTTGCCTACGACGCCAGCCCCACCGCCCGCAAGATGGTCGACATGGTGGCCGCCAGCCCCTTGCTGCGCGGCCTGCCGGCACTGGTCGCCATGGTGGGCGCGGACACGACGGAGGCGCAGGAGCAGCTTGCTGCCGCCGCTGAACTGCTGCGCGTCGCCGGTTTTTCTGTGCAGACCCGTCTGCTGGCGGGCGAACCCGAACAGGCCTTGCCCGAACTGCTGGCCAGCCAGGGCGCGGCGCTGCTGGTCATGGGCGCCTACGGCCATTCGCGCATTCGCCAGCTCATCGTCGGCAGCACCACGACCACGCTGCTGCGGCTCTCCGAGGTGCCGGTGCTGATTCTTCGATAACTATATTTTTGATAGCTACTGACGCTTATCCAGTAAGCGCTAGATGCCATTTTTATTCAACTTTTACGCCACCGGAGAGGCCGGCCGCTGCCCCGCCCGGTTGACCAGCGCCACCAGCGAGAGCATCACCGGCACTTCCACCAGCACCCCGACCACCGTGGCCAGCGCCGCGCCCGAGTGCAAGCCAAACAGAGAAATCGCCACGGCCACGGCCAGCTCGAAGAAGTTCGAGGTGCCGATCAAACACGCCGGCCCAGCCACCTCGTGCGGCAGACGGAGCCAGCGCGCGCCCCACCACGTAATTGCAAAAATGCCGTAACTCTGCACGATGAGCGGCACGGCAATCAGCGCAATCACCAGCGGCTGCGCGACGATGGTGCCCGCCTGAAAACCAAACAGCAGCACCACAGTGGCGATCAGCCCGGCGATCGACCAGGGCTTGAGGCGCGCGACGAAGTCGCCCACGGCATGCGCCGAGCGCCGTTGCAGGAGCGCCCGCGTGGCCATGCCCGCCGCCAGCGGCAGCACCACGTAGAGCACGGTGGAGAGCACCAATGTCTGCCAGGGCACCGTCACATTCGTCACGCCGAGCAGAAAAGCAGCAATGGGCGCAAACGCCACCACCATGATGAGGTCGTTGACGGACACCTGCACCAGCGTGTAGTTGGCGTCGCCCTTCACGAGTTGGCTCCAGACGAACACCATGGCCGTGCACGGCGCCACGCCCAGCAAAATCATGCCGGCGATGTATTCGCTGGCCGATTGCGGGTCCACCCAGGGCGCAAACACGTAGCGGAAGAACAGCACGCCCAGCGCCGCCATCGTGAAGGGCTTGATGAGCCAGTTGACCACCAGCGTCAGCAACAGGCCGCGCGGCTTTTTGCCCACGTCCTTCACGGCGCTCCAGTCGATCTGGATCATCATGGGGTAAATCATCACCCAGATGAAGACGGCCACCACCAGGTTCACGTGGGCCAATTCCAGCGCGGCAATGGCCTGGAACGCGCCCGGAGCCAGCAGCCCCAGGCCCACGCCGGCCAACATCCCCATGCCGACCCAGACGGTCAGATAACGTTCAAACAGACCCATTTCAGACTCCAGCCGCTTGGGCTTGAAATCGAGACCCGGCAAGCTCCAGCAGGCGCGCAATGCCCACGGGCTCCTCGCTCAGCAGCGGCACGATGGCCCAGCGCGTGGCGTGCTGCGTGGTCACGGCATCGATCTCGCGCAGTTCGTTGCGGGCGCGCTGGCGCAGCAGCGGCGAGGTCACCCGGGCGGCCGCCACGCTGTTGTTGATGACCCAGGCCCAGGGCTCAATGCCGGCGCGGCGCAGGTCGTTCTGCAGGTTGGCGGCTTCCAGCACCGGCGTGGTTTCGGCCAGCGTGACCAGAATCACCTTGGTCTGCTTGGGGTCCTGGAGCTGCATCATCGGCGTGGTGAAGTGCACGCCCGTGCTGCCCATCTGGCGCACGATGTCGCGGTGGTAGGCGCCCGTGGCGTCCAGCAGCAGCAGCGTGTGGCCGGTGGGGGCCGTGTCCATCACGACAAATTTCTTGCCCGCTTCGCGGATGGTGCGCGAGAAGGCCTGAAAGACGGCGATTTCTTCCGTGCACGGCGAGCGCAGGTCTTCTTCAAGCAGTGCGCGCCCTGCGGCATCAAGCTTGGCACCCTTGGCTGCCAGCACCTGCTGGCGGTAGCGCTCGGTGACCTCGTGCGGGTCGATGCGGCTCACGGTGAGGTTCTCCAGCGCGCCGCCCAGCGTTTGCTCCAGGTTGGCCGCCGGGTCGGACGTGGACAAATGCACCGCAAAACCCCGGTGCGCGAGTTCCACCGCGACGGCGGCGGCCAGCGTGGTCTTGCCGACGCCGCCCTTGCCCATCAGCATCACCAGGCCGTGGCCGTCGGCGGCGATGCCGTCCACCAGCGCGGCCAGGCGCGGCAGGTCGATGTCGGGTTGCGCACCGGCGTCGCCAGGCACTGGCGCCGCCGCCGTTTCCACCAGCAACTGGCGCAAGGCCTCGCGCCCCACCAGGTTGAAGGGCTTGAGCGCCACGAGATCGGTGGGCAGCGCCTGCAAGGCGGGCGGCATGGCGGCGAGCACGGCCTGCTCGCGCCGGCAGATGGCAGCGGCCAGCGGGTCTTGCGCCGCTTCGCCGGGCGGAAACACGCCATTGACCACCAGGTACTGCTGACCCAAACCGATGGCGTGCAGTTCACCGTGCGTGCGCGCGGCCTCGCGCAGCGTGGACTGCTGCGCGCGGGCCACCAGCACCAGCCGGGTGCGCGTGCCGTCGGCCAGCGCCGCCACAGCCGCCGCGTACTGGCTGCGCTGCTTTTCCAGCCCAGCCAGCGGGCCGAGACATGAGGCATCGCCCTTGCCAGACTCCAGAAAACCGCTCCAGGCCCCCGGCAGTTGCAGCAGGCGGATGGTGTGGCCGGTGGGGGCGGTGTCAAAAATGATGTGCTCGTAGCGCGCGTCCAGGCTGTCGTCGGTCAGCAGCGCAGTGAATTCGTCAAACGCGGCAATCTCGGTGGTGCAGGCGCCCGAGAGCTGCTCTTCAATGCCCTTGACCACGTCGTCCGGCAGCACGCCGCGCACCGGCCCGACGATGCGGTCGCGGTAGCCCTGGGCGGCGGCCTGTGGGTCGATCTCCAGCGCCCACAGGCGCGGCACCTCGGGGACGGCCGTCACCTGGTTGCCAATGGCGAGGCCAAACACCTGGCCCACATTCGATGCCGGGTCGGTGCTGACCAGCAGCACGCGCTGGCCCTGCGCGGCCAGTTGCATGGCCGTGGCGCACGCCAGCGAGGTCTTGCCGACGCCGCCTTTGCCGGTGAAAAAGAGAAAGCGCGGTGCGTTGTCGAGAAATTTCATAGGGTCTTTCGGTTCAGCAGCAGGCGCCGCCCGAGCAGCAATTGCCCGCGGACGGCGACTCGGTGGCAGGCAGCGCAATGCCGGCCCAGCGCGCCAAATCGCTGCGGCTGGGGTAGCGGCCGGCCAGCGCCACTTCGCCCGCCACCAGCGTGAGCGGCAGGGCTTCCTGGCCGGAGCGCTGCAGAAAGCCTTTCACCAACGGGTTCTCGGCAAACGCCAGGGGTTGCTGCGCGAGGTTGAAGCGCTCGATCTGCGCGCCGTTCTGACGCGCCCAGTCCACGTCGGCCGACGCATTGACGAGGTTCTGGTCCACGTCGGTGCCGCACACGCCGCTGCTGCAGCACAGGGCGGGGTCAAAAATCTGGATGGTGCTCATGGGGAACTCCTGGTATTTGGGGCCTGTTAAAGGCCCTAGTGGGAAGACAGGCCGCGGGCGGTTTCCTGCAGCAGGTTTTGTTGCAGCTTCTCGACCGGTAGGTTGAGCAGCAGTTCGAGGCGGCGCTTGATGGCGTGCAGCGTCTGACGGAAAGCCTCGCGCTTGGCTGCATCCGGCGCATCGCCCGCCGACGGGTCCGCATAACCCCAGTGCGCGCTGGCGGGGTGGCCGGGCCAGATGGGGCACACCTCGCCTGCCGCGCTGTCACAGACGGTGATGATCAGGTCCATGTGGGGCGCGCCCGGGGCGGCGAATTCGTCCCAGTTCTTGCTGTGCAGGCCTTCGGTAGAAATGCCGGCGCGCTGTAGAACCTCCAGCGCCAATGGGTGCGGCTGCTGCCCGGGCCGGGGGCTGCTGCCAGCCGACCAGGCTTGGAAGCGCCGCGTTGGCGCCCGGCTGTCCAGGTGGTTGAGCAGCGCTTCGGCCAGGATGCTGCGGGCGGAGTTGTGGGTGCAAAGAAACAGGACATTGCGCATGGCGTTGGCCGATCGGAAGGATGGTGGAGTGGAAAAAGGCCTGCGTTTTGATGCGTCAGGCGCAGTTTGTGCAGGCTGCCATGGCGCCAGCCGGCAGGCAGGCCTCGGGGTGGCCGGCGCAGCATTCGTCGGTCAGGTAAGCGATCAAGTCGACCATCAGGGCGATGTGGGCGCGGTAGCGCTGGTAGCGCCCCTCCTGCGTGGCGGTCAGCAGGCCGGCCTGCGTCAGCGCCTTCAGGTGGAACGACAAATTGGTGGCTGGCACCCCCAGCGTGGCCGCAATCTCGCCGGCCACCAGGCCTTCCGGGCCTTGCTTGACGAGCAGGCGGAAGACATCCAGGCGGACGCCCGATGCCAGCGATTCAAAGACAGTGGTAGCGGTGGTTTTGTCCATTCGGCAATTATTCAACAATAATTGAACAATTGCAATGACAATCCAAAAATGCCATCTATCACGCCCCAAAAGTTATCTATTGAATAGCTACCAACGCTTTCCTGCTATGCGCTAGAAGCCGATTTCTCTTGATTTTCAGCCACGCCTCAGAGCACCTGCTCGAAGTCGATGAACCCGCGCTCCACATTGGTCTCCACCAGCTTGACGCGTAGCTTCTGGCCCACGTCCAGGTGGGTGCCCGCGCCCACCAGCATGCCCTCGGCAGGCGGCGCAAAGATGCGTACCCACATGGCACGGTCGTTAGCGCCGGAGACGACGGCGTCAAATTTTTTGCCCACCATCCCCTGCAGGTACAGCGCGGCCTCGGACTTGCGCACGCTGCGCTCCACCTTCTGCGCTGCGTCTTCCTGCTGCGTGCAGTGCTCGGCCAGAAGCTCCAGCTCGGCCGAGCCATAGGGCGAGCGCTCGCCCTGCAGCAGCGCTTTGACCATGCGCAGCGTGATCAGGTCGGGGTAGCGCCGATTGGGCGCGGTGGAATGCGTGTAGTCACGCACCGCCAGGCCAAAGTGGCCGATGGGTTCGCCGCGCGGACGTTCCACCACGTATTCGCCCGAGCCCATGAGCTTGACGATGATGAGCGACAGATCCGGAAAGCGCAGCGGATCGGCCTTGCGTCGGCGCGCCAGAAAGCCTTCCAGCGCGAGCGAATCGGGCGCCGCCGGCAGGTGCTCGGCGTATTTGGCGGCCACCTGCACGATGCGCTGCCAGCGCTCGGGCGAGCGCACCACCCGGCGCAGGGAACTGGCGCCGTGCTGCGCCAGGAACTGCGCGGTGCAGGTGTTGGTGGCAATCATGAATTCTTCAATCAGCTGGCGCGCACGGTTTTGCACCTGCTGGGCGATGTCCACCACGCGCTCCCCCTCGAACACGGCGCGCGGCTGGAAGGTTTCCAGGTCGAGCGCGCCCTGCTCGCGCCGGCGTGCGCGCATGCGCTGGGCCACGGCGTCCTGCGTGCGCAGTTGCTCGTCCATGCCCGGCACGGCGCGCGCGGCTTCAGGCAAATCGCCCACGCCCTCGATCCACGCGGACACGGCGTCGTAGGCCAGCTTGGCCTGGTTGCGCACGCGGGCACGGTGCACGGTACTGTGGGTCACCACGCCATCGCTATCGACCAGCATTTCGGTGACGATGGCCAGGCGCTCCTGCCCGGCGTTGAGCGAAGTCAGGTTGGTGGACAAACGCTCGGGCAGCATGGGAAACACCCGTGCCGAGGTGTAGACCGAGGTGGTGTTGGTGCGCGCATGCACATCGATCGCAGAGTTTTTCTTCACCAGCGCGTCCACATCGGCCACGGCGACAAAAATCTTCACGGCGCCGCGGCCCATGGCAGCGCTCGCAGTGAGCTGGTCGAGATCAAGCGAATCGTCGTTGTCGATGGAGCACCAGGGCAGCGCGGTCAGGTCGCGGACGGTGGGGCGGCTGTCGTGGCCCGGCCCGGAAACGGCGCTGAGCTCCTGCAAGGCATTGGCAGGAAATTCGGGCTCCAGGCCGCGCTCTTTCATGGCCTCGGTGGCGATGCGGACCAGGTCGCTGCGGCGAAAGTTCTGTGGATGGCTCATGGTGCAACTGTAGGGCAGCGGATCAGTGCGCCGGACCCGCAGCGGGCCGCACGCGCACAAAAATCACCATCGCCGCCAACGACAGCGCAGTCGCCAGGCCAAACGCCAGGCTGGGGGACAACGTCCACAGCGCCCCGGCGACGAGCGAAGCGGGCAGGTACAGCGAACCCGTAACGAAGTTGTAGGCCCCCATGGCTGTGGCGCGGCGCTCAGGTTCGATATCGGCAATGAAGGCCTTGCTTTGCGACTCTTCAATGGCGTAGAACAGCCCGTAAATGCAGAACACGGCCAGCATCTCCCAGCGCGTGCTGGCAAACACCATCCACAGGTTCAGGCTGGCGTACGCCCCGTAGCCCAGCAGCACGATGCGGCTGCGCCCCACGCGGTCGCCCAGGTGGCCCACCAGCGGCGCGGCGACGACGCAGGTGGTGTTGAACAAGGCATAGAGCAGCACCACGTCGGTCAGGCTGTAGCCCACGTCGTGCGCGCGCAGCAGAAAGAAACCCAGGCTGAAGTAGCCCAGCGCAAACACACCGGCCGGCAGCAGAAAGCGCTTGAAACCGGGGCTGAGCTGCTGCCAGTTCTGGCGCAGGCTCTCGCGCGGGTGGGGCTGGCCGGGGGGGTTGTGGATCAACGCGAGCACCAGCACGGCGAGCACCGCCGGCACCACGGCCACCAGGAACAGCAGGCGGTAGGTGCTGGCGGATTCGCCCAGCCATTTCAACAATCCGTAGGCCACCAGGGGGCCGACTACCGCGCCCGATTTGTCCAGCGCCTTGTGCACGCCGAGCGCGTAGCCGCGGCTGGCCTCGCCCGCCACCGACACCAGCCAGGCGTCGCGCGGCGGCCCGCGAAAGCCCTTGCCCAGGCGCTCAAGCACTCGGAACACCGCCAAGCCGGCAATGGACGAGGACACCAGCAAAATCACCTTGGCCAGCGACGAAAAACCATAGCCCGCCGTGGCAAGCCACTTGCGCCGACCACTGCGGTCCGACAGCCAGCCGGCCAGGTAATTGAGCGAGGAAGCGGAAAAGTCCGCCAGCCCCTCGATGAGCCCCAGCAGCGCACTCGACGCGCCAGCCACCGTGGTGAAGAACACGGCGAACACCGAGAAAATCATCTCCGAGCTCAGGTCGGTGAGAAAACTCACCAGGCCGAGTTTGAGCACGTCGGGGTGCAGTTTGGCCCAGCGTTTGCCCTGGGCTGGAAGCGCCGCGGGGTCAGAAGCTGCGGGCGCGGGCGGAAGCGGTGGCTCTGGGTGCATGTTTGGCGGATGGCGCCCAGGGGCGGCGGGAGTAAATACTATCGAAACAATAGCTACTAACACATACGGAGTATGCGCTAGAGCCGATTTTTACCCGAAATTTGCTTGGAAATGATTGGACGGCATCAAGGAAGCGGCGCGAAATCAATAAAGCCCAGGGCCACATCGGTGCTCAGTAGCTTGACGCGCAGCTTCTCACCTACGTCCACCTGCGCCCCGGCGCCCTCCAGTTTGCCTTCCACCGGCGGCACCAGGGTGCGAATCCAGGTGCCCCGGTTGTTCTTGCCGGTGACGATGGCGTCGAACTCGGCGCCTATCTTGCCCTGCAGGAACAGCGCGGCCTCGGACTTGCGCAGGCTCCGCTCCACCTTTCTGGCGGCGCTTTCCTGGCGGTTGCAGTGCTCGGCCAGGGCCTGCAGTTCGGCCACGCTGTAGGGCGAAGGCGCCTCGGCCAGCACCGCCTTGACCAGCCGGTGGCTGATGAGGTCGGGGTAGCGGCGGTTGGGCGCGGTGGAGTGCGCGTAGTCGCGAATCGCGAGCCCAAAGTGGCCGTAGTCCTCCACCGCCACGGTCTTTGAGTGGTCCACCGGTACGCCGGGCTGGGCATCCTCAATCACGTATTCGCCCGCGCCCATGAGCTGCACGATGGTGAGCGAGAGGTCAGGAAAACGCAGCGGGTCGGCCATGCGCCGGCGCTCCAGAAAGGCCTCCAGCGCCCTCGAATCGGGCTCCGCCGGCAAGCTATCGCCGTATTTTTCGGCGACATCGACCACCCGGCTCCAGCGCTCGGGCGAACGCACCACGCGGCGCATGGCCAGGCCGCCGTGCTTCTCCAAAAACTGCGCGGTACAGATGTTGGTCGCCACCATGAATTCTTCAATCAGCTGGCGCGCGCGGTTGTGCTCGCGCTGCGAAATGGCAACCACCTGCTCGCCTTCCACCTGCGCGCGCGGCTCGAAGGTTTCGAACTGCAGTGCGCCCTGCGCCGTGCGGCGTTTGCGCAGCGCCTGGGCGGCGGCGTCCTGACCTCGCAGCTGCGCGTCCATGCCGGGCGCGGCACGAGCGGCGGCAGGCATCTCGCCGCTGTCGTCCAGCCAAGCTGCCAAGGCGTCGTAGGCCAGCTTGGCCTGGTTGCGCACCTGGGCGCGGCAGACGGTAAAGCCGCTCACCTGCCCTTCCCCGTCCACCACCATGGCCGTGACGATGGCCAGGCGGTCCTGGTGCGCGCCCAGCGAGCTGAGGTCGGTGGAGAGCCGCTCTGGCAGCATGGGAAACACGCGGGCTGCGGTGTACACGGAGGTGGTGTTGCGCTGCGCCTGCAGGTCGATGGCCGAGCCCTTGTGCACCAGCGCATCGACGTCGGCAATGGCGACCGACACCGTCCACCCGCTGCCCGACGGCTCACAGCAACTGAGCTGATCGATGTCTTGCGAATCGTCGTCGTCAATGGAGCACCAGGGCAAGGCACGCAGGTCGCGGATGCTGGGCCCTGCCTCCTGCGCAGGGCCGGCAATGCTTGCCAGCTCGGCCAGTGCAGCGGCTGAAAAATCCGGGGCCAGGCCGTGCGCGGTCAAGGCCGCCACCGCGAGCTGCACCAGGTCGCTGCGGCGCGAAATGGCTGGGGTGGTCACTGTGGCAGGGGCCTGAACGGCTTCGGTGCTGGAGGGTTCGCTCATGCCGCGATGTTAGAGCCTCAAGCGCCGGCCAAGGGGCACCCGCCCATGGTGCTTATTCCATTTCTCAGTCAAACGATCGAGCACGCGAAGGCGAAGCGCAGACCGTGCTGTAGCACGGCAAGCGAAGCCGACAAAGCAATCGTTTGATTGAGAAATGGAATTGCCCGGCGTTCGGAGTCCGGAACTTGCTTTCGTCGATCGGCTGGGGCAAGGATTGCGCCATTCAATGGTATTGAGGTCGAGAGGAGATTACTATCAAAACAATAGCTGAAATCTCTGCACTGAAAAGCGCTGGGGGCCAATTTCGGCAAAAAAATCTGCCGATACGATCAGGACGGATGATCGGCTGCCTACACTGAGACACGCAGCACGCTTGGCCGTGCCAAATTGCGGCGACCTATGCCCCGTCCAATGAAGAAATTTCCATGCCTACCAGAATGACGCGCTCGCCCAGTCCGCCTGAGGCAACCCGGTCAGCCACCCCCCACCAAGGCCTGAGCGCCGCCGAGGCCGCCCGCCGCCTGGCTGTGGACGGACCCAATATGCTGCCCGGCAGCGCCCCCAAGTCCAGCTGGGCCATCGTGCGCGATGTGCTCACGGAACCGATGTTCCTGATGTTGCTGGCCGCCGGCGGCATCTACCTGGCGCTGGGCGACCGGGCCGAGGCGTTGTTCCTGCTCGGTTTCGTCTTCGTCGTGATCGGCATCACGCTGGTGCAGGAACGCAAGACACAGCGTGCGCTCGAATCGCTGCGCGACCTGTCGGCCCCGCGCGCACTGGTCATCAGGGACGGCCAGGAGCAGCGCATTGAAGGGCAGAGCGTGGTGCGCGGCGACCTGCTGGTGCTGCATGAGGGCGACCGCATTGCCGCCGATGCGCAGCTGTTGCAAGGCCAGTTGGAGGTGGACGAATCGCTGCTGACCGGCGAGGCGGTGCCCGTGGCCAAGCTGCCGGCCGCGCAGGACGCGCAGGCGTCTGCAAGCGTGGGGGCGCGGGCCGCCAGCGCCGGGCCGCCCCAAACAAGGCCAGCCCCCTCGGGGGGCAACGCAGCACACGAAGTGGCAAGCGTGGGGGCGCCGGCCGCCAGCGCCGGGCCGCCCCAAGCAAGGCCAGCCCCCTTGGGGGGCAGCGCAGCACACGAAGTGGCAAGCGTGGGGGCCTCCCTGTTCGCCAGCACCGTGGTGACGCGCGGCGTCGGGGTGGCGCAGGTGCAAGCCATCGCCGCAAACACCGCCGTGGGCCGAATCGGTGCCGACCTGGCCGCCACCACCGAGCCGCCCTCAGCGCTGCAAGAAGGCTCGCGCAAGCTGGTGCGCCGGCTCGGCGCCGGCGCGCTGGTGCTGGCCAGCACCCAGGTGCTGCTGGGCTGGTGGTGGAACGGCCGGCCACTGCTGGAGAGCCTGCTCTCGGGCATCGCCCTGGCCATGGCCATCCTGCCCGAGGAGATCCCCGTCATCCTGACCGTGTTCCTGGCGTTGGGCGCCTGGCGCATTTCCCGGCAGAAGGTGCTGACGCGGCGCATCACCGCCGTCGAGGCGCTGGGCGCCATTACCGTGCTGGCGGTGGACAAGACCGGCACGCTCACCGTCAACCGCATGGCGGTGGCCGAATTGGCCACGGCACAGGCGCACTTCACGCCCGAGGACGCGGCCGAGCTGCCCGAGGAATTCCATCGGCTGGCCGAATTCGCCATGCTGGCCACGCCCGCCGACCCGTTCGACCCCATGGAAAAGGCCATCCAGCAGTTCGGCCACCAGTGGCTCGAAGGCACCGAGCATGTGCACGACGGGCGCGAGCCAGAGTTCGAGTACGCACTCTCAGGCGAGATCCTGGCCATGACCCGGGTATTTGCGGGCAGTGAAACGGCGCCTTCCAGCGACCACTGGCTGCTGGCCACCAAGGGTGCGCCCGAGGCCGTCGCCGACCTGTGCCACCTGGATACGGCGCGGCAGGGCGCCATCCGCCAACAGGTCGAGGCCATGGCCGAGCGCGGCCTGCGCGTGCTCGGTGTGGCGTGCGGGCGCTGGAGCGGCGCTTCGGCAGCGCCGGGCGCCGACCCACTCTGGCCGCAAAGCCAGCACGACTTCGACTTTGAGTTCCTTGGCCTGGTCGCGCTGGCCGACCCGCCGCGCCCCGAAGTGCCTGCCGCTCTGGCCGAATGCCGGGGCGCTGGCGTGCGCGTGGTGATGATGACCGGCGACCACCCGGCCACGGCGCGCGCCATCGCACGCCAGGTGGGCCTGTCCGAGCGCCCCGACATCCTCACTGGCGCCGAGCTGGAGGCGCTGGACGACGCCGCCCTGACAGCACGGCTGCGCCATGTGGACTTGTGCGCACGCCTCAAGCCCCAGCACAAGCTGCGCCTGGTACAACTGCTGCGCGCCTCGGGCGAGGTGGTAGCCATGACCGGCGATGGCGTGAACGACGCCCCCGCGCTCAAGGCCGCCGACGTGGGCATCGCCATGGGCGAGCGCGGCACCGACGTGGCGCGCGAGGCTGCAGCGCTGGTGTTGCTGGACGACAGCTTTGCCCGCATCGTCGCCGCCATCCGCCAGGGCCGACGCATCGACAGCAACATTCGCAAAGCCGTGCGATTCACCTTTGCGGTTCACGCCCCCATCATTGCACTGGTGCTGGGGCCCACGCTGTTGAAATGGCCCACGCTTCTGATGCCGGTGCATATCGTGCTGCTGCAGTTGCTGATCGACCCCACTTGCGCGGTCGTGCTGGAGGCCGAGCCCGAAGACATCGGCAGCATGGAACGGCCACCACGCCCGGTATCCGACTCGCCGTTTTCCATCGCCCCTCTGGTTTACTCTGTGTTGCAGGGCCTGGGCCTGGCCGCCGTATTGCTAGCCGGCCAGTACTGGCTGGCGGGTCAGGGTTGGAGCAATGCGCAAAGCCGCACGGTGGTGTTTGGCACGCTGGTCCTGTGCGTCATGCTGCTGATTCTGGCCAACCGCGACCTCTCGCGCCCCGCCTGGCATGGCGTGTCCGACCGCAACCCCTGGCTGTGGCGCATGGCGGCCGCCATGGCGCTGCTGCTGGTGGCAGTGCTGGGACTGCCCTGGCTGCGCACGCTGATGGGCCTGGCCCTGCCCGGTGCGGGTGGCCTGGCGGTTGGCGCTGCTCTATTGGCGCTGACGCTGGCGTGGCTGGAACTGGTGCGGATCGTGAGCCAACGCTGGCCCGGTGCCAGAGCGGCGCCGCGCCCGGCCTGATTGCGGCCTTGCTCTGGCGCCGCGGATCAGTCCCCCGGGTGATTGCCAGACGGCAGCGGCGGGGCGTGGTCCAGATCGGGGCGGCGCCAGGGATCCACGTGGGTCATCAGGTTGAGCACACGGTGCCTTTGCAGCACCCGCTGGCGCGCCTCGACAGCGATGTCGTGGCCCTGCTCCACGTTCAAGGTGGCCAGCACCTCCAGGTGCGCGTCCACCACGATCATGTCGCCCATCTTGCGCGTGCGCACGTCGTGCACGCCGCTCACGCCCGGCGTGTCGAGCAGCGTCTGGCGAATGGCCTGCACCTCCTGCTCGTCCACCGAGCGGTCCATCAGGTCGTGCAGCGCATCCCAGCCAAACTCCCAACCCATCTTGGCCACCATGAAGCCGACGATGAGCGCGGCGATCGGGTCCAGGATGGGGTAGCCGGCCAGGTTGCCCGCAATGCCGATGCCCACCACCAGCGACGAGGCCGCATCCGAGCGCGCATGCCAGGCATTGGCCACCAGCATGCTCGACTTGACGCGCTTGGCCACGGCCAGCATGTAGCGAAACAGCAGCTCTTTGCCCACCAGCGCGGCACCCGCCACCCACAGGGCGATCACATGCACCTGCGCAATGGCCTCGGGGTTCTCCAGCTTGACCACCGCCGACCACACCATGCCCACGCCCACGCCCAGCAGCAGCAGCCCCAGCACCAGCGAAGCTGCCGTTTCGAAGCGGTGGTGGCCGTAAGGGTGGCCCTCGTCAGCGTCTTTTTGGGAGTGGTGATTGGCAAAAAGCACCACGAAATCGGCCACCAGGTCGGACAGCGAGTGGATGCCATCGGCAATCAGCCCCTGCGACTTGGCCAGCACCCCCACCACGATCTGGATGGTGGACAGCACCAGGTTGACGCCCACGCTCACCCAGGTGCTGCGGGACGCCGCGGCTGCGCGCTCGGACATGCTGTGGCCGGAATCGGCGGAATCGGCGGGGTCTGGGGAAATAGGACTGGGCGACATGAAACGACGGGAGAGGCGGGCCTAGGGTTGGCAGCAGCGAACCCGGTGAGCTTACCCGCAGCACCGGGTTGCGGATTATTTCTGAAAAACTATCATAAAGATAGCTGAAAACGCTTTCCCAATAAGCGCTAGAGGCCAATTTAACCTGTGTTTTTCGACAAATGGGGGCTGTTCCCAGCCCCTGCGCTGCTGCGCTTTCCGACGTGCGCTGCCAGCGCGCACCTACACAGGGGACCGTGCGGCCTGCCTACAGTGGGCGCATTGCCTTTGGTGCTTACCGAGAAAGTCCTGCCCATGCACGCGCGCCGCAACGCCGCCCTTCGCCGCCATCGCCGCTGGCCCATTGCCCTGGCCGGCGTCGCAGCCATTGCCACCTTGCTCACGCTGTCGGCCTGCGCAACGCGGCCACCGGAAGGCGTGGAACCCGTCACCCTGTTTGACGTGGATCGCTATGCGGGCCGCTGGGTCGAGTTGGCGCGCATTGACCACCGTTTCGAGCGTGGCCTGATCCAGACCAGCGCCGAGTACAACCGCAATGCCGACGGCACGATCAAGGTCGTCAATCGCGGCTACGACCCCAGGAAAAAGGAGTGGCGCGAGGCGGTAGGCAAAGCGCGCTTTGTCGGCGAGCCCACCAGGGCGGCGCTCAAGGTGTCGTTCTTTGGTCCGTTCTACGGCGGCTACAACGTGGTGGCGCTGGACCCGAACTACCAGTGGGCCATGGTGGTGGGCTCCGATCTCGACTATCTGTGGATTCTCTCGCGCACCCCCACCCTGCCACCCGGCGTGCGCAACCGCCTGCTCGCCAAGGCGCGCGCCCTGGGCGTGGACATCGACAAAGTGCTGTGGGTGGACCAAGGCGCGGACGGCTGAGCGCGCAGGCCCCGCCGCCTGGCGCGGCCATGCGTCATTCGGTTTCTAAATCAATCGAGCACGCCAAGGCCAAGCGCAGACAGTACAGGCGTACTGACCAAGCGAAGCCGACAAAGTAATCGTTTGAGTTAGAAATGGAATTAGTGGGCGGCAGCCACCAATGCCTGGGTATAGCCCTCGCGCGGTGCATTGAGTACCTGGGACACACTGCCTGCTTCCACGATGACGCCATCCTTCATCACCAGCACGTCGTGCGCCATGGCGCGCACCACGTCCACGTCGTGGGTGATCAGCACATAGGCCAAGCCCCGCTCGCGCTGCAGACGCTGCAACAGGGCCAGCACCTGCTGCTGGATGGTCACATCCAGCGCGCTGGTCGGCTCATCGAGCACCAGTACCGTGGGCTGCACGATGAGCGCGCGCGCAATCGCCAGGCGCTGGCGCTGGCCGCCGGAAAACTCGTGCGGATAACGTGCCAGCAGGCCGGGAAACTGCGCATCCGTCAGACCCACTTCGGCCAACGCGGCATCCACCCGCCGCCGGCGCTCGGGCGCTGGCAAACCAGGTTCGTGCACGCGCAGGCCCTCACCAACGATTTCTTCCACGGTCAGGCGCGGCGAGAGGGACGAGAACGGGTCCTGGAACACCACCTGAATCTGTTGGCGCAGGCGCTGGTTCGGTGGGGTATTGCGAGCTGCCGGCGCCTGCCAGGTGCTGTCCACCACCTCGACGCTGCCCTGGTACGGCAGCAGGCCCAGCAGTGCCTGCGCCAGCGTCGATTTGCCCGAGCCCGATTCGCCCACCACCCCCAGCGTGCGGCCCGGCAGCAGGCACAGCTCGGCACCATGCACCGCAACGAATTCGCCCTTTTTGAACCAGCCGCGCACGCCCGGCAAAGGCGTTGGGTAGCTGACGCGCAGGTTTTTCGCACGCAGCACTGGGGCAGCGTTCGCGTCCGGCTCGACCTCCGCCACGTCGCGCTTGGGCTGGCTGGCGATGAGCCGGCGGGTGTAGGCGTGCTGCGGGGCCTGGAAAATGCCGGCCACAGGGCCCTGCTCGACCAGCACGCCCTGCTCCATCACGGCCACGCGGTCGGCAAAGCGGCGCACCAGATTCAGATCGTGTGTGATGAGCAGCACCGCCATCCCGGTCTGGCGTTGCAGGTCGGCGAGCAGCTCAAGAATTTGCCCGCGCAAGGTCACGTCGAGCGCCGTCGTGGGCTCGTCGGCCAGCAACAATTTGGGGCGGCTGGCGAGTGCCATGGCAATCATGGCGCGCTGGCGCTGCCCGCCCGAGAGCTGGTGCGGGAACGCGGCGGCGCGGCGCTCGGGCTCGGGGATGCCCGTGCTTGCAATCAATTCGATAGCTGCTTGCCAATACTGCGCCTGCGTCAGCGCCTGTTTAAGCTCCAAAACTTCGCTGATCTGCCGGCCCACCGTCATCAGCGGGTTGAGCGCCGTCATGGGCTCCTGGAAAATCATGGCAATGTCGCCACCGCGCACGCCGCGCATCTCGCGCTCGGTGAGCGCCAGCAGGTCACGGCCCTCAAACACCGCCCGGCCCTGCACCACCGCATCGCCCGCCAGGCGCAGCAGGCTGAGCGCGGTGATGGTTTTGCCCGAGCCCGACTCGCCCACCAGTGCGAGCTTTTCGCCGGGTGCGATCTCGAAGCTCACATTGCGCACCACTTCCTTGGCGCCAAAGCGCACACTCAGGTCGTGCACTTGCAGCAAAGGCTGGGCCGAAGTTGCGTTCACTTATCTGCCTTGCGGGGGTCGAGCGCGTCGCGCAGCGCGTCGCCCATAAAGGTAAGCAGCAGCAGCGTGATCACCAGCACAGCAAACGTGGAGAGCGAAATCCACCACGCATCAATGTTGTTCTTCCCCTGACTGAGCAGCTCGCCCAGCGACGGCGTCCCCGGCGGCACGCCCAGGCCCAGAAAATCAAGCGAGGTCAGCGCCAGAATTGCCGCGCTCATGCGAAACGGCAAAAAAGTGACCACGGGTGTGAGGCTGTTGGGCAGGATGTGGCGCCAGATGATTTGCCCGTTGCCCACTCCCAGCGCCCGCGCGGCCTTGACGTAGTCGAGCTGGCGGTTGCGCAGGAACTCGGCGCGCACGTAGTCCGACAAACCCATCCAGCCGAACAGGCTCAGCAACACGAGCAGCAGCCCGATACTGGGCGCGAGCACGGCGCTGAAGATGATGAGCAGATACAGCTCGGGCATGGAGCCCCAGATTTCAATGAAGCGCTGGAACGCCAGGTCTGTCTTGCCGCCAAAGAAGCCCTGGATGGCGCCCGTCGCCATGCCCAGCAGCACGCCGGTGACCGTGAGCGCCAGGGCAAACAGCACGCTCACCCGAAAACCGTAGAGCAACTGCGCCGCCAGGTCGCGGCCCCGGTCGTCCGTGCCCAGCCAGTTCTCGGCCGTGGGCGCTGAGGGGTTGGGCTCTTTGGCAAAGTAGTTCAGCGTGTTCGGGCCGTAGGGGTTGAGCGTGTAGAGCGCCCAGTTGCCGGCCTCACTCAGCTTTTTCTTGATGAAGGGATCGAGATAGTCGGTGGCAGTAAGAAAGTCGCCGCCAAAGGTCGTCTCGGGATAGTCCTTCAGCATGGGAAAGTACAGTTGCCCTTCGTAGCGCACGACCAGCGGCCGGTCGTTGCTGACCAGCTCGGCACACAGACTCACCGCCACCAGGGCCACGAAAATCACCAGGCTCCAGTAGCCCAGACGGTTGCGCTTGAAGCGCAGCCAGGCGCGGCGGCTGGGCGACAAGGACGGCGGCGCCGACGTCGCCACAGGGCCATCGCCAGCGCCCCCGCGGGCCGGGCTTTGCTCTGCCAGCAGTGGCGTCCCCCCTGCGGGCTGAAGGCGGCCTTCGGCCGATTCAGGGGGGCTAATCAAATTTGACACGCGGGTCCACCCACACATAGCAAAGGTCGGAAATCAGCTTGGTGACCAAGCCAATCAGCGTGAACAGGTACAGGGTGCCCATCACCACGGGGTAGTCGCGCCGAATCACGCTCTCATAGCTCAGCAGGCCCAGGCCGTCGAGCGAGAACAGTGTTTCGATCAGCAGCGATCCCGTGAAGAACGCGCCTATGAACGCTGCCGGAAACCCTGTGATGATGGGGATCAGCGCATTGCGAAACACATGCTTCCACAGCACCTGGCGTTCCGACAGGCCCTTGGCACGCGCCGTCAGCACGTACTGTTTGCGGATCTCTTCCAGGAACGCGTTCTTGGTCAGCATGGCCGTCACCGCAAAGCTGCCCGCCACCATGGCGATGATGGGCAGGGTGATGTGCCAGAGGTAGTCCACGATGCGTGCGCCCCAGCTCAACTCGTCCCAGTTGCTCGACGTGAGTCCGCGCAGCGGAAACCACTGCAACTGCCCGCCAAAGATCACCAGCAAGGCCACGCCCAGCACAAAGCCGGGAATGGCGTAGCCCACAAGAATAAGCAGCGTGGTGACCAGATCAAAGCGGGAACCCGCCCGCACGGCCTTGGCCACGCCCAGCGGCACCGCGACCAGGTAGCTGATGAAGAAGGTCCAGAGGCCCAGGGTGACTGAGACAGGCAGTTTTTCTTTGATTAGCGCCCATACGCTCTTGCGTTGAAGAAAGCTCTTTCCCAGATCAAATTGCGCGTACTGCTTGAGCATCTGAACGAAGCGTTCGTGCGCAGGTTTGTCGAATCCGTACAAAGCCTTGATTTCTTGCAACTGCGCAGCGGTCAACGCGCGGCGGCCTTGTCCAGTTCCCAGAACGGTCTCCTTGCTGGTCAGTTGCGAGATCAACTGCTCCGCCGGACCACCGGGCACGAACTGGATAACAGCGAAATTGATCAGCAGCACCCCCAGCAGCGTGGGAATCATGAGCAGGAAACGGCGCAGAAGATAGGTGGCCATGGCGAAGGGTCAGGGGCGGTCATGCCACCACATGGTCAACAACGAAGAGCCGGCCAGCATGTGCGACGGCAACGCCGCCGGATGCTGTAGGTAATGCTTCCGAGCAATGAAGTATTGACGGCCATAGTACATGGGCACAACATACTGCTGATACCGTAAGTAGCGATCCAGCAAGCGTGCCCCGGCGGCGATGGTCTTGCGGTCGGGGCTATTGACGATCTCTTCGATCAACTGGTCGACCACCTTGTCCTGGATACCCGAGAGGTTCTGACTGCCCTTCTCCTGTGCCGACGCGGAGCCGAGGTCGTCGTACAACTCGTTGCCTGGGCTGGTCGAACCGCCCAATATGTTGATCGCCATGTCGAAATCAAAATCATCGAGCCGCTTCTTGATTAAGCTGGCATCACTAAGTCGATAGCGCAGTGTGATACCGAGTCGCATCAGGTTGCGCGCGTAAGGCGCGAGCACCACCTCGGAGCTTCGGTCTGGAATCAGCATCGTGATGACGAACGCTTTGCCCTCTGTATCGCGCAGGGCGCCGTCACGGAATCTCCAGCCCGCATCACCCAAGAGGTGCTGTGCCTGCACCAGGTTCTTGCGCAGGCCCTCTGGCGTGCCACCGGTTTCCGCGGAACTGAAAACTGGCTCTCGCAGGGCCGCCAGCAAAGCCGCTGTCTGAGGCAAACGGGCCGCCATTTCCAGCTCCTGGGGGGTCAGCGTCTCCCCTGCCATCAGGTCGTCCGTATTCTGAAAATAGCTCTGAGTGCGGGCCCGCCGGTTGTAAAACACATGCTGGTTAAGCCAATCGAAATCGAAGGCCAGCGCCACGGCTGCCCGGACCCGGACATCGGTAAAGCGCGGTTGACGCAAGTTCAGAACCAATCCTTGCATGCCTGTTGCACGGCGGTGGCTGATTTCTTCCTTCACCAACTCGCCGGAAGCAAATCGCTTTCCGTTATAGCGACGCACCCACGCACTGATAGACCCCTCTTCGAGCGCATCCAAGCTCCCTGCCTTGAGTGCCTCTTCTTCGCCGAGCCTGTCACGGTAATACTGGTACTCCACCTCGTCAAAATTGAACATGCCTTTGCGCACAGGGAGATCGGCCGCCCAATAGTCCTTGCGCCTTCTATAGGTGATGGATTTGCCAAAGTCGACGCGCTCGACGACGTACGGACCGCTAGCAACAGGCGGATCGGAAAGAACCTCATCGATGGACCTCCCATTTCCCCATGCCTTGGAGAACACCGGTAGCTGACCAATCACCATGTGCAGTTCGGAATTGCGGCGCTTGAACTCGAAACGGATCGTCAATCTGTCCACCACCACGACACGGGCAATATCCGCCCAATAGGCACGGAAGGTAGGGGACGCGTGCTTGCTCGTAAGGGTGTCGAACGAGTACTTCACATCCTGCGCCAACACCGGATCTCCATTGGAAAACCGCGCCTTCGAGTTCAAGCGAAACTGCACACTGAGCCGGTCGGGTGCCAACGACATGTCCTCGGCCAACAGCCCATAGCGGCTGAAAGGTTCGTCTTCGCTGGGTGCCGTGAGAGAGTCGAAAATCAGCCCGTACTCCGCGAACACAAAACCGTTGCCGCTGTAACCCATACCGGCAGCGACCTGACCGCGCAGCGTGAAGGGATTGAGCTTGTCGAAGCTTCCGCTGGCTGAAAGCTGCAGGCGCCCGCCCTTGGGAGCATCCGGGCGCACATAGTCAAAATGCGTGAAATTCGCAGGGTATTTTGGCTCGTACCCCATTCCCATACCATGTACGGCCCATGCGGGAAAGGATGTCCACAGCAGCAGGCAAATCAAAAAAATTCGCATGCGACAATTCTGCATCACCCTGGCGGCAGGTCAGCCCTTCCAGGCACTTGTTGCATTGCACGCTGCCTGCCAACGCATCCCTTCACACATTCCTTGACAGGAGAACCACCATGGGCTTTCTAACCGGCAAGAAGCTGCTGATTACCGGCGTGCTGTCCAACCGCTCCATTGCCTACGGCATTGCACGCGCCTGCCACCAGCAGGGCGCCGAACTCGCCTTTAGCTACGTCGGCGAACGCTTCAAGGACCGCATCACCGACTTTGCCGCCGAGTTCGACTCCAAGCTGGTGTTCGATTGCGACGTGGCCAGCGACGAGCAGATCGAGCGCATGTTCCGAGACCTGTCGGCCACCTGGCCCAAGCTCGACGGCTTCGTGCACAGCATTGGTTTTGCCCCGCGCGAAGCGATTGCCGGCGATTTCCTCGAAGGGCTCTCGCGCGAAGGCTTTCGCGTGGCGCACGACATCAGCGCCTACAGCTTCCCGGCAATGGCCAAGGCCGCCCTGCCCTACCTGAACGACAAGTCGGCCCTGCTGACGCTGTCGTACCTGGGCGCGCTGCGCACCATTCCCAACTACAACACCATGGGCCTGGCCAAGGCCAGCCTGGAGGCGAGCGTGCGGTATCTCGCTGAAGCCCTGGGCCCCAAGGGCATGCGCGTCAACGGCATCAGCGCCGGCCCCATCAAGACGCTGGCCGCCAGCGGCATCAAGGATTTCGGCAAGCTGCTGTCCGGCGTGGCCGGTGCCTCGCCGCTGCGCCGCAATGTGACCATCGAAGACGTGGGCAACGTGGCAGCGTTTCTGCTGAGCGATCTGGCCAGTGGCATGACGGCCGAAATCACCTACGTGGATGGCGGTTTCAGCCAGACGGCAGGCATCAGCCGCGACATGGTGTAGGCATCAAAATTTCAAGCCAAATCGGCCTCTAGCGCTTATCCCTTATGCGCATGCAGCTCTCACTAACATAGCAATATGCAGAGACGGCATGCGCTTTTCTGGTGTGCGTTGGCGCTGTGCGCGCCCGCCCAGGCCGGGGAACCGCCGGCACTGCTGCTGGCAAGGGTCTACCAGCCGGGCCTGCCGCTGGCCGATTACTGGGTGAGCGAAAAATACGATGGCATACGGGGCTATTGGGATGGCCAACGCCTGCACACGCGCGGCGGCGAGCCCATCACCCCGCCCGCCTGGTTCACTGCCAACTGGCCGAGCACGGCGATGGACGGTGAACTGTGGGCCGGGCGGGGCCAGTTCGCACAGGCGCAATCCACCGTGCGCAGCGCGGACGCTGGCGACGCCGCCTGGCGGCAGATGCGCTACATGGTGTTTGACCTGCCGGCACACCCCGGCACTTTCGACCATCGCCTGCCGGATCTGCAATTGACCGTGGCGCAGATCGGTCAGCCCTGGGTGCAGGCGGTAGCGCAGCTCCGTGTCAGCAGCCATGAAACACTGCACGCCCTGCTGCTGCGCACCGTGCGCGCCGGCGGCGAGGGGCTGGTGCTGCACCGCGGCGCGTCGCTGTACCGCGCGGGCCGCAGCGACGATCTCATCAAAGTGAAAACCCACGACGACGCCGAAGCGCGCGTGGTGGCGCACCTGCCCGGCAAAGGCAAACACGCCGGCACAATGGGTGCGCTGCTGGTCGAAATGCCCAATGGCCAGCGCTTCAAGCTGGGCACGGGCTTCAGCGACGCAGACCGCGCCGCACCGCCCCCATTGGGCAGCTGGGTGACCTACCGGTTTCTCGGCACGCATGACAGCGGTCTGCCGCGCTTTGCCAGCTTTGTGCGAGTGCGTCTCGACATGCCGGCAGTCCAATAAAAAAGCCGCCCGCCATTTGCACGGCGAGCGGGTCAGGCTTGGGTAAGCAGCATTTACTTGGGCATGAGCACCTTGTCGACCACGTGGATCACGCCGTTGGACTGATAGACATCGGCGATGGTGACCTGGGCCGTACCGCCCTTCTCATCCATCACCATCACGTCGTTTCCCTTGCTCTTGGCCGTCAGCGTGCCGCCTTCTACCGTCTTGAGCTTGGCCATGCCGTGACCATCGGCAATCATTTTCATGATGGCAGCCGCGTCGTACTTGCCGGCCACCACGTGGTAGGTCAGCACCTTGGTCAGCGTGGGCTTGTTCTCGGGCTTGAGGAGCGTTTCCACCGTGCCGGCGGGCAGTGCAGCAAAGGCGTCGTTGGTGGGGGCAAAGACGGTGAACGGACCTGGCCCCTTGAGCGTCTCGACCAGGCCGGCGGCCTTCACCGCAGCAACCAGCGTCGTGTGGTCTTTCGAGTTGACGGCGTTGTCGATGATGTCCTTGCTGGGCAGCATGGGCGCGCCGCCCACCATCACCTGGGCAGCCGCAGGCAGTGCGGCGGCAGACAGGGCAACAGAGAGACCGATGGCGGCGAGGCGGGGATTGAATGGGAAGCGCATGGAAAACTCCTTTGTGGTTTGAGGCAGACCGCTTGAACAAAAAATCGCGCGGCTGACAACCAATACGCAGCCCTTGTTTGAGTGGATTCAAAGAAGCAAAAAAAACGCTCCACGGCCTGCGCCGGGAGCGATTTCAGACAAGCGACCTGGCGTCAGACTTGTCGGTGAAAGGGCCCGTCGTCGCCCACCTGTACCAGGTTGCGTGCGGTGGCGAGTGGCTTGGGCGCACGTTCTGCGTCGCCCGCGGCCACGCAATCGGCGTAGTAGCGCACGGTGCCCGCGTCGTCCTCGATTTCCACCAAGCCGTGAATGTCGGTTTCGAAGCCTGGGCACAGCTTGGAAAATTCGCGCGCGAACTTGAGGTAGTCCACGATCTTCCTATTGAACACCTCGCCCGGAATCAGCAGCGGAATGCCTGGCGGGTACGGCGTGACCAAGCCGACGGTAATGCGGCCCTCCAGATGGTCAATTTCCACACGCTCGGTCGTGCGGTGCGCGATATGCGCGAAGGCATCCGATGGTTTCATGGCCGGGGTCAGGTCCGAGAGGTACATCTCGGTCGTCAGGCGCGCGATGTCGTACTTGGCGTACATCTCATGCACGTGCTGGCACAGCTCCTGCAGGCCCATGCGCTCGTAGCGTTTGTGCTGCTGGCAGAACTCGGGAAGGATGCGCCACATGGGCTGGTTCTTCTCGTAATCGTCCTTGAACTGCTGCAACGCGGTCAGCAAGGTGTTCCATCGGCCCTTGGTGATACCGATGGTGAACATGATGAAGAAGCTGTAGAGCCCGGTTTTCTCCACCACCACGCCATGCTCCGCCAGGTACTTGGTGACGATGGACGCAGGAATACCCGTCTTGTCGAACTTGCCATCGAGATTCAGGCCCGGCGTGACGATGGTCGACTTGATCGGGTCGAGCATGTTGAAGCCGTCGGCCAGCTGGCCAAAGCCGTGCCACTTGCTGCCGTTCTTGCGGCTCTTGCTGTCGCTGCGGATGATCCAGTCCTCAGCGCGGCCAATGCCTTCGTCCACGAGTTTTTCCGGTCCCCAGACCTTGAACCACCAATCTTTCTTGCCGAACTCTTCTTCAATCTGGCGCATGGCGCGTCGAAAATCCAGCGCCTCCAAAATACTTTCTTCCACCAAGGCGGTGCCGCCGGGCGGCTCCATCATGGCGGCGGCCACGTCGCAACTGGCAATGATGCTGTACTGCGGGCTGGTGCTGGTGTGCATCAGATAGGCCTCGTTGAAGAGGTGCCGGTCGAGCTTGGTGGTCTGCGAATCCTGGACCAGCACATGGCTCGCCTGGCTGATGCCGGCGAGCAGTTTGTGGATGGACTGCGTGGCGTAGGTCACCGAATGCTGGGGCCGCGTGCGCTTCTTGCCCATGGCGTGGTAGCTGCCATAGAACGGGTGAAACGCGGCGTGCGGCAGCCACGCTTCGTCGAAATGCAGGTTATCGACGTAGCCGTCGAGCATGCCCTTGATAGTTTCGGTGTTGTAGAGCACACCGTCATAGGTCGACTGCGTAAGCGTCAGCACGCGCGGCTTCACCTTTTTTGCATCCACGCCCTTGAGCAGCGGGTTCTTCTTGATCTTGGCCTGGATCGTGGCGGGCTCAAACTCGCTTTGCGGGATCGGCCCGATGATGCCAAAGTGATTGCGCGTGGGCTTCAGGAAAACCGGAATCGCCCCCGTCATGATGATGCTGTGCAGGATGGACTTGTGGCAGTTGCGGTCCACCACCACCACATCGCCCGGTGCCACGGTGTGGTGCCACACCATCTTGTTGCTGGTGCTGGTGCCGTTGGTCACGAAGAAGCAGTGGTCGGCGTTGAAAATACGCGCCGCGTTGCGCTCGCTCTCGCCAATCGCGCCGTTGTGATCCAGCAGTTGGCCGAGTTCTTCCACCGCATTGCACACGTCGGCGCGCAACATGTTTTCGCCGTAGAACTGGTGGTACATCTGCCCGACCGGGCTTTTAAGGAACGCCACGCCGCCCGAATGCCCTGGGCAGTGCCAGGAATACGACCCGTCTTCCGCGTAGTCGAGCAGCGCCTTGAAGAACGGGGGCTTAACGCCTTCGAGGTAACTCTTGGCCTCGCGAATGATGTGCTTGGCCACGAACTCGGGCGTGTCCTCGAACATGTGAATGAAGCCGTGGAGCTCGCGCAGAATGTCGTTGGGCAGGTGGCGGCTGGTCTTGGTTTCGCCATGCACGTAAATCGGGACATCCACGTTCTTGCGCCGCACTTCGCCAATGAAGCTGCGCAGGCTCAGCACGATCGGATCCAGATGCGAGCCCAGCGTGAACTCCTCATCGTCAATCGACAGAATGAAGGCACTCGCCCGGCTTTGCTGCTGCGCAAATTGCGACAAGTCGCCATAGCTCGTCACCCCCAGCACCTCGAAGCCCTCGGCCTCAATGGCCTGTGCCAAGGCACGAATACCCAGCCCGGACGTGTTCTCCGAGCGGTAGTCCTCATCAATGATGATGATGGGAAAGCGAAACTTCATGCAGGGCCTCCGTGCAACCGTGCCCAAGGAAGCGTTCCTTGAGCGCAAAAAAAGCGAAATAGCCGCGCAGTGTAAGGAATAACCCGTCCCTCCACGCTTCCAAACCCGTCTTTTGACCCAGAATGGGCGCTCACTAGGTCACGAAAACGAAAGGGGGATCGGGATGGCGGAATCCACTATCTGGTGGTTGTTGGCTGGCAGTGCCGTGGCGGTCGAGCTGGTGACCGGAACCTTCTACCTGCTGATGCTGGCCTTTGGCCTTGCTGCTGCCGCCTTGGCTGCGCATGCGGGCGCTCCTTTGGTGGTGCAGATCGTCACCGCATCAATGGTCGGCGGGGGCGCTGTGGTGGCCTGGCACTGGATCAAGCGACCACGGCCGGGCGACCCTTCGGCGCGCGCCGATCGCAGCGTGAACCTCGACGTGGGCGAACTGGTCATGATCGACAGCTGGAATGCCGATGGCACCACCTCCGTCAAATACCGCGGAGCCACCTGGACCGCAGTGCACCGCAATGGCGTCACGCCCAGCGTGGGCATGCACCGCGTCGCTGAACTCGTGGGCAGCAGACTGCTGGTGGACCCTGCATAAGCTTCATACACACAAAGAAAGGGAACCCTCATGGAAGTCGCCATCGTCGTTTTCGTCATCGCCATCATCTTCATCGCGCGCTCGATCAAGGTAGTCCCACAACAAAACGCCTGGGTCAAGGAGCGCCTGGGCAAGTACGCCGGCACCCTCACGCCCGGCCTGAACTTCCTCATCCCCTTTGTGGACCGCGTGGCCTACAAACACAGCCTGAAAGAAATCCCGCTCGACGTGCCCAGCCAAGTCTGCATCACGCGCGACAACACACAGCTCCAAGTGGACGGCATCCTGTACTTTCAAGTGACTGATCCGATGCGCGCGAGTTACGGTTCGAGCAACTACATCGTCGCCGTCACGCAGCTCGCGCAGACCTCGCTGCGCAGTGTGATCGGCAAACTCGAACTCGACAAAACCTTTGAAGAGCGGGACATCATCAACGCCCAGGTCGTGCAGGCCATCGACGAGGCGGCGCTGAACTGGGGCGTGAAGGTGCTGCGCTACGAGATCAAAGACCTCACGCCACCCAAGGAAATCCTGCACGCCATGCAGGCCCAGATCACCGCCGAGCGCGAAAAACGCGCCTTGATCGCGGCTTCCGAAGGCCGCCGCCAAGAGCAAATCAACATCGCCACCGGTGAACGTGAGGCCTTCATCGCGCGCTCCGAAGGTGAAAAACAAGCCGTGATCAACAAGGCCCAGGGCGATGCGACTTCGATTCTTGCGATAGCCGACGCCACCGCCCAGGCCATCGAACGCGTCGCCAACGCTATTCGTCAGCCCGGCGGCGAACTGGCGGTGCAGCTCAAGGTGGCAGAGAAAGCCGTAGAGGCGTACAGCAAGGTCGCAGCCGACGCCACCACTACGCTGATCGTACCCAGCAACATGACCGAGGTGTCGGCGCTGATCGGGTCGGCGATGAAAATGGTGCAGAGCACCGGACAACGCGCCGCCTAGGAGTCTGTCGGACTTGGAGCGTCGAAAGCGAAAACCGGAGGTTTCACCAAAATCGGCCCCAGCGAGGACAGTTTTTGCCGGATTTGCAGCCCCATAGCCCGGCTATGGGGCAAAAAGACGGTGAAAAATGGACCGCTGCGGCCGATTTGCAGCCGACGATTTCCAAGTCCGACAGACTCCTAGAGGTTCTTTCGGTCGGCGTCGTATGGGGCTGCGAGCGCCCCATGACAACACCTTCCATAGCTGCCAGAGCGCTCGGCGCCATCATCACGCCAGCCAGAATGCGCTCCTGGAGGGTGCTTTCCGTATGATGGCGTTACATGAAAATTTCCGACACGCTGCGGCGCTGGTCCAGCGAAGACAAGCTGGTGCAAGAAGCCGCCTATCGGCGCAATCTTCAGGTCTTCGGTGTCGCAGCATGGGCCATGGTGGCACTCAACCTGCTGCACGTACTGGTATTTTCTTTTCTGAAATTTGACGACCCGGTGCGCAGCGCCTGGGCGCATCAGATCGTTGCAGCACACGGGACCATGGCGCTTGTGATGTTGGTTACAGGATGGCTGGCTCGGCGCGCCCAAAGCCTTCCATTTTCCACGGGTCCAATGCGCCTGTTGCCCGAATTTGTCACCGCTTCAGTGGTCATCTGGGCGGTGGTCCTGACCCTCGCGGACCAGGCCATCAGCACCAGCATCAATGCTTACATCAACGCCACGATCGGCGTCGCCATCGTGCTCCTGCTGCAACCTCGCTCGGCGTTTGCACTTCTGACGATCGGATGGTGCGCACTGACCTGGACGCTGGGGTTGACCACGGCCGATCCCGCCGTCCTCATCACCAACCGCATGAATGCGACTTCGGCTTACTTCCTGGCTGTGCTGGTAAGCATTTTGCTGTGGCGCCGCTATGTCCAGTCCGAACTGCTGCAAAGCAAGCTGGCCGAAACCAACCGGCAGTTGCAATTGCAGCGGGACGAACTGGAGAAGCAGGCGAGGCGAGACTCCCTCACCGGACTGCTCAACCGCCGGGAAATACTCCGTCTGGCCGAGCAGGAACTGACGCGCGCGCGGCGCCAAGGCAGCCCCGTGGCCCTGCTCATGCTGGACCTGGACCACTTCAAATCGATCAACGATCGATTCGGTCATCCCGCAGGTGATGATGTGTTGCGCCACGTCGCCGAATTAATGACCCATGCGATACGGCAAACGGACCAAGTGGCCCGCTTTGGCGGAGAAGAGTTTGTCGTGCTACTACCCGATACCTCCGAAGCCAGCGCCTTGCATCTGGCTAGCAAGCTGCGACAAAAACTCGCCGATACGCCGGTTGCCAACCTGGGAACGCCTGTGACCGTCAGCATCGGCTTGGCTTGCATGGCAGCTGGAAGCTCACTGAGTTTGGACGCCTTAATCCAGCATGCAGACGAAGCGCTCTATAAAGCCAAAAACGAGGGGCGCAACCGTACCGTGGCGGCGAAAATTCAGGATAGACGTTCGGCTGACCATCCAGCAGGCAGGTCAGGCGAGCCGCACGACAGCTGTTGACCGGGTGGCGGCATGCTGCTCCAGCTTGTGAACCAATCTCCAGGAAACTCCTGGTTCTGGAGGTACAAACAGGGACACGCAGTCGCGCAAAGTGCTCTCTCAATTCCGCCAAGCGCCGAATACACACAGCGCGCCATGGCATAATGGCGGGCTTCGGAGAGGTGGATGAGCGGTTTAAGTCGCACGCCTGGAAAGCGTGTGTGGGTTTATCCCCACCGCGGGTTCGAATCCCGCCCTCTCCGCCAGATAGCATGAAAAACGGGCCGCTTGGGCCCGTTTTTTTATGCATTCAGCGCGCTTCGCGCTCGTCCCTACTGCAGCAGCGTCACGCCTGTCTTCGCCTGCACCGCCTCGAAACTCACGCCGGGCGCAAGCTCAATCACTTTCAAGCCCTCCGGCGTCACGTCCATGACAGCCAGGTCGGTAATGATGCGGTCCACCACGCCGACGCCCGTGAGCGGCAGGGTGCATTCGGGCAGGATCTTGAGGTCTTCGGTGCCGTCCTTCTTGCGCGCCACGTGCTCCATGAGCACGATCACGCGCTTGACGCCGGCCACCAGATCCATCGCGCCGCCCATGCCCTTGACCATCTTGCCGGGGATCATCCAGTTGGCCAGGTCGCCACGCTCGCTCACCTGCATGGCGCCCAGGATCGAGAGGTTGATCTTGCCGCCACGAATCATGGCAAAACTGTCGTGGCTACCGAAGATGGAGGAACCCGGCAGCGTGGTCACGGTCTGTTTGCCGGCGTTGATCAGGTCTGCGTCCACCTTGTCTTCCGTCGGAAAGGGGCCGATGCCCAGCATGCCGTTTTCCGACTGCAGCCACACTTCTTTGTCGCCGGTGAAGTTCGCCACCAGGGTGGGAATGCCGATACCGAGGTTCACGTAGAAGCCGTCTTCAAGTTCTTGCGCGGCGCGGGCCGCCATCTGGTCTTGGGTCCAAGGCATGTTCAGGCTCCATTCTTCTCGGTGATCGTGCGCTTTTCAATGCGCTTTTCCGGGTGGGGGTTGTGCACGATGCGGTGCACGTAGATGCCAGGCAGATGCACTTCGTCGGGGACCATGGCGCCGGTCTCGACGATTTCCTCCACCTCCACGATGCAGACCTTGCCGGCCATGGCTGCGGCCGGGTTGAAGTTGCGTGCCGTCAGGCGAAACTGCAGGTTGCCCGATTTGTCGGCGCGGTGTGCTTTGACGAGCGCCACGTCGGGCACCAGCGAGCGCTCCATGACGTAGGTTTCACCGTCGAATTCGCGCAGTTCCTTGCCTTCGGCCACCATGGTGCCTACGCCGGTCTTGGTGAAGAACGCCGGAATGCCGGCGCCGCCCGCGCGCAGCTTTTCGGCCAGCGTGCCTTGGGGAGTGAATTCCAGTTCGAGCTCACCGGCCAGGAACTGGCGCTCGAACTCCTTGTTTTCCCCCACATAGCTGGAGATCATTTTCTTGATCTGGCGCGTCTCAAGCAGCTTGCCCAGCCCGAAACCATCCACGCCTGCGTTGTTGGAGACCACGGTGAGATCCTTGACGCCGCTGGCCTGCAGCGCCTCAATCAGGGCCTCGGGAATGCCGCACAGCCCAAACCCGCCGACCGCCAGCAACTGGCCGTCTGCCACCACCCCCGCGAGGGCATCGGTAGCTGAAGCAAATACCTTGTTCACGCGTCTCTCCTGTTTATTAGGGTTGGCGAACGATACTACGTATTAATCTAGGTAGTTTTTCGTAGATACTTTCACCATGCCCATTGACTATCGTCTCGCATTTGAAATGGCCCCTGTGGGCATGGTGGTGTCTCGCAACCGGGACATGATCGATTGCAACGACCATCTTTGCACCATGTTTGGCGCCTCGCGCGAACTGCTGGTGGGGCAGTCGTTTCGCATTCTCTACCCGAGCGCAGAAGAGTACGAACGCCTGGGCGCGCACATGGAACCCATCCTGAACGCCAAGGGCTACTACTCCGACAACCGCATCATGAAACGGGCCAACGGCGAGATGTTCTGGTGCCATGTGTCGGGCCGGGCGTTGAACCGCGCAGCCCCCCATGCCGCCGGCATCTGGACCCTGGAGGACCTGAGCGAGCGCCGCGCCGTGAAATCCAGCCTCACCGGGCGAGAGCGCGAAGTAGCAGCGCGCTTGCTCGAAGGGCTTACGTCCAAGGAGATTGGCAAAGCGCTTGAGATCAGCCACCGGACCGTGGAAATCTACCGCGCCCGGCTGATGCGCAAATACCAGGCATCCACGGCCGCCGATCTGGTGCACAAGCTCGTCACAGGTTGAGGCACTCACCCCCGCTCGCTTTCAATATCATGGGCCGATCCCTTGCCATTTCAGGAGACACGCCATGACCGCCCGCTACCCCGCACCCGACCTCAACACCCTGCCCGAGGACATCAAGGCCAAAGTGCTGGAAGTGCAGGAAAAGGCGGGCTTCATTCCCAACGTGTTTCTCGGCTTCGCGCGCCGCCCGGCTGAGTGGCGCGCCTTCTTCGCCTACCACGATGCGCTGATGGACCCCGAGAGCGCGGGCCGCACCAGCCATCTCACCAAGGGCGATCGGGAGATGATCGTCACCACTACCAGCGCGGCCAACCAATGCCTGTACTGTGTGGTAGCCCACGGCGCCATCCTGCGTATCCATGAGAAGAAGCTTTTTGTGGCTGACCAGGTGGCGGTGAACCACCGCAAGGCCGACATCAGCCCGCGCCAGCGCGCCATGCTCGATTTTGCGATGAAGGTCTGCCTGCGCTCGGCTGAGATTGACGACGCCGATTTCGACGCGCTGCACGCACATGGTTTTGACGACGAGGACATCTGGGACATTGCCGCGATCACCGCGTTCTTCGGCCTGTCCAACCGCATGGCCAGCTTTGCCGGCATGCAACCCAACCCCGAGTTCTACCTGATGGGGCGCGTGCCTCGGCAGAAGCAATAGCTCCCGAATTGATAGCTGTTAACGCTTACAGGATAAGCGCCAGAGGCCAATTTTGCTCAAAGTTTTGACCCTGTGATACTGGTGCGCCACCAGCGCGCCTCACGGCGTCACCAGCGTCCTCATCCAGTCGGGCAAGTCCATCGCCTTCTGTCTGGGGAAATCCACCCAGATGGTGGTGGCCCCGCCGGCCGCGCAGACCACGCCCGGCTCAGCAGTGCGCTCCATCGTTCCCCAGGTTTCAAACGTGGTGCGACCCGGGTCGCTGACGTAGAGCTTGAGCAGCACCTCGTCGGGGTACTGCAACTGCTGATAGAAATTGCAGAAAGCGTTGACGATGACCGGCCCCTGGCCCGCCGGATCGGGATTGCAGCCCGCGGCCACCATCCAGTCGATGCGCGCCGTCTCCAGGTAGCGGAAGTACACCGTGTTGTTGACATGGCCCATGGCGTCCATGTCGCCCCAGCGCACCGGAAAGCGCATTTCGTGCACCAGCTTCTTGTGTTCGGGAATTTCGATTTTCATGGAATGCAACCGATTAAAGCCATGAAGGCTTAGGGATGCTCTGCTTAAAGCGACTTTGAGTGTGCTGATGGCTCCCAGTGGAGCCAATTCACAGATTCGGTGCGCTAAGCAGCGGCCTTTCGGCCCGTACGGCTGGTTTCTTGGCCATTTGGCCGTTTGCAGGCGCACTCATCCCTGCGTTCTCATCAAAGTCCGCCGGGCCATCCATAGGTTGGACAGCGCAAACAGCGTATGCAGTTGTGCGGTGTTCTTGGTCAAGCCGCGGTAGCGCACCTTGACGTGGCCAAACTGGCGCTTGATGACCCTAAACGGATGCTCGACCTTGGCCCGGATGCTGGCCTTGATGCGTTCGAGTTGGTCGGTCAGGTCGTCGACCAGCCGGCTCTTGTCCAGCAGCTTGCGTTTACCCGGGCGCATGGCAATGTTCCAGCGCACGCCTTCCTTGGCATCGGGCCGCTTGGCTGCGCCCTGGTAGCCAGCGTCGCCCCAGGCTTCGATTTCCTCGCCGTGCAGCAACGTATTGGCCTCGACCACATCGCTGACGCTGCCGGCCGTTCCCCGCACCGTGTGCACCAGACCCGAGTCCGCGTCCACGCCAATGTGGGCCTTCATGCCGAAGTACCACTGATTGCCCTTCTGGCTTTGCTTCATCTGCGGGTCGCGCTCACCCGATGCGTTTTTGGTCGAGCTCGGTGCGGCAATCAGTGTGGCATCGACGACGGTGCCGGTGCGCAGCAGCAGGCCCTTGGCGCTGAGCAGTTCGTTGATGAGCGCCAGGATCTGCGGGGCCAGCTTGTGTTCTTCCAGCAGCCGGCGGAATCGAAGAATCGTCGTCTCGTCGGGCACTGCGGTGTCCCAGGTCAGGCCAGCGAATTCACGGAACAACGGCACGTCGTGCAGTGCCTCTTCCATGGCCGGATCGCTCAGCGTAAACCACTGCTGCATGAAGTGCACTCGCAGCATGGTCTCCACAGCAAACGGCGGGCGTCCGCGCTTGCCTTGCGGTGCGTACGGCGTGATCAAGGCAACCAGCGCCTCCCACGGCACTACGCGCTCCATCTCCCCCAGGAACTCACGCTTGCGCGTGCGTTTGGTTGTCAGGTTCAGGCCAAGGTCCGCTTGTTTCATGGCTTAGATTTTCTCAGCGCATCGGCTCGACAAGCACTTCGAGAGTCGATTAATGCAGAATTTCCTTAGCGTGATGCGAAGCGCAAAAACTGGCGCACGCTATTACCAGTGCCACCGTGGATCTGGCTCCGCCAGTCCACCGGAGGCGTCCCCCTTGGGGGAAGGCGCGAAGCGACGCAGGGGGGGGATTCAGACTGCGAAGCCGTCGTCGGCGGCAATGACAGCACCATTCACAAAATGGCTCTGGTCGCTGGCCAGCATGACGATCAGCGCGTCCAGGTCCTGCGGCTGCCCCACGCGCTTGCGCGGCAGCATGGCAATGAGTTTCTGGCCCTGCTCGGTGTGCCAGTGGTCGTGGTTGATCTCGGTGTCGATGTAGCCGGGGCACAGCGCGTTCACATTGATGCCAAAACGCCCCCATTCCAGCGCCATCGCCTTGGTCATTTGCACCACGGCCGCCTTGCTCATGCAGTAGGCGCCGATCTGCGGCAGCACTTTGAGGCCGGCCATGGAGGCGATGTTGATGATGCGCCCGCCGGTAAAGCTGCCAGGCGCCGCACCGCGCGAGCGCGCCAGCATGCGCTTGCCGACTTCCTGCGCCACAAAAAAGGCGCCCTTGACGTTGGTGTCGAAGATGAAGTCATAGTCATCGGGCGTCACGTCCTGCAGGCGCTGCGTGGTCGAAACGCCCGAGTTGTTGACCAAAATGTCGATCGAACCCATCTCCGTCTCGGCGTGCGCCACGGCGGATTTGATGGAATCGTGGTCCGTCACATCCAGCTCGACCACATGCGCGTCGCCCCCCTCACCTTCGATGCGTGCGCGCAGTTCCTTGAGCTTTTCCACGCGGCGGCTGGCGAGCACCACGCCCGCGCCGGCACGCGCCAGGGTGCGTGCAAACTGCGCGCCCAGGCCGCTGGACGCACCCGTCACGAAGGCCACGCGGCCAGAAAGGTCGATGCTGTAGGCCATCACTTCACTCCTTGAAATTTCAAAATAGAACGATCGTTCGATTATGATGAACCGTTGAATACAATCGGTCGCATGCCGGACAGCCGCCAGATTGGCGGGAGCCCGAGAATCCGTTCATTATCAAACGCATAGTTGCACGCCATGACCAACGAAGAAATCCTCAGCGCCCACGGCCCCCGCGAATCCATGGAATACGACGTGGTGATCGTCGGCGGCGGGCCCGGTGGCCTGTCCACGGCCATCCGGCTCAAGCAGCTCGCCGCGCAGCACGAAAAGGAAATTTCGGTGGTGGTGCTCGAGAAGGGCTCCGAACCCGGCGCCCACATTCTCTCGGGCGCCATCATGGACCCCAAGGCCCTGACCGAGCTGATTCCCAACTGGAGGGAACTCGGCGCTCCGCTCAACCAGCCCGTCACCGACGACGCCATGGTGTTCCTGGGCGAAAAATCGTCTTTCCGCACGCCGAACTTCGTTCTGCCACAGTGCTTTCAAAACCACGGCAACTACATCGTCAGCCTCGGCAATGTGACGCGCTGGCTGGCGGAGCAAGCCGAAGCGCTGGGCGTGGAAATTTTCCCCGGCTTTGCTGCCGCAGAAGTGCTCTACAACGACGACGGCAGCGTCAAGGGCGTGGCCACCGGCAACATGGGCGTGGGCAAGGACCACGAATTGACGGGCGACTTCCAGCTCGGCATGGAGCTGCACGCCAAGTACACGGTGTTTGCCGAAGGCGCGCGGGGCAATCTGGGCCGCCAGCTCATTGCCCGCTTCAAGCTCGACGAGGGCTGCGACCCGCAAACCTACGGCCTGGGGGTCAAAGAGCTGTGGGAAATCGACCCGGCCCGCCACCAGCCCGGCTTTGTGCTGCATACCGCTGGCTGGCCAATGGACAGCGACACCTATGGCGGCGCCTTTCTGTACCACGCAGAAAACAACACGGTGTCGCTCGGCTTCATCACCGGGCTGGACTACAGCAACCCCTACCTCAGCCCGTTCGAGGAGTTCCAGCGCTGGAAGACGCACCCGAACATTCGCTGGTACCTCGAAGGCGACGAAGCCAAGGGCATCAAGCCGGCCAAGCGCATCGGCTACGGCGCGCGCGCCATCACGGCGGGCGGGCTGCTGAGCCTGCCCAAGACCGTGTTCCCCGGCGGCGCGCTGGTGGGCTGCGAGGCGGGCTACTTGAATGTGAGCCGCATCAAGGGCAGCCACGCCGCCATCAAGACCGGCATGCTGGCTGCCGAAGCAGCTTTCGACGCCATTGCCGCCGGCCGCCAGCACGACGAGCTCACCGCCTACCCCAAGGCGTTTGAGGCGAGCTGGCTGTACACCGAGCTGAACAAGGCGCGCAACTTCAAGGCCTGGTTCAAGAAGGGGCTGACCACCGCCACGCTGATGAACGGCATCGAGCAGTTCGTGCTCAAGGGCAATATTCCCTGGACACTGCACCGCGACAAGCCCGACCACGCCTACCTCAAACCCGCCGCCGAATGCAAGCCCATCGTCTATCCAAAGCCCGATGGCAAGCTCACCTTTGACCGGCTCTCCAGCGTGTTCATCAGCAACACCAACCACGCCGAGAACCAGCCGCCGCACCTCACGCTCAAGGACGCCAGCGTGCCGGTGGCGATCAACCTGGCGAAATATGCGGGCCCCGAGCAGCGCTACTGCCCGGCCGGCGTGTACGAGTTCGTGCCCGACGAAGCCAAGGGCGGCAATGCACAGCGCCTGCAGATCAACGCGCAAAACTGCGTGCACTGCAAAACCTGCGACATCAAGGACCCGACGCAGAACATCGTGTGGATTCCACCCGAGGGCGGTGGTGGGCCGAACTACTCAGGAATGTGATCAAGTTTGATAGCTGTCAATGCTTGATAGGCCTGCGCTGCAGGCCTTTTTTATGTGATATTCAGTGGCAGATCGGCTTTTTTCAACGTGCGCAGCACAAAGCTCGACCGGCTGTGGCGGATGCCCTTGATTTTGTAGAGCTTCTCGCGCAGCAGGCGCTCGTAGTCGCGCGTGTCCTTGACGACCACCCGCAGCAGGTAGTCGTAGTCGCCAGAAACCAGGTGTGCCTCGATCACCTCGGGAATGCTGGCGAGCGTTTCGCCAAACTTTTCCAGCGTATTGTCGGAATGGCTGTCGAGCGTGACCTGCACCAGCACCGTATCGGCCAAGTCCAGCGCCTGCGGGTTGATGCGCACCGTGTAGCCCTCGATCACGCCGGCTTCTTCCATTTTCTTGATGCGGCCCCAGCACGGCGAAGGGCTCAGGCCCACAGCTTGGCCAATCTCTTGCAGGCTGGCGCGGGCGTTGGCCTGCAGGACGGAGAGAATTTTTCTGTCAAGGCGATCCATGCAGCACATTGTTCCGCAAAACACCAGAGGACAGAATAATTTTCTGCGAAGCCGCCCATTCATCACAAATACAGAAAATCCATCCAGCCCATGCACGGCACACTCATCTCATCAAGGCGCTCTTACCGGAGCGCACAAAATGACAAGGCGCCGGCTGGTTACCGCCAGACCGGGGCGCTTGGCACAAGAGCGCATGGCGTGCGTGCGCCGCCGGGCATAACCCTTTTCGTCCTGTGTGGTTGGCAGGCCCACGGCACCGCACAAACCCGGATAGTTCAACGCTGGTGACCTCTCCATAATTTCCAGAGCTGACTGCACGCCAAGGCCCTGCCTCCCGTGCCATCCCCATCCTCTCTCAGGAACCACCATGCAATTGAACAAATTCGTCCTAGGCCTGGGTCTCGCATTCGGTCTGATGGCCAGCGCCAGTGCGCAGACCACCATGCGCATCAGCATCTCGACCGCGCAGAACTCCCACCAGGGCGTGGCCATCGACACGTTTGCGAAAGAGGTTGAGCAGCGCACCGGCGGTCGCTACAAAATTCAGACCTTCTACAACGGTGCCCTGGGCGGCGAACGCGAGTCCATCGAGGCAGTTCAATTGGGCACTCAGGAGCTGGCCTTCAGCTCCACCGGCCCGGTACCCAATTTCGTTCCGGAGACGAAAATCTTCGACGTGCCCTTCCTCTTCCGTGACAAGGCCCACGCCCGCGCGGTGCTCGACGGACCTATTGGGCAGGAGATGCTGACCAAGTTTGACAGCAAGGGCTTCAAGGCGCTGGCATGGGCCGAGAACGGCTTTCGCCATATGACCAACAGCAAGCGCGACGTGAAAGTACCCGAAGACCTCAAGGGTCTGAAGATGCGCACCATGGAAAACCCGGTCCACATTGCCGCGTACAAGGGTTTTGGAATCATCACCACGCCCATGGCATTCCCCGAAGTGTTTACCGCACTGCAACAGGGAACGGTCGATGGTCAGGAGAACCCCCTTTCGGTCATTATTTCTGCCAAGTTCGACCAGGTACAAAAGCACCTGACGCTTACCGGCCATGTCTATTCGCCCTGCATATTCCTCATGAACAAGGCATCGTTCGACAAGCTTTCGGCAGCCGACAAGCAGGCGTTTCTGGATGCCGCCAAGGAAGGCGCCAAGGCCAACCGCGCCCGCGTGGACGAAGACGATGCCAAGGGCGTGGCCGACCTGCGCGCCAAGGGCATGACCGTGATCGACAATATCGACAAGGCCAAGTTCGTCGCTGCGCTGGCCCCGGTCGAGTCCCAGTTCGAGAAGCAGTTCGGCAAGGACAACCTGGACAAGATCCGCAACTTCAAGTGATCTTATTGCTATTAATTAGATAGCTTTCTACGCCCGCTGGATATGCGCTAGCGGGCGTTTTTGCTCCAATTTTCGCGCTTGCGCGCGGACACTCCCGTGAAGCACACCTTTCTCACCCTGGAGCGCTGGAGCACCGCGCTGGCGCTCTTTGCCTCCTGCGCCATGCTGGCGCTGGCCGCGTCGCTCGGCATGTTCCAGATCATCATGCGTTTCGTACTCGAGCAGCCGGCGGAATGGACGGAGGTGCTGATCCGCTTCTCGCTGATCTGGATGGTGTTCCTCGCCATCCCATGCGCCTTCCGCCAGGGCGCCATGATCAGCGTGGACGTGCTCTACCGCTGGAGCCCGCCCCGCATCCGGCGCGTACTCGACTGGGTCGTGGCGCTGGCGGCGCTCGCCCTCATCGCCATCATCATCTGGTGGGGCACCGACTACGCGCTGCGCGGTCGGGTGCAGACTATGGCCGGGCTCGAATCGCTCTCCATGTTCTGGGCCTACCTGGCGCTGCCGGTTGGCAGTGCCTTCAGCGCGCTCGGGATCATCGGCAACCTGATCGACCCACGCCGCATGGAACTGGAGACGGCACAATGAGCGCCGTCATGATCTCGACCATGGTGCTGTGCTTTGCACTCACCATTTCCGTGGCGGTGTCGATCGGCCTGGCGTCCATCCTGGGTATCCAGGCTTCGGGCGCGCACATGCTCATTTCCGTCAAGGAGATGTTTGGCGCGATCAACAAGTTTCCCCTGGCCGCCATCCCCTTCTTCATCCTGGCGGGCAACCTGATGGAGGCCGGCGGCATCTCGCGCCGCCTGGTCGAATTCGCCAAGAGCGTCGTGGGTGGCGTGCAGGGCGGGCTGCCCATGACCTGCGTGCTCACCTGCATGATCTTTGCCGCCGTCTCGGGCTCGTCGGTGGCTACCACCTTTGCCATCGGCGCCATCCTGATTCCGGCCCTCATCAAGCACGGCTACCCAACGAGCTACGCCGCCGCGCTGCAGGCCACCAGCGCCGAGCTGGGCGTGATCATTCCGCCGTCCATCCCCATGATCCTGTACGGCGTATCGGCCGAGGTCTCGATCGGCGAGATGTTCATCGCTGGCTTTGGCCCCGGGCTCCTTATCAGCGGCGCGCTCATGCTCTTCGTCTGGGTCTACTGCAAGTACAAGGGCTGGGGCAAGAACGACGGCGACGGCCGCATGCCGCTGGGCAAATCCACACTGCAGGCTGGCTGGGCGCTGCTCATGCCGGTCATCGTGCTGGGCGGCATCTACGGCGGGGTGTTCACGCCGACCGAGGCCTCGGCGGTGGCGGTGTTCTATTCGCTCATCGTGGGCGGCCTCATCTACCGCGAGATCGGCCTGCAAAGCCTGGCCGCGGTGCTGCGCCGCTCGGCCATCTCGTCGGCGGTGATCATGTTCATCATCGCCAACGCCGGCTTGTTTGCGTTCCTGATCACACGCGCCGGCGTGCCGGACGCCATCGGGCACTGGCTCGAAGCGGTGCTGAAAACACCGGCCATGTTCCTGCTCGGCGTGAATGCGGCGCTATTCATCATCGGCATGTTCATCGAAACCAGCGCCGCCATCATCGTGCTGGCGCCGATTCTTGCGCCCGTGGCGATGCACTTCGGCATTGACCCGGTGCACTTTGGCCTGGTGATGGTGGTGAACCTCGCCATGGGCATGATCACCCCGCCCTTTGGCGTGAACCTGTTTGCTGCCTGCACGGTGGCGCGCATTTCGCTCGACCGTATCGTGGGGCACCTGATTCCTTTTGTGCTGGTCATCGTCACCTGCCTGATGGTCATCACCTACGTGCCGGAGCTTTCGCTGTGGCTGCGCGATATCGTGTACGCAAAGTGATGCCGGGCGCTGCGCGCCTGCTTTAGAATTCAGCCCGTCAGGAGAGCGCGCCCGCCCCCAACCGGGGCTGCGGCGCCGCCGAAGGCGCAGGTTCACCGAACGCTCAGGCAAAAGGACTGGCAACCGCCCGCAGCGATGCGGGCGTTTCCTTGCTGGAGAGAGGCTAAGCGCTGCATGCAGCGCTACAAGCCCACCGAAGGAGCAAGCCGCGCGGCCAGCCAGGGCAGCGCGGTGAATCTCTCAGGTAAAGCGGACAGCAGGGCAAATTCCGTGGCCTCCGGGCTGCGGCCCGCATTTGCCTAAAGAGTCCGCCCATGACCGCTCCTGCTACCGACCTCAAGACCACGCCGCTCAACGCCCTGCACCTGGAGCTTGGCGCGCGCATGGTGCCGTTTGCCGGCTATTCCATGCCTGTGCAGTACCCCGCCGGCCTGATGTCCGAGCACCGCCACACGCGCACGGCGGCGGGCCTGTTTGACGTCTCGCACATGGGCCAGCTGCGCCTCACTGGGGCCGACGCTGCGGCCGCTTTTGAAACGCTGATTCCCGTGGACGTCATCGGCCTTTCGGTGGGCAAACAGCGCTACGGCCTGCTGCTGAACGACGAGGGCGGCATCCTCGACGACCTGATGTTCTTCAAGGAAAGCGACGACAGCCTGTTCGTCATCGTCAATGGCGCCTGCAAGGTGGCTGACATCGCCCATATCACGGCGCGTATCGGCCAGCGCTGCACCGTGCAGCCCCTGCCGGACCGCGCCCTGCTCGCCCTGCAAGGCCCGCAGGCGGCCACCGTGATGGCGCGGCTGGCGCCCGGCATCGAACAACTCGTGTTCATGACCGGTGGCAACTTTGCCGTCGCTGGCGCCGACTGCTTTGTCACGCGCAGCGGCTACACGGGTGAGGACGGGTTTGAGATTTCGGTGCCCGCCAGCGAAGCAGAGGCCCTGGCACGCGCGCTGCTGGCCCAGCCAGAGGTGGCACCCATCGGCCTGGGCGCGCGCAATTCGCTGCGACTGGAGGCCGGCCTGTGCCTCTACGGCAACGACCTGGACACCAGCACCACCCCCAGCGAAGCGGGCTTGAACTGGGCCATCCAGAAGGTGCGCCGTACGGGCGGGGCGCGCGCTGGCGGCTTCCCTGGCGCCGAAAAGGTGCTGGCACAAATCGATGACCCGACCCTGCTCAAGCGCAAGCGCGTCGGTCTGATCGCCACCGAGCGCGTGCCGGTGCGCGAACCCGCAGTCCTTGAGAACATGGACGGCCAGCAAGTCGGCCAGGTCACCAGCGGGCTGCTGAGCCCTACGCTGAACCAGCCGATTGCCATGGCCTATGTCAGCCCGGACTACGCGGCGCCCGGCACTGAGCTGTTTGCCATGGTGCGCGGCAAGCCCGTGCCGATGCAGGTCGGCGCCATGCCGTTTGTCCCGGCGCACTATTTCCGCGGGTGATCCTGCGGCAGTCCCGCATTGCCCCCTGCGGCGCCGACCGCTACAGTGGCCGGTCCTCTTCTTCAAGCCTTTTTTCTGGAGCATTTTTTATGACCGTCAAATACTCGCGCGACCACGAATGGGTGGACATCAGCAACCACGAAGCGGCCACGGTCGGCATCACGCTGCACGCACAGGACGCCCTGGGCGATGTCGTCTTCGTCGACCTGCCCGAAGTGGGTGCCACTTTTGCCCAGGGTGAAGTAGCGGGCGTTGTCGAGTCGGTCAAGGCCGCCGCCGACGTGTACATGCCGGTCGCCGGCGAAGTGGTGGAGGTGAATGAAGCGCTGCGCGCCGATCCCTCGCTTGCCAACACCGACCCGCTGGGCACGGGCTGGTTCTTCCGGGTGCGCGTGAGCGACCTGACGCAGTTCGATGCGCTGATGGACGAGCCCGGCTACGCCGAGTTCGCCAAGGGCGCCTAAGCGCCTTCCTTACCGTCCCTTTGCTTTCGCCTGCGCAGTGCGCGGACGAAAGCTCTATTTTTCTGTCCACGCCGATGACTTCCACCCCTGCCCTGCGCGCGCTTGAAAACGCAGCCGAATTCCTGCCTCGCCATATCGGCATTGATGCCGAAGACGAAGCGCTGATGCTCTCGGCCATTGGCGAGGCTTCGCGCCGAACGCTGATCGACTCCATCGTGCCGCGCTCCATTGCGCGCCGCACACCCATGGATTTGCCGCACGCCTGCACCGAAGCGGATGCGCTGGCAGAACTCAAGGCCATCGCCGGGAAAAATCAGGTACTGCGCAGCTTCATCGGCCAGGGTTACTACGGCACGCACACGCCAGGCGTCATCCTGCGCAACGTGCTGGAGAACCCCGCCTGGTACACCGCCTACACGCCCTACCAGGCCGAGATTTCGCAGGGGCGCATGGAGGCGCTCATCAACTTTCAGACCATGGTCTGCGACCTCACCGCCATGCCGGTGGCCAACGCGTCGATGCTGGACGAAGCCACGGCTGCGGCCGAGGCCATGACGCTGGCACGCCGCTCGGTCAAATCGAAGAGCATGCGTTTCATCGTGGCCGGCGATGCGCACCCGCAAACCATTGAAGTCATCCAGACGCGCGCCGCGCCCATGGACATTGAGGTGGTGCTGGCCAATTCGCTCGAAGAATGGAACGCCGCGCTGGATGGCGACTACTTTGCCGTGTTGGCCCAGTACCCCGCCACCAGCGGCCGCATCGACGACCTGCGCGCCGACGTGGCGAAGGTGCATGCCAGGCAGGCTGCCTTTGTCGTTGCTGCCGATCTGCTGGCGCTGACGCTGATTGCCCCACCGGGCGAATGGGGCGCCGACATTGTCGTTGGCAGCACGCAGCGCTTTGGCATGCCCATGGGCGCGGGCGGCCCGCACGCCGCGTTCATGGCCTGCCGCGACGACTTCAAACGCTCCATGCCCGGTCGCCTCGTAGGCGTGAGCGTGGACGTGCATGGCGACCCCGCCTACCGCCTGGCGCTGCAAACGCGCGAGCAGCACATTCGCCGCGAAAAGGCCACCTCCAACATCTGCACCGCACAGGTGCTGCCGGCCGTGGTGGCCAGCATGTACGCCGTGTACCACGGGCCTCAGGGCCTCTCGCGCATTGCGCAGCGCGTGGCGAGCTACACGGCCATATTGACCCGCGGGTTGCAACAATTGGGCGCGCCAGTGCGCGAGCAGGCCACGTTCGACACGGTCACGCTCAAGACCGATGGCGCTACCAAAGGAATAGCTGCTCGCGCAGTATCCATGGGCGCTAACCTGCGAATTTATTTTGAAAACTGGCTGTGCATCTCGCTCGACGAGACCACCACCCGCGCCGATGTCGAACTGCTGTGGAAAATTTTCGCCAAGGATGGGCAGGCGACTCCTTCCTTCGACGCATTCGAGAGCGGCGTTGAGCCGCTGATTCCGCCCGCCCTTCGCCGCGCGAGCGCCTTTCTCACGCACCCGGTGTTCAACACCCACCACTCAGAGACCGCGATGCTGCGCTACATCCGCCAGCTCTCGGACAAGGATCTGGCGCTGGACCGCAGCATGATCCCGCTGGGCAGCTGCACCATGAAGCTCAACGCCACCAGTGAGATGATGCCCATCACCTGGCCGGAGTTTGCCAACATCCATCCCTTCGCCCCAGCCGAGCAACTCCAGGGCTACCGCTTGCTCGATGAGCAGCTGCGCGCCTGGCTGTGCGAGGCCACCGGTTATGCAGGCGTCAGCCTGCAGCCCAATGCCGGCTCGCAGGGCGAATACTCCGGCCTGCTGGCCATCCGTGCCTACCATGCCGCCAACGGTGGTGCGCACCGCCATATCTGCCTGATTCCGGCCAGCGCGCACGGCACCAACCCGGCCAGCGCACAGATGGCCGGCATGCAGGTGGTGGTAACGGCGTGCGATGCCAGCGGCAACGTCGACATGCTCGACCTGGCGGCCAAATGCCAGCAGTACAGCGCCCACCTGGCCTGTGTGATGATCACCTACCCCAGCACGCACGGCGTATTCGAAACGCAGGTCAAGGAGCTGTGCGCCCTGGTGCACCAGCACGGTGGCCGCGTGTACGTCGATGGCGCCAACATGAACGCCCTGGTCGGCGTGGCGGCGCCGGGCGAGTTCGGCGGCGATGTGAGCCACCTCAACCTGCACAAGACCTTCTGCATCCCACACGGCGGCGGTGGACCGGGTGTGGGCCCCGTCTGCGTGGTGGAAGACCTGGTGCCCTACCTGCCAGGCCATGCCACAGGCGGTGTCGCTGGGCGCGTGGGCGCGGTCAGCGCCGCGCCGCTGGGCAACGCCGCAGTGCTGCCGATTTCCTGGATGTACATCCGCATGATGGGCGCCGCCGGCCTGCAGGCCGCGACCGAAGTGGCCATTCTCTCGGCCAACTACATCAGCGCGCGCCTGAAGCCCCATTACCCCACCCTGTACGCAAGCAGCAACGGGCATGTGGCGCATGAATGCATCCTGGATCTGCGCAGCCTGAAGGACACGAGCGGCGTGATGGCCGAAGACGTCGCCAAGCGCCTCATCGATTACGGTTTCCATGCCCCCACGCTCTCTTTTCCGGTCCCCAACACGTTGATGGTCGAGCCAACAGAGAGCGAAACGCTGTTTGAAATCGACCGGTTCATTGACGCGATGATCGCAATCCGTAACGAGATCCGCCAGATCGAATCGGGCGCCTGGCCCCGGGACGACAACCCGCTCAAGAATGCGCCCCACACTGCACACAGCCTGATGTCTGAAACCTGGGAACACCCGTATCCCCGCGCGCTGGCCGCCTATCCCGTCGCAACCCTGCGCAGCAACAAATACTGGGCAAGCGTGGGCCGCGTGGACAACGTGTACGGCGACCGCAACCTGTTCTGCAGCTGTATTCCAATGGCTGAACACGAGGAGCAGGCGAGCTAAGCAGCGGGCGCGCGTACACTGGCGCGCACGTCCACGGTGCGCAAGGGCGCGCCGCGGGCTCTGCCCCATGACCAAACCCGACCTGTCCTACCTGCTGCGCAAGTCCGACCCGTCCGCCTATCCGGACCCGCCAGCGTGGCCACAGCAAGAACGCCGCGACGAAGCCGAGCGACCGGCGGGCTCCACGGCCGCGCTGATTGCCCGGTTGCGCAATTACCAGGTCGAGCTGGAGGCGCAAAACAAGGTGCTGCGTTACAGCCAGGCCGCAGCAGAGAGTGCTTCCGAGCGCTTTGAGGCATTGTTCTCCAGCGTGCCGCTGGCGCTGATGGTCACCGACGCGCACCACATGGTGGTGCAGGCGAACTCCATGGCGCACCGTTCGTTTCAGCCCACGGAAGCAGACCGACCACTGACGTCGCTGATGCCTTTCGTGGACGCGGCGCACACGCCTCGCGTCCAGCATGCGTTTTCGCAGGCCGCCAGCAGCGGCCACGCCGAGGCCACCGAGGTGGTGTTTCATATCGGCGCAGACGCACAGATCAACGGCGACCTGCACATCGCCCGCATTGAGGCGCCGCAGGACGATGGTCCGCCGCAGCACCAGTACCTCTGCGCCATCGTGGACCAGGGCCCGCTGCTCTCCGAGCGCCGCGCCTTGCAGCAAAGCACCTGGGCGCTGCAGCAGCGCAATGAACAGCTCTATGCCAGCGAAAAACGCCACGCAGCCGTGATCAATTCGGCGCTCGATGCCATCGTGTGCGTCGACCGATCCCAGCGCATCACGGTATTCAACCCGACGGCGGCGGCGCTGTTCCAGTGCCCCGAGAGCGACGCACTGGGCAGTTCGCTGGAGCGATTTTTGCCGCAGGCCGCACAGGCGCTGGCGTTTGCGCAGGTGACCACGCAGGCCATGCTGGGCGAAATGACGGCGCGCACCGCGGGCGGACGCGAACTGGCGGTGGAGGTCAGCGTCTCGTTTGAACAGCTCGCCGACGGCGGCACCACCACCGTTTTTGCTCGCGACCTCACCGCCCGCAAGCGCGCCGAAGAGCGGCGCGGCGAGCTCGAATTGCAATTGCGCGAGTCGCACAAAATGCAGGCCGTGGGGACGATGGCCGGCGGCATCGCGCACGATTTCAACAACATTCTGGGCGCCATTCTGGGCAACGTCGAGCTCGCTCGGGCCGATTGCCCGGCGGATTCTCCGGTCCAGGAGAGCTTGCGCGAAATCGCCAAGGCCGGCCGGCGCGCGCGCGACCTGGTGCGCCAGATCCTGACCTTCAGCCGCAACGAAGCACCGCGCAGAGCACCCGTTCCCCTGGCCGCGATATTGCATGACACCGAGCGCCTGCTTCGCGTGACCCTGCCGCCTGACATCGAACTGCGGGTGCGCGCCAGCGCCTCCGTGACCGCCGTCCTGGCCGACGCCACCCAGGTAGAGCAAGCGGTGCTCAACCTGTGCACCAACGCCATTCAGGCGATGTCGGGCCGGCGCGGCCGGGTGGATGTGCAAGTGCATGCCGCCCATCCAGACTCGCGCACCTGCGAACGCCTGGGCCTCACCGCTGGCCGCTACGTTTCCGTCACCGTGCGCGACAGTGGACCCGGCATGGACGCCGACACCCTGACCCACGTGTTCGAACCTTTTTTCACTACCAAGCCCGTGGGCCAAGGCACGGGCCTGGGCCTGGCCGTGGTGCACGGCGTCATGCGCGCGCACGGCGGTGCCGTCGACGTGCGCAGCACGCCCGGCGAAGGCAGTTGCTTCACCCTCTATTTTCCAGCTGCAGACGACCATGTGGCGCCTGTCGACTTCGCCCTCAGCAGTCCGTCGCCCCTGAGTGGCGCCATCGATTCCAACGATCAGCAGCGCCATGTGATGTATGTGGACGACGATGAAGCCCTTGTCTTCCTTGTTCAACGCCTGCTGCGCCGGCGCGGCTACCAGGTGAGCGGCTTTACCGATCCGCACGCCGCACTGGCCGCTTTGGCGCAGGCGCCTTGGGACTACGACCTGCTGGTCACCGACTACAACATGCCGGGATTTTCCGGGCTGGAGCTGCTGCGCGAAGCCCGGCGGCTGCACCCCGCGCTGCCGATGGCACTGGCCTCGGGCTACGTGACGCAGGAGATTGAGCAGGCCGCCATGGACGCGGGCGCCGCCGCGCTGGTGCACAAGCCCAACGACGTAGAAGAGCTGTGCGCCACGGTCCAGCGCCTGGCGCGGGGCGATGGGTAAAAGGAAGACCCCCCTGTGTCGCTGCGCTCCATCCCCCCGCTCGCGTCGCTGCGCGATGCGTGAGGGGGGACGCCGCCAGCGCGGCGGGGCGGCCCTTGCGCGGCGGCTGCTTGCCTGGGGTGTGCCAGTTTCATCCGCCGCTGGCCATGCGATGCACCATGAAAACTGATACGGCCACGCATTTCTCCGACGTACATCTCCTGCACCAAGACGCCGACCTTCTGGTGCTGGACAAGCCCGCAGGCCTGCTCTGTGTTCCCGGACGCGGGCCCGACAAAAGCGACTGCCTGAGCCAGCGCGCCCAGCAGCACTGGCCGGGCGCACTGATCGTGCACCGGCTGGACCAGGCCACCTCCGGGCTGGTGCTGATGGCGCGCAACCCGCAGACGCAGCGTGCGTTGTCAGCCGCCTTTGCCGAGCGCCGGGTGCACAAGCGCTACCAGGCCGTGGTGCAAGGCGCCCTGCAGAGCGATTTGAGCGCGCAGGATGGTGCTGGCTGGGTGACGATCGACCTGCCCATTGCCGCCGATTGGGAGCGCCGCCCGCTGCGCGTGATCGACACCGAGCACGGCAAGCCCAGCCAGACCCAGTGGCGCATCCTGAGCGCCGGTGCAAACAGCACCCGCCTGGAACTGGCGCCGCTGACCGGCCGCACGCACCAGCTGCGCGTTCACCTGGCGGCTCTGGGCCACCCCATTCTTGGCGATGCCCTCTACGGCGACCCTGCCACCGCGCCACGCCTGCTGCTGCACGCCACGCGCCTGGCCCTGGACCACCCACGAACCGGAGAGCGCCTGCAGTTCTTCAGTCCACCTGATTTTTGATATGTTTTTGGCCTCTAGCGCTTGATTTATAAGCGTCAGAAGCTATCAAAACAATAGTATTTGCAAGGCGCTGCTCACACCACCACGGGTTCGGGCTCCAGCCGAATGCCAAAGCGCTCGTACACGCTGGTCTGGATGGCCTTGGCCAAAGTCATCACCTCGCCGCCCGTCACGCTGCTCTCGCCGTGGCCGCGGTTGACCAGCACCAGCGCCTGCTTTTCGTACACCGCGGCCTGGCCCACGGTCTTGCCCTTCCAGCCGCAGGCGTCGATCAGCCAGCCTGCCGCCAGCTTGATGCGGCCGTCGGCCAGCGGGTAGTGCACGATTTTCGGCTCGCGCGCAATGATGTCGGCGCACTGCTCGGGCGTCACCGTGGGGTTCTTGAAGAAGCTCCCGGCGTTGCCAATCAGCGCCGGGTCCGGCAGTTTGGCGCGGCGGATGGCGCACACCCACTCAAAAATCTGCTGCGCGGTAGGCTGCGCCTCGCCCAGCTCGGCCGCGCGGCGCGCTAGCTCAAGGTAGCCCAACTCGGGCTTCCAGGCCTTGGGCAGGCGAAAGCGCACCTGGGTGATGACGGCGCGCCCGGCCAGCCCCATGCCGGCGGGGGCGTCGCCCCGCCCTGCGGGCTGGGCGGCTGCGTGCTTGAACACCGAATCGCGGTAGCCAAAGCCGCACTGGGCCGCGTTGAGCGTAAAGGGCTTGCCAGTACTCAGCTCGATAGCGTCGAGCGAATCAAACCGGTCCTGCAGTTCGACGCCATAGGCGCCAATGTTCTGCACCGGCGCGGCGCCCACGGTGCCGGGGATCAGCGCCAGGTTCTCCAGGCCGCTCCAGCCTTGCTCCAGCGTCCAGGCCACGGTGTCGTGCCAGCTCTCACCAGCACCTGCTTCCACGATCCACGCGTCTTTTGTCTCGGCCACCAGGCGGCGACCGGGAATCTCCACTTTGAGGACCACGCCGTGCACATCGCCCGTCAACACCACGTTGCTGCCGCCACCCAGGACAAACAGCGTCGCCCCGGCCAGCAGCGGGACTCTGGACAGCTCGGCAACATCGGCCGCCGAGCGCACGCGCACCAGGGTTTCGGCGCGCGCCATGATGCCGAAGGTGTTGTAGGGCTGAAGCGAGCAGTTTTTCTCGACTAACATCGGACCGATTGTCGCATTCGCCCCTTTGCGGGCCTGTCTTTTCGGGGAGCTCTGCCGCCATGCCATCGTTCGATACCGTTTGTGAAGCCGATTTCGTTGAAGTGAAGAGCGCGGTCGACAACGCCGCGAAAGAAATCGGCACGCGCTTTGACTTCAAGGGCACCTCGGCCGCCGTCGAGCTCAAGGACAAGGAAATCACCATGTATGGCGACGCCGAGTTCCAGCTGACCCAGGTGGAAGACCTGCTGCGCGGCAAACTCACCAAGCGCAATGTGGACGTGCGCTTCCTCGACATTGGCAAGCCGCAGAAAATCGGCGGCGACAAGGTCAAACAGGTGATCAAGGTGCGCAACGGCATCGAAAGCGAACTGGCCAAGAAGCTGCAAAAGCTTATCAAGGACAGCAAGCTCAAGGTGCAGGCCGCCATTCAGGAAGAAAAAGTGCGCATCACCGGCGCCAAGCGCGACGATCTGCAGGCGGCGATGGCGCTGATCCGCAAGGACATTGCCGACATGCCGCTGTCTTTCAACAACTTCAGAGATTGACTTGGAGCATCCCCCTGAGGCGCTGCGCGCCTTCCCCCTTCTCTTGCATCGCTGCGCGATGCGGAAGGGGGACGCCCCCAGCGCGGCGGGGCGGCCCTTGCGCGGGGGCCGCTGGTTTGGGGCGCGCTGGTTTCAAGCGCTGCGGGTGGTAGCACGCGATAGGTTGCTGATATGGCTCGAATTTTGAATACTTTGGTCTTCGCTGCCTGCTTGGTGCTCGCTGGCGCGCCTGCGGCGCACGCACAGGAAGTGGCGCTGGCTGGCGTACTGGGCTCCAAGGCGCTCATGGTGGTAGGCGGCGGCGCGCCGCGCGCGGTGGCGGCGGGAGAGAGCTATGGCGGCGTGACGCTGATTTCGGTGAACAGCGAGGGTGCCGTGGTGGAGGCGAACGGACAGCGCCACACGCTGCGCCTGGGCACGCCGGTGAGCGTGGGTGGGAGCGGCAAGGGCCGGCGCGTGGTTCTGACACCCAACAGCCAGGGCCACTTCATGCGCGAGGGACAGATCAACGGCAAGGGCACCACCTTCATGATCGATACCGGGGCATCCGTGGTGGCCATTGGCCAGCCGGACGCCGAGCGCATGGGCCTCGATTTCCGCAAGGGCCCACAGGTGGGCGTACGCACGGCCAACGGCACGGCACAAGGCTGGCGCGTGAAGCTCAATTCGGTGCGCCTGGGCGACATCGAGATCTTTGGCGTCGAGGCCGTCGTCACACCGCAGGCCATGCCCTTCGTGCTGCTGGGAAACAGTTTTCTGTCGGACCTGCAAATGACGCGCAACGCCCAGCAGATGGTGCTGGAAAAGCGCTAAAGCCCCATGACACTCGCCCCGTTGACGCGCCACGCGCACGATGAGGAATACGAGGACCTGCTAAGCCTCTGGGGCGACCTGGAATCGGGTTTGTCGATTCTGCTTGCCCGCCCGCTGCATGTGCACGACTTCAGCACCAAGGTGCGCCAGTTCGATCGCTGGCTGCAGGATCTGGTGGCCCGTGACGTCGATGCGTCGCTCTACCTCATGTTCCAGCTCGCCTCGACGTCCACCGTGGGCTACAGCGCTTCGCATGCGCTGGTCTGTGGCACGCTTTGCCACATCATGGCGCGCGAATTCAGCTTGCCTGAACACGAACGCAATGCCCTGGTGCGGGCCGCGCTGACCATGAACATTGGCATGACGCTCCTGCAAGACGAGCTCGCCGTGCAGCGCGAACCCTTGAACAGCACGCAGCAGAAGGCCGTTGCTGAGCACCCACGCGTCGGTCAGGCGCTGCTGGAGGAGCGCGACATCACTGACGATCTGTGGCTCGACCTCGTCAGTCAGCACCATGGCAACGTGCCGCTCAGTACGCCCCTGGCCCAACTGAAGGCCGAAGACCGCCTGACCCGGATTCTGGGCACCATCGACCGCTACGCCGCAATGATCAGCCCGCGCAAGTCGCGCGTGGGTCGCAGCGCCACCGATTCGGTGCGCGCCTTGGTCGGGCAGGAGATCGACCAGCGCGACGAAGTGAGCCTGATGCTGGTGCGCACCGTGGGCTTGTGTCCGCCGGGCACCTTCGTGCGCCTGGACAACGGCGAGACCGCCATCGTGCTGCGCCGGGGCGACAAACCCAATCTGCCGTTGGTGGCCAGTGTGCTCGATGCCCATGGCGCGCACTGCAGCGAACCGCAGATGCACACCACTGCGCTGGGCAAACCGCGCATTCAGTCGGCGCTGGCACGCACTGCCGTCTCGGTGAACATGAACCACCGCACCATGGTGCGGCTCGGCCTCTATGCCGCGCAGCGGGCCGCCACGTTGGTGACGCAAGGCGGCGCCGTTTAGGGTTCTCTGCGACTGTTTTTTTCCCGCTCGAACGCAGCCGTCCAGCGGCCGGACGTGTCAGTCCAGGTGTCCCCACACCAGCATGGCGTCTCGCCCCTGGACCGCCAGGTCCACCTTGGCGCCCACGGGCAGCAGCACCTTGGTTTCCACATGGCCATACGGCAGGCCCATGAGCACCGGAACGTCGATCTGGCTGCGCAGCCACTGCACCACGCTGTCCATGCCGAAACCCTTGTCGTGCGGTGCCAGGCGAATACCGGTGAACTGCCCCAGCAACACCGCCTTCTGGCGCGCCAGCACGCGCGCGTACAGCAGCTGCGTCAGCAGGCGCTCAATGCGGTAAGGGTGCTCATTCACGTCTTCCAGAAACAGCACGCCGCCCTCGACCTGCGGTAGCCAGGGCGTGCCGACCAGCGAGGCCAGTACGGCCAGGTTTCCGCCCCACAGCGGCGCATCGTGCAGTTCGAAGTCATAGTCCGGCGTGCTCTCGCGTGCCACGCGGCTGCGCGGGTACGGCAGGCGCCAGCCCGTGCCCTCGCCGTGGCCGGTCAGCAAGTCGTCAAAGCAGGCTTGCATGATGTCGTCGGGCTCGCCAGCCACGCCAAAGTCCGGGCACAGCGCCGGGCCGGCCCAGGTCATGGCGCCGCAACGCGCCAGCACAGCGCACTGCAAAGCCGTGAAATCGCTGATGCCGACAAAGTCCATGCCGCCCTCGATCGCACGCGCCATGGCCTTGAAGTCGATGCCCGGCAAGATGCGCGTCAGGCCGTAGCCGCCGCGCGAAATCAGCGCCACGTCGGCGCCGCTCGCGGCAGCGCGGGCGATGGCCGCGATGCGCGTCGCATCATCACCGGCAAAGCGGGTGTGCACGGCCAGCGCGTCGCGGTCCACCTCGACCTCATGCCCCAATGCCTGCAGGCGCTTGACCCCGCGCCGAAAGGCCGCCTTGTCGCGCACCGCGCTGGAGGGCGAATAAATATAGATGTGCCGGGGCCCGTGCGTGTGACCGCAGTCGCATTCGGGGTGCGGATCGTGGGCGGGGTGATCGTGAGACAAGGCATGCAGGCCACAAGGGCGTTGGTGGGTTGGGCGTTGGGGGGCTGGGCGTTGATGGGAGGCGCCGCTGAGTGGCTCAGGCACCAGCCAAGTCGCCGAAGTATTCCACAGCCTGCCGAGCGATCGGCCCCCCATGCTCCTGCACAAAATGCCCGGCCTGCGGCAGCACCACCAAGGGCGGGCAGCCGCGGACCTGCGCCGCCAGCTGCTGCATCACGGGTTCGCCCAGCACGGGGTCTTGCGCACCGACAAACATCAGGCTGCGGCCGGTCCATTGGCTGGCCCAGAAATCGCGGGCCGCACGCGACAGCGCCGCACCCGGTGCGCCCAGGCTGCCAGGGACCAGCAGCGGGAAGGCGCGCAACGCCGCTCGGTAGCCGGCATCGGGAAAAGGCGCGTCGTAGGCTGCGCATTCGGCCTCGCTCAACTGGGGGTTGCCGCGCGCCAGCATGCGGCCCACGCCAAACAGCGGCTTTTGCGCGCACATCTCGCGCCAGGCAAGAAAACCGGCGGACAGGGGCTGCTCGCCAGTGGCCAGAAGGGTGTTCATGGCCAACAGCCCACCAAAACGCCCAGGCGCGGCCATGGGCAGCGTGAGGCCCAGAATGCCGCCCCAGTCCTGCACCACCAGCACGCAGCGCTGCAGGTCCAGGCGCTCGATCCATTCCAGCAGCACCTGGCGGTGCCCGTCGAAGGTATGGAACGCTTCTTTCTTGGGCTTGTCGCTCTTGCCAAATCCAATCAGATCGGGTGCCACCACGCGGTGGCCAGCGGCCAGAAATACCGGCAGCATGTGCCGATACAGGTAGCTCCAGGCCGGGTTGCCGTGCAGGCACAGCCAGGTGAGCGGCGCATCGCTCGGGCCTTCATCGAGGTAGTGCAGGCGCAGTCCACCAAGCGAGGGCAGATCACTGATGTATTTCGGGTTCCAAGGGTAGTCCGGCAGGTCGGCAAAGCGCGCCTCGGGGGTACGCAGTGCGTCCTGGCGCAGGGGGTGGGCGGCCAGGGCCTGCGTGCGCTGGGCGCTGCGGCGGGCCTGGAAAAAATCCTCCAGCAGCGCGGCGCACTCCGGCGCGAGCACGCCGCCCTGCACCTGCGTCTGGTGATTGATGCGGGCATTGGCAAACAGGTCCAGCACCGAACCGGCGGCGCCCGTCTTGGGGTCTGGGGCGCCAAACACCACGCGGGCAAGCCGCGCATGCAGCATGGCGCCGCTGCACATGGCGCAAGGCTCCAAGGTAACGTAGAGCGTGCAGTCGCCCAGCCGGTAGTTGCCAAGCGCCTGGGCCCCGGCGCGCAGCGCGGCGATCTCGGCGTGGGCAGTGGGGTCGTGCTCCGCCACCGGCGCATTGCGGCCCGTGGCCAGCACTTCGCCGCCACGCACCAGCACCGCACCCACGGGCACTTCGCCCACTGCGGCGGCAGCGCGCGCCTGCGCCAGGGCGAGTTGCATGAAATGTTCGTCGTCGTACATCACTATCAAATAAATAGCTACAATCGCTTACTGAATAAGCGCTAGAGGCTATTTTTACCTGAAATTTACTCCGCCGACTCAGGGCGCGGCTGGTTGAGTGCGCTGTCCAGCGCCTTCTTGTAGTCCTGCTGAATCTGCTGGCTTTGCTCGCGCACCGTGGCCGGTGCGGAGGCGGCGCCGGCCGGAGCGCTCTGCAGCGCAGGCACAGCGATGCGCGTGGCGTCCACGCTCTTGCGCGTGAGCAAAGCCACCAGCGCCAGTGCCACCAGCAGAGAGACGATTCCAAGACCGATGCGCATATCCGTTCTCCTTAGCGCCACGAAAGCCGCATGCGATGGACGCGGCCCCAACCAACGCCCCTGCGAGAAGGCGCGAAAGACGACTCAGGGGAATGAAGCATTCTTCACCATGCCCAGCGTTTCCATCCATTGTGCAAGCGCCTGGGCGTCGGCGCTACCTGCGCGGTACGCGGTGTGCAGCGCGGCGTGCGATTCGGGCCGGTGCTGGTTGAGCTTGAGCGTGCATTGCAGGTCCAGCACGCGCAGCTCAAAGGCGACGATGGCGCGCAGCATCTTGCTGGTGTAGTCCTCATCGAGCGCGCGCCACTGAGCCGCATACGCGGGCTCGTGCTGGGCAATCAGCGCCTTGAGCAAGGCGTCCTTGCCGTCGGCCTCGTCAATGATCCGGGCCTCGACGCGGCAGTGCACCGCCAGGTAGTTCCAGCTGGGCACGCGCGCCAGATCGGGATACACCGAAGGCGAAAGATAGGCGCTTGGCCCCATGAATGTCACCAACGCCTCAGGGCGTTCGGCCAGATACCGCCAGTGCGGGTTGGCACGCGCGCAATGGCCGAGCAGCACCCGCTCACCGCCCTGCTCCTGCAACTGCAGGGGCAGATGCGTGACCACGGGAAACCCCGTGTCGTCGGTCGAGACCAGGCTGGCCAGCGGATGCGCCTGCATCAGCGCGCGTGCATGGTCCGGGTCAGCAGAGCGAAACTGCGGTGGCTGGTACATGGCGGAGCATCCTCAACGTTGGAAATCAGTTCAGTGCCACGCGCGAACCGTCCTTGTAGGTATAGAGCGTGACGGCCGGCTGTGTCAATTCGCCCTTGGGCGTGAAGGCAATGTTGGCGGTCACTCCGTGGTATTCGGTTTTGCCAATGAATGGCGCGAACACCTTGGGGTCCACCGAGTCGGCACGTTTCATGGCATCGACCAGCACCATGGCAGCGTCGTAGGCGTAGGGGCTGTAGATCTGGAACTGGCCAGGGAACTTGGCGTCATAGCGCTGCTTCCAGGCGGCGCCACCCTGCATTTTGTCCACCGACGCTCCGCCGGTGGCGCAGGTCACCCCCCGCAGCGTCGTGGCCTTGGCCGCGAGCTCGGGCAGCTTGGGTGTGCACAGGGCATCGCCGCCAAAAAACTTCACCTTGGAAAGGCCCAGTTGCTCCATCTGGCGCAGCATGGGGCCTGCCTGGGCATCCAGTCCGCCATAGAAGATGGCGTCGGGCTTTTGGCTCTTGATCTTGGTAAGGATCGCCATGAAGTCGGTGGCTTTGTCCGTGGTGAACTCTTCGGCCACCACGTTCATGCCCTTTTGCTTCGCGGTGGCTTTGAATACCGAGGCCACGCCCTGACCGTAGGCAGTGCGGTCATCAATGATGGCCACGTTCTTGAGCTTGTAGAAATCGGCAGCAAACAGCGCCAGCGCCCCGCCCAGCGCGTTGTCGTTGGCGATCAGACGAAAGGTGGTGGGGTAGCCGGGCTTGGTCAAATCGGGATTGGAAGCCGAAGCGGTAATGTTGGGCAGGTCGCACTTGGCATAGACCGACGCGGCCGGGATGGAGGTGCCTGACTGCAGATGCCCCACCACACCAGCAGCCTTCTGGTCGCACAGTTTTTGCGCCACGGCGGTGGCTTGGCGCGGGTCGCCTGCATCGTCTTCGGCCATCAGTTCGAAGCGAATCTTGCGCCCACCAATCGTCAGGGCTTGGACATTCAGGTCGTCCACCGCCATGCGCACGCCGTTTTCCGTGTCCTTGCCAATGTGCGCAATGCCTCCGGAGACGGGGCCAGCATGGGCGATTTTCACTACCTGAACGTCCTGGGCCGAAGCGGCGCAGGCAGCCGCAGCAAGGGCGGCGGCAAGGGTGAAACGGATGGCCAGGCGCGGACGGGACGAAATCGCTGTCATTGCTCTCAAACTCCAATCAAGAAAACAAAAATTGCCCCGAACCGAGGCAGCACGCGCATCCATACGCACGGCGGGCACCATGGTAGCCCGAGCAGAAAACCCATGGTGCGTTGCAGCATTTGCCTGCTGTCCAAGCACCGCTGGCTGAAAGCGTTTCATGCACCATCCAGCGGCAACAGCCTCAGGCCACTGGTGAAACTTCGCGGTTGGCCATTCAGCGGGTCGGTGAATGCCAACGAACGTGCCAGCAGCTGCAAGGGTCGAGACCAATCGCCGTCGGGCGAATCGTTAACGTCCGGGTAAAAAACGTCGTTGCGCAATGGCAGCCCCAGCGCCGCCATGTGCACACGCAATTGGTGGCGTTTTCCCGTAATCGGTCTGAGGCGGTAGCGTGCCCAATGCGCTCCCGTCTCTAGCCGCTCGATATAGGTGAGGCTGTTGGGCGCGCCGCTCACCTCCTGCATGCGGAAAAACTGTGGGCTTTCTTCAATGCGGCTTGCGCGTTCGCAGGGGAACACTTGCTCAGGCCGCCACGGAGCGACCGCCTCATATTCCTTGCAAATATTGCGCTCACGAAACAGCGCCTGGTACGCGCCTCGGGTTTTCTGCTGAACCGAAAACAGCACCAGGCCTGCGGTGTCGCGGTCGATGCGGTGCAAGGGAGAGAGTTCGCTCAAACCCAGTTCCCGCTTCAGGCGGACCAGCAAGGTGTGGTGCAGGTAGCGCCCGCTTGGGATGACCGGCATGAAATGGGGTTTGTCGGCCACCAACACATGCTCATCGCAGTACAACACCGATTCCACGCCCGGTGGCTGAGGCTCGCTGTCCAGGGTGCGGTAATAAAACAGTCGCAGGCCTGGCTCAAAGCGGCGGTCTGGCACCACGGCGTCGCCGCGCTCGTCCACCACCTCGCCCGACGCCATGCGCCGCTGCCAATCGACGCGCGAGACCCTCGGCAGGCGCGCAGCCAAAAAATCCAGCATGCTCCCCACTCCTTGAGACGGAAGCACGACGCAGCTTGGACTCACCCCGCTGCGCATAGGCAGGACAACCGGACGGTAGGGGTTATGCATCAAAACAGGATCGAATCACGATACAAAAATTGTAGGTGCAGCTGTCCATCGGGGGTGCTCACCTGCAAGGTCTGCTCCAGGCGGAAGTCGACCTCGTGAGAATTGGCAAGACCCCAGTGTGAATCAAACAGGGCCGGTGTCCGCCATCGGCGCCGGTATCCCGCTACGGAACAGGATAGCGGTTCGTGACAGACACCCCCGTTGAATTCTGGGCAAGTGCACCGAGGCACAGCTCCGCCTGTCACAAACGCCTTCCCGAGCCGCGGGAAAAGCTTTCTGCTGTTTTGGAAGTCGCTACCGATGCGGCTCCTACCTCAGGCTGTAGGACAAGAGCGGAAGTGCTGCCAGAGGGCGGCATGGGGAACGCCAGGATGCGGCTAACGCCTTAGCATGGTGGCGCAATGCCATCGTCCCCCCCTTCTTCGGCCGCACCCCCCAAGCTCCAGGCCGTGGCTGCCACGCCCCGCCAGTCGCTTGCGCTGCGCGTTGTACTGCTCGTCGTGGCTGCCTTGATTCTGTTGCTGCTCACCCTGGTTCTGGCAGTCAGCCTGGTCGATTGGAATCGCGCACGGCCCTGGGTGAACGAAAAGGTCAGCACTGCCAGCGGACGCCACTTCGCGATCCAGGGGGATCTGGATGCGCACTGGGTCTGGCCGCAGCCACTCGATTCCGGATGGCGCCATTGGATGCCTGGGGTGCTCGTGCAGGCTGAGCAGCTGGAACTTGGCAATCGACCGACGTTTGGGAGCTTCGGCGCACTGGATTCCGAAGGCGCACGCGGCAGCCCCCCGCAGCTTGCCCGCCATGCCAAGGGGAAGGGGGTGGCGGCAGAGCAGGAAAGCACCGCGCCCAGGGCTGGGGCGCCATTCATGGCAAGGGTGGGCAAGGCCAGCGCTAGCCTGAGACTTCTGCCGCTGCTCGGCCGCATTCTGCGAATCGACACACTGATTCTTTCGGCGCCCGACGTGGCCCTGGCGCGCGATGCCGACGGCCAGAACAATTGGACCTTCCCACTGCAGGACCAAGACAACCCACGGCCCAACCCATGGAAGGTCACTGTGGGAAAACTTTCCGTGGAGCAAGGTCAACTGGCCTATGCCGACGCGGTCCGGAAACTCGCCTTGCGCGCGAAGCTGGCTACTGAAGCGCATCCAGCTGAGGGCGACGCGCCCCGGTACGGACTGCGCTTCGAGCTACTGGGCCAGTTTCGGGATGCCGAAGTCAGCGGCCAAGGACGCGCGGGCCAGTTGTTGTCGCTGCAGAGCGCCCACGTCGAATACCCTATTGAGTTCGATGCGCGCGCTGGCGCTACCCGGGCACAGGTGCGCGGAACCCTCTCCAACCCACGCAAACTCTCAGGAATGGACCTGCAAGTCACGCTGCAGGGCCAAAGCATGGCGGATCTCTATGACCTCACCGGTCTGGTTCTGCCCAATACGCCCCCCTACAAAACAAGCGGGCACCTCGTTGGAAGCCTTGAGCCAGAGCACGCCACGTGGGATTACGAAGATTTCACGGGCGCTGTGGGCAAGAGCGATCTGCAAGGGCATCTGACCTATACCTCAGGCAAACCCAGGCCGCGACTCACAGGGCAGTTGAAGTCGCGCCAATTGAAGTTGGGGGATCTCGGGCCGGTCATCGGCACCCCCGAAGGAGCCGGCGAGGAAAAGAAGACAGCAACGCGCCTGGGAAAAGTGCTGCCCGATGTCGACTTTGCTACTGGTCGCTGGGACGCCATGGATGCGGATGTCGCCTTTCTCGGCCAGTCCCTGGTAGGGCCTGCGGCGCTTCCGCTGGACAATTTAAGCGTGCGAGCCATCTTGAAGCAGGGCAAGCTCATCCTCTCCCCGCTGCGCTTCGGCGTTGCCAAGGGGCGCATAGACGCACAGCTCACGCTCGACAGCCACAGCAAGCCGCTTAAGGCACAGCTTCGCGCCACTGTGGATGACCTGAAACTCTCATCGCTGTTTCCCAAGGTTGCACTGATGGACAAGAGTCTGGGCCGCATGGATGGCGCTTTTGCGATTGACGGCCAGGGCACTTCCATCGCCCGCATGCTTGCCAGCAGCAACGGGGAAGCGCGCCTTTATGTGCGCGATGGGGCTCTGAGCAAACAACTGCTGGATCTGGCCGCGCTGAATCTGGGAAGTGTCATCGTCGCCAAGCTCTTTGGCAACGACAAGGAGGTCCACATTCGCTGCGCGGTGGCGGATTTCTCTGTCAAGGATGGCATGGCCCAAACCCGCTCCGTCAAGCTCAGCACCAACGAAGCGGTGGTGGAAGCCGTGGGCACCATCGACTTCGATCATGAATACATCGATCTGCGTATCAAGCCCGAATCCCTGAAATGGAAATTCTTCTCCCTGCGAACTCCGCTCACCGTGCGCGGGCCTTTCATTCGGCCCGAGGTGGGGGTCGAAGCCGGCCCCTTGCTCGCGCGCGCTGGAGCGGCTGTGCTCGCTGCAGTGGCGGCGCCAATTGCATTGGCGCTGGTGCCGATCACAGTGCCTGCGGCCGAAGACGATGCGCATTGCGCAAAGCTGCTCGCACGCGCTGACGAGGCCGTGAAAGCCGGCCCCGCAGGCGCGGCGCCTCAACCGCCTCCACGCGCCAGCAGCGGGCGTCCAAACAAATAAGGCCCGGTCCTTTTGCCCCCTAGTGCCCCCACTAGCGCCAGGCAAGTCACCGAAGTGACGGAATGGGAACGTAGCCGGGGGTTTTCCTGAGCCTGAAATACGGCTTTGTCGCCAAATACTCTGCGCGCCACGGCGAATGCGCCACCCTCAGCTTTCCATCTTTTTGAACTGTCATGATCAAATCGCCGAATTTCCCCACGCCTGCCAACCGCCGCTGCATTCTGCAGGCCTCCCTTCTGACGGCGCTGGGTATGCCGGCATGGGTCCGCGCGCAGTCGCAGAATCTGCGTATCGGTCAAACGGCGGCGCTTTCAGGGCCGCTCGCTTTTCCGTTCGTGGAAATGAACAAGGGCATTGCGGCAGCGTTCCAGGAGGTGAACGAGAAAGGCGGCATTGACGGACGCATCCTGGAAATGGTCAGCCTTGACGATGGCGGAGTGCCGGCGAAAGCGGCTGAAAATGCGCGCCAACTGATCGAGAAAGACCAAGTCTTGACGATGTTCGCTTGCGGCGGCACCACCAGCGTGATGGGGGCGCTGCAGGTACTGGTGCCAGCCAAAGTCCCTTTGATTGCACCTGCAACCGGTTCCGACGCCTTGCGACCATTCAATCCGCTGGTGTTTCACACTCGGGCCAGCTATGCGCAGGAATTAAATAAGATTGCTCGGCAGCTGAGTTCTACGGGTTTCACCAAATGCGCTGTCGCCTATTTCGACAATCCCTTTGGTAAAGCGGCCATTGCCGCTTTCGAAGCAGCAGCAAAGAGCTATAAAAACACCGACTGGAAAGCCTTTCTGGTGGCTGAAACCCCCGAGGGAATCGCAAAGGGTATCGAGGAAATCGTTGCATTTCAGCCAACCGCATTGATGTCGCTGGCGATTGGGGGACTCGGTATTCCGTTTTACAAAGGCCTGAGAAAACGCATTCAAACACCCGCGTTCTCCATCTCTTTCCTGGGGTCCCGCCCTCTGCTCGCTGCGTTGGGCGACGCCGCAGTGGGCATCACGGTGGCGCAGGTTGTGCCCAGTCCGCACGGTGTGGCAATGCCACTCGTTCATGCTTATCAGAGCGCGCTCAAGAAGGCAGGAGGCATTGAGCCTGGCTACTCTTCGTTGGAAGGCTACGTCAATGCCCGCATCCTCATTGAAGCCTTGCGCCGCAGTGGCCGCAGCCCTTCCCGCGAGAAGCTCATCGACGCCATGCACTCGATGCGCCCCTATGACCTGGGCGGCTTTGAAGTTCGCTATGGACCCAACGACCACAGTGGAACCGATTTTGTCGAGCTGACCTATTTCAACGGTGAACGGTTCCGACGCTAGTGTCGTGAGTTGGAAGTAGGTTGAAAAAGTGAAAGCTGTCGAAATCGTCGTCAGGCAAGGCGCAAACCACAGCGATAGCCGGTGCTATCGCGAGGATTTGCAACGCTGCATGGCGGCGATTCTCGGTAGCTTTCTGAAACGAACTTCCCACTCAGGACACTAGGGCTTCGCAGAAAAACCGCTGGCAAATCAGGCGGAGTGAATCGCCGATGTACTGAGGACGATGCCATCGTCATCCGCATACAGCCAGTCGCCCGGTCGAACCATCACCCCGCGCAGTTGCACCACCACGTCGCGCTGCCCTTCGCCACGCTTGATGGTAGGCATGGGGATCACACTCAGGGCGCGAATTCCCAGCTCTGCAACCGCCAATTCAGCGAGGTCACGAACACAGCCGTCCACCACCAAGCCGGTCCATCCATTGGTGACGGCCTCTGCCGCCAGATTGCCACCGACCAGCGCCCGGCGCAGCGAACCGCCGCCGTCGACCACCAAGACACGGCCTTCGCCTGGCTCATCGAGCGCCGCTTTCACCACGGCGTTGTCCTCGAAACATTTGACCGTGCTGACCCGCCCGGCAAATGCGCGAAGCCCGCCGAACGATGCAAAAATCGGCGGCAAGACACGAAACGCGCCGCTGTCGTCCGATTTGAACCGATCGCACAGATCGCAGGTAGAGACCGAGGGAGTGGAAAGATGGGCCATGTTGGAGTGCGCAACCGGGCTTTAGGCGTGTGAAGGATGCTTACGGCAGTCCTCGGGCCGCTCGCCGTTTGGAACGGGGCAACGATTGACCTCGAAGGGTGAAAACGATAGCAAGGTAGTGACGGCACTGGATGCCATGGTCACTCCCCAAAACAGAAAAAACGCAATCGTGTAAACGCCCTCGCGTGAGAGCGCAATAGGCTGCCCAAACCAGTGCAGATCACTCGGATCGATAAACGCAAAAATCAACATCTCCAGTACACCCGCCATTAGAAAGGCGGGCCAAGCAATCCACATCAGGCGCTGGGTCCACATTCGATTTGTCTCCTTGCTGGGAAATTAGGGCTAACGCGGCACCTGGCTGGCCGGTGTCGCTGCGTGATTTCTGCCTTTGAGCGCGGGAGTCAATTGCTGCTCCTGTGCGGCGAGTGTCTTGTTGATGGAAAGGCCGCGCTGGTAATAGTCTTCTTCCAATACCGGATCCGGATGGCGAATGGCAATCCATAAAGTGATGAACGAAGCCACCACTACCACCGCCGGGCCACCTACCACGAGCCAGACGAAACCAAACTTCCACCAAGGTCGCGGGTCCGTTGACAAAACAGGTTTTTGGGTCATGAAGCCACCTCAACAATTCAAACAAAAGGGCTGCAATCTGCTTCAGCGCGGCACCAGAAACACCGATTTTTCACGCACATGGGCATTGGTGCCCACCGCCTCAATATCGAAATGCACAGGGTGCGAGCCTGGCTCGGCAGAGTCGTAAGGAATGCGCAGATTCACGGGAATCCAGCGCGACTCTGCAGCTGCCACTTCAAACTCCGACTCGGACACCAACTCCAGTCCATCGAGCCCGGTGGCACTCACGCGGTAGCGGTGCGTGGATTCGGTGGCATTCATGATTTGCAGTCGGTAAATGTTTTCCAGCTTGCCGCCCGCCACGATGCGCGATAGAGCCGCCCGGTCCCGAACCACATCTACTTTGAGCGGAGTGCGCACAATGAGACTGGCAAGCATGCCCACACAAAGAGCTACCAGCACGCTGGTGTAGATCAATACGCGCGGCCGGAGGATATGGCGAAAGATTTCTGCCCTGCCCCAACCCTTGGCCACGGCGTTCTGGGTGGAAAAACGAATGAGTCCGCGCGGATAGTGCATCTTGTCCATCACGCTGTTGCAGGCATCGACGCACAAGCCGCAGCCAATACACTCGTATTGCAGCCCATCGCGGATGTCAATGCCCACCGGGCAAACCTGCACACATAGCGTGCAATCAATACAGTCACCCAGTCCCTTGGCCTTGTAATCGACGGTTTTGATCCGTGGACCGCGAGGTTCACCACGGGTTTCGTCGTAGGTGACGATCAACGTGTCTTTATCGAACATGGCGCTTTGAAAGCGGGCATACGGGCACATGTATTTGCACACCTGCTCACGCAGGAAGCCGGCATTGCCATAAGTGGCAAAACCGTAAAACAGTACCCAGAACATCTGCCAGCTGCCCTGTAGCGCCATCAATTCAGCACCCAGTTGGCGAATCGGCACGAAGTAGCCGACGAAGGTAAATCCTGTCCAGAGCGAAATCACCACCCAAAGCGTCTGCTTAAGCGATTTCTTCCAAACCTTTTCCAAGGTCCAGGGACCGTTGTCAAGCCGAACGCGCGCACTGCGCTCGCCCTCGACCTTGTGCTCGATCCACATGAAAATTTCGGTGTACACCGTCTGCGGGCAGGCAAAACCGCACCACAAGCGCCCGGCTACAGCAGTAAAAAGAAACAGCGACAGCGCCGAGATGATCAACAGCCCCGTCAGATAGATGAAGTCCTGCGGGTACAGCACCAAGCCAAAGATGTAGAACCGGCGCGCACCCAGGTCAAACAAGACCATCTGCCGCTGACCCCATTCCAGCCACGGCAGGCCGTAAAACACGGCTTGCGTCAAAAACACCATGGCCCAGCGCCAGCGCGCAAAGAACCCACTGATGGAGCGCGGGTAGACCTTCTTTTGCGCCTCGTAGAGGGAAGCAACGCTGTGGGAGGCGGAAGGCTCCGATGCCACAGGGGCAATCGGAATGACCTTGCGCGGCTTCTCGCCGGGGCTATTCATGGACAACTATTTCTTGGAGAAAATCAGCAGATCAGTATGGAAGACACGCAAGGAATGCATTCGGCTGGTTCGTGCGTTCAACGTGCCACTTCTGGCTTGTTGGATTTGCCCCATACGTAGGCGGTCAACACAGCCAATTGCGGTTCGGTCAATTTGCCTGCCTGGGCGGGCATTTCGTTCGTCTTGCCATTGTTGACCATCGCCACAATCGCCGCCTCGCCCCAACCGTGCAACCAGATGTCGTCCGTCAGATTGGGTGCACCCAGGGCTTGATTGCCCTTGCCATCCATGCCATGGCAGGCGGCGCAGGCAGCAAATTTGGGTTTTCCCAGCGATGCGCGCACCGAATCGTGCGGGCTGCCCGACAGGCTCAATACGTAGTGCGCAACGTTGCGCACTTCTTCCGGGGTTCCCACCGCAGCGACCATGGGGGGCATCATGCCGACGCGTCCGTTATGGATGGTCTCGCTGATTTTTTCCGGCGAACCGCCGTGCAGCCAGTCGCCGTCCGTCAAGTTGGGAAACCCTTTGCTTCCATGGGCGTCCGAGCCGTGGCATTGCGCGCAATTGTTCATAAACAACCGTTCGCCAATGGCCATGGCCGGGGCGTCGCCTGCCAGTTGCGCTGTGCTCATCGAGGCAAAGCGGGCATACACAGGCGCAATCTCGACCTCGCCCCTTTTCATCTCGTCCTGGTACTCGTTGACCTGGGTCCAGCCGAGCGTGCCGGCGAAGTTGCCCAGACCCGGATAGAAAACGAGGTAGCCCAGGCTAAAGACGATGGTCAGGACAAACATCCACATCCACCAGCGCGGCATGGGATTGTTCATTTCGGTCAGGTCCTCGTCCCAGACATGGCCCGTGGTGTTGTCGCTGCTGGAAACGACTTTCTTGCGTGCCGTAAGCCACAGCAGCAGCAAGCATCCGAGAATGCCGGCCAGAGACATTCCGGCAACATAGATCGACCAGAAATTGTGGGTGAAATCACTCATGGGAAATTCTCGTTCTGGTGGAGTTCAGTCTTGTTCGAAAGGAAGTCGCGCCGCTTCCTCAAAGCGCTCTTGGTTGCGCCGTGAGAAAGCCCAGATTCCAATACCCAGGAAGCAGGCAAACGACAGCAACGTCACGACGATGCGCATGGTGGTGATGTCCATGGCGTACTCCCTATTTGAGCGCGCGGCCCAGAACCTGAAGGTAGGCGACAACGGCGTCCATCTCGGACTTTCCCTTGACCTCATCGGGCGCCGCAGCAATCTGTGCATCGGTGTAGGGCACGCCTACGATACGCAACGCCTTCATGTGCGGCGCGACTTCGCTGGGGTCAAGCATGTTCTTGTTCAGCCACGAATAGGCCGGCATGTTCGACTCCGGCACCACGTCACGCGGATTGTTCAGGTGAATACGATGCCACTCGTCGCTGTACTTGCCGCCCACACGGTGCAGATCGGGCCCGGTGCGCTTGCTGCCCCACTGGAAGGGATGGTCATAGACGAATTCGCCGGCAACGGAGTAGTGGCCATAGCGCAGCGTCTCAGCGCGGAACGGGCGAATCATCTGCGAGTGGCAGTTGTAGCAACCTTCCCGCTGGTAAATATCGCGTCCCATGAGCTGCAGGGACGTGTAGGGCTCCACGCCCTTGAGCGGCTCGGTGGTCGATTTTTGGAAAAACAGAGGGACGATTTCGACCAATCCCCCGACCGCAATCACCAGAACGATCAGAACGATCATCAGGAAATTGTTGGTCTCGATTTTCTCGTGCGAAAAACCCTGCGACGCGTTGTTGTTTTGTGACATGGAATTTCCTAAAGACTCAGGCGTGTGCAGGCTTCACCGTGGGGATGGCCACCGTGGTTGAACGCCCAGAGCTTGCCGTCACCCAAACGTTCCAGGCCATCACCAGCATGCCCACCAGATACAGAACACCACCCATGACGCGAATGACGTAGAAGGGATAGGTGGCCTTCACGCTTTCCACGAAGGTGTACGTCAGGGTGCCGTCGGTATTGACCGCGCGCCACATCAGGCCTTGCATCACTCCGGCGATCCACATGGCCGCGATGTAGAGAACGATGCCGATCGTTGCCAGCCAGAAATGGAGCTCGATGGCCTTGATGGAATGCATTTTTTCGCGGCCAAAAAGGCGCGGGATCAGGTAATACAGCGAGCCCATCGTGATCAGGCCCACCCAGCCCAGAGCACCGGAGTGCACGTGGCCCACGGTCCAATCGGTGTAGTGCGAGAGCGCGTTGACGGTCTTGATGGCCATCATCGGTCCCTCGAACGTGGACATACCGTAGAACGACAGGGAGACGATCAGGAAGCGCAGGATCGGGTCGTCACGCAATTTGTGCCACGCACCCGACAGCGTCATGATGCCGTTGATCATGCCGCCCCAGCTGGGCGCCAGAAGAATCAGAGAGAACACCATGCCCACCGATTGCGTCCAGTCGGGCAGCGCCGTGTAGTGCAGGTGGTGTGGGCCGGCCCACATGTAGGTGAAGATCAGCGCCCAGAAGTGGACGATCGACAGGCGGTAACTGTAGACAGGGCGGTTGGCCTGCTTGGGGATGAAGTAATACATCATCCCGAGAAAACCGGCGGTAAGGAAAAAACCCACCGCGTTGTGACCGTACCACCACTGCACCATGGCGTCCTGCACGCCGGCGTAGGCGGAATAGCTCTTCATGAAACCGGCAGGAACTTCTGCACTGTTGACCAGGTGCAGCACGGCCACGGCCAGAATGAAGGAGCCGTAGAACCAGTTGGCGACATAGATGTGGCGCACCTTGCGGATGCCGATGGTGCCGAAGAACACAATCGCATACGCCACCCAGACCAGCGTGATCAGGATGTCGATAGGCCATTCGAGCTCCGCGTATTCCTTACTGGTGTTGTAGCCCAGAGGCAGGCTGATTACTGCAGAGAGAATCACCAACTGCCAGCCCCAGAACGTAAATGCGGCCAACGAACCACCAAACAAGCGCACCTGGCAGGTGCGTTGCACAACGTAGTAGCTTGTACCGATCAGCGCGCTGCCGCCGAAAGCAAAGATCACCGCGTTGGTGTGCAAGGGACGCAGGCGGCCATAGCTGAGCCACGGAATGCCGAAGTTGAGCTCGGGCCAAGCCAGCTGGGAGGCGATAAATACGCCGATCAGCATGCCAATCACGCCCCACACCACGGCCATGATGGAAAACTGCCGGACAACGGTGTCGTTGTAGTGCGCGGCATCTGGTTTTGTTGAAGGAGTCATCAATTACCTCTGGAAGTCTACAAATATTAACCCGGCTGCTTGTAGTGTTTTTGACCAAAGTCAATTGTCTCGAAGAATGCGCTCGGCTTCCTGTTCTATGTTCTCAAATTGCCCCCGGTAGACGGCCCACCAGAGGCCAAGCAAGACCAGCAACACCAAGCCAACAGAGAGCGGAATGAGCAAATAAAGAATGTCCATGGGGTGGCCCTTTCAAATCAGGCGTGGGCCGGCGCATGGGTGCGTGGACCCCGTCGGGTGTCGGCGTCATCCGCAAGCGTGCCCAAGGTCGGCAGCTTGCGTGCCAGACGTGCTGCATTCAGCACCACCAGCAGCGAGCTTGCAGCCATACCCAGCCCTGCAAGCCATGCGGGCATGAAACCGGCGATGGCCAGCGGTACACACAGGGCGTTGTAGAGCGCCGCCCACCAAAGGTTCTGCCGCACCACGCGCAGGGTCTTGCGCGCCAGCAGAATGCTTTGAGCGATCAGGGCGAGTTGCCCGCCCAACACGACAAAATCCGAGCGCATTCGGGCCAATGGAACCGCGCTGCCAACGGCAAACGACGCATGGGCTCCCGCAAGCACCGGGCCATCGTTGAGCCCATCGCCCACCATGGCCACGCGGTGGCCGCGCGACTGGAGCGCCTGCAGGCTGGCCAGCTTGTCGGCCGGCGTGCAGTCCCCTCGCCACGCTGCAATCTGGGCACGCTGGGCCACGCGGGCCACCGAGGCAGCGCGATCTCCCGAAAGCACCTGCACCGCGATGCCAGCGCGCTCGAGGGCGCGCAAGGCGGCTGGCAGCTCACTGCGCAGCGTTTCTTCAAATTCAAATCGCGCGATCGCGTGCCGCTCTGGCCCGGCTTGGTCGGCCCAGGCCATACAGACCTGAGCACCGTCGCCGTCCTGCGCCGGCAAACCGGCATGCGCCGCCGAACCCAGCAGCACCGTGCGCGCAGGTCCGGCGCCGTGCAGCTTGCGCACGCGCGCAGTCAAACCGCTCCCTGGCGCTTCCCGCAGGTCGGTGATTTCCCAGGACCGCGCATCCAACGCTGCCTGCGAAGTCCCCGATATCGCTGCCGCTACCAGGGCGCGCGAGAGCGGATGCAGCGAATGGCGCGCCAGCTCCGCAGCCAATTCCAGGGCCTCGGCGGCCGACATCTCAGCAGCTACCTCGGTGCGGCGCAGCGCCATGCCATCGTGCGTGAGCGTCCCGGTCTTGTCGAACACCACGGTGTCGATCGTGGCCAGCGACTCCAGGGCCTGCAGATTGCGCACCAGAACGCCTTCACGCGCCAAGGCCCCCGCTGCTGAGAGCATGGCCACCGGCGTGGCCAAGGACAGCGCACAGGGGCAGGTGACGATCAGCACCGCCACCGCCACCATCAGGGCGTGCTGCGGGTCCTTGGGCCACCACCACACCAGTGCGGCAAGCGCCGCCAGCAGCACAAAGACCAGAAAAGGGCGTGCCACACGGTCCGCCAGCTGGGCCAACCGGGGCTTTTGCAGCGAGGCACTCTCCATCAGCGCAACGATTTCGGCAAACCGGGTGTCGGCGCCTACGCGCTCCACGCGCATCTCCACCGCCGATTCGAGATTGATGCTGCCGGCGCAGACCTCCCCACCCACGGTGCGCCAGCGCGGCGCGGATTCCCCGGTCAGCAGGGCCTCGTCCACCCGCGTGCTGCCAGCAAGCAACGGGCCGTCAGCTGGAAACACTTCGCCCGGCAACACCCGCAGCACATCACCCAGCGCAATGCGGCGCACGCCCACGCGGACGAAGCGGCCATCGTCGCCGCGCCGCTCCACGCTGTCGGGCAAGCGGTTCATCAGGGCTTCCAGTGCCCCCGCAGTGCGGTCACGCAGGCGCAATTCCAGCCAGCGCCCGGTCAGCAGGAAAAAAACGAACATGGTCAGCGAGTCGAAATACACCTCGCGGCCAAAGAGGCCATCGGGATCAAAGGTGCCAAGACTGCTGACGATAAAGGTGATCGCCATGCCCAGCGCCACCGGAAGATCCATGCTGATGCGGCGATGGCGGATATCGCTCAGGGCACTGGCAAAGAAGGGACCGCAGGCAAACAGAACCACCGGCAGGCAAATGACCCAGGAGGCCCAGCGCAGCAAACCCTCCATCTCCGCGCTCAGATCCCCAGGGTGCGCAATGTAGGCGGGCCACGCGTACATCATGACCTGCATCATGCAAAAACCCGCCACCAACCAGCGCCACAGGGCACGCCGCTTTTCTTGCACGCGCTGCTGGCGCGCCTGGGCATCGGCTGCCGGGAGCGCGCGGTAGCCCGCGCGGCGCACCGCAGCAAACCAGAGCGACGGGGGCGCAGCCGCTGCATTCCAGACCACCCGGGCACGCTGGCTGGCGGCACTGACGTCTGCCTGCACAACGCCAGGGACGCTGCGCAGTGCATCTTCAATCGTCAAGGCACAGGCTGCGCAGTGCATGCCTTCAATGACCACGTGCGACTCCCAGCGCTCACCCGATGCCTGGTCGTCCACCCTTCTGCCAAAGACCGGCCACTCCGCCGGATCGTCCAGTAGCCCGTCGCCGCTTGGGCCGGACAGTGCGGACGCCTTCGAAGGCGGTGCTGCAAGCCGGCCAGTCGAAAGCGCTGGAACATTTGTTGACATGGCGCAAGCTTAACCCACGCCGCTTGCAGGGAATTGACATTGCTCAATTTGGCCAGGGGCATACACCTCTACGCTGCCATCCGTGTCTCTCCACCGAACAGCAAAGGCTCACCATGTACAAGCGCATCCTCGTTGCCACCGACGGCTCTGACCTTTCCGAGAAAGCCGTGCAGAGCGCAATTTCGCTCGCGGCTCTGACGGGCGCAACCGTGGTGGCGCTCAAAGTGGTTCCGCGCTACCCGCGCAGCTACATGGAAGGCGCGCTGCCCGTGGATGCCAAGGACATCAAGCAGATTGAGGCGCAATGGACCGCCTCTGCACAGGGCTTGGTCGATGGCGTCAAACTCGAAGGCAGCGCGCAGGGCGTGACCGTCAAGGCTCTGGTAGCCAAGTCCGACCTGGTGGCCGAAGCGGTGATCGCCGCTGCCAAGAAGCACAAATGCGACCTCATCGTGATGGCATCGCACGGCCGCAAGGGCCTCAAGCGCCTGCTCCTGGGCAGCGAGACCCAGCACGTGCTGACGCATTCGCACATTCCGGTGCTGGTGCTGCGCTGAATGCGGTAGCGCGGCCTATTTTTTAAGAAAAATAGGCCGCTAGCGCTTATCCCATAAGCGTTAGCAGCTATCTATTTAATAGCTTTTCTGAACTGCACGGCAGGCCGTTCAGCCCTGACGTGCCAATGCACGCATGGCTCGCTGCGCCGGGCGCGCCAGGCACCGCTCCAGCCACTCGGTACTGACCGGGTGCTGCGCCAGCAGCGCACGCGCCGGTAGCGTCCAGGCCAGAACGCTGGCAACGCACAAATCGGCCACGCTGAAGCGAGAGCCCGCCAGCCAGGCATTGCCCCGCCCCTGCTGTGTCAGCAACTCGGCTTCCAGGACCGCAAACGGCTGCCTGAGCCGCTTTTCTGCAGCGTCGGCCAGATGGCCCTTGCGCTGTGCCTCGGGCATTGCGCGCCGGTGCATCAGCACGGTGAGAGCATCTTTCTCCAGCTCGGTCACGGTCCAGAAGCTCCAGCGCAGCGCCTGCGCGTCTTCTTGCGGCGTTGCGGGGCTGATGTCCACCCCGTCGGCCCGCCCGTGGTGGCGCGCCAGGTACAAGGTGCAAGCCATGCTCTCCCAGAGAATCACACGGCCTTCAGGCCGCTCATCGATCAGCACGGGGATGTGCCCGTTGGGGTTGAGCGCAAGAAAGTCCGGCGCGTGCGTGGCGCCTCCTTGGTAGCGCAGCGCCACATGGGCAAAGTCGAGCCCAAGCTCGGTAGCCGCCCAGAGCGGGCGCACGGCGCGGGAAGCAGCAATGCCGTAAATGGTGAGCGACACGGTTGGGGCTTTCAAACAATCATGCGTCAGCAAGGTGAATGCACAAGGCGTCCAGCCCGGCCACGGTCAGGTGGGGTTCCCAGGGTGCATGGTCCCAGGGCTTGGCAGATCGGTTGAGCCACGCCATCTGCATGCCGGCAGCCAGTGCGCCCACGCCGTCGTGGTGCGCATCGTCGCCAATATGCAGTACCTGGCTGGCTGGCACACCCACCCGGTCTGCGGCGCGCTGGAAGATGCGGGCATCGGGTTTGGCGCAGCCCGCGTCGCGCGCGCTGACGCTGGCGGCAAAGAAGTGCTGCAAGCCAATGCGCGAGACATCGGCGTTGCCGTTCGAGAGCGCCACCAGCGGATACCTGCGGCTCAGGAATTCAAGCGCAGGCAAGGCGTCTTCAAACAAGTCCACGCGCTGGCGCTCGGCCAGAAACACTTCAAACGCGGCGCTGGCCAAGTGCGCATCGTCGCCAGCCTGCAGCAGCGCCAGGCGGATGGCCTCCTGGCGCAGCGCGCTCATGTCGTGCACGCTGCCGGGCAGAGACCGCGCTGCCTGGGCGCGCAAGGCCAGCCGCGCCTCCGGCTGGGCACACAGCGCATGCGTGGCCGGCGCGTGCAGGCGCAGCCAATCCTGCAAAGCAGTTTCGGCGCGCGCAATGGTGGGCCACACCGGCCAGAGCGTGTCGTCAAGGTCCAGACTGACAACGCGGATTCGGGAAAGATCGAGAGGCACGGGCGAAGGGCAAAAAAGGACGCGGTTCAGCAAGGGTTCGCGCACCAGAATACCGCAGCCTTGCGCGGCCCTGAATGGTGGCTGGCGTGCCGTACACCTTGACACAGCGCAAGGGCTGCAGCAAGAGCCCGGGGCAGCACCCGAAAGCGGCGCCTGTCCAAGCACAATACCGTCCCGTGACTGTGCACCGTTCCCTCTCGCGCCCCTCCCGCGGCGCCTGCCTGCTCGCCCTGCTGGCTGTGTTGGCACAGCTGTGGATGGTGCAACTCAGCCACCGGCATCTGGCGCAGCAGGCCAGCGCCTGGCTGCAATGGGGCGAGGTCTGCAGCACGCAAAACCTTGGCGCTGCGGATTCCAGTGGCTCCACCGACCCCATGGCTGGCATGTCGGCTGCGGGCTGTCCAGTGTGTGCCCTGGCGGGCGCTGGCTCCGTGCCCAGCGCCGCGTTTCAGCAATCCGAGCCTGCGCCCAAGCTGGCGGGTGCTGCGCCCGGCTGGCACCACGCGGCGTCGCCCGCTGAGCGTGAGCGCGGCGTCAGGCCGCCAGCACAGGCGCCGCCTCAGGCCGCCTGAACCCTCACAGACCTCCTACGGGCGCCCGCGCGGCAGCCCGTCCGCGCGCATTGCATCGCGCCCACTTCTGGGCGCATCTGCGCCTGCCTCTCCCTTTGTTTGTTGGAACCTTTGCCATGACCCGACCCACTTTTCGGCGCAACTCGACGTCGATCCCTGCGCACCGCCTCGCACCGTTGTGCGCCCTGCTGGCTGCCCTGCCCTTCTCGGCCCTGGCGCAGGAATCGGCCCTGCCGGCAGTAACGGTGAACGCACCCGCCCCCGCTGCACGGCCCCTGCAATCCACGCCCGAAGCGCTGGCCGAGCGCCGCGCTGCGGGCGGCGACACCGCCGCACTGCTGCAGGGCATTCCCGGCTTGAGCCTGCAAGGCGCCGGTGGCATCTCCAGCCTGCCCAGCCTGCATGGCATGGCGGACGACCGCCTGCGCATCCAGCTCGACGGCATGGATCTGGTGTCCTCTTGCGGCAACCACATGAACCCGCCGCTGTCGTATGTCGATCCCTCACGGGTGTCCGCGGTGCGCGTGTTCACCGGCACCACGCCAGTCAGCGTGGGCGGTGACAGCATTGGCGCCAGCATCCAGGTGGAAACGGCGCCCCCGGTCTTTGCCTCACCCGGCCAGGGCCACATCACGAGCGGTGAAGTCGGTGCCTGGGCGCGCAGCAACGGCAACGCTGTGGGCGCCCACGCCAGCGCCACCTATGCCACCGAGCAACTGAGCCTGCGCTACGACGGTTCAACCGCACAGGCCGACAACTACCACGCCGCACGCGCGTTCAAGGCCGCCGGCCCGGCCGGTGCCGACAAGCCCGGCCGCATCCTGGCCGGCGACGAGGTCGGGTCGAGCAGCTACCAGGCACGCAACCAATCGCTCTCGCTGGCCTTTCGCGGTGACGACAGCCTGCTGGGCCTCGAAGTCGGTATGCAGGACGTGCCCTACCAGAACTTCCCCAACCAGCGCATGGACATGACGCGCAACGACAGCACCCACGTGAACCTGCGCTACCAGCGCAGCTTTGCCTGGGGCGAGCTGCAGGCGCGTGCCTGGCACGAGCAGACCCGGCATTCCATGGATTTCGGCCCAGACAAACAGTACCTGTATGGTGGAGGCGCGGCCACCGGCATGCCCATGGACACGCGCGGCAGCACCAGCGGCGCAAAGCTATCGGGCGACATTGCCCTGTCAGCGCAGGACACCCTGCGCGTGGGCGCCGAAGCCCTGCGCTACCGGCTCGACGACTGGTGGATGCCCTCTGGCGGCGGCATGGCGCCCAACATCTTCCGCAACATCGCGGATGGCCAGCGTGATCGTTTGGACGTCTATGGCGAATGGGAAGCGCGCTGGAGCCCCGCCTGGGTCAGCCAGATCGGCCTGCGCAGCAGCCATGTGCGCAGCAACAGTGGCGAGGTACAGGGCTACAACGCCAGCTACGGCGCCGACGCGGCCGCGTTCAATGCCACAGACCGCAGCCGCAGCGACCAGAACCTCGACTTCAGTGCCCTCGCCCGCTACACGCCCAATGAGACCAGCAGCTACGAATTCGGGTTCTCCCGCAAGACCCGCTCACCCAACCTGTACGAGCGCTTCGCCTGGTCCACGGGCGGCATGGCGATGCGCATGGTGAATCTGGCCGGCGACGGCAATGGCTATGTCGGCAACCCCAATTTGCTGCCCGAAACCGCCCACACGCTCAGTGCCACGGCCGACTGGCACGACGCATCAGGCCAGCGCTGGGGCGTGCGCCTGACACCCTGGATCAGCCAGGTGCACAACTACATCGATGCCAAACGCTGCAGCGGGGGCAGCGGCATGATGAGCGTCTGCAACGCCGCCAACCTCACAGCGCAGCAGAAGTTCGTGTACCTGCGGTTTGCCAACGCCGACGCTCGGCTCTGGGGCTTTGACGTCTCGGGCTTCATGGACCTGGGGAGAAACGACTGGCTCGGTGCCCTGCGTCTCGACGGCGCACTCAGCCAGACCCGCGGGCGCAACCGGGACACCGGCGACGGCCTCTACAACACGATGCCGCTCAATGCGCGCCTGGCCCTGACACAGCAAAGTGGGGCCTGGAGCAGCACCGCCGAAGTGCTGCTGGTGGCGGCCAAGACGCGCGTCTCTGCCGAACGCAACGAACTAGCCACCGCTGGCTATGGCCTGCTGAACCTGCGCACCAGCTACCAATGGCAGAACTGGCGGCTCGACCTGGGCGTAGACAACCTGTTCGATCGCTTCTACGCGCATCCCCAGAGCGGCGCTTACGTGGGCCAGGGGGCCACCATGAGCGGCACGGCCGTGCCGTGGGGCGTGCGCGTGCCAGGCATGGGGCGCTCGTTCCATGCGGGTCTGACGATGAAATTCTGACCCTTGGTTTGCGCCTAAAGCTATCAAATCGATAGCTTATAGCGCTTACCAGATAAGCGATAGAGCCTATTTTTACTGATATTTTCTGCGCTGCGCTCCAGCCCACGAATCGGCGTCAGTGCGTACGACATTGACGCAGCCCGTGGGCTTGGTCGCGCAGAAGGGCTATTCTGGAACGGTCCGCGCCCCATGGCGCATCTGTTTCCAGGAGAAAACCATGAGCCAAAACTTGAGCCCCGCCCAGCAAGAAGAACTTCGCAGCCTGCTGCTGTCCCGCCGCACCGAACTGCTGGAGCAGATGGAGCAGAACCGCGAAAACCTCATCCCGCCCACCCAGGACGAAGGCGCCGTACTGCAACGCAACGTGGCGCGCGAAGTCGATCAGGCCCTGACAGACATCGATGCAGCCGACATGGCACGCATCGACCACGCGCTCAAACGGATGGACGAAGGCAGCTACGGCGAATGCGGCGAATGCGGTTGCACAATCCCTTTCGAGCGCCTGAAAGTCGAGCCGCAAACCCAGCACTGTGTGGCCTGCAAGTCGCGCTGGGAGAACCAGCACGCAGCGCGCTGACCGCCGCTTCGTTGCGGCACGATCGCCGTTTCAAGGAGGTGCATCCATGACGGTCGCTCCAAGCTTTGTCGCACTGCTGCTTGCTGCCGCGGCCCTGCCCATGGCCCAGGCGGCCGAGCCGCCAGCTGCACCCGATGACGCCGCGTTCGCGCCAACGCAAGACGGTACGGCCGTGCTCGACGCGCGCGCCCACACGCTTTGGGCGCGCTGTGTCGAGGGCATGCACTGGAATGGCAAGACCTGCGCCGGCACGCCCCTGCTGCTCACCCGCGCCGAAGCCAGCGCCCGCGCCAAGGCGCGCGGCGCTGCTGAGGGCGTGCTGTGGCGGCTGCCCCGCACGCTGGAACTGCGCCGCCTGGTCGACAAACAGGCGAACCCGCCTGGCGTGGACGCCAAACTCTTTCCCGCCGCTCCGGGCGGCCTGTACTGGTCTGGAACGGCCACCGTGCGCCAGCTTTCCGTCAACCCGTACAACTACAACAATGTCGCCAGCGGCCGAACCTCGGGCAACCGATTGGCCGCCCTGGAGGGCTGGGCTGTGGATATGGACAACGCAGACGCGCGCGGCGATGTGCCGCGCTCCAGCAAGCTGCCGGTGCGACTGGTGCGCGGCGCCGACTGACACTCAGCGTGGCCGACGCGGCGCCGCCGCTTGCCCGACAATCGCGTATGCCTTTTTTTGCCCCCGAACCCGCATGCGCCCATGGCGCGCCGACGCGCACCGCCGTCCTCCTGTGCAACCTGGGCACGCCTGACGCACCCACACCCGCAGCGCTGCGGCGCTATCTGGGCCAGTTCCTGGCCGACCACCGCGTGGTGGAGATCCCCAAGCCGCTGTGGTGGCTGATCCTGCACGGCATCATCTTGCGTACGCGGCCCGCCAAGTCGGCGGCCAAATACCGAAGCGTCTGGACGCCAGAAGGCTCACCGCTGGCCGTGTGGACCGAGAAGCAGGCCAAGCTCCTGCGGGGCTGGCTGGGCGAAGCTGGCGCCCCGGTGCTGGTGCGCCACGCCATGCGCTACGGCAATCCTTCGATTGCCAGCCAGCTCGATGCCTTGAAGGCCGAAGGCGCCACGCGCATTCTGATCCTGCCGCTGTACCCGCAGTATTCCGCCACCACCACGGCCAGCGTGTTCGATGCCGTTTACACCTGGGCGGCTCGTACCCGGGCTGTGCCCGAACTGCGCTTTGTGAATCATTACCACGACCACCCCGGCTACATCGACGCTTTGGCCAAGAAGGTGCTCGCGCACTGGCAGCAGCACGGCCAGGGCGAGCAACTCGTGATGAGTTTTCATGGTGTACCCGAGCGCACCCTGCATCTGGGCGACCCCTACCACTGCGAAGCGCGCAAGACGGCGCGCCTGCTGGGCGAGCGCCTGGGCCTGAACGACGCGCAGATGCGCGTCACATTCCAGTCACGCTTTGGCAAGGCCAAGTGGCTGCAGCCCTACACCGAACCGACACTGATCGACCTGGCGCGCGCCGGCGTGCGCCGTGTGGACGTCATCTGCCCAGGTTTTACCAGCGACTGCCTCGAAACCCTGGAAGAAATCAACCAGGAAGCGCGCGAAGCCTTTTTGCACGCTGGCGGCGAGCAGTTTCACTACATTGAATGCCTGAATGACAGCCCGGCCTGGATCACTGCGCTCAGTGACATCGCCCAGCAGCACCTGGCGGGTTGGCCGCTGCAGCCGGCCAATCCGGGCCTGCGCGGTGCCTCCCGCGAACGCGCGCTGGCCTGCGGGGCGCGAGATTAGGATTCAGACAGCGAACGCAGTAGCAAGGCAGCCACACGTCCGCTCAAGGCCTCGCGCCGCGCATCAGGGCTGGCGGCGAGCGGGGGCGCCGATCCATCGGACGCAAAACCCCGCGCAGCCGACAAGGCCTGCACCAGCGCTTGCAGCGTGCCAGGTCCGGCGACCGCGGCGGGAATATGCAGTTGCGCCGTGGCGGCGTGGCCGCGCCGCTCCAGCGCGGAGATCAAACGCACCAGGCTGTCAGCCAACGCCAAAAGCACTGTGTCCTCTACGCTGAGTTCTTCCGCCCCCTGAAGCCGGTGCATCAGCTTGCGTGGCACCTGGCTCCAGCCCTGGCTGGCCACGCCACCCACTGCGGCGCCCAACGCGGTCGCGGCACCCAGCGACAGGCCAGCCAAGGCCACGTCTGCCACAGCGCCCACGGCGGCTCCCACCACTGCGCCAGTGCCCAGTTTGCGCCCTGCATCCTGCAGCGTTTGGGGGTGAAACAGATCAACCTGCCAGCGCCCGCTGGTCCAGGGCTGGAGCGCCACATCGGCCTCGCCGCTGCGAAACCCGTACACACCGAGCACAGCCTGAACACACTTCTGCGTGACTCCGGCAAGCTGATCGCGGAACTGCTCCAGAGCCCGTTCACGGCCGCCGGGGCTCGCCAGTGCCTCGCGCGGCACGGGTAGGCGCAGGGCAGCGGCATGCACCAAGAGCCGCGCCACCAGCGTGGCCGCCGCCGCGCGCCGGGCTGCGCCCTGGCGCTCCAGTTCGGCCACCACGGCCTGCAACTCGGCCTGGCGCGGGCGCAGCAGCACGCACAAATCCTGAAACAGCTGCCGCTCGGCGCCGACAAAGGGCGCCACGGCGTCGAACTGCATCCACACGTGCAGGTTGAAGCCGGTCAGCAGCTCGCGCCAGGCGTCGGCGCGCTCGGCAGAGGCCGCAATGAAGTTGAGCACCGGCATGACTGGGCGCGCGCAGGCGCAGAGCAGCTCGATTTCGCTGCGGTACTTGGGCAGAACGTCCTGGCGGCAATCGATCACGTACACCGCCGCATCGACTTCGAGCATCGTCCGCAACACCTTGGCTTCCTGCTCATAGGCAGCATGTGCTTCCGGCCCGGCCAAAAAGGCGCGCACCCGATCCACCGGGTTGCCGAATTCGCCGGGAAGACTGCGCAGGTGGTGCTGCAGGGCGACAGCGTCTTCGAGGCCTGGCGTGTCGAAGAAACGCACCGCCGCCCGGCCGTCAATGCGCAGGTCAATGCGTTCGACATGCCGCGTGGTGCCAGGCCGATCCGAAACCTCTCCAAAACTACCCTGGCGCGTGAGCGTCCGCAGCAGCGAAGTCTTGCCGGCATTGGTGTGGCCGACCACGGCAATCGCAATGGGCTGCGTCATGCCTGCCCCTGCCACCAGGCCGCAGCGTTCGCCGGGTACTCAAAAAAACCCCAGTCGGCCAGCCCCGCGCCTTGCATCCAGTCGCGCCAGCGCCGGACGCCGGCCTGCGTTCGCATGTCGTCGCCATCGCCCCCCGAAGCAGCAGACAGAACCAGTGCACAACGCTGGGCCGACAGGGCGGCTTCACGCAAAAACCGGGCCGTGCCGCGGTCTGGCGACGCCGCCGCATCGCACACCACCAGCAGCGCGCACGGCCGCAAGACGGCCAGGCGCTCCTGCGCTTGGGCTTGCTCGTCCATGCTGCCGGCAATGCGGACGGTGTAATCTGCATCCGGTCCCAAGCCAAGTGGCGGCCAGGGCAAATGGCCTGCGAGTTCGAAGCCCACCACTGCGCGCGCCTGCGTGAATACGCCACGGGCCGCGCTGCGGGCCCGCATGAGCGCGGCACCCGGCTGCTCCGCGTCGGTCACCAGCGCCGGCTCAAGCGCCTGCAGGCGGGCCAGGAGCCGCTGGTAATACGGGTCCGAAAGATCAATATCGATGCGGCGCAGCGCCCGGCGGACCACCCACCCGCACCACAACGCACACAGCGCTCGCGGCAGCAGGCCGTACAGCGCCACGCAAGCCAGCAGCCACCAGGCGGCGTCGCGCGCTGGCCAGGCCCCGGCAAGCTGCCCGGTGCCCGCGTCCAGAGCCGGCACTGGCACACCCAGTAAGGCGGGCAGCGCGCCTGTGGCGCGCGCAAACGCCGCAAACCACTGCGGACTGAGGATGGTGGTTTCCCAGGTGAGACGGTATTCGCGAAAGGCAAAGCCGAGCAACAGGCCCAGCAACATGAAGACAAATCCCAACGTCCAGACCAAGTGGCTGCCCAAACCGAAAACCCAGGGAGCGAGCCGCTCACGCGCGACCAGGTGCGTGCCGGCCCGCAGCATGGGCGCAGACTGAGGCCCACGCCAGAACGGCAGGCGCAAGACCAGCGTTGCCAGGAAGCGGCCCAGGGAAAACATCCCCTTGGTCTGGGACCCGCCGCCGCGAGCCAGAAACAGGGAGCCCAGCCAGAACAGCAAAGTCAGGGCGTGCAAGCCCAGCGCCGAGACGAACGCGCTGGCTGCGTTGATGGAACGTCCGTCGGCTAGCACGGCAAACAGCAGGCCGTTGGTCAAGGCCAGCACCGCCGCCGCAGCAAGCAGCACCAGCAGCCAGGCGGCACCCCGCCAGCGCTCCAGTTGCGCCACCAAGCCCAGACGCTCGCCCAACAGCCAGGCGCGCTCGCGCAGCTGTGCGCGCATCGGAAGAGCGCTGCAGTGCGCGCGCGCCAGCGCCTGCGCGTCGTCCAGCGGGCCATTTTTTTCAATGAGCTGCACGGTCTCGGCTACCCAGACCTGCGCGAGCAAGGACTTCGGCTGGGCGCTCAAGCGGCCACCCCGGAGCGCATCTGTCCAAAGCAGGTGCCTGCAACGCCAAGTCGCGCTTTCGTCTGACACACAGCGCGTCGAAAGGGCGTTGGAATCAACCTTAACCGGTTTTCTCCGGCCATACCGCGCCACTCCCTATGGAGGTTCACCATGAAACGCCATTGCACGCACCGCACCTCCAAGCACTCGCTTGCAGCGTTTGCTGCCACCGTGGCGCTGGCACTGGTGGCCTCGGTGACGCAGTTGCTTCCCGACATTACCGCGCAGTCGGCAGATGCGCTCTCCCACTTGCCCGATGGCCTCGACAGGGCTTTGGCAGCGGCTGCCGTCAAATAAACACTGGCACGGCGCCGAACGCTGGTCAAGCGTTCGCTCAGTTCAGTCACGCGGCTTTTCCTGATTCACGATGGCCATGCGGCGGCGCAGGCGCGCTGCTTGCGGCTCGTCGCCCCGGCCCTCGGCGAGCTTTTCCTGAACCCCTAGCCAAGCAAGCAGCGGTCGGCGCCAGCCTTGGCGCGAGGCGGTGTCCACGGCAAGCTGCACCAGTTGCGGCGACGCCTGACCCCGAGTAAAGCGTGCACCTGCAGCCACCAATTGCGCGAGGGGATCGGATTGGCCGGCAATGACCGCCGCCGCCTGCTCCGGGCCCGCGCGGGCCGCTGCCTGCTGCGCCAGCGGCAGCAAGGCGATATCGGCGGGATCGGCACGCCCTGCGAGATAGCGCGCATAGGCACGCTCGGTGGGCGTCGCATCTTGTGCCAAAGCGTCAAAACGCGTGCAGGGCGCGAGGTCCAGACTGGCCACTTGGGCAGCGCAACGCAGCAGTTCCAGGCGCGCCAGTTGCGCAGCGTCGCCCGTGCGGGCGATTTCGCTGCGCGCCCGCGCGAACTCGGCACTCTCCACGCGCTGGCGGCCATCAAGATACGCCTGGACTGCACGGTCGGATGCGCTGTAGGCGTTCAGCTGCCAGTCGGGTGCAGGCGGCTTGCCCGCACACCCGGCCAGCACTGCCAGGAATCCACTCACTGCGATGCGCAGGGTCGCCTGCAACATGGAGGTACAACTCATGGCAGAACAATCTCCTTCTCGCCCGCAAACGGCCAGCGCCGGTTGATTTCGTTGACCAGGCCATCGACCTTGCGCAGGCTCGCTTCGACTTCGGCACGCAGCGCGCCCAGGTCTGCCGTACCCTCAGCCACGTTGCTGCCCACCGCCTGCGCCTGCACGAGCACTGCGTCCACCTTGGTCAGACTGGTGCGCGCGTCGGCCAGTAGTTTGCGCAGTTCGATCACCGTGGCACGCGCCTCGGGCATCAAGCCTTGCGCGCCAAACACCTGTTCATCGGCGCGCGCGGCCATGTGGTCAATGCGTGCCAGCAGCGCATTGGTTCGATCCAGGGTCTGCACGATCTTCTTCGCATCGGCTTCGCTTCCCATCAGCATGCCCAGCGCGCCGCCCGGCCCCTGCAGGCGTTCGGTCAGCGTGGCAACGTTGCCCAGGCTGGTGCCCAGCGCCGAATCGGGGGCGGTCAGGGCATTGAGGTTGCCGAGCAGGTCGCGCGCCGAGGACATCAGTTGGGGGATCTCGGCCGTGGCGTCGCCGCGCAGCACGGGGCGTTCGGCGCCATCGGGCAGCGCTGCATCCTCAAGCATGCCGGTATAGGCCCGGATGCCGGTTCCGCCGACGATGCCGCGCACCAGAGTGAAAACGCTGGAGACGCGCAACCAATGCGCATCTTTCTGCGGCACGTCGATGAGGATGCGTGCGGTGCCGTCGCCACCCAGTTCAATACGGCGCACCCGGCCAATCGGAAAGCCCGAAAACGTCATGTCCATGCCCACCACGACGCCCTCTGAATCGTCGGCGATCAGCACCAGGCGCTGCGTGGGCTCAAAGGCGCCACGCGCCACCATCAGGTACAGGGCCGATCCGACCACCAGAAAGAGCGTGAAGAACAGCAGCGCGAAGGCCTTGAGCCGCAGATGCGCCACGGGGCGAATGAGTTCGGCTTCGCCCAACTCGGCGGCCATCGGTTCAGGCTGGGATGGAGAGGTCATGCAATCCAGAACGAAGAGAAAGATTCAAGAAATTCAGTAGTAGTTGCCAACGAGAGAGATCATCTCGATCAGCAGCAAGACGGCAAACATGCGGGCCAACCCGCCCAACTCGGAGCGGCGCTCACTCTTGCCCAAATCGTAGAGCCCGGCGGTCATGGGAATCACGGCGATGGCCAGGCTGAAAAACAGCGTCTTGAGCGCAAACACCAGCGTCACTTCGGGCGAAAACACATGGCCGAACATGCGCGTAAAGCTTACAAGGCCGGCCGTGTTGAAGCCATACACGCTCAGGTACGACATGACCAGCGCCACCACGCAGGACAGCGCCGCCAGGGTCACACTGGCAAACGCGGCAGCCACCACGCGTGGCAGCAGCTCCATACGTACGGAGTCCGCGCCGGCCCGGTCCAGCGCCGCCAGCCGCCCGCTCACGCGCAGGCTGGCAAGCTGAGAGCCGCTGGGGATGGCGCAGCGCATGGCGACAAACATGGCGGCCGTCAACGGAATCAACTCCAGCACCAGCACGCGAATCACCATCTCCAGCGCATAGCGCGAGAGGCCGTAACTGAGCGCTGTCACCACCACGATGCGGGTGATGACCAAGCTCAGCAGCGCAGCCAGCACGGTAAAGCCGAGCAGGATGGGGGTGGTTTCCAGATAAATGCGCCGCGCCATCAGGCCCCGCCCCAGCCGGCCGTAGCTCGACGGCGAGAGCCCCAGCACCAGCACGACGGCGCCCAGATAGACGATGCGCCACCAAGCCAGCGCCCAGCCCCAGATCAGACGCGCAAGGCGCTCGGGCAAGGTGTGAACGGCTTGGCTTAGCAGCATGGCACTTGATCATAGCGTTGCCAGCAAAATTTCTAATAAAATATGCCTCTAGCGCTTATTCCAATTACGTAGATAGCTATGAAATTGGAAGCATTCATCGTTTGCCGACTGTGGCCCGCACTCCGGGCATCCTTCCTGCCCCCATGCCTGGAACGCCTTCTTCCCCACCGGGCCTTCCCGCCGCAGTGCCCCATAGCCTGCTTGAAGACGCGATCGCCATCTTCACCGGGGTTACGCTGATCTCCGTCGGCGTGGCGTTGTTCACCAGCGCCGGCCTACTTACAGGCGGCACGGCTGGGCTCGCCTTCCTGCTGCACTACACGGCTGGCTGGGGCTTTGGCAAGGTGTTCTTCGTGATCAATCTGCCCTTTTACTGGCTCGCACTGCGCAAGTTTGGCAAGGCGTTTGCGCTCAAGACCTTCATTGCCGTGGCGCTGCTGTCACTGCTGACCGAATTGCAACCGCAGTTTCTGCGCTTTGCCGATCTGCAGCCGCTGTATGCTGCCATCGCGGGAGGCCTGATCACCGGCACGGGCTTCCTGGCGCTTTTCCGGCACCGCTGCAGCCTGGGCGGTGTCGGCATTCTGGCGCTGTACCTGCAAGACCGGCACGGCTGGCGCGCCGGCAAAATTCAAATGGGGATCGACTGCGCCATCGTGCTGCTCGCGCTGTGGAGCGTGGAGCCGTCTCGCGTGGCGTATTCGGTGGTGGGTGCCGTGGCGCTCAACCTGGTGCTGGCCATGAACCACCGCCCGGGGCGTTACATGGTGGTTTGAAGCGCCAGAACGTGTTTACGCTCTCAGACGCGCCACTTTTCCAGCAGTTTGTCCGGATTGAGGCTGTCGTAGGTCTCGAAAGGCTGGTGAATCCACGGGTTGGTGGGCAGAAATTCCACCGAATAATCGGCCTCGAACGTCGACAAGGCCTTGGTCCAGATCACGGCGCTGCGCAGTTCGGTAATTGGAGCGTAATTGGTCTTGAGCATCTTGATGACAGCGTTCAAGGTGTGACCGGTATCGGCCAAATCGTCCACCAGCAGCACACGGCCGGCGATCTCGCCCTTGGGCGTGGTGATGAAGCGCGCGATGTCGAGGTGTCCCTGCACCGTGCCAGCCTCGGCGCGGTAGGAGCTGGTCGACATGATGGCCAGGGGTTTGTCGAAAATGCGGCTGAGAATGTCGCCGGGGCGCAAGCCCCCGCGCGCCAGGCACAGGATGGTGTCGAACTGCCAGCCCGACTGGTGCACACGCAGCGCCAGTTTTTCAATCAGGCTGTGGTATTCGTCGTAACTGACGTAGAGATGCTTGCCGTCTTCTGTCAACATGGGGTAGCTCCTGTTTCAATAGCTATCAAACCAATCTTGGTCTGCGCTGGGGGCCAATTCAGATTGGCAAAAACGGATGTTGCATCATGATGGTGTGGTCGCGGTCTGGGCTGGTAGAGATGATCGCTACCGGGACACCCGTGACATGTTCGATACGCTGGAGGTACAGACGCGCGGCAGGCGGCAAATCCTCATACCGTGTCACGCCCACCGTCGACTGCGTCCAGCCTTCCAGCCGCTCGTACACCGGCTTGCAGCGGGAAATGTCGTCCGCGCCCATGGGAAGAATGTCGATGTGTGCACCGTCGAGCTCGTAGCCGGTGCACAGGAGGAGTTCCTCCAGGCCATCGAGCACGTCCAGCTTGGTAATGCACAAGCCGGTGAGACCATTGACCTGTGCGCTGCGCTTGAGCAAGGCCGCGTCAAACCAGCCGCAGCGGCGGCTGCGCCCCGTAACCACGCCTTTTTCCGCGCCCACGGTGGACATGTGGTACCCCGGCGTGCCGGGTTTTTCCCATTCGAGTTCGGTTGGGAACGGGCCACCACCCACGCGCGTGCAATAGGCCTTGGTGATTCCCAGGATGTAATGCAGCAGACCCGGGCCCACACCCGAGCCGGCAGCCGCATTGCCGGCCACGCAATTGCTGGACGTCACATAGGGATAGGTGCCGTGGTCGATGTCGAGCAAGGTGCCTTGCGCGCCCTCGAACAACAAGTTGGCACCAGCCTGATGCGCGTCATTGAGTTCACGGGAAACGTCGGCCATCATCGGCTTGAGCTTCTCCGCGTCGTGCATGGCGCTGGCGTACACCGTGTCGAAATCGATCGCCGGAGCTTTCAGGTAAGTGGTGAGTACGTGATTGTGCAAATCCAGCAGAACGCGCAGCTTTTCGGCAAAGCGCTCGGGGTGCTTGAGGTCTTGCACCCGCAGCGCGCGCCGTGCAATCTTGTCTTCATAGGCCGGGCCAATGCCTTTGCCAGTGGTGCCGATGCGCTCGCTGCCCGCCGTTTCGCGGCCGGCCTCGCGTGCGGCGTCGAGCGCAGCGTGGAACGGCAGGATCAAGGGGCAGGCCTCGCTGACGCGCAGGCGCGAACGCACTTCGACGCCGATCGCCTCAAGGCGATCGATTTCCTTGAACAACTGCTCGGTGGACAGCACCACGCCGTTGCCGATATAGCACTTGATGCCCGGACGCATGATGCCGCTTGGAATCAGGTTCAGGGCCGTCTTGACGCCGTTGATCACCAGGGTATGGCCCGCGTTGTGCCCGCCCTGAAAACGCACCACGCCTTGGGCGCTCTCCGTCAGCCAATCGACCAGCTTGCCCTTGCCCTCGTCGCCCCACTGGGTACCTACGACAACAACGTTCCGCCCTTTGGTACTGTTCATCTCGAATCCGGTTCAGAAATCACACAAGGCATCAGAGGGCACGAGCCACCCATTCGCCGCCAATGCACGCCAGTTCCCTGTCGCAGCGAAATTCATCCACTTCACTCTCTTGCCCGGGCAACACGCAGACCACGGTCTCGCCACTCGCGCGCAAGGCCTCAATGGCCGCCCGCACTTCGGCCGCGTCTCCCCACGGGGCACGAATGGCACCGCGCAGTACGCGTGCGGGAACGATGCTAACCAGTTGCTTGAGGTCCATGCCAAAGCCCACCGCCGGGCGCTTGCGGCCGAACGCCGCTCCCACCGCGTCGTAGCGGCCTCCCTTGGCCACCGCATCGCCCGCAGCGTGCGCATAAATGGCAAAGTGCACTCCGCTGTAGTACGCGTAGCCGCGCAAATCGGCCAGATCGAACCCGACGCGCGTATCCGCAATTCGGCTGGCAAGCCACTGCAAATCGTCAAGCGCCGCACCAATAGCCGGCAACGCAGGCAAGACGCGTCGCGCCTCGGCAATCACTGAGGTGTCACCGTACAACTGCAGGAGCGCGAGCAGTCCCTCGCGCGAAGCGGTCGGGAACCCGCGGCACAGCGAGGCCAGTTCGCTGGCGTCCTTGGCTGCGAGTGCGGCGTAGATGGCATTGCGGACGCTGGGTTCCAAGGAAACCGATTCAAGCAGGCTGCGGACAATACGAATGTCGCCCATATCCACACACGCAGTACGCACCTGCGCTACGCGCAGGCAGGCAAGCGCCAGTTCAAGACTCTCCAAGTCGGCCTCGCGGCCGGCGTGCCCGTAGGTTTCTGCGCCAAACTGCAGCGGCTCGCGCGAGACGTGGGGACGATCTGGCCAAGTGCGCAGCACCGGCCCGCAGTAACACAAGCGCGTGACGCCATGGCGGTTGAGCAGATGCGCATCAATGCGCGCCGCCTGTTGCGTGGTGTCGGCACGCAATCCGAGCATGCGGCCCGACATCTGATCCACCAGCTTGAAGGTCTGAAGATCCAGCGCTTCGCCAGTGCCGGTGAGCAGGGAATCGAGATGTTCCAGCAACGGCGGCATGATCAGCTCATAGCCATAGCCTCTGGCGGTGTCGAGCAAGCTGCGACGCAATTCTTCGATGTGTCTGGCCTCTGAAGGCAGCACATCGGCAATGTGATCCGGAAGGACCCAAGCAGACATGTAGGGGAAGAGGCAGAGGGAAAGCGGTGATTCTACCGGGTACGTCCGTGCGCGCGTGCAAGTGGCGCACGGCTCGGCAGGAACAAGCTGCCTGCGCGCGGAACTCTTTACTTGCGGCCCGTGCCAGGCTCAGGCGCAGGCGAACGCATGGAACGGAAGAAATCCGACGACGCAGGGTCCACCACCATCACGTCTCCTTTCTTGTTCATGCTTACCTTGTAGGCTTCGAGGCTGCGATAAAACCGCGCAAACTGCGGGTCCTTGCCAAAGGCATCGGCGTAAATTTTGGCAGCAGCTGCGTCGCCTTCGCCCTTGACCTTCTGGGCATCACGGTAGGCATTGGCAACTGCGATCTCGCGCTGGCGGTCCGCGTCGGCACGAATTTTTTCTCCTTCGGCGGCGCCGGTGGAACGCAGTTCATTCGCTACCCGCTTGCGCTCGGCCTCCATGCGCCGGTAGACCGATTCGGTGATGGCTTCGACATAGTCGATGCGCGTAATGCGCACATCCACGACGTCCACGCCCCACGGCTTGGCACCGCGCACCGATTCCAGCACCTCGCGCTTGACGTCGGCCATCAGATCTTCACGCTTGAGCGAGAGCAATTCCTTGACCGTACGTTTGTTGATTTCTTCCTGCAGCGAGTTGCGCACCACGCGGTTGAGCTGCATGGCTCCGGCGTTTTCGTCCAGCCCCACGTTGCGGATGTACTGCGACGGCTCGCTGATCCGCCAGCGCACGTACCAGTCGATCACCACGCGCTGCTTTTCGGCAGTGAGCATGGGTTCGGCGTCCGTACTGTCAAGCGTCAGAAGGCGTTTGTCGATGTATGAGACGTTTTGAAACGGCGGTGGCAGCTTGAAATTGAGCCCCGGCTCAGTGATCACCTCTTTGATCTGCCCCAAGGCATACAGCACACCGAACTGGCGCTGATCGACAACGAAAACCATGGAACTGAGCAAGGCCAGCGCCACGAGAATGGTAGATGCAATAAAACCGACCCTGTTCACTCTGCTCTCCTAGCGCGACTCGCGCTCACGCGAGCGATTGGCATCACGTACACGCGAATCGGTCGACAAATTCGATGGACTGGTAGTCGGCAAACTCGGACTCACCGCATTGGACGCGGGCTCGGCCGGGGAAGCGGCCGCACCGGCTCCCGCACCCGCACCCGCAAGAATCTTGTCAAGCGGCAGGTACAGCAGATTCGAGCCGCTGCGGGAATCCACGAGCACCTTGGTGACATTGCTGTATACCTGTTGCATCGTCTCGATGTACATGCGGTCTCGCGTGACCTGGGGTGCCTTTTCGTACTCGGCAAACACTGCCTGGAATCGCTGCGAATCGCCTTGTGCTTGCGCGACAATGCGGGCCTTGTAGCCGTCCGCCTCTTCTTTCAGACGCGATGCCGCGCCAACTGCACGTGGAATCACGTCGTTGGCATAGGCCTGGGCTTCGTTCTTTGCACGCTCACGTTCCTGGCCGGCCTTGAGCACATCGTCAAAAGCCGCCTGCACCTGCTCAGGAGGCCGCACGCCACCTTGCTGCAAGTTGACCGCTACGACTTCCACGCCGACCTTGTAGCGATCAAGAATGGTCTGCATCAATTCGCGCACACGCGGCGCAATCTGATCGCGCTCTTCAGCCAAAGCCGAGTCCATGCGCATCTTGCCGACCACTTCGCGCACGGCGGTTTCTGCCGCCTGCACCACGGCGTCGCCCGGATTGCGGCTCTCGAACAGCCAGGCACGTGCATCGCCCAAACGGTACTGAACCGCGAACTTGATCTCAACGATGTTTTCGTCTTCGGTCAGCATGGCCGATTCACGCAGTCCGGTAGATTTGATGATCGTATCGCGCCCCACGTCCACTGAGCGAATTTGCGTCACAAACACCAGCTCGTGTCGCTGAATCGGGTACGGCAGTCGCCAGTTGAAACCTGCGCCTACCGTGGACTTGTATTTGCCAAACTGCGTGATGACGGCCTGCTGGCCTTCCTGCACGATGAAAAACCCGGTCCCCAGCCAGATGAGCACCACAATACCCGCAATCAACCCCAGACCTACGCCAGCGTTCTTCATGTCGGGCTGAAAATTACCGCCACCAGCGCCGCGCCCGCCGCCGCCACGCTTGCCAGCGAACAGGCCTGTGAGACGCCGATTGAAATCGCGCCACAACTCGTCCAGATCGGGCGGCTGCCCCCCGGCCCTGGGACCATTCGGACGCTGGTCTGGCCGTTGCTCCGGGCGCTGCTCCGAGGTGGGCTCGTCACGGCCCTCCTCACCCCCCCTGCCCCAGCGCGGGTCGTTCAGGTTGAACACGCCAAGCAGGCGCAAATACCAAGGCGCCGCGCGCTGCGGCGAAGGGGACGAATTCATGCGCAAAATTCTCGGTTTCTGTTAATTTTCGATGGCAACTGCAAAACTGGTGTCGAAAATGGAAAATTCAATCGCTCACCGATGTTTCTCGGCCAGCAGCGGTGTGAGCGAGCACGATTTCGCTGATTTTCTCTCGAAGCTCTGCCATTCCAAGAGATTTCAAGGCGCTGACAAAAACACGCGGAACGGAGCGCCCGGCAAGATCGTAGCTATCGACCAGATTCAACGGCCGCTGCGCCGGCGCAATGTCATCGAGTTTGTTGAAAACCAAAAGCTGCGGAATGTCCTGCGCACCGATTTCCTGCAACACCTTTTGGACCTGCTCAATCTGCTCCGGAAAGCCGGAGTGTGCGGCGTCTACCACGTGCAGCAAAAGATCGGCTTCAACCGCCTCCTGCAAGGTAGCCTCGAACGCGTCGACCAGCCCATGCGGCAGGTCTCGAATGAAGCCCACAGTATCGGAAAGAGAGACCGACCTGCCAATGTCGCCCAGATAGAGCTGCCTGGTGGTGGTATCAAGTGTGGCGAAGAGCTGGTCTGCTGCGTAGACGCGGGCCTTGACCAGCGCATTGAACAGCGTGGACTTCCCCGCATTGGTATAGCCTACCAAGGAAATGCTGAAAACTTCGGCGCGTGAGCGATGGCGCCGCTGGGTGTTGCGCGTTCGCTTGACCTTGACCAACCGATCTTTGGTGCGTTTGATGGCCTCGTCGATCATGCGGCGGTCGAGTTCAATCTGCTTTTCACCTGGACCTCCGCGCACCCCGGCGCCGCCGGTCTGACGCTCCAGGTGAGACCATCGACGTACCAAGCGCGTACTCAGATACTTCAGGCGCGCAAGCTCCACCTGAAGTTTGCCCTCGTGGCTGCGGGCGCGCTGGGCGAATATCTCAAGAATCAGCAGCGTCCGATCGTTCACCGGAAGCTCCAGCACCCGCTCAAGATTGCGCTGCTGGCCCGGACTCAGGGATTGATCGAAAAGAACCTCTTGCGCCCCGTGCATTTGCGCAAGCATGCGAATCTCTTCTGCCTTGCCCGAGCCGACAAACAGAGCGGCATCGGGCGCGCTTCGCTTGCAGGTGATGCGCGCCACCGGAGCAAAGCCAGCGGTCTGCGCCAACAGGCCGAGCTCAGCCAGTTCGCTGTCGAAATCGGGCAAGCCAAAATCCACTCCCACCAGGAGCACCGGCGCAGCAGACGAAGGTGAAATCGCGGACGAGCTCAAGTCAGCGAGCTTGCCGCTGGGGCCAGGGTGCACAGGGACCAAGAAGAACAGTCATCGGGCTTCGCCCGTTTCGCTTTCGTCATCACCCGGCTCGGCCGTGGTGAAACTGACGGGCCTGCCAGGCACGATGGTAGAGATGGCGTGCTTGTAGACCATTTGCGTGACCGTGTTGCGAAGCAGCACCACGTACTGATCGAAGGATTCGATCTGACCCTGCAGTTTGATGCCATTGACGAGGTAAATCGAAACAGGCACATGCTCGCGGCGCAGGGCGTTGAGAAAGGGATCCTGAAGAAGCTGACCTTTGTTGCTCACGATATTCTCCGTGTTCAAGTTTGTTGTTGTAAAAATGGGACCTTACCACAGGCAGACCGCTTTTTTGCCTGCTCTTGCGGCTTTCACACCCGATGGCAGGGTTGTCTTGCAGTCAGACACCTGCCGCCATCAACTCATGCTGGGGTGGCTATCGTCATCGCACATCTGCGCTCTACGGTTTCTCGTTGTCGGCGTAAGGGTTGTGTGAAGTCTTCAACTCGATCCGCAGAGGAGTTCCCACCAGATCGAACTCCTTGCGAAAACGCGCTTCCAGAAACCGCTTATAGGCGTCGGTCACGTGCTCTAGCGAGTTTCCATGGATCACGATGACGGGAGGATTCATCCCCCCCTGATGCGCATAGCGCAGCTTGGGGCGAAACATGCCGGCGCGCTTGGGGCTTTGAAACTGAACGGCCTCGAGCAACAGGCGCGTGAGCACCGGCGTTGACATCTTGCACGTTGCGGCCTTGTAGGCCTGCGTCAGGGCAGACCACAGTGGACCAAGCCCCTGGCGCTTTTGCGCCGAAATGAAATGCAGCGATGCAAATTTCAGAAATGCCAGACGGGTTTCGATGGAACGCTCCAGCAATTGCCGTTGATAGTCGTCAACGGCATCCCACTTGTTGACCGCAAGCACGACCGCACGTCCCCGCTCCAGGATGTAGCCTGCAATATGGGCGTCCTGATCCGTTACCCCTTGGGTGGCGTCCAGCAGCAAAAGCACCACATTGGCAGAGTCGATGGCCTGCAGCGTCTTGACGACGGAGAATTTCTCAATCGCCTCAAACACCTTGCCTTTCTTGCGGAGACCCGCGGTATCAATCAGGTCAAATCGCTGGCCATTGCGCTCGAAAGGAACGGTGATGGCATCGCGCGTTGTGCCTGGCATGTCAAACGCCACCAGGCGCTCCTCGCCCAACCAAGTATTGATCAGGGTCGATTTCCCTACATTGGGGCGGCCCGCCACAGCCAAGCGGATGGCAGCTTTGTCACCGGTCGGCAGTTCCGTCTCGTCTGGCTTCGGGAGCGGCGCCAGGGCCAAGTCGATCAGATCGCGAATACCCTGGCCGTGCGCTGCGGACACTGCATGCACGTCGCCCAAACCCAGCTCATAGAACTCGGACAGCTGTGCCGCGCCGACCATGCCTTCTGCCTTATTGGCGGTCAGGACGCAGGGTTTTCCCAAGCGGCGCAGGTACTTGGCAATGTCGTGATCTTGCGCAGAGACTCCGGCGCGGGCGTCCACCACGAAGACCACCGCGTCGGCTTCTGCGACTGCCTGGCGGGTTTGCTTCGCCATTTCGCTGTAAATGCCGCTGGAGGCCTCGGGCTCAAAGCCGCCTGTATCGATCACGATGAATTCACGCGCACCTTGGCGCCCATGACCATAGTGGCGATCACGCGTCAGGCCAGCAAAATCGGCAACGATGGCGTCGCGCGACTTGGTCAATCGATTAAAAAGTGTCGACTTGCCGACGTTGGGTCGGCCGACGAGCGCAATGACTGGATTCAACACAATGAAGCTGCCTCAATCGGGACGAAAACCGAAGACACCACCGCTGCGCGTCACAACCACCAGCGTATCGGCAGCGGCAACCGGCGCGACATCAATCGGCGAACTGTCGGTTCCGATGCGGTTGAGTGGACTGGCATCTTCCCGCGACAGGAAATGCACCCAACCGGTGTCGTCCCCCACCACCACGGATCGACCCAACAAAAGCGGAGCGGAAAGATGGCGGTAGCGCAGGCGCTCGCTGACCCACAAGCGTTTACCGTCGGCGCGGTTCCATGCGACTACCGTGCCGTTGCTCTCCGAGCCGAACACGGCGTTCTCATCGCCCGAAATGCCTGTGCCTCCATCGGCCTTTTGTGCCCAATCCACACGGCCTCCCGCCAAATCAACGCAGGCCACGCTGGCCTGAAACGCTCTGGCGCAAAGGCGTGACTGCGAACGGGCAGCAGGCGCCACCAATTCCACCAGGCGCTCAACATCGTTGGTGCCACGCGGATTGGCCAAGGGTGCATCCCAGAGAACCGCGCCGCTATTTGGATTGACCCCAACCAGGCGCCCACCCATACCCACTACCAGCGTATCGCCCACCGCCAGCAGCACGCCGGATTGGCGAAGCACCAGGGGCGCTCCCGTCCCGGGCTGCGTCCAAAGCGAGGAGCCACTGGCCGCATCGAAGGCAGACAAGGAACGATCTGCTGCAAGGACAAAAATGCGCTCACCAGCCACCAAGGGCGCTGTGAAAACCTGTGCAGGAAGGCGATGTCGCCAAACCACACTCCCCGACTCAAGCGCGATCAGGTCGTTCTCACGCGATACCACAGCAGCCCAGCGCCCGTCACTGCCGACACCGGCCGCAAGGCGGTTGGGGAGCTTGGCCCGCCAGATGTCGGCGCCGGTTCGGGCATCCAGGCTGGCCACCGTACCGTCCGAAGACGCCAGCGTGACGGAACCCGCCTGAACATTGACCTGCAAAGGCAGGCCTGCAGTGCTCCCAACGCGTGTTGCCCAGGCTTGCCGCACCCCAAGCACGGGGATATTGGGACCCAATTCCGCAGGCTTGGGACGTTCGGCGGCACCCTTCCAAAGGGAGCATGCGGAAAGAACCACCACAGAAAGCAACAGTGCAGCGGATCGCACCCTGCGAGAAATCCTGGAGTTTGAACCCATCATTTCACTGCGTCCTTCGCGAGATTGGAGGCGTTTTCCTCTGGACGAACGCCCATCGCGTTCAACTTGATTTCCACCAAGCGCCGATATTCCACCGAAGGCTCAAAATCCTTGTAGGCAAGCTTGTACTGTGCAATCGCCTCGTCGCGCTTTCCGAGAAGCGAAAAAATATCGCCCTTCCGGTCAGCGATCGCAGCCCTAAACTCAGGAGGAAAATCCGGGGCCAACTGCGCCAGCGCCTGATCGTATTCTCCCTGGGCAATCAGAACGCTCGATAAGCGAATCCGCCCAATTGCTTTGTAGCCCTCATCACTGCCACTGGAAGCCACCCAGTTGAGCGCCTCCTTGGCCAGATCAAGCTTGCCAACCTCTTGCTGTACCTTTGCAACCAGAAGACCGGCTTGAGAGGCTTGTGTCGTTCCGCTGTGCTTGGCGCGCATATCGCTGAAAGCCTGCGCCAAACGCTGACCATCCTTAGCGGCAGCAGCTGCTTCGATCGCGTCATAAAGTGCACTGGCCTGCGTCGCTTGCCGCGCTTGCCAAAACTGGTAGCCATTCCAGCCCGCCAAGCCCAGCAGCACGATGGTGAGCAACGACGAAATCAACGTACCCCACGTGGCCCAAAAATGCTTGAGCTGGTCCAGTTGTTCTTGTTCTTCCAGATCGAGATGATTTGCCATGTCTTTTTGCAATTAAGAGGTTGCCGAGAGAATGAGTGAGGTGGCCCACGTGGCGGCATCCGCCAGAGGCTGCTCCGACTGCGCACCACTTCCGTCGCGCAAGGATTTGACGACACACGCACCGCGTGAGAACTCGTCCGCTCCAAAGATGATCGCATACCGCGCACCGCTGGCATCCGCACGGCGCAGTTGCGACTTCATGCTGCCCATTCCTTCGCCAACGCTGCCCGGACTGTGCATCTGCACTTGGACGCCAGCATGACGCAAGGTTTCAAAAACCGCAGAGGCCTCGGGAATCAATTGGGCGTCGGGCAGCACGGCATACACATCGGGTACCGGCATGGGGAATGCCTGCGACTTTAAATTGAGCAGCTCAAAGACACGCTCGACCCCCATCGCCCAGCCTACAGCCGGTGCAGGTTTGCCACCAATCTCTTCTATCAGGTAGTCGTACCGCCCACCCCCGCAGATGGTTCCTTGCGATCCCAACTCGTCGGTGACAAACTCAAAGACGGTACGGTTGTAATAGTCAAGGCCGCGGACCAGTCGCGGATTGAATTGCCAGACAACTCCATTCGCATCCAGAATAGCGGTGACCAGGTTAAAATGGGCCAGAGATTCTGCATCCACATAATCCCGCAAGCGGGGCGCAGCTTCGATCAAGGTCTGCATCGCTGGATTTTTGCTGTCCAGAATGCGTAGCGGATTGCTGTGCAAGCGACGCTTGGCGTCTTCATCCAAAGAATCGAGTTGCTGCTCAAAATACTGGATCAATGCAGTCCGATGGGCCTTACGCTCTGCCGGTTGCCCGAGCGTATTGAGCTCCAATCGAATATTGTCTAGCCCAAGCTCTTTCCAAAGCGCATTGGCCAACAATATAAGCTCGGCATCAACTTCAGCCCCCGGGAAACCAAGCGCTTCTGCGCCAATCTGATGAAACTGCCGGTACCGGCCGCGCTGCGGCCGTTCGTGGCGAAACATTGGCCCCATGTAATACAGGCGTTTGCCACCGTCATAAAGCAAAGAATGCTCAGTGACAGCGCGCACCACGCCAGCCGTGCTTTCGGGTCTTAGAGTGAGCAATTCACCATTCAAACGGTCTTCAAAGGAATACATTTCCTTTTCGACGATATCCGTGACTTCGCCCAATCCTCTAACAAAAAGTGCCGTGTTTTCGACAATTGGCGTACGGATATTTCGATAGGCATAGCGCGCCATTAAGTCCCGCACTTTTTTCTCAAGCCATTCCCAACCGGCAGAGGCAGGAGGAAGAATATCATTCATCCCCTTGACTGAAGATATTTTTTCTTTTTTCGTTTGAAGCATATGTCTAGGCGAAGCCAGCATCGAAAGAATGATTCCGCGCGAAATCAATTTTGCTGGGCAGCATTTTTTCCAAAACGGCGTTCGATATAGTTTTCAACCAGCACTCGGAATTGCAAAACAATATTTTCACCACGGAGCGTCACACTTTTTTCACCATCCACGTAAACGGGCGCAGCTGGCGCCTCGCCGGTGCCCGGCAAACTGATACCAATATCTGCGTGTTTGCTCTCTCCCGGGCCATTCACAATGCAGCCCATTACAGCCACTTTGAGCGATTCGACACCAGGGAATGTTTTCTTCCATTCAGGCATGCGCTCGCGCAAAAAATCATCGATGTCTTTCGCCAGTTCCTGGAACGTGGTGCTGGTAGTGCGGCCACAACCGGGACACGCGGTGACACTGGGGACGAAACGGCGCAATTCGAGGGCTTGAAGAATCTCAGAAGCGACCACAACCTCCTGGTTGCGACTCTCGCCCGGTTGCGGCGTAAGCGAAACCCGAATCGTGTCTCCAATGCCCTCCTGTAACAGAATGGAAAGCGCAGTCGCGGAGGCAACCGTTCCCTTGGTCCCCATGCCGGCCTCAGTCAGGCCCAGATGCAGGGCGTAGTCGCAACGGTTCGCAAGCTCACGGTAGACCGCAACCAGATCCTGCACGCCACTGACTTTGCATGAGAGGATGATCTGATCGCCTGCAAGACCGATTTCCTCGGCGCGCCGAGCGGAATCGACGGCGGAGGCAATCAAGGCTTCGTACATGACCTGCCGAGCGTCCCACGGATTTTTCCGCAAACTGTTCTCGTCCATCAGGCTGGCGAGCAACTCTTGATCCAGACTCCCCCAATTCACGCCGATCCGCACTGCCTTGTTCCAGCGCGCAGCAGTCTCGACCATCACTCCAAACTGCCGATCGCGCTTCTCACCCTTACCGACATTGCCCGGATTGATACGGTATTTGGCCAAGGCCTGCGCGCAGGCAGGATAGTCCGTGAGAAGCGTATGCCCGTTGTAATGAAAATCGCCAACCAACGGGACATCCATACCCATTCGATCCAGCTGCTCACGTACATAGGGAACCGCTGCCGCCGCCTCGGGCGTATTCACAGTGATGCGCACGAGTTCCGACCCGGCCAGGGCCAGCTCCTTGACCTGGATGGCCGTTCCTACTGCGTCCACAGTATCGGTGTTGGTCATGGACTGGATGCGCACCGGAGCGTCACCCCCCACCGTCACACACTTGCCGTTGCATTCAATACGCGCCTGCCGCGTGCGGCGACGCATCGGCTGGGAAAAAGAAATAGGCAACCGCATAGCGTCAGACCTGTTCACTGCTTGACCTCAAATCGAGCCACGTTCTCCCGCGCCGACGCAGCAAGATCGAGCTTGTCTCCCATCACAAATACATCCGTCGCATCCGCTCGCCCGACAACAATCGCCAGACGGCCCGATTGATTAAAGGACGCACTCTCGCCCGCCTTCAGCGTACGTTCGAGCACAACCACACCCTGTGCATCCTTGACCTGAATCCAGCTTTCGCCCCGTGCCTTGAACACAACCCGCGGCGCACCAAGAGCAGGCTCGCTTACATTCTCGTTGGCAGGAACGGCAGGCAGAGAGACACTCCCGGCCACCGGCGCGCTGGCCACTGTGTTAACTACCGGCGCGACTGGAGCAGGCAATGCCTTCGCAATAGCTGCAGGTGCGGGGACAGGTGTCGCCATGTCCGCAGTGTCGGCAGCCGAGGAAGCCGCTTCAGGAGTCAATGCCTCGCTCGCGCTGTCAGACCAATTCAGGGCCGACGGAAACCAGGCAAGTACTCCTGCCCCAACCAAAAGTACTACCACAGCCAGAACGAGAGGTTTTGAAAGTCGGCTGATTGCTCCACGCGAACGCGAACGTTCCGAGCCATCCCGGAAGCTTGCATTGACAGAGGTCTGCCTCGCTGGCAGCCGATGTGCGGAGCCTTGGGGCAACAGGGCTAACACGGGTGTCGAATCGATCTTGAGGGCGCGGCACACACTGCCTGCCAAAGCACGCGAAAAAACGGCATCGGGCAGCGCTTCAAAATCATCACGCTCCAGAGCCTCAATCTTGCTGACGGGTACCTTCAGAGAAAAGGCAATAGACTCGATATGAACACCAGCTGCAACTCGGGCCTCACGCAATAAGGCGCCTGCCGAGCCAGCGGGGCGATGTTCAGGGTCTTGTCCAGAGCTCGCCCATTGCTCGCGATCACTCATCGAAAGCACCTCGCTGAAAAGCTGAATGTTCACGCGAATCGGGAAAGCGCCGGCGGAGCTGGTCTCCGAGCTGGCGCACGGCCACCGGATCCTTCAAAGCGCGTTCGATCTTGATACCGAGCCAGAGCGACTCTGCGTTGGCCCGTTCGCTATTGTTCAAGCGGCGCACGTAAAACTGCGCGCGTTTGAAGTCGCCGCGCTGAAAAAGCAGCACGCCAATGTTGTAGGCCACCACCGGATTTCCAGCATCAATTTCATAGGCAGAAAGCAAAGTCTTTTCCGCGAGCGCATTGTTTCCCGCACGCGACTGGCACAAACCCTGCGCCATGAGTGTTTTGCTGCGGGCAGGATAGGTTGGATCGGCCAGCACACGGACGAAGAGCTGATCGGCCTCGGCATATTTCTGTTGCTGACATAGCAACCACCCCCGGTTATGCAAGGCGTCGACGTCCCCCGGATGCAAAGCCAGCGCACGTTGAAAGCTCTCATCTGCCTGCGCAAAGTCATTGAGTCGCATGTAGACAAGACCACGCACGTTATAGGCGTCGGCATATGTTGGATCTGCTACCAGCGACTGCTTTACTTCGTCAAGTGCCACTTTCGTCTGGCCCAGGCCCAAGTAGCTCACGGCGAGTTCCAGACGAATACGCGCCCGACGCCGCACTTCGGGTTCGTCGGATGGCGTCAGATACTGCCCCTCCTGTGCTCCGACGGAGGATTTTCCGACATTGGCACAGCCAGAGAGGCCGGCGCCTGCACCAAGCAGTACGAGCAAGAGAAAAATGCTATTCATCCAGAAGCTGCGACGCCCAACAGAATCAGCCAATGCCTGCCTCCTTGTAATCAGATTTCTTTGAATTCACCCGATGGATGGAAATGGTCCGACGCAGCGCCATGCGTTCTGCAGCGCGCGTACGGTCCTTGACTTCCCCTGCCAACTGCCCGCAGGCGGCATCAATGTCGTCTCCCCGCGTCTTCCTGACGGTGGTCACTATGCCGGCGGTGCTCAATATTTCTGCAAACGCGGCAATGGCGGGAGGCTGGGACCGCAACAGCCCCGAAGCGGGAAAAGGGTTGAAAGGAATCAGGTTGAACTTGCACCACGACTTGCCAGGCAAGGCCTGACGAATCAGCTCAACCAATTGATGCGCCTGTTCGGGACGGTCATTGACTCCGTCCAGCATGCAATATTCAAAAGTAATGAAATCACGCGGCGCAAATTCCAGATAGCGAATGCAGGTATCCAGCAACTCCTGCAGCGGGTATTTGCGATTGAGTGGGACCAGATTGTCGCGTAGCGAATCTTCCGAAGCGTGCAGCGACACAGCAAGCGCTACGGGGCAGTCGCGCGCGAGCCGATCCATCATGGGGACCACCCCTGAGGTGGAAACCGTTACCCGACGACGCGAAAGTCCATAGGCGTGGTCATCCAGCATAGTGCGCAAGGCCGGCACCAGCGCAGAATAGTTCTGCAGCGGCTCGCCCATGCCCATCATCACGACGTTGGAAATGATCCTGTCCGAGCGGCCCAGCGTACGTCGCAGGCTGTGCTCGGCGAACCAGAGCTGCCCAATAATCTCGCCGGATGTGAGGTTCCGACTGAAGCCCTGGTGGCCGGTGGAGCAGAAACGGCATCCCACCGCGCAACCCGCCTGCGAGGAAATACACAAAGTGGCACGGTCGTCTTCGGGGATAAAAACCGCTTCCACCGCGTTGCCACCACCGACATCAAAAAGCCACTTGACCGTGCCATCTTTCGAGCGATGCTCGCTGGCCACAGTGAGAGGTTCGACACAGGCGTTCTGCTCGAGTTTCTGGCGCAAGGACTTTGCGATATCGGTCATTTGCCCGAAGTCGCTCACGCCCTGTTGATGGATCCATCGATACAGTTGCGTGGCCCGAAAACGCTTCTCCCCCAGGCTTTCGCAGAAAGCCACCAGTCCAGGGAGATCGAATTCGAGAAGGTTCGTTTTCATGAATAGAGTTGCCAGGCGGGTAGGCGCTAAATCCCCAACCTGGCGAACACCACGCTCAACGCGAATACACGTTCATGCCGGGAAAGAAAAAGGCAATTTCCACTTGCGCGGTTTCTGCCGCATCGGAACCATGCACGGCATTCGCATCAATGCTGTCGGCAAAATCAGCACGAATCGTTCCGGCGTCGGCCTTCTTGGGATCGGTAGCGCCCATCAGCTCGCGGTTTTTCAAAATGGCGCCCTCACCTTCCAGCGCCTGAATCATGACAGGCCCGGAGATCATGAAATCCACGAGATCCTTGAAAAAGGGACGCTCCTTGTGCACTGCGTAGAACTGCTCTGCCTCCAAACGGGACAAGTGTGCCATGCGGGCTGCAATGACGCGCAGACCGGCAGCTTCAAAGCGGGCATAAATCTGGCCGATCACGTTCTTGGCGACGGCGTCGGGTTTAATGATAGAGAGGGTGCGTTCGATAGCCATTTGGGTTTTCCTGAAAGAAACAACAAAGTTTTCGTCGGTACGACAAAAGCCTTCAATTCTAGCTTCCGGGGCAAGCCGTCCGCTGCGAAGCACACAATTGCTGCAGGGGCCCCGTCTCAACGGCTGCGTCGTCGCGGGCCCGAACCGGACCGACTGCCACGGCGTTCGTCCTGCCTTTGCCGCTTCAGGCTGTCCGAGCCGATATAGCCGACCGAAGTCTTGAGCGGATCCGGTTGTGCGCTGGCCCCACCCGGCGCACCTTTGGCCGCAGACCCACGCGGTGACTTGCCGCCTCCGAAGGCCCCGCGGCCCGAGCCCTTGCGCGCGCCATCTGCCGCCGAAGCGTCCAGCCGGACGACTGGCCTGGCTTCGTTCTCGACACCAGCCGCTTTCATCAGCGCACGAATGTCACCGTCAGCCAGCTCCAGAAATGTTCCCCGACGCAAGCCCTTGGGCAACACCATCGCACCATAGCGAATTCGGATCAAACGGCTGACGGCGTGCCCCACGGTCTCCAACATACGACGGACTTCGCGGTTGCGTCCTTCGGAGATCGTTACGCGGTACCAGCAATTGGCGCCTTCACCGCCGCCCTCTTCAATGGAGCCGAAAGTGGCCAGCCCGTCGTCCAACTGTACGCCTGTCAGCAAGCGCTCCTTCTCCTCCGCGCTCAATGCCCCTAGCACCCGCACCGCGTACTCACGCTCCAAACCAAAACGCGGATGGGTGAGCCGGTTGGCAAGTTCCCCCGAACTCGTAAACAACAGCAAGCCCTCGGTATTGAGGTCCAAGCGCCCCACAGACTGCCATTTGCCTTGCTGCAGGCGTGGGAGCTTTCGAAACACGGTGGGGCGATTCTGCGGATCATCGCGTGTCACCACCTCTCCCACGGGCTTGTGGTACGCGATGACTCGGGCAGGAGGAGGATCAATGCGGTAGCGGATCGGCTTGCCATTGACTTTCACCTGATCGCCATACTGAATGCGCTGACCGATGTGAGCAGGTTCGTTGTTGACCGAAATGCGCCCCTCCAGAATAAGTTGCTCCATCTCCAGGCGGGAGCCCAATCCGGCCTGCGCCAGCACCTTGTGCAGCTTGGGAGTTTCTGCCTGGGGCAGCAAAACCCGCTTGGGCATCGTCTCCTGCGGCTCGGCGACGTCGGCGTCGAACTGACCGGAGACGACATCGGCGAAGGCGTAGCCACCCGGCAACCCGGACTTAAAGTGTTTCTTGTTGCGTTCGTCGCCAGCATGGGCTGCACCCCCAGGCTCAGACTTGATGCGGGCCGCTCGCACGACTCCATCTCCGATAGACTTCGCGACCTCTGGAGCAACGGCCACCGATTTAGTCGACAGTTCGGTGGGCAATGGTGGGCTGGCGCCCTTGGGATCGGTCATAGGTCTATCTTGTGTCACAACATCGGGGCTACAACAGCGCGGGTGCGGAAGGCCGAAGCCCGGAAAACTCCGGCTGCTCGCCGGATGCCTCGGCGCGCTGACGGTCAAGCGAATCAAGAGCGTTCACGGCACCCGGGAGATCAAGTTCTGGCAGCTGATCGAGCGACTGCAAGCCAAGATCGTCCAGGAACTGCCGCGTGGTGGCAAAGAGCGCTGGCCTGCCCACCGTCTCGCGGTGACCAATCACCTCTATCCAACCACGGTCCTCGAGTTGCTTGACGATGAGGCTGTTCACTGTCACACCGCGCACTTCTTCAATGTCACCGCGTGTCACGGGCTGCCTATACGCGATGATAGCCAAGGTCTCCAGTACTGCACGCGAATAGCGCGGCGGTTTTTCAGGGTGCAGCCGATCAAGGTACTCGCGCATGACAGGCCGGGACTGAAAGCGCCAGCCCGAAGCCACTTGCACCAGCTCAATACCGCTCTGCTCCCATTGAAGCTGCAGGTCTTCAAGCAACTGCTTGATCGTGTCCGTCCCCACTGCATCATCGAACAGCACACGCAAATCCCGCACGCTCAGGGCTTGCTGGGCACAGATCAAGGCGGTTTCAAGAACCCGTTTTGCGTCCACCGTATTCATGGTCGTCGGCGTTTCCGGGAAGTGCGCTGCACAGGTGCGGCGCAGAAAGCAAAAGAATGAGCGGGGCAAAACGCGATGCGTTCTGCGCAGAAGGCGCTGCGACGGCCGCACCGGCAAGCCGGCAAAGCGCCGCTCGCGTTGAGCTGTCAGAGGCGTAAATTGTAGCGCAGCAGCGCGTCCGACAGCCGCGCCGTCACGGCGCTTGCAGTCCGCCAGCCACCAGCGCGTCCTGCATGTCCTGCGGCAAGGGAGCGCTGAAGGCCAGTAGCTTCCCAGTCACAGGATGCTGAAATTCCAGGCGTTGGGCGTGCAGCGCCTGGCGCTCCAAGCCCAGAGCCGGTGCGCCTCCATACAAGGTATCGCCCACGAGCGGCAGACCGATATGTGCCATGTGCACCCGAATCTGGTGTGTTCTCCCAGTGTGCAGTGTGCAGCGCACCAGACATTGGGCCGGCGCTTGCTGCAAAAGATGGATGTCAGTACGTGCCAGCTTGCCCGCCTGCCGCGCAAGATCGACTGCGGCCATGCGCAGGCGGTTGCGTGGATCGCGCCCGATCGCAGCGTCCACGGTGCGATCCACCGGCCCGCTCCAATGCCCCCAAGCAATAGCCATATATTGGCGATGGACCGTACGCTTACCGATCATCTCAACCAGGGCATCCATAGCAGAGCGCGTGCGGGCAACAACCATCAAGCCGCTGGTGTCCTTGTCGAGTCGATGCACGATGCCCGCTCTGGGTACTTGGGCCGCATGAGCATCCCGGCCCAGCAAACCGTTGAGCAACGTGCCACTCCAGTTGCCGGGTGCAGGGTGCACTACCAGGCCTGCAGGTTTGTTGACCACGAGCAAATGGGCGTCTTCGTACGCCACGTCGAGCGCCATGACCTCGGCTCGAAAAGCTTGGCTTTCTTGCGTGGGACGCATCTCCAGCTCAATGCGGTCGCCCACCTTTACGCGCTGTGCGGGTTTGAGCACCGCGTGCCCATTCAGACGCGCGGCACCTGCAGCCAAAAGCTGCTGCAAATAGGAACGAGAAAATTCAGGTACGCACAGAACCAAGGCACGGTCGAGGCGCTCTCCGTGCTGATCGGCGTCGATCACCAAGGATCGAAGTTCGCCCTCGGACTGCGGCGCGTCAGCATCCTCGGACTCCACCTCGCCCATCGGTAACAATCCAGGCGCGCGCGCCGATGCGTCCATGCGCTCAGCGTCCCGGCAAATAGCGAGCTGGATCGACAGGTTTTCCCTGGCGGCGAATCTCAAAATGCAATTTCACACGGTCAGAATCCGTGTTGCCCATTTCAGCAATCTTCTGGCCGCGGCGAACCGTCTGGTCTTCTTTGACCAGCAGCGTACGGTTGTGGGCATAGGCGGTTAAAAACACATTGCTGTGTTTGAGGATGATGAGGTTTCCGTAGCCGCGCAAGCCAGCCCCGGCGTAAACGACCCGCCCGTCGGCCGCAGCAACAATGGCATCGCCGCTTTTGCCGGCAATATCGAGACCCTTGTTGCGCGCCTCATCGAAACCAGCCAGCAAGCTGCCGGTAGCAGGCCAGATGAAGGCCGTGCCATCCTCGGCAGTAGCGGGAGACGCATGGCTTGCCACCTGCGCGCCCTCCGCAGCCGCTGGCGCTTCCGTGGGAGCCGCTGGCGCTGCGCCAGCCACCACTGGCGCCACCGAAGGTGCGGCAACAGGACGGGTGACCACGCCGGGTGTGGCTTGGGCCACCGCGGCAGCCTGCGGGGGGGCCACGCGCAACACCTGCCCCACCTCGATCAGATTGGGGTTGTCAATTTGGTTCCATCGGGCAATGTCTTTCCAGCTCTGCCCGGTATCGAGGCCGATACGGATCAGCGTGTCGCCCGGTTTGACCGTATAGGTACCGGCACCGCCAAAATTGTCTGCCTGAGGCGCCTTGACGACCGTTGCCGGCGCAGCCTCAGGATTCGATGCAGAGCCAGCTGCTGCCGTGCCCCGATCCACTACGGGAGCACGTGTCATTCGGGTACCGCACCCGCCAAGGGCCAGCCCGGCAAGCAACAGGGAAATCCCTAAAACACGAACGCGCGAAACCTGCATATGTATTTCCTTCAGCCAATGCCCGATTTTAGAGGCACGAAATGGACCGACTCGAGGAGGCACTGTGTGAAGCCTTGGGAAGAGCGGTCAATCACCAGCAGCGCTTGGCTGCCTGATGCATCGGCCACAGGAGCGACCAAGCGTCCGCCGACGGCAAGTTGTTCGCACCAGGCCGTCGGCACGGCCGCTCCGCCAGCCGCCGCGAGAATGCCTGCATACGGCGCGCCACTCGCAAACCCCAACATGCCGTCGCCAAAGATCAAATGCACGTTGGGAAGGCGCAACGGGCGCAAATTGGCACGGGCACGCTCGTGCAGACCACGAAGTCGCTCGATGGTGTAGACCTCGCGGGCTACTCTGGCCAGCACCGCCGCCTGGTAGCCACAGCCGGTACCGATTTCCAGCACCCGGCCCAAGCCATCGGTGCGCGCGCCGGGCGCTGCCAACAACAGCTCAATCATCCGGGCAACGACGCTGGGCTTGGAGATCGTCTGGCCAAACCCGATCGGCAAACTGGTGTCCTCATACGCCTGGTTGGCCAAGCCGGAATCGACGAAACAGTGCCGCTCTACCGCGCCCATGGCCTGCAACACCGGTTCCGACGAGATCCCGCCCGCAGAGAGTCGCCGCAGCATACTGCCGCGCACCGCAGATGAATCGAGGCCCAAGCCGGCCGGAGCCGCAGATGCGGTCCATGCGCCGGTGCTGCGCGTCGCCGTTGCGGGCGAAATTTGTGTTGGCTGCGCCGTGCCGATACGTGCAGGAAAGCCGGGACGCCTAGGTGTCAAGCAGCCTCCGCAATATCCGGCTCGTGCGGCGGATTGCCCCACTGTGCAGCGCTTTGAGCCCAATAGCGAAGATGATCGTGATCGGTCAGGTCCACTTTCAGGGGCGTCAAGGACACATGCCCCTGCGAAGTGGCGTGAAAATCGGTCCCCTCCGTATCGTCCTTGGCCGCTCCCGCGCTCCCGATCCAATACATGGCCTCGCCACGCGGACTCTCCTGAACAATGACGCGCTCCGCAGCGTGTCGCCGCCCCAGGCGACAGATTTTCAAAGGCCGCATCGCCTCCAGCGGCAAATTCGGAATATTCACGTTCAGGAGCCAGGGCGACTCGCCCATCAGGCTGCGCGCGCTCATTTGCGACACGATTTCGGCGGCCTTGCTGGCAGCCGCATCAATTTCCCCCCAGCCTTTGTCCACTTGCGAGAAGGCGATGGCGGGGATGCCAAAGAGGTAGCCTTCCATGGCGGCGCCCACGGTGCCCGAGTAAATGGTGTCATCGCCCATGTTGGCGCCATTGTTGATGCCCGAGACAATCAGATCGGGGCGGTAGTCCAACAAGCCTGTGAGCGCGATGTGTACGCAATCGGCGGGTGTACCGTTGATGTAGCGAAACCCATTGGGCGCCGTCTGGACATACAGGGGCGAATGCAGCGTCAGGGCATTCGATTTCGCACTGTTGTTGTGCTCAGGCGCCACCACTTCCACCTGCGCCACGCGCGACAGGGCCGCGTGCAACGCGACGATGCCGGGAGCCTGGTAGCCGTCGTCGTTGGATATAAGAATCTTCATACTGCTCACGATCGATAGGCAATTGTAGGCCGCGCGGTCATCGGCCAAACGCTTGAACCAGAGGTCTCTCTTGAGACATCCACAGGCGGGAAGCCCCCCCTATCATCCGCGCTTACCCAGATTGGAGACACCACATGCACGCATGGCTATGCACTGAACCCACCGGCGTCGAAGCACTGAAATGGACCGAACTTCCTACTCCGGCACCGGGTCCTGGAGAAGTACTGATCAAGATTGAAGCCGCCAGCCTCAATTTTCCCGACCTCTTGATTGTTCAGAACAAATACCAGATGAAGCCGGCACTGCCATTTGTACCGGGTTCGGAATATGCCGGCGTGGTAGAGGCGGTGGGACCTGGTGTGACGCACCTCTCGCCCGGGCAAAGCGTGGCTTGCCTCTCCGGAACGGGAGGTTTCGGCACCCACACCCTGGCACCAGCGGCCCTGTGCATGCCGCTGCCCAAAGGCTTCCCCGCAGTGGATGCCGCAGCGTTCATCATGATTTATGCGACTTCCTGGCATGCCTTGGTCGATCGCGCAATGCTCAAAGAGGGCGAGACGGTTCTGGTTCTGGGCGCAGCCGGCGGCGTAGGCACTGCGGCTATCCAGATTGCCAAGGCCATGGGCGCCAAAGTGATTGCTGCCGCCTCGACCGACGAAAAATGCGCGCTGTGCCAGTCCCTCGGGGCCGACGCCACCATCAACTACAGCACCCACGACCTACGCGAGGCCATCAAACAGGCGACGGGCGGCAAAGGGCCGGATGTGATCTATGACCCGGTGGGTGGCGAGTTCGCCGAACCGGCGTTCCGTTCAATCGCCTGGCGCGGCCGCTACCTGGTGGTGGGGTTCGCGTCCGGCCCCATCCCCGCCCTGCCGCTCAACCTGCCTTTGCTCAAGGGAGCATCCATCGTCGGAGTCTTCTGGGGCGAGTTTGCCAAGCGCGAGCCCAAGGCCAACGCCGCCATGATGGCGCAATTGGCAAGCTGGTACGCGCAAGGGCGAATCAAACCGGTGATCGATCGCGCGATGCCGATGGCCGATCTGCCCGCTGCCTTTGCACGCATGGGTTCGCGCGCCGTACAGGGCAAGCTGGTACTGGTGAACTAGTTTCGGGCGACGGAGGTCCTTACATGGGCGTCCCAAGCCGTGTCACACTCCAACGTCTTGTCTTTGACACCTGTCGTGGTGGACCATGGCTGAAAGAACTCCCTCGGACATCGCGCGCGAAACCCTCAAGCAGCTGGCCGTCCGGCGATTGGCGCCAACGCCGGAAAATTTTTCCCAGATTTACGACGAAATCTCGGGCTCGCGCAGCCCGCCTGTGTTCCCTGAAGGGCCGCTGCGCCAGATTTTGCGCGTCGTGCCCGGCCAGACGCCGGTGCAGCGCCGTCTGCTCGACCAGTTTGAAAAGGCTGTGACGGCCCATGACTGGAGTGCGATCCAGGCGGTGGTGGTGGGTTACGCCAAACTCGGGCTCAGCGGGGCGGTAGTTGCCGAGCCAGACGCGCTCACGCCTCCAGCCGCCGTGCTACCCGACGAGTTGGCCGAGCAGATTGCGCGGCTGGTAGAAAACACACTGACCGGCCTGAGCTCCGACGATGCCCGCCTGCATTTGCTCGGCACGCAATTGCTGCAATTTCTGCGTTCTCCCGCGCCGCCGGCGAGCACGCTGCAACTCATGCTCGCCAATTTCAGCTTTCGGCTCTCGTTTGCTGCGGAGGACCAGGCCGCAGTTCGCGCCCTGTTGCTTGAATTGCTGAACATGGTGTTTCAGAACATGGTCGCGCTGAGCCTGGACGACCGATGGCTGTCCGGCCAGACGCAGGCCCTGGTCGATGCGACAGCGCAGCCGCTGACGCTCAGGCGGTTGGACGATGTGCAGCGGCGCCTGAAGGATGTGATTTTCAAACAGACCGAGGCCAAGGAGCGCATGGTTGAGGCACAAGAGCAGATGAAAGAAATGCTCAGCGTCTTCATCGCACGCCTGGGCGCCATCACCCAATCGAGTGACAGCTTTCACACCACCATCGAACAGTGCGCTGCACAGATCGCGCGCGCCACCACACTGGACGAGATCACGCCCGTACTCCAGCAGGTGATGGGCGCCACGCGTTCCATGGCGCTGGACAGCCGCGTGGCCCACGAAGAACTGAACGAACTGCGCCAGCGCGCGCAGGAAAAACAGGAAGAACTGGTTCGTCTGCAGCAGTCGCTCGACCATGTCAGCCAGCAGGCGCGCCACGATTCGCTGACGGGCTCGCTCAATCGCAAAGGGCTCGACGAAGTGATGGGACGTGAGATTTCACGCTCGCGCCGCGCCGAGAATCCGCTCTGCGTGGCTTTGCTGGACGTGGACAATTTCAAACAGATCAATGACCGACTCGGCCACGCCACGGGCGACGCGGCCTTGGTTCACCTGGCTGAAGTGGTGCGCACCGTCATGCGCCCGCAGGACATGCTTGCCCGCTACGGGGGCGAAGAATTCGTCATCGTGCTTCCCGACACCGGGCTCGCTGCGGGCGTCGAAGCCATGCAGCGCCTGCAGCGCGAGCTGACCAAAAACTTTTTCCTTAAAGACAACGAAAAACTCCTCATCACCTTCAGCGCGGGCGTCGCGCAGATGGCAGCCAGCGAAGACAGCCAGGACACCATCAACCGGGCGGACCAAGCGATGTACCTTGCCAAACGCCAAGGCAAGAACCGCGTCGTTGCCGCCTGAGACGTCCTGGAGCACTGCTTGATGGACCGGCGGCGCTTTCTGGCCCTCGCAGCACATGCGTCTGCCGCTGGCACGCTAGCGCGTTCGGCCTTTGGCGCCGCCCCTTTGCACCACGACCCCTTTGGTCTCGGCGTGGCCAGCGGGGACCCGGCGCCTGATGGCTTCGTGCTGTGGACGAGGCTCCTCGCGTTGGACGACCCACTGCCTGCTACTGCGCTTCCCGTGCGCTGGGAGGTCGCCGAAGACGCTGCTTTTCGCCGCATCGTGCAGCGCGGCTCCAGTTTGGCTCGGCCCGAGCTTGCGCACAGCGTGCATATCGAGGTGGCCGGTCTGGCACCTGGGCGCTGGTACCACTACCGCTTCACCCACGGGCAGGCGGTCAGCCGCGTTGGCCGGGCCCGCACAGCGCCAGGTTTGAATGAGCTGCCCCCACACCTGCGCCTTGCCTTTGCCTCATGCCAGCGCTGGGAACACGGCCATTACGCCGCTTGGGGCCATGTGGCCAACGACGCCCCAGACCTGGTTCTGTTCTTGGGCGACTACATCTACGAATACGCTACACCCACGGACACCACGGGCTTGGCGCGCACCCACACGCTGCTCCATGCCCGCAGCCTGGACGATTTCCGCGATCGCTACGCACTGCACAAAGGCGACCCGCAGCTGCAGGTGGCCCACGCGGCCTGTCCCTGGGCCGTCACCTGGGACGACCACGAAGTCCAGAACGACTATGCGGGAGACACCGGCCATGACAGCAGCACAGCGTTTTCTGCGCTGCGCAGCGCCGGGTTTCAGGCGTTCTATGAACACATGCCGCTGGGCGCCGCCAGGCTCGCGGGGCCGGGCTTTGCCGCGCTGCAGCTCTACAGACGCCTTGCCTGGGGCCAACTTGCCCAATTGCATGTCCTCGATGGGCGCCAATACCGCCACCGACAGGCCTGCCGCCGTGCCGACGCATCCGGCGCTGGCGCCGTGCAGGCTAGGCAATGCGCAGAGCTTGAACAGCCCACGCGCAGTTTTCTGGGCGGCGCACAGGAGCACTGGCTGGATGCGGGTCTGGCGCAGGATGCTGAGCGCGGCGCGCGCTGGAGCGTTCTCGCGCAGCAGACGCTGTTCTCACCGCGCCACTACCCTTCTGGCATGCAGTCCACCGACACCTGGGACGGCTACCCCGCAGCGCGCGAGCGCCTGACGGCCAGCATCGAGCGGCACACGCCGGGAAGAACAGTGGTGCTGGGGGGAGACATTCACCAGAACTACGTCTGCCGGGTGCCCAAAAAGGCGCAAGAGTTGGATGGGCCGGCGGTAGCGAGCGAGTTTTGCGGCACCTCGATTTCTTCGCGCTCGGGAACCACGCAGGAAAAGCTTGACGCCATCGTCCGGCGCAACCCGCACGTGCTGCTGGCGCGCTGCGGCGAGCGCGGCTACGGCATCGCAGACATTACGCCCAAGCTCTGGACCACCCGCCTGCAGGTGGTGCAGGACCCGATGCGGATGGACAGCGCCGTCCACACGCTGGCGCGTTTTGTGGTCGAACCAGGCCATCCCGGGCCCATTCGAGAGGCATAGATCGCGCCAATTAACTATTGAAATAATAGCTACTAACGCTTACTGAATAAGCGCTAGAGGCTAAAAACACTTATATTTTTCGCTTCTCTGTTCTGCACTAGCAAACAGGTCGAGACGTCACACGTCAATGGCCACCGCCGACCCAGCTTGCTTGCGCAGTTCGAACTTCTGGATTTTCCCGGTGCTGGTCTTGGGCAGTTCGCCAAACACCACCGCACGCGGCACCTTGAACCCGGCCAGATGTTGCTTGCAGTGCGCCACGATGTCTTCGGGCGTGGTCTGCGCGCCCGCCTTCAGCTCAACGAAAGCACAAGGCGTTTCGCCCCATTTCGGATCGGGCCGCGCCACGACGGCGGCAGCCAGCACGTCGGGGTGGCGGTAGAGCACATCTTCCACCTCGATGGACGAGATGTTCTCGCCGCCCGAGATGATGATGTCCTTGCTGCGGTCCTTGATCTTGATGTAGCCGTCAGGGTATTGCACCGCCAGGTCACCGCTGTGGAACCAGCCACCGGCAAAGGCTTCTTCGGTGGCCTTGGGGTTCTTGAGATACCCCTTCATGGCGATGTTGCCCTTGAACATGATCTCGCCCATGGTCTCGCCATCCTGCGGCACGGGCTGCATCGTCTCCGGGTCCAGCACGCGCACGTCGCGCTCCAGGTGGTAGCGCACGCCCTGGCGGGCGTTGAGTCGGGCGCGCTCACCGATGTCTAGCTCGTCCCAAGCTGCATGCTTGGCGCATACCGTCGCGGGGCCGTACACCTCCGTCAGGCCATAGACGTGCGTCAGGTCAAAGCCCATCTTTTCCATGCCTTCGATCATCGAGGCCGGCGGCGCCGCCCCCGCAACCATGGCCTTGATGCCCGCAGGTACGCCCGCCTTCATGGCAGCGGAAGCGTTGACCAGCAGGCCGTGCACGATGGGGGCGCCGCAATAGTGCGTGACGCCGTGCTCGCGCATGGCATCAAAAATGGCCTGCGCATCCACGCGGCGCAGGCAGACGTTCACGCCGGCACGCGCCGCCACGGTCCACGGAAAGCACCAGCCGTTGCAATGGAACATGGGCAGCGTCCACAAGTAGACCGCATGCTTGGGCATGTCCCACTCCAGCACGTTGCTGATGGCATTGGCCGCCGCGCCGCGGTGGTGGTAGACAACGCCCTTGGGGTTGCCCGTGGTGCCGCTGGTGTAGTTCAGCGCAATGGCGTCCCATTCGTCGCCCGGCAGTTCCCAGGCGAAATGCGGGTCGCCAGCGGCCAGGAAATTCTCGTAGTCGGTACCGCCCAGCGGGTGCGCAGTCGGTCCGTACAGCGCGTCCTGCACCTCGATCAGGATGAGCGGCTGCTTTGAACTGCGCAAGGCCAGCGCCTTGGCGAGTACGCCCGTGAATTCCGGATCCACGATCACCGCCTTGGCTTCGCCATGGTCGAGCATGAAGGCGATGGTCTCCGGGTCGAGCCGCGTGTTGAGCGCGTTGAGCACGGCCCCGGCCATGGGCACACCGAAATGCGCTTCCACCATCGGCGGCGTATTGGGCAGCAGCACCGCCACCGTATCGTTCTTGCCAATACCCAGCCTTTGCAGGCTGCTGGCAAACTGGCGGCAGCGCGCGTAGGTCTGTGCCCAAGTCTGGCGCAGGCTGCCGTGCACGATGGCAAGCCGGTCTGGGTAGACCTCGGCACTTCGTTCCAGAAAGCCGAGTGGCGAGAGCGGAGCGAAATTGGCAGGGGTGCGCGGCAAATGCTGGTCGAATACGGATGTCATGGAACCCCCGGTGAAAGTTGGTGAAAAAGTGCCAAGCGCATAAGGCTCAATCACAGCATGCCCGGCTTGCGCCGTGCTGTCACGCGCCTCGGTTGCGCTGCTTGGCGCGGTACATGGCGGCATCGGCGGCCGCCATCAGGCCGCCGGCATCCGCCGCATCGCGCGGAAAGAGCGCAAAACCCACACTCGCGCGTATGGGCTGCACCTGCCCATTGAAGTCAAGCGGCTGCGCCAGGGCCTGTTCCAGTTTCGCTGCAATCTGGGCAGCCTGCTCTGGTGCGTCGAGGTTCTCGCAGAGCACGGTAAATTCATCTCCTGCAAGCCGTGCCACCGTATCGCTCTCGCGAACAGTCTGCGTTGTCGTCCACGCCACGGCCTTGAGCACTGTGTCGCCGGCAGCGTGCCCCAAAGCGTCGTTGATCGCCTTGAAGTCATCCAGATCCACAAACAGCAACGCACACAGGTGTCCGGTGCGTTTCGCCATGGCGAGCGCCTGGGCAAGTCGCTGCTCGAACATGCGGCGATTGGGTAGGCCCGTCAGAGTATCGTGATACGCCAGATGCGCCATGTCGTGGTGGCGCGCGCTCAGTTCATCGAGTTGCTGTCCAATCTGCTGCTCCATCTGACTCAGGCTGCGCGCAAGTTCACCCAGTTCGTCATGCCGATGCACCGGCAGCGCGCCGTGACTGCGGCCTGCCGCAAAAGCCTGCGTTGCGCGCACCATGACCTTGATCGGGCCAGTGACCACGCGCGAGATCAGCGCCGCCAGCAGCGCGGCTGCCGCACTGAGCACTGCCAGCACCCACAAGATGCGCCGCCCAAAATTCAGAACCTCGTCCTGCACCACGTTCAGCGGCTGTGAGAGGCCGACGATCATGAAGCGCCCGTCTTCCTGTTCGCCGTATGGCAAGCGGGCGAAGGCATAGGCCTGGCGCACGGTCCCACCGTCGTTCTGACTGAATACCTGCTCGTTCTGCTTGCCCTCCAACAGCGCTCGCACCGAGGCAAAGCGCTCCTGGATCAGGATGCGCTCGCCCTGGTGCTCGGCGCCGAACACCTGTGCGGCATCGGGGTGGTCAAGAAAATCACCCCATTGGTTGCTGAGATAAAAATCCAACCCTTTGGGCAGATTGGCACGGAAAATGGCAAGAAATGCGGGCGCGCTCACATCCACCACCAGTACGCCGAACAAGTGCCCAGCGCTGGTGACGGGCATCGACACATGAAAAACTGCTTCGGACGAGGTGGCTGCCTCGTCGAATGACATCGCCAGACTTAGCTCCGTTACGTAGCTGGTGTCGGCCGGTAAATTCAAGGCCTCGAAAAAGAAAGGTCGGTAGGCCTGCTCATGGAGTTCGGCCTGCTTGACCTGCACGACGGATTCGCCCTGGCGGCGCACCCGCACCAGTTCAAGCCCATGGTCGGCAACGCCGATGAGCCGGATCTGGCGATAGGCCGGCCTGGCCCCCAAGGTAGCCTTGAGCACATCGGCCACCGCGGCGCGCTGCCGCGCGTCGAGCGGTTCTGCGCCGCGCGCCAGTGAAGACGCCGCCGTTGTCAGCATCTGAGCATCACGCGTAACCGACCCGAGTCCCGTCTGGAGGTAACGCACCAGCAAGCGTGTGGTGCCAAGCAATGCACTCTCTGCACGTGCCTGCAGCAGGCTGCGTCCGGCATCAAAGGTGTAGTAGGCAGCCAACGACGCCGCAAGCACGCTGAAGCTGGCAAGCAATATGCCCAGGCGAAAGGCAATGCCAGTGCGCATGGTCAGAAGCGCTCCGGCCGCTCGCCCGAAACGATGCGTCGCCATAGCCGTGAGCGCAGGGATTCATCTTCCAGCGGTTCCAGCCACAGAAATTTTGGGCTGGCTGCGCCTGCCTCAAGGCCTGGCGCTGGCTCCAAGGTGTTGGCCAAACCCTGGCGCAGCGTCAACGTCTGGCTGACCGACGCCTCCAGCATGTAGTTGATCCATTGGTGGGCCAGTAATGGTTCACGTGCCCCTGCAGGCACTGCCCAGCAATCGAGCCAGGCAAGTGCTCCCTCACGGGGAATCACGTAGCCAACATCAATTCCCGCATCGCGCAGGAGCTTCAATTGCTGCTGCCCGTAATTGGCAAACAGCAGTGCGGCCTTGTGGTCCCGAAACAATCGCACGGCTTCTTCAGGCAAGTTGTAGAACGCCAGCAGATTGCGGCGCAGCTCCACCAGATCGAGCGCCAGGCCACGCATGTTTTCGGGAGGGATATGAAACGGTGGCAGTCCACGGTGCAGCGCAGCAAGAGAGAAGCCATGATTTGCACTGTCAAACTCCAGTACCCGGCCGCGCCATTTCGGGTCCCACAGCGCTGCCCACGAATCGGGCGGAGCCGCCCATTGCGTGCGGTCATAGATCAAGCCCATTTCTGACCAGGTATAGGGAACGGCATAGACGCGCTCGGCGTCCGAGATTCCAGCAATCAACGCGAGCGGATGAAACCTCGGCAATTGGTGGGCAAGATTGGGAATTGCCTGCAGATTGAGCGGCTCCAACTTTTTCGCACCCACCAGTCGCGCGATCTCCACCGTATTGGCGGCCACCACGTCAAACGCCGGCCGGGCGCTCGCCATCTGGCTGCGCAGGGCTTCGTCCGAGCTGACGATAGTCACTTCGACGCGTACGCCATGGCGCTTTTCGAATTGCGCCACCACATCCGCGTCTGCATACCCCGGCCAGGCCAGCACACGCAGCAGCGGCGCCGCCTGCGCCAGCCCAGCAAACGCGGACAGCGTCAGCCAACCGGTCAATACCCATCGCAAGCTGGCAAACAAGCGCCCTAGAGGGCTTCGACCACCAATTGCCGCCACGCATCACCTTTTTTGGATTTCGTAACAAACAGTTTACGCGGGACAATGATCCCGTGAGCATCCCGCAAACTTTTATCCAGGAACTTCTCTCTCGCGTCGACGTGGTCGAGGTGGTTGGCCGCTATGTGCCACTGCGCAAGGCGGGAGCCAACTTCATGGGGTTGTGCCCTTTTCATGGCGAGAAGTCGCCCTCGTTCAGCGTGAGTCCATCGAAGCAATTTTTCCACTGCTTTGGCTGTGGAAAAAGCGGGAACGCCATTGGCTTTCTCATGGAGCACGCGGGCATGGGCTTTGTCGATGCGGTCGATGACCTTGCGCGTCAGGTGGGCTTGAGCGTGCCCGATGACCATGTCGCGCCCGCCGACAAGGAGCGCGCCGCCGCCGCCCGCCAGCACCAGGCCACCCTGAGCGAGACCTTGGAAAAGGCGGGCCAGGACTACCGCAAGCAGTTGCGAAAGTCGCCGCGCGCCGTGGACTACCTCAAGGGGCGTGGCGTCTCGGGCGAAATCGCCCAGCGCTACGGACTGGGTTACGCACCCGAAGGCTGGCGCCACTTGGCCAGCGTGTTTGCACAGTACGACGACCCACTGCTGTATGACAGCGGCCTGGTGATCGTGGGCGAAGAGGACGGCAAGCGCTACGACCGGTTTCGTGACCGCGTCATGTTCCCCATCCGCAACGTGAAGGGTGAATGCATCGGCTTCGGCGGGCGCGTGCTGGGCGACGACAAGCCCAAATACCTCAATTCGCCCGAAACGCCCGTTTTCCACAAGGGCAGTGAGCTCTACGGACTCTACGAGGCGCGCACCGCCATTCGCGAAGCCGGATTTGCGCTCGTCACCGAAGGCTATATGGATGTGGTGGCGCTGGCCCAACTGGGGTTTGAGAACGCCGTCGCCACCCTTGGCACAGCCTGCACAGCAGAACATATCGCCAAGCTGCTGCGCTTTACCGACAGCGTGGTCTTCAGCTTTGACGGCGACGCTGCGGGGCGCCGAGCTGCACGCAAGGCGCTGGACGCCGCCATTCCCCACGCGGCAGACACGCGCAGCGTCAAGTTTTTGTTCCTTCCCAGCGAGCACGATCCCGACAGTTTCGTGCGCGCCCATGGCGCCAGCGCGTTTTCTCGCCACATTGCCGACGCCATGCCCCTCAGCCGCTTTCTTGTGGAGGCGGCTGGTGAGCAATGCGATCTTGGAACGCCAGAGGGCCGCGCCCACATGGCGAGCAACGCCCGCCTGCTTTGGGAACCCTTGCCCGATGGCGCGCTCAAGCGCCAGCTGCTCGGCGAGCTGGCCACATTGGCACAGCTCGATCCGCTGGACCTTCAGGAGGTGTGGGAGCAGGCAGCCCTGCGCGGGCGCCCGCCTGCTGCGCCAGCGCCGCGCAAAGCGGCTGACGCCCGGCGCCCGGCCCGGGCCGAGCCCGGCCGAGGCTTTGCTCCCTCCAGCACCAGCACCAGCGCCCGACGCCGGCGGGCAGCACCGGCGGGCCGCGTTGACCATGCGGCGCGGCTGCTGCTTTCGCACATGGAGTTTCTAGACGCCCTGTCGCACGAAGACAACGCCTTGCTCAGCGGCCAGGAACCGCCGCACGGCCCCTTGTTCGCGTGGATCGAGGCGCAATTTCATGAGCAGGGCGCGCTGCCCTGGGCCGTGTTGCGCGAGTCGCTGCGTGGCCATGGCTGCGAAGCGCTGGCCGAGCGTGTAATGACCGGTGCACACGCCCAGACCGAAGGCGATACGCACGAACTGCGCCTGGAACTGCGCGGTCTGCTCAACCGCATGCTGGCAGAACAATTGCGGGTGCAGGAAACCGAAGCCTTGACGGCGGCCAACACCGACCCCGCGGCCTTGCAGCGCTACCGCGCGCTGCAGGCGCGGCGGGTGGCTCTTGAGCGTTTGGCGCCCCAGGTCTCTTGAAAAACTTCTGGCAGGTATAATGTAGGGTTCATCGGCAAGAGCGACAGCAGCACCTCCGGGCCGGGCACCAGTGACACACGCGCACGACCGCCCTCCTTACCGCAAGGACTGCACACCAAATGATCGCCCAGACATCTTGCTTGAAGCCCCTTCGGCTTCACCCGTAAAGGCCCACTGCCTTTGCCGTGCCACCCGCGCCGGGATTTCAGGCGCTTGCGTCGTCTTTGTTCATTTTGACCCCGAGGTTGTCCATGCCTGCTCAAAAGCCTGCGAAGTTGCCCAAGTCCGTTCCCGCCGCAAAGGCATTGCCCGCCACAGCCAAGACATCCGCCAAGAAGCCATCCGCAAAAACTGCCCCCAAGGCAGTGGCTGCGCCGGCTGCCAAGAAAGCCCCTTCCGTGCCCAAGACTGCTGCAAAGACCTCCGAATCCGAAGAAAAAAAGACCCGCACCAAGGCTGCTGCGCCTGAGGCCGAGACAACCGAGGCACCCAAGAAGCGTGCCGGCCGTCCAGCCAAAGCCGCCGCTGCGCCCAAAGCAGGCAAAGCCGCCAAGGCTCCGGCCGCACGCGGCAAGAAGGGCCAGGCAGACGCCGACAGCGACGACGCCGATCTCTCTGATATCGAGTCCGACCTGGAGGGCGAGGTTGAGGAAACGACCGAAGTGGCCACCACAGAAACTCCGGTGGAGAAGGTCAAGCCGCTGCGCATGAAGATCAGCAAGGCCAAGGAACGGGCCTTGATGAAGGAATTCGGCCTGGACGAAACCGTTCTGTCCGAAGAAGACCTGGCCAAGCGGCGCTCGCGCCTGAAAACCCTTATCAAGCTGGGCAAGACCCGCGGCTACCTCACGCACGGTGAAATCAACGACCACCTGCCCGACAAGCTGGTGGACCAGGAGACGCTGGATGTCGTGATCTCCATGCTCAACGACCTGGGCGTGGCCGTGTACGAGCAGACGCCCGACGCCGAGCAACTGCTGGTCACCAACACCGCCCAGACAGCTGCCACCGAGGAAGAAGCCGAAGAAGCTGCCGAAGCGGCGCTCTCCACCGTGGACAGCGAATTTGGCCGCACCACCGACCCGGTGCGCATGTACATGCGCGAAATGGGCACGGTGGAGCTGCTCACGCGCGAAGGCGAAATCGAAATCGCCAAGCGCATCGAAGGCGGTCTGATGGCGATGATGGAGGCCATCAGCGCATCACCTGCCACCATTGCTGAAATCCTCAATATGGGCGAGGACATCCGCGAAGGCAAGGTCGTCATTTCGACCATCGTCGACGGCTTTTCCGTCCCCAACGAGGCCGACGACTACGTGGCCGAAGAGGATTTCGACGAATTCGACGAGGACGATGACGACGATGGCAAGGGTGGCAGCAAGGCGCTGACCAAGAAACTCGAAGAGCTCAAGAACGAAGCCCTGCGGCGCTTCGACAAGATGCGTGAAATGTTCGAGAAAGTGCACAAGATCTATGACCGCGAAGGCTATGGCACGCCGGCGTACGCCAAGGCACAAAGCGCGCTGTCGACGGAGTTGATGACCATCCGCTTCACCGCCAAGACGATTGAAAAACTTTGCGACATGGTACGCGGCCAGGTGGACGACGTGCGCAAGAAGGAACGCGAGCTGCGCCGCATCATCGTGGACAAGTGCGGCATGTCGCAGGAGATGTTCATCAAGGAGTTTCCGGCCAATTTGCTCAATCTGGACTGGGTGGAAAAGCAAGCCGCAGCAGGCAAGCCATGGAGCACGGTGATGGCACGCAACATCCCGCCTGTGCAAGACTTGCAGCAAAAACTCGCGGACCTGCAGTCGCGGGTGGTGGTGCCGCTTGCACAGCTCAAGCTCATCAACCGCCGCATGAACGAAGGCGAAGCCAGTTCGCGCGACGCCAAGAAGGAAATGATCGAGGCCAACCTGCGCCTGGTCATTTCGATTGCCAAGAAGTACACCAACCGCGGCCTGCAGTTCCTCGATTTGATCCAGGAAGGCAACATCGGTCTGATGAAGGCGGTGGACAAATTCGAATACCGCCGCGGCTACAAGTTCTCTACCTACGCCACCTGGTGGATTCGCCAAGCCATCACCCGCTCGATTGCCGACCAGGCGCGCACGATCCGCATTCCGGTGCACATGATCGAGACCATCAACAAGATGAACCGCATCTCGCGCCAGCATCTGCAGGAGTTCGGCTTTGAGCCCGATGCGTCCGTGCTGGCCGAGAAGATGGAGATCCCGGAAGACAAGATCCGCAAGATCATGAAGATCGCCAAAGAGCCGATTTCCATGGAAACCCCCATTGGTGACGACGACGACAGCCACCTGGGCGATTTCATTGAGGACGGAGCCAACACGGCACCGCTCGAAGCGGCCATGCAAGCGGGCCTGCGCGACGTGGTCAAGGACATCCTCGATGGCCTGACCCCGCGCGAAGCCAAAGTGCTGCGCATGCGCTTTGGCATCGAGATGACCAGCGACCACACGCTGGAAGAAGTGGGCAAGCAGTTCGACGTCACACGCGAGCGCATCCGCCAGATCGAAGCCAAGGCACTGCGCAAGTTGAAGCACCCCAGCCGCAGCGACAAGCTGCGCAGCTTCATCGATTCGCTCTAATTCATTCCCCTCTCCCATCGCCCCGGCCTGCGTTCGCAAGCCGGGGTTTTTTGTTGCCCGCACGCAAAGATCGGCACTTGAAATCGGCGCGGTTGCCGACAGCCGCGGTGGGACGAAGCTGACGCTTCAAGGGCTGGGACGCACGCAAGATCAAAGCGTCTTTGAGGAAACCCCTTCGGGACCTCACCCATTCACACGAAGGAAAAATCATGCGAACCAAACTCACTCTGCTGGCCGTTCTGGCTAGTGCCTCCCTTATGGCCAACGCACAGAGCACCGCTCCCGCCATGCCGAACACGGCTGCTGCCACCAACGTGCAATCGATTCCCTCTGGGAACGAGCCGTTGAACAAGGCACCAACCATGAAGACGCCTTCCGACAAGACGCGTGCGGCTGTTAACGGTGAAGCTGCCGACGCGGCCAGGACGGGCACCATCGCTACAGGCAACCAACCGTTGACGTCAATGGAAAGCCCGCATTCCAACACCACTCGTTCGATCAAGAGCAGTGAGGGTGCTGCTGCAATCGCGTCCGGCAAGCTTGCAGCCGGCAACGAGCCGATCGTTGGACTACCCAACGAAAAGGCCCAAAACCAGATGAAGAAGAGCGACATGGCGAAGACGCACATGTCGAACAAGAAGAGCGCCAAAAAGGGCTCGGACCATGCCAAGAACATGGCCGGTGGCGCCGACGCCGTGAAGTCGGGCAACGAGCCCTATCTCAAGACCCCCACCACCCTGTCCGAAAAGACGCGTGCTGACGTGCGCGCTGACACCGCAATGAATGGTGGAGCGGAGGCTGCCGTTTCGGGCAACCAGCCCCTGGCTCCGCGCACCACCACGACTTCATCGACGAGCCGTGCCAGCGTGAAGGCCGATGCCGCAGCCGCGGCAAAAAACGACGCCATCAGAACAGGTGACGGCGCTGCCAAGGCCGCCAACTGATATTCAGAGCCGCCCTCCTCGGGCGGACACACCAAAGCGGAGCGCGCAGGCGACTCCGTTTTTTTTCGTCTATTGCGCCGTAGCTACCGCGCCCGAGTCCGCCATGGATTCCACCTCGGACACGGTGTATCCCACGCTCTGAAGCACCTCCATCGTATGCGCAGCGAAGCGCGGCGCATCGGCCCGCACCCCCAGGCGCTCGCCTCCCATGCGCAGCGGCAGTAACGCCACCAAAGCTTCTTCGCCGGCGCGCTCGCCATCGGGTAGCTTCATCGGCTGCAGACCGCCAGAAGCCAGGAGGTGGGGATCGTGCAGCAGGTCTTCTGGTTTCTCGATGCGTGCAAAGGGCAAGCCTTCTGCCTCGAAGCGATCCGCGAGCGTCGCCGCGTCCAGCCGCCCGAAGCGCTCCCGCAACTGCGGAATCATCCGCTCCCTGGCGCGCACGCGATCGTTGTTGCTGCGCAGGCCCTCGTCGTGCAACAAATCATCAAAACCGAAAACCGTGCACAACCGCACCCATTGCGGATCGCTTACGGCCGCAAGAAACACCTGCTCACCATCGCCAGAGGTGAAGATGTCGTACACGCCCCAGGAATGGATGCGCTCCGGCATGGGCGCGGCGGGCTGGCCGGTGACCGCAAACTGCATCATGTGCTGCGCGACGAGAAAAACGTTGTTCTCGAACAGCGCCGAGTCAATTTCCTGCCCCTGTCCTGTCTGGTTGCGCTGCATCAGCGCTGCAAGTGCTCCGATGGCGCCAAACATTCCGCCCATGATGTCGTTCACGCTCGCACCGGCCCGCAGCGGATCGCCCGAGCGGCCCGTCATGTAGGCCAGACCGCCCATCATCTGCACCACTTCATCGAGCGCACTGCGGTGCTCGTAGGGCCCGGGCAAGAAGCCGGTGTGATTGACGTACACCAGGCCGGGGTTGCTCTGGCGCAGCGTGGCGTAGTCCAGACCCAGCTTGGCCAGCGATCCGGGCTTGAAGTTTTGCACCACCACATCGGCCGAGCCTGCCAGCCGCAGGGCTGCCTCCAACCCCCTCGGGTGGCGCAAATCGAGTGCCACACTCTTTTTGTTGCGATTGAACAGCGGGAAAAACCCGGCTCCCGCGCCCAGCAGGTGGCGGGTGCGGTCGCCTTCCACCGGCTCCACCTTGATCACTTCGGCCCCGAGGTCCGCCAGAACCAGGCCGCAGGTCGGCCCCATGACCATGTGGGAAAACTCCACCACTCGCAGGCCCGACAGGGGGAGATGCTGGCTGTTTGGTGTGCCCGAAGTGGAGGGAGCGGCGGAAGATTCAGGAGTCATGGGCGGCGGGCAAAGGCGTAAGAGTCGCGAAGCATGATGCCAGAGCATTTCGTGGCGCACCCGCAACAGATTTTCACGCATACGAGTTTCTTGCCTTCCTCACATAACGGGTCTGGTTTTGGAGCTATTAAACTTGTAGCAAATTCGGTTCAGCGCTATATTGGCTTGCCCGTCCAGCCTGGCACCGAACCACCGCATCCCACCCCTCGCGAGGAGAAGCCGCATGAGCTCAAAGGAAAACGTCGCCATCAACCAGCTGTTTGAACGGCTCGAATGTCGCTATGCGCTTCGTGTCCTCTGGGCATTGCGAGACGGCCATCCGCAAACTTTTCGATTGCTGCAGGACAGCGTGGGCGGCATCACGCCCAACACGCTCAACACCCGCATCAAGGAAATGCGCGAGGCCGGGCTGCTCGACCACGGCAGCGACGGCTACATCGTCACCCCGTCGGGCACCGACCTGCTCAAGCGGCTGAGCGATGTTCAGGCCTTCGCCAACCGCTGGGTCGCAGCGCGCGCCAAAAAGTAAAGCGGCGGCAAGGCAGTGCCTGGCCCATCTCATTTTTCAGATAAAAATGGCCTCTAGCGCACTATTTACGGGCGTTAGAAGCTATCAATTAGATAGCATTCAAGGATTTCCATGGCATTGATATCCACCGATTCCGGCCTCCAGTACGAAGACACTGTCATAGGTGACGGCGCGCAAGCGTCGCGCGGCGAACCGGTTTCGGTGCACTACACCGGCTGGCTTTACAACGACGGCGTGCAAGGCGCCAAGTTTGATTCGAGCCGCGATCGCAATGATCCGTTTGCCTTCAATCTGGGCGCAGGCATGGTCATCAAGGGCTGGGACGAAGGCGTGCAGGGCATGAAAGTGGGCGGCCAACGCACCCTCATCATTCCGGCTGGCCTGGGTTACGGCGCACGCGGCGCCGGTGGCGTGATCCCACCCAATGCCACGCTCAAGTTCGACGTCGAACTGCTCAAGGTCGGGCGTTAAGGGCGTCCAAATGGCCTACATTTCGGTTTGCGGGCGCGGCTGAAGCGGCGCCGGGCGGGTGATCCAGCTCACCACAACAGCCGCCAGCAGACCGGCGGGGACGCCAAAAACGCCCGCGGACACCGGCTGTATGCCAAACCACAAACCATCGGCCAACAGCCAGCGCGGTAGATAGGCCTGCACCGTGGGCACGTGAGACAGCAAGTAATAGACCGCTACGCCCAGGCCGCTGAGCATGCCCGCCACCGCACCTTGGCGGGTCGTGCCCCGCCAGAAGATACCCAGCACCATGACTGGCACAAACGCCGAGGCCGCCAGCGAAAAGGACGCCGAGACCAGCGGCAAGATGTCTGCCGGCTTGAGCGCTGCGATGAAAGAAGCGATCAGCGCCACAGCCAAGAGCGCAAACTTGGTCAAAATCACTCGTTGCTCAGGCGAGGCGCTGCGCGGGCGGGCCCGGAAATACAAATCGCGGACCAAGGCGTTGCTGATGGTCAGCAGCAGCCCGTCGGCGGTGGACAGCGCGGCGGCCAACCCGCCTGCCGCCACCAGGCCTGACACCACATAGGGCAGGCCACCCAACTCGGGTGTAGCGAGCATGATGAGGTCGGCGCCGAGGCGAATTTCGCCAAACTGCACGATGCCGTCGCCGTTCATGTCTTCCACCGACAGCAGCGAGGCATCCACCCGCGCCCATTGCGCCATCCAGTTGGGCAAGGCGTCAAAGTGGCTGCCAACCAGATTGTTCATCACCTCGAACTTCACCAACACGGCCAGCGCGGGCGCGCTCAGGTACAAAAGCGCCACAAAAAACAGCGTCCAGGCCACGGAACTGCGCGCTCCGGCCACCGTGGGCGAGGTGTAGTAACGGGTCAGCAGGTGTGGGAGGCCCGCCGTGCCCACCATCAGGCAAAACATCAGTGCCAGGAAATTCCGTCGGGAATTGGTAAATGCTGCCTGCATTTCCGGCGTCCCCTCGGGGTCCCCAGCATAGGGCTGGGCATGCTGGGGCAGGCCGCCCAGCGGCAGAGCGCGGGCGTAGTTCTCCAGCATCTTGCGCTCCCAGAGAGCGCGCGCGGCTTGCGCATTGCGCGGCAGTGCTGCCAGCTCACGGCTGGCCGCCACGATCAGGCCCACGTCGGCATTTTGCGTGCGCAAGCGGCGAATGCGCTCTTGCATGTCGCTGCGCTCGCGCTCCAGTGCCTTGTCCACATCGCCCAGTCGCGCCTCGTAGTCCTGCGCCCGGTGCAAATAGGCTTGCACCACCTGCTGCTCTTGGGGCGAGGCGAGCAGACCCGCCTCCAGATCAGAGATCTTGCCGATCTGCTTGCCATACACCATCACCGCAATCGGACTCCCCAACTGTTTGTAGGCCAGCCAGGAGACAGGAATCAGAAACGCGAGCAGCAGCATCACGTACTGGGCCACCTGGGTCCAGGTGATGGCGCGCATGCCGCCCAGAAACGAGCACAGCAGCACGCCACCGAGCCCCAGCATGATGCCGATCTCGAACTGAACGCCCGTCAGGCGCGAGGCGATGAGACCGATGCCATAAATCTGGGCCACCACATAGGTCGAAGAGCACACCACAGCCGCCAGCGCCGCAATGACGCGCGGCCAGGTACCCCCAAAGCGGACATGAAAAAAATCGGGCACGGTGTAGAGCCCCATGGCCCGCAGGTGCGGTGCCACCAGAATGGCCACCAGACAAAAGCCCCCGGTCCAGCCGAGCAGATAGGCCAGGCCACCGGCCTGCTGGGGCGTGCCCGAATAGCCCTGAAGGTAGAGCGCGCCGGAGAGGCTGATAAAAGATGCCGCGCTCATCCAGTCGGCCGCCGCAGCCATGCCGTTGTACATGGGCGGGATGCGCCGGCCCGCCACGTAGTACTCCAGCGGATCGGTGGTGCGGCCATAGACCCCGATGGCGGCGTAGACCATCACCGACAGAAACAGAAAAATCGGTCCGATCCAGTGGCGCGACAGCCCCTGCTGCTCCGCCCAGGTCATCAGCGCCAGAAATGCCAGCACGCCGACGACATAGAGCGCCAGGATGCGGTGCAATCGCCGCGCGTAACCGCGCTCGTCGGCGGCCGCGTGGCTCTGCGGCTCAGCCAAGCTCGCGCTCCGCGCTGCTCTCGGCGGCCAGCAGCGCACGGGCGTCCTGTCGCTCAAAACGGCTCATGGCCCAGGCATAGACCACCACAATGCCGATAAAGACGAACACCGCGCCCTGCGAGGCGATCCAGAATCCCACTGGCCAGTTGCCGATGGAAAACAACAGGTCTCGCGCAAAGAAACAGACGCCAAACGAAGTCAGCGCCCAGATCGCCAGCAGAACGGCCTTGAGTCGCAGGTGCCGCACGTCGTGCAGATCCGGCGGGAAGGCATGCGCCGCACCCTCTTCGCCGGAAACAGGCTCATCGCGGGGCAGCTGCATGGCGAAACGGCGTCAGTGCGCTGCGGCCAGTAGCTTCCAGGTAGCCACCACGCTGTCCGGATTGAGCGAGATCGACGAAATGCCCTCATCGGCCAGCCACTGCGCAAAATCAGGGTGGTCGCTGGGCCCCTGGCCGCAAATACCGATGTACTTGCCCTGCGCCAGACAGGCCTTGATGGCCATGTGGATCAGCGCCTCGACGGCCTGGTCGCGCTCGTCGAAATCCTTGGCCAGCAGTTCCAGGCCCGAATCGCGGTCCAGGCCCAGGGTGAGCTGCGTCAGGTCGTTCGAACCAATGGAGAAGCCGTCGAAGAAGGCGAGGAACTGCTCGGCGAGCAAGGCGTTGCTGGGTATCTCACACATCATGATGAGCTTGAGCCCATCCTTGCCACGCTGCAGTCCGTGCTGCGCCAGCAGCTGCGTGACGCGCTCGGCCTGGCCAAGCGTGCGCACAAAGGGCACCATCACCTGCACATTGGTCAGGCCCATGTCGTTGCGCACGCGCTTGATCGCCTCGCATTCCATGGCAAAGGCTTCGCCAAACTCGTCGCTCACATAGCGCGCGGCGCCGCGGAAACCCAGCATCGGGTTTTCTTCCTCGGGCTCGTAGCGGCTTCCGCCAATAAGCTTGCGGTACTCGTTGCTCTTGAAGTCGGACAGCCGCACGATGACGGGCTTGGGCCAGAAAGCAGCGGCAATGGTGGCCACACCTTCGGCCACCTTGTCGACATAGAAAGCCCGCGGACTGGCATGGCCACGCGCCACGGATTCGACAGCCTTCTTCAGGTCGGAATCGATATTCGGATAGTCCAAAATGGCCTTGGGGTGCACGCCGATATTGTTGTTGATGATGAATTCGAGCCGCGCCAGGCCCACGCCCTGGTTAGGCAACTGGCAGAAGTCAAAGGCGAGCTGCGGGTTGCCCACGTTCATCATGATCTTGGTGGCAATCTCGGGCATCTCGCCGCGCTGCACTTCGGTGACTTCGGTTTCCAGCAGTCCGTCGTAGATATGGCCGGTATCGCCCTCGGCGCAACTCACCGTGACCAGGGTACCGTCCTTGAGCCGCTCGGTGGCATCCCCGCAACCCACCACAGCCGGAATGCCCAGCTCGCGCGCAATGATGGCGGCGTGGCAGGTACGCCCACCGCGGTTGGTGATGATCGCTGAGGCACGCTTCATCACCGGCTCCCAGTTCGGGTCGGTCATGTCGGTGACCAGCACGTCGCCGGGCTGTACCTTGTCCATCTCGCTGATGCTGTGCACCAAGCGCACCGGGCCGGTGCCGATCTTCTGACCAATGGCACGGCCTTCGGCCAGCACTGCCCCCCTGCCCTTGAGCTTGTAGCGCATCTCGGCCTGATTGCCCGCCTGGCTCTTCACCGTCTCAGGCCGGGCCTGCAGGATGTAGAGCAGGCCGTCCTGGCCGTCCTTGCCCCACTCGATGTCCATGGGGCGGCCGTAGTGCTGCTCGATCACCAAGGCGTACTGCGCGAGCTGCTCAACGTCGGCGTCGGTCAGCGAATAGCGGTTGCGTTGTTCTGCAGGCACGTCAACGGTCTTGATGAGCTTGCCCTTGAGCGCGCCAGCGGCCTTTTCTTCCGCTGTGGTGAACACCATCTGAATCAGCTTGGAGCCCAGGTTGCGGCGAATCACAGCCTTGTTGCCGGCGCGCAGCATGGGCTTGTGCACATAGAACTCATCGGGGTTGACAGCCCCCTGCACCACCGTTTCGCCCAGACCGTAGCTGCTGGTGATGAACACCACCTGGTCGAAGCCCGATTCGGTGTCGATGGTGAACATGACCCCTGCCGCGCCCAGGTCCGAGCGCACCATGCGCTGCACCCCGGCCGACAGCGCCACCACGTCGTGCGCAAAACCCTTGTGCACTCGGTAGGAAATCGCCCGGTCGTTGTAGAGGCTGGCAAACACCTCTTTCATCTTGTGCAGCACCTCGTCAATGCCATGCACATTCAAGAAAGTCTCTTGCTGGCCAGCAAAAGAGGCGTCGGGCAGGTCTTCCGCCGTCGCCGACGAGCGCACCGCAAAGGTGGCACCGGCGTTGCCTGCGGAGAGCGTGGCAAACGCTTCGGCAATGGCCTTTTGCAGATCGGCCGGGAAGGGCTGGGCCTCCACCATGGCGCGAATTTCGGCACCCGCAACCGCCAGGGCGCGCACGTCCTCGGTGTCCAGCGCCGCCAGGCGCTTGCTGATCTTGTCGGACAGGCCACCGTGCGCCAGAAACTGGCGGAAGGCGTGCGCCGTCGTGGCAAAACCGGTGGGCACGCGCACCCCGTGCGGCAATTGTGAAATCATCTCGCCGAGGCTGGCGTTCTTGCCGCCAACGACCTCGACGTCGCTCATCCTCAGGTTTTCAAACGGTACGACCAGGGCGGTCGCGTCAAAGCGTGCAGACATGGGAGGGCTCCAGAAGTTAAAAGCGGCTCAGTGCACGCGTCGGCCTGCGCGGTCGGACGGGCGACCATGCGATGCTGCGTGCGCTGTATTTGTGCTTGTGGGCGGCAGGAAGGCATGGGATGAATTCGGATAATCGGCGACATTGTAGGTCCGGCCTCCTGTCACCCTCCTGTCTGGCTTCCCATGCACACACGCACCGTCTTCTTCGTCTCCGACGGAACCGGCATCACCGCCGAAACCTTTGGCAACGCCATCCTCGCGCAATTCGAGCTGACGCCCCGGCGCCTGCGCGCGCCCTTTACCGACACCGTGGACAAAGCGCACCAGGTGGTGCGGCAAATCAACCACACGGCGGAGCTGGAGGGCAGCAAGCCCATCGTCTTCACCACGCTGGTCAACATGGAGGTATTGAAAGTGCTGCAAGAAGGCTGCAAAGGCATGCTGCTGGATATGTTTGGCACCTTTGTGCATCCACTGGAGAAGGAGCTGGCCCTGAAGTCGCACCACCGTGTCGGGCGCTTCTCGGACATCAGCCGCAGCAAGGAATACACCGACCGCATCGAGGCCATCAACTTCAGCCTGGCGCACGACGACGGCCAAAGCCACCGCGACCTGGCCGGTGCCGACGTCATCCTGGTGGGCGTGAGCCGCAGCGGCAAAACCCCCACCACGCTCTACCTGGCCATGCAGCACGGCCTCAAAGCCGCCAACTATCCGCTGATTCCCGAGGATTTCGAGCGCCACCAGCTGCCGCCCGCGCTGATGCCTTACCGCAAGAAAATCTTTGGCCTGACCATCAGCCCCGAGCGCCTGTCGGAAATCCGCAGCGAGCGCCGCCCTGACTCGCGCTACGCCAGCCTGGAAAATTGCCGCATGGAAGTGCACGAGGCCGAATCCATGATGCGCCGCTCGGGCATCCGCTGGCTCTCGACCACCACCAAGTCGATCGAGGAAATCGCCACCACCATCCTGCAGGAGTTGCAACCGGAGCGATTAAGCTATTGATTTGATAGCTAAAAGCAACCGTGGATATTGCCGTAACAGCCAATTTTGCTTCGAATTTCAGGCAGAAACCGAGCCCACAGGCCCACAGGCCCACAGGCCCACAGGCCCTCAGCCCATCTGCGCAATCGCCTGGCGGAAACGGCGCAGCGACAGGGCGAACATCACCGCGCCAATCAGCAGCAGCGCCACGAAGGATGGCCATACCACCGCCAGGCCCGCCCCGCGAAACAAAATGGCCTGGCCCAGTTCGGTGAAATGCGTGGTGGGTGCGAGCGACATCACCGCTTGCACCCACTCGGGCATGCTCTCGCGCGGCGTCATGCCGCCCGAGAGCATTTGCAGCGGCAACATCACCAGCATGACCAGCAGGCCGAACTGCGGCATGTTGCGTGCCAGCGTCGCCATGAAGATGCCCAGCGACGTGGTGGCAAACAGGTGCAGCACCACGCCAACAAAGAACAGCCACAGCGAGCCCTCCACCGGCACCCGCAGCAGCCCCAGCACAACGCCGTGCAGGGACAGCAGCGTCGCCACCACCACCACCAGCCCCATGGCCCACACCTTGGCCAGCATGATTTCGGTGGGCGTCACCGGCATGACCAAGAGGTGCTCGACGGTGCCATGCTCGCGCTCGCGAATCAGCGCCGCGCCGGTCAGAATGATCGAGAGCATGGTGACCTGCGAGACCAGTTCCATCAGTGAACCAAACCACACATTCGAGAGCGTGGGGTTAAAGCGCATGCGCGTCACCAGCTCTACCGGGGGAGCCTGCGTGCCCCGGTTGCGCTGCACGAACTCACCCACCTCGCCCGCCACGATCTGCTGGGCCAGGCCGCTGCCTGCAAACGCCTGGCTCATGCGCGTAGCGTCCACATTGAGCTGCACAGTGGGCGAGCGCCCGGCCAGCACATCGCGCTGCAGGTTGGGCGGAATGACCAGCACCAGCGTGTAATGGCCTGCGTCCAGCGCCGGATCGACCTGGGCATTGGTGATGCGCACCGGCGCATTGAACGCAGGCGGGTAAAACGCACTGAAAATACGCGCCGACAGGGCCGAATCGTCCTCATCCACGATGGCCATCGGCGTGTGGTGCAGCGTTTCGGGCATGGCCGTTCCCGCGGTGTAGATCGCCACGGTAAAGGTGTACACAATCAGGATCAACATCATCGGGTCGCGCCACAGGCTCCATAGCTCCTTGACGCCCAGCAGGCGGATGTTGGTCAGATGGTGCAGCAGGCGGCGCATGCTCACTTTTCCTGCTTGCGCAGCAGCAGCACCGCCACGCCCAAAATCACCACCGGCGCCACCGTCAGCGGCCAGAACGAGGCGGCCAGGTCGTGAAACCCCAGCGCCTTGTTGAACACCCCACGGCTGATGGTGAACATGTGGCTGGCCGGATAAATCTCGCCGATCCAGCGCCCCGCACCCTCCAGCGACGACACCGGGTTGATCAGGCCGCCAAACTGGATGGCAGGCAGCATGGTGCCGATCATGGTGAAGAACATGGCTGCAAGCTGGCTGCGCACCAGGGCCGACGCCAGCAAGCCCAGCCCGGTGGCGCTGATCGCAAACAGCAGCGTCGCCAGTGTGAGCGTGGCCAGGCTGCCGGTGACAGGCACGCCAAACACGGTCACGGCCAGCAGCAGCATCATGGCAAAATTGAGCATGGACAGCGCGAGATAGGGCAACTGCTTGCCCAGCAGAAACTCGGTGCGCGTGGTCGGTGTGACGTAGAGATTGATGATCGAGCCCAGCTCCTTCTCGCGCACCACGGCCAGCGCGGTCAACATGGCCGGCAGCATGAGCAGCAGGATGGGGATGACCGCTGGCACCATGGCCGGCAGGCTTTTGACGTCGGGGTTGTAACGAAACCGCGTTTCCACGTTGACATTGCCCGCAGGCGCTGCACCGGTGCGCGCTGCAATCGTCTGCACCAGCCAGTACTGGTGCATGCCCTGCACATACCCGGCCACGGTTTCCGCGCGCTGCGGCATGGCGCCGTCGATCCAGGCGGCGATCTCGGCCTGCTCGCCGCGCTCCGCATGGCGGGCAAAGCCGCTGGGGATTTCCAGCGCCAGCGAAATTTTGCCGCTGCGCAGGCGCTGGTCCATGTCGGCATCGTCCAGCAAAGGCGGCTGCTCGCTGAAGTAGCGCGAGCCCGCAAGCTGCAGCGCATAGTCGCGGCTCAGCGCGGTCTGGTCGCGGTCGAGTACGGCAAAGCGCAGGTCTTCGACATCCATGCTGATGCCGTAGCCCATCACAAACATCAGCAGCAGCGAGCCCAGCAGCGCCAGCGCACCGCGCACCGGGTCGCGCTGCAACTCCAGCGACTCGCGCCAGGCATAGCTGTAGAGGCGCCGCAGGCTGCGCCGCCAGGCGGGCTCGCGGGGCGGCGCAGCAGTGGTGGCGAGCGGGTCCTGCGTGGCTTCAGGCGCGTCCGCCGCGCCGCCACCGGCCTGCACCAGGCAATCGATAAAGGCCTGCTCCAGCGTCTGCGCTGCGTGCGCCGCCACAATGGCCTGCGGCGTATCGCTGGCAAGCACCCGGCCCGCGTGCATGAGCGAAATACGGTCGCAGCGCGCCGCCTCGTTCATGAAATGGGTCGAGATAAAGATGGTCACCCCGTCGCGGCGCGAGAGCTCGATCATCAGGCGCCAGAAATTGTCGCGCGCGATCGGGTCGACGCCCGAGGTCGGTTCGTCGAGGATCAGCAGCTCGGGCTTGTGCACCATGGCGACGGCGAGCGAGAGGCGCTGGCGGTGGCCGAGCGGCAGTTTCTCGGGCAACAGATCCAGAGAGTCCTGCAGGCCAAAGCGCTGTGCCATCTCGGCGGCGCGGCCCGCGACTTGCGCCTCGGGCACATGGAACAGGCGCGCGTGCAGCAGCAGGTTCTGCTCCACCGTCAGTTCGCCATAGAGAGAGAAACCCTGCGACATGTAGCCCACGCGCTGGCGCGTGGCGATGTCCTTGGGATCCACCGCATGGCCGAACAGCAGCGCACTGCCCTCGCTGGCGGGCAGCAGGCCCGTGAGCATCTTCATGGTGGTGGTCTTGCCGCAGCCGTTCGACCCCAAAAAACCAAAAATCTCGCCCCGGCGGATGCGCAGGCTGACTGCATCGACTGCGGTGAAATCGCCAAACCGCATGGTCAGGCCCTGCGCCTCGATGGCGACTTCCTGCGCCTGGGCGTCGCTCAGGGGCGGAATGTCGACCGCGCGGTGCCCGCGCCGCCGCTCCTCGGGCAGCAGGCCGATGAAGGCGGCTTCCAGATCCGCGGCGCCCGTGCGCTCCAGCAGGCCGCCGGGCGTGCCCTGCGCCAGGATGCGTCCCTCGTCCATGGCGACGAGCCAGTCAAAGCGCTGCGCCTCGTCCATGTAGGCGGTGGCCACCACCACGCTCATGCCGGGGCGCTGCTGGCGGATGCCCTCGATCAGGTCCCAGAACTGCGCGCGGGCCAGCGGATCGACGCCGGTGGTGGGCTCATCGAGAATCAGCAGGTCGGGGTCGTGGATCAGCGCGCAGCACAGGCCGAGCTTTTGCTTCATGCCGCCCGAGAGCTTGCCTACAGGGCGCGCCAGAAATGGCTGCAAGCCGGTGGCGCGGGTGAGCTGGTCGATGCGCCGGCGACGCTCCTGCGCGCCATGGCCGAACAGGCGCGCAAAGAACTGCAGGTTCTCTTCGACCGAGAGCGTGGGGTACAGGTTTTTGCCCAGGCCCTGGGGCATGTAGGCAATGCGCGGGCAAACGCGGCGCCGGTGGCCGGCACGCGCCATATCGCCCCCCAGCACCTGCACCCGCCCCTGCTGCACCACGCGCGCCCCCGCCATCAGCGCCAGCAGGCTGGACTTGCCCACCCCGTCGGGGCCGATCACGCCCACCATGCAACCTGCCGGCACGTCAAGGTCGATATCGGCCAGGGCCTGTACCTGCCGGTAACGCAGCCCCACACCCGCCAACCGCGCCACGGGCGCCAAGCCCGCATCGCTCACGGCTGCCCTTTGATGGCCAGGTGCTCGGGCCACGCGGCCTGCGGGTCGGTGCGGATCCAGGCCATGCCGGGCAGCCCGGTCTTGACCTGCTCGATGTGGCGCAGCAGCAGTTCGCGGTCGATCTGCGCACGCACGCGGAACATGAGTTTTTGCCGCTCGCTGGCGGTTTCCACGGTCTTGGGGGTGAACTGGGCCGTGCTGGCCACAAAGGACACGCGCGCCGGAATCACGAACTGCGGCGCGGCATCGAGCACGATGCGCACCTCGCTGCCCAATGCCACCCGGCCTGCGACCGTCTCCGGCAGGAAGAAGGTCATGTACACATCCGACAGGTCGACAAGGCTAAGCACCCTGGCGCCCCCAGCCACGATTTCACCGGGGTGTGCAATGAGAAACTGCACGCGGCCATCGCGCGGGGCCTTGAGCTCGCTCTCCGCCAGATCCACATCAATGCGCTGCAGCGTCGCCTCCATGGCCTGCACATTGGACTGGGCGGCTGGAACCTGGGTGCGGGCCGCGTCCACCCCGGCCTGGGCCGCGCGGGCCTGGGCCTGGGCGGCGCTCAGGGCGGCCTGCAGATTGCGCACCTTCCCCCGGTCGTCGTCGAGCGCCTGGTCGGACAGAAAGCCGTCGCGAGCGAGTTGCTCGGTCCGCGGCAGGCGGCGCTGGGCCATCTGCAAATCGGTTTCGCGCTGCACCACCTGCGCCAGCACCGCCTGGTGGTTGCCAAGCGCCTGCGCCACCTGCACCTGGCTGGTGGCCACCGCCTGGCGCGCCTGCTGCAGCCGGGCCAGCGCCTCATCGCGCTGCGCCTGCAAGCCGTCAAGCTGCAAGCGGGCCAGCACCTGCCCCGCTTTGACGAAATCGCCTTCGGACACCAGCAGTTCGCGCAAGCGGCCAGGCTGTTTGCTGGCCACGGCAATTTCCGTCGCCTCGATACGGCCATTGCCGCCCACCAGGCCGGCGTGCGGGTCGGTGGCCCGCCAAGGCACCCAGCCCAGCAGCAGCGCCGCGCCCACCAGCAGCAGCAGGGCGCCGGCCGCAAGAACGGGTTTGCTAGCGATCTTCATGGCGCCCATTGTCTCCTGGCGACCCTGCCGCGCAGGCGCCATGAAGCGCCGGTTTGCCGGCGATCAAGAAAAACCACCCGGACGCAGCCGGGTGATCCTATATTGATAGCTTAAGACGATTACTGGATAAGCGCTAGAGGCCAATTTTAATAGAAATTCAGGCCGGCACCGGCGTGCGGATCAGGTAGTCGAACGCGGCCAGCGCCGCCTTCGCGCCGTCGCCCGCCGCGGTGATGATCTGCTTGTACGGCGCTGTCGTGCAGTCGCCGGCGGCCAACACGCCGGGTACGTCGGTGCGGCCGTGGTTGTCCACTTCGATCTCGCCAAAGCGCGACAGCGCCACCGTGCCCTTGAGCCACTCGGTGCTCGGCAGCAGGCCAATCTGCACGAAGATACCTTCGAGCGCGATCTGCTTCACCGCGTCGTTCGTGCGGTCCTTGTAGGTGATGCCGGTGACCTTGTGGCCGTCGCCGTTGACCTCGGTGGTCTGGGCGTTGAGGATGACTTCGACGTTGGGCATGCTCTTGAGCTTGCGCTGCAGCACCGCATCGGCCTTGAGTTCGGGGGCAAATTCCAGCACCGTGACGTGCGCCACCACGCCGGCCAGGTCGATGGCAGCCTCGATGCCCGAGTTGCCGCCGCCAATCACGGCGACGTGCTTGCCCTTGAACAGCGGGCCGTCGCAGTGGGGGCAGTTGGTCACGCCCTTGGTGCGGTACTGCTCCTCGCCCGGCACGTTCATGTTGCGCCAGCGCGCGCCGGTCGAGACGATGACGGTGCGGCTCTTGAGGCGGGCGCCGTTTTCCAGCTGCACCTCGATGAGCCCGCCTTCCTCGGTGGCGGGCACCAGTGCCTTGGCGCGCTGCAGGTTCATGATGTCCACCTCATAGTCGCGCACATGGCGCTCCATGGCGGCGGCGAACTGTGGGCCTTCCGTGTGCTGCACCGAAATAAAGTTCTCGATGCCGACGGTGTCGAGCACCTGGCCGCCAAAGCGCTCGGCCACCACGCCAGTGCGGATACCCTTGCGTGCGGCGTACACGGCAGCCGCCGCGCCGGCCGGGCCGCCGCCGACGATGAGCACATCGAACGCTTCTTTGGCATTGAGTTTGGCGGCGTCGCGTGCGCCGCTGCCGGTGTCGAGCTTGGCGATGATCTCGGCCAGTTCCATGCGGCCCTGGCCAAAGCGCTCGCCGTTGAGGAACACGGTGGGCACGCCCATGATGCCGCGCGACTCGATCTCGCTCTGGAACACCCCGCCGTCAATCGCGGTGTGCGTGATGCGTGGGTTGAGCACGCTCATGAGGTTGAGCGCCTGCACCACGTCGGGGCAGTTGTGGCACGAGAGAGAGTAGTAGGTTTCGAAATGGAAATCGCCGTCCAGTCCGCGCACTTGCTCCAGCAGGTCAGCCGCTTCCTTGGAAGGGTGGCCGCCGACCTGCAGCAGCGCCAGCACCAGCGAGGTGAACTCGTGGCCCAGCGGCACGCCGGCAAAGCGCACACCGCTGTTGGCGCCAGGGTTGGTGATCAGAAAGGAGGGCTTGCGCACATCGAGGTCGTTGTTCTCGACGACCGTGATCTTGTCGGACTGGGCGCGGATGTCTTGCAGCAGTTCGCGCAGCTCGTTCGACGTAGCGCTGTCGTCCAGCGTGGCGACCAGTTCCACCGGGCGCTGCAGGCGCTCCAGGTAGGCTTTCAACTGGGTCTTGAGGGTGTCGTCGAGCATGGCAGAACTCCTGAATTTTGAATTATTGGGCGTAAAAAAGCCCGGGCGCCAGGCACCCGGGCGTCTTGGTGCGCTTAAAGAAGGCGCGTGAGGGGGCGCTTAGATCTTGCCGACGAGGTCAAGCGAAGGCGCAATGGTCTTGTCGCCTTCTTTCCACTTGGCTGGGCAAACTTCACCAGGATGCGCTGCGGTGTACTGGGCAGCTTTGAGCTTGCGCAGCGTTTCCTTCACGTCGCGGGCGATTTCGTTGGAATGCACTTCCATCGTCTTGATAAAACCATCGGGGTTGATGATGAAGGTGCCGCGCAGCGCCAGGCCTTCTTCGTCGATATGCACGTCAAAGGCACGGGTCAGGTGGTGCGTCGGGTCGCCCACCAGGAAGAACTTGGCCTTGCCGACGGCGGGCGAGGTCTCATGCCAGACCTTGTGCGAGAAATGCGTGTCGGTGGTGACGATGTACACCTCGGCGCCAGCCTTCTGGAATTCTGCGTAGTTGTCGGCTGCGTCTTCGACTTCCGTCGGGCAGTTGAAGGTGAAAGCGGCGGGCATGAAGATCACCACGGACCACTTGCCTTTGATGCTTTGGTCCGTCACTTCAACGAACTTGCCGTTGTGGAAGGCCTGGTTCTTGAACGGCTGGACTTGCGTATTGATGAGGGACATTTCTGCTTTCCTTTCGGGTGATGAACTGAACACAAAGGCAAGTCTAGACACAATCAAATAATAAAGCCAATCAATTGATTTGATTGTGTCGATGTCTTTTAGCTATTTAATACCGTGGTAAGCGTGCGGCATTCGGTGCTGGACGCACAATGGCGGCTTCATTGCCGCAAACGAGAAGGAGTCCGCTATGCAAGGCGACGCACAGGTCATTGGCTACCTCCAGGCCCAGCTCAAGAACGAACTGACCGCCATCAACCAGTACTTTTTGCACTACCGCATGCTCAAGCACTGGGGCTTTGGCAAGCTGGCCAAGAAGGAGTACGAGGAGTCCATGGGCGAGATGAAGCACGCCGACATGCTGATGGACCGTATTTTCATGCTCGACGGCCTGCCCAACCTGCAAGACCTGGGCAAGCTGATGATTGGCGAGGACGTGCCCGAAATTCTGGCCTGCGATCTGGGCCTGGAGCGCGGCGCGCAGGCGACGGTCAAGGAAGGCATGGCGCACTGCGAATCGGTGCGCGACTACGTTTCGCGCGATTTGCTGCAAACCATCCTCGACGACACCGAAGAGCACATCGATTTTCTGGAGACGCAAATCGATCTGGTTTCCAAGGTAGGTTTGCAGAATTACCTGCAATCGCAGATGAGCGAACACGAATAGGCCGCGGGCACCTGCGCAACCGAAGCGGGCCAGGCGCCCGCTTTTTTGTTGGCGCACAGCACATCCGCTGCCTTTCCAGCGCTTTGCGACAATGCCTGCTCCCTCGCCTGCCCTCGCACTCCCCCATGCACGAAACACCTCCGCCTGCGCCGCCCGAGCCACCTGCGCCGCCAGCCGCCCAGCGGCACAACCCCTTGCACGGCGTGACACTTGAAGCCATGGTGCGCGCGCTCTCCGACTATTACGGCTGGCCGGGCCTGGCCGAGCAGATGCCGGTGCGCTGCTTTCAGCACGAGCCCAGCGTGAACTCCAGCCTGAAGTTTTTGCGCAAAACGCCCTGGGCGCGTGAGAAGGTCGAGAGCCTGTACCTCTTCATGCTGCGCGAGCAGCGCCGCGCGGCGCGCGAATAAACAATCAGGCGGACACCGGCACCAGAAAATCGCGGCTGATGCCCGCGCCCAGATCGTTCACGCGGTCGAGGAACTGGGTCAGGAAGGCATGCAGGCCGGTGGCGAGGATTTCGTCGATGCGACCAAACTGCAGTTCGGCGTTCATGCGGCCGGCGCGCCTCTGGGTTTCACCCGAGTGCTCGTTACCCACCACCGCAAGGTTGCTCACCACTTCGTGCAGGCTTGCGTGCAGCGAGCGCGGCATGTCGCGCCGCAGAATCAGCAGGTCGGCAACGCGCTCGGGCGTGATCACGTCGCGGTAGACCTTGCGGTACACCTCAAACGCCGAGACGCTGCGCAGGATGGCGCTCCAGTGGTAGAAGTCGTACTCCTGCTCGCCCTCGTCGGCGCTGCCGTAGAAGTCGCTTTTCACGGCGTGGAACTTCACATCCAGCAGGCGGGCGGTGTTGTCGGCACGCTCCAGAAAGGTGCCCAATCGCAGGAAGTGAAAGGCTTCGTCCTGCAGCATGGTGCCCAGGGTGACGCCGCGCGAGAGGTGAGAGCGGTATTTCACCCATTCGAAGAACTGGCCGGGATCGCGTTCAAAGGCGCCGCCTTCGATCTGGCGGTTCAATTCCAGCCAGGTCTGGTTCTGCGTCTCCCAGATTTCGGTGGTGAGCGCGCCGCGCACGGCCCGGGCGTTCTCGCGCGCACCGCGCAGGCAGGCCACGATGGACGAGGGATTGTTGCCATCGCGCACCATGAACTCCAGCACCCGCGCCGGCACGATGGCGCCATGGCGCGCGGTATAGGCCGGAATCAGCTCGCTGATCGAAAGCAGCCCGCGCCACAGCGACTCTGCCTTGGCGGCCGACTGCGGCAGCAGCGAGGTTTCGTAGCTGACGTTAAGCATGCGGGCGGTGTTCTCCGCCCGTTCGGTGTATCTGGACATCCAGAACAGATGATCGGCAGTGCGGCTCAGCATCATTCGCTCCCTTCTTCCTGCAGCACCCAGGTGTCCTTGGTGCCGCCACCCTGGGACGAATTGACCACCAGCGAGCCCTCGGCCAGGGCCACCCGGGTGAGGCCGCCGGACACCATTTGCACTTCGCTGCCCGAGAGCACGAAGGGGCGCAGGTCGATGTGGCGCGGTGCCAAGCCGCTTTCCACGTACGTGGGACAGCTCGACAGCGACAGTGTGGGCTGGGCGATGTAGAGCGCCGGGTTGGCGATCAGGGCGTTGCGAAACTGCTCGATCTCGGAGTGGCTCGCGGCCGGGCCGATCAACATGCCGTAGCCGCCGGCGCCATGCACCTCCTTGACCACCAGTTCGGGCAGGTGCGCCAGCACGTACTTCAAATCTTCGGGTTTGCGGCATATCCAGGTGGGCACGTTCTCCAGAATAGGCTCCTCGCCGAGATAAAAGCGGATCATGTCGGGCACATAGGGATAAACCGATTTGTCGTCGGCCACCCCCGTGCCCACGGCGTTGCAAAGGGCGACATTGCCCGCTGCGTAGGCTTCCATCAGGCCCGCGCAGCCCAGCGTGGAGCCAGCGCGAAAGACACTTGGATCGAGATAGTCGTCGTCCACGCGCCGGTAGATCACGTCCACCCGCTGCAGGCCGCGCGTGGTGCCCATGTAGACGAAGCCATCCTTGACGCGCAAGTCCTGGCCTTCCACCAATTCGACGCCCATTTGCTGGGCCAGAAAGGCATGTTCGAAATACGCGCTGTTGTGCATGCCCGGCGTGAGCACCACTACGCAGGGGTCGGCGCTGCCTGCGGGTGCGCTCTCGCGCAGGGTTTCCAGCAACAAATCCGGGTAATGCGCCACCGGCGCGACGGCGTGCAAGCTGAACAGGTCCGGAAACAGCCGCATCATCATCTTGCGGTTCTCCAGCATGTAGGAGACGCCGGAGGGCACGCGCAGGTTGTCTTCCAGCACGTAAAAAATGCCTTCCCCCTGTGCATTGGCGGCGCGGACGATATCGATTCCGGCAATGTGCGCATAGATGCCGCGTGGCAACTGCACGCCGGCCATCTCCGGGCGGTACTGGGCATTTTTCAGCACCAGATCGGCCGGCACAATGCCTGCGCGCAGGATGTCTTGGGCGTGGTACACGTCGTGCAGAAAACGGTTGAGTGCGGTAACGCGCTGCACCAGACCCCGCTCCATGCGCGCCCATTCCTGCGCCGAAATGATGCGCGGCACCAGGTCAAAGGGAATCAGGCGCTCGTTGCCGGCTCCACCGCTGTCTTTGGTGCCATACACCGCGAAGGTGATGCCGACGCGGCGAAAAATCATCTCCGCTTCCAGCCGCCGCGCCTCCATGGCCGCGTCGCTCTGGCGAGCCAGCCATTCGGCATAGCGTTTGTAGTGCGCCCGCACGTCGCTGCCGCCAAAAGGAAGCACTGTGTACATCTCATCGAACTTCGGCATTCGCAGGCCCTCCTGAACACAGGATAGCAAGTTGCGCGCCAGGACCGGCTCACGGCAAGGCGTGCTGCCAGTAGCGCCGTTCGCCATCGCGTTCGCAGTGCACGCCGGCCGGTTGATCGGATTGCCAGGTAGCAGCGCCGCAATGCGCCGTGTCGATCACCTGCGCGCCATGCGCTTGCAGGCGCTGCACCACTTCGCCAGCTGGGTGGCCAAAGCGGCTGCGGTAGGCCGCCTGCACCAAGGCGATGCGCGGTTGCACCGCAGTGAGGAAAGCATCGCTCGACGAGGTCTTGCTGCCGTGGTGCGGCACCAGCAGCAGGTCAGTGCCCAACGCCCCGCCCCGCTGGACCAGCTCCAGCTCCTGCGCGCGCTCGATATCGCCTGCGAGCAGCGCGCTGGCACCGCTTTGCGTGCGCACGCGCAGCACACAGCTGTGGGCGTTGGGTTTGTCGCCCGGGAGGGCCTGCGTCGGCGCGGCTTCAGCTGGATGCAGCAGCTCGAAGGCAACACCATCCCACACCCAGGCCTGCCCGGCCACGCAAGGCGTCCATGCGCGCAAGGCCAGCAGCGCCGCTTCGCCGGCAATGGAGCCCGTCAGCGCCGCCTGCGGCTGCTGGGCCAGCACCGCCGCTGCGCCACCCGTGTGGTCGCTGTCGCGGTGGCTGAGCATGACGGTGTCAATGCGCTCGCCCAGACTGCGCAGCAGGGGCACCAGCACACGCTCACCCGCGTCGCTGGACACGCTGTAGCGCGGCCCAGTGTCATAGAGCAGCGCGTGCTGCGCGGTGCGAATAAGAACCGCATTGCCTTGGCCAATGTCGGCCGCGAGCAGCTCGAACGCTCCCGGCGGCGGCCGCGGCGCCTGCCACAGCAGCACCGGCAGGCACAGCGGCAGCCCCAGCAGCCGCACAGCCCATGGCAGCCGCGCCGCCAGCAGCACGCCGCCAGCAACCGCCGCTACGCCTGCCCACAGCGGCGCAGAAGCCACCTCGAACTGTGCCCACGGCACGGATGCAAGCAGCCCGAGCAACCAACCCAGCGCTTGCACGCACCACGCTGCCAGGTGCCACAGCGGCGCCCACAGCACCCCGGCAAATGCCAGCGGTGTGATCACCAGCGTCACCCAGGGGATCGCAACCAGGTTGGCCAGAAAACCCACCAGCGAAACCTGGCCGAACAGCAGCAGCGTGAGGGGCGCCAGCGCCACCGTCACGCTCCATTGTTCGCGAAAAATAGAGAGAAATCGGGCTCCAGCGCTTTTACTGCTTGCGCTAACAGCTATTGGGTTGATAGCAAAAAGTGCCCCCACCGCAACAAAGCTCAGCCAGAAACCGGCCTGCAGCAAGGCCCAGGGGTCTTGCAACACCACCGCCGCGCACGCCAGCAGCCAGATGTGCGGCCAGGGCCAGCGCCGCCCCGCCAGACGCAAGCCCACCACCACCGCCAGCATCAGCACCGTGCGCTGGGCCGGCACGCCCCAGCCGCTGAACAGCGCATACAAACCAGCAAGCAGCAAGCCCCCGACCAGTCCGGCCGATTGCGCCGGGAATGCCAGGCACAGGCGTGGCGCACGCCGCCACAAGGCGCCCACGACTTGCACGGCAAGCCAGGCAAAGAGCGTGATGTGCAATCCTGAAATGCTGACCAGGTGGGCGACGCCTGTGGCGCGGAACACATTCCAGTCGCTGCGCTCGATGGCCCGCTGATCTCCGGTGACCAGCGCCGCCACCACGCCGGCGGCGCGCAGATCGGCCGGCCCTTCGGAGACGCTGGCAAGCTCGGCAAGAATGGCGTCCCGCACGCGCTCGCGCCGTTGCAGCACCGGGTAGCGCAGCGCGGTATCGAGGCGCTCGGGCATTGGGTCCTTGCGCCCGGCGCGCACATATCCCACGGCCTGTACGCCCTGCTCCCACTGGAGAAGCTCGTAGTCAAACCCGTGCGGATTGCGCGCGCCGTGCGGCGCCTTGAGGCGCACCGTCATCTGCCATCGCTCGCCCGCATGGGGCGTGGACGGGGCTGTCTCCCATCCAGCTTCCACTCCCTCGTCGCCCGCGTTGCGGTACCAGCCCAGGTCGATCTGCTCGGGCAGACGCACTGCACCCTGCTGCTTGGCGGAAAGCACGCGCACCCGAAAGCGAACGCCAGCCTCCATAGGCTGCGGCAGCCCGGAGACCACAGCAACGATGGCAATATCCTTCCCCTCAAGCGCCGGGTCCAGCGCGGTGTCTGCATAGTGCAGCGAGCGCAGGCCGCACAAGGCAAAGAAGACCAGCACCGCCGACAGCCCGACAAGAACGCTCGCCAGGCGTCCATGACCGCTGCGCAGTTTGAGCGCGAAGATCCCCAGGACCAACGCGGCACCCATGCACGCTGCGTACGCCGTGGCCGTCCACAAGGACGGCTGCTGCATCTGCAGGGCGGAGCCGGCCACCACCCCCAGCAGCGCCGCCACCAGCACACCCGCATTGGGGATTGGGCGATTGCGCCGCAAGGGCGCCTGCGCCCCCGGTTCCAAGGGCAGGTCAGGCGCGGTGGGAGCGAGCATGGGCGGATGCTACTGCGCCGTGGAGGGGCAGACCTGGCTGTGTACCATCGTCGGTTTTTCGAACCCGAGGAAGCAGCCATGAGCATCTACGACAAACTCAAAGAACTGAATATCACCCTGCCACCGGTATCGGTGCCCGCAGCCGCCTATGTGCCCTATGTGCAGACCGGCAAGCTGGTGTTCCTCAGCGGCCATATTGCACGCAAGGACGGCAAGCCCTGGGTGGCACAGTTCGGCCGCGATATTTCCACCGACGAGGGCAAAGCCGCAGCGCGCGCAGTGGCCATCGACCTCATGGGCACGCTGCACGCAGCTGCCGGCGGCGACCTGAACCGCGTCAAGCGCATCGTCAAGCTGATGAGTTTGGTGAACTCCACGGGCGACTTCACCGAGCAGCACCTGGTGACCAATGGAGCCAGCGAGCTGTTGGGGCAAGTGTTTGGCGAGGCCGGCGTGCACGCGCGCAGCGCCTTTGGCGTGGCGCAGATTCCCATGGGCGCCTGCGTGGAAATTGAGCTGATTGCCGAACTGGCATAACGTCCGGTCGTCCCGCAGAGCGATAGAAGGCGGCCTGTTGGGCCTTGGCCGACCCGGCCCGACAGAGGAGACGGGAGCCACAGCGAAATTTTTTCAGTGAGAAGCGCCCGCTCCATTTTTGCGGAAGGCCGAATGCACCCAGAAAATGTAGATGCATCTTCACCCCGCTTTTCGCTGCTTCCTCAGTCTGTGGTGGCCCAAAGTGCCTTCAGCTCTGCTGCCGTCTGCGGTTTGCCGTACAGGTAGCCCTGCAACTCTTGCACGCCAAGCGTTTCCAGCAGCGTTGCCTGCGCGAGTGTTTCGACGCCCTCCGCCACGACGCGCTTGTCCAGCGCCTGGGCCAGGGCCACGATGGCAGTTGCAATGGCCAGTGCAGGGCGCTCCACACCAAAAGCGAACACGAAACTCTTGTCAATTTTGAGCGTATCAAACGGCAAACGGCTTAGATAGCTCAGAGCGGAATAACCAACGCCAAAATCATCCAATGCGATGGCCACGCCTAAATTGCGCAGCGAGGCCAGGCGTTCGATTGCGGCATCCATGTCGCGGATGAGCGCGCCTTCGGTAATTTCCAACTCCAGCTGCCCGGGCAGGATGCCGAACTCGCGCAATATGGCCTGCAGCTCGCCTGGCAACGCTGGGTCTGCCAATTGCAGCGGCGAGAGATTGACCGACATATGCCGCACGCGGTGGTGCGGGTCGGCGCGCCACTGTTGAAACTGCTCCAACGCTTTGCGCAGCACCCAGCGCCCCAACTCAAGAATGAAGTCAGACTCTTCCGCCAATGCGATGAAGACGTCCGGCGAGATAAACCCCTTGTCAGGATGGCGCCAGCGCAGCAGCGCTTCAACCGAAACTACCTGACGACTTCGGCTGTCAACGCGCGGCTGGAACACCACAAAAATCTGCCCGGCTGCCAGCGCCTCGCGCAGGTCTCGGCGCAAAGCCATGCGCTCTGCCAACTCAGCATTGAGTGCGTGGTCGAACTGCACCAGCACGTTGCGTCCCGCGCTCTTGGCGCTGTACATCGCTAAGTCCGCGTGCTTGAGCAGATCGTCGTGCGCCAGTCCATCCTCGGGAAACATGGCCAGGCCAAGGCTTGCGGCCAGATGGAGGGTACGCGGAGGCACCATGAAGGGCTGCCGCACCGCCCGCATGACGGTCTCGATGTCGCGGCGAAAGCGGCCGTGCGCATCGACCGGCAGCGCAAACACGAATTCGTCGCCGCCAGGCCGACCGATGGCCAGTGCAACCGGACCAAGGCAATCGACCAACCGCTTTGAGACCTCCTTGAGCACGCAGTCGCCCACGTCGTGCCCATACGCGTCGTTGATTTCCTTGAACCCATCCAGGTCCATGTAGACCACTGCGAAACGCGGCGCCTCCGCCGGCCCTTCCCCGATGTTCCGGCGCGCGAGCCTGTCAATCGCTTCGACAATGCCCAGCCGATTGAGCAGGCCGGTCAGGCTGTCCCGGGTCGCCCGCTCGCGCAACTGCTGTTCGCGCTGCTCGGCGTGCAGTGCCACAGCCAGCCGCTGGCGAAAAGCACTCAACTCGCGCTCCGCTCGCCCACGCGCGAGCGGAGCGCACGCCATTCGCAACCACGCGCGCTGAGTCTGCGTCTGCGTGATAAGCAGGTCCAGGAACTGCGACGGTGCGCCAGCGGCGCAATCGCTCTGGTCAGCGGGCTCACCTTCCCACGGAACCTCCGCTGGAAGCCTTTGAAGCGTGCCATCGGCCGCAAGCGAGAGAGCCCAGGGATGCGCGTCGCGGTCTCTCCACTGCACCACGCAGATGTGCCCACCACAGGCAGCGGTATCCACATGCGCCAGCACCAGCTGCACAACTTCTTCAAAAGGACACTGGTCCACGATGGCGCGATCGATCTGCGCCAGCAATTGGAAAAGCTGCAAGTCGCGCCCCACCTCCTTGGTCATGGCGTTGAAGGAATCGGCCAAGTCTGTGAACTCGCTGCGCGGTCCTGCGATGTCCACCTGACGGCTGAAATCCCCGCGCAGCACCGCGCGTGTGCCGGACGTCAGTGCATTGAGTGGCTGCGTCAATTTTCGCAGCAGCACCGAGCTGCTGACCAAGGCCAGCAAAAAAGAAATACCGGCGACATTCCCCACGAGTGCCGCAAGTCCGACGGGCAGGTAGCGCGCCAACTTCGATTCAAGTGTGGCAGAGATGGTCCAGTTGGGCGCGTCGAAATAGGGAAGAAAAAAGATTTCGCGCACGGTGCGAATTCCCTCTTCTTCCGAACTCTCAACGCCCTGGCAGAAAGGCCGCGCAAAAGCGGCACCGGAAAAGCAGATTCGGTGGGTGCCGGATTGGGCGTTTTCCCAGAGGTAATCGGGGTTCAATCTTCCGCGCACGAGGAGCGGACCTACCCCCACTTCCAATTCGGCCGTCGGAGCCTCGTCCGCGGAGTCGCCGCCGGTCACGCGCAAAGTGCTGAGGGACGATTCACGCGGTGAAGCCGCCAGCGGACCAGGCTCCAACGAAACGTTGCCGAACACGAGTTCCAATCGCTCGCTCAGGCCCGCAGGCGGTGGGCTGTCCTGAGGAGTTTGCGCGTAAACGCGCAGCAGGCTCTCGGCAGAGCGAAGCCGGTCGATCAGGTTGAGCGCGACCGCCTTCGTCATTTCGCTGCTGAGTTGCACCGCCGACTGGCGCACGATGTAGTCGGTCAGCTGGTAGGCCAGCAGGGACACCGCAGCCACAGGCACAGCGACCAGCACAAAAAAAGCGGCAAAAAGCCTGCGCCCGATACGACTTTGCAAAAAAGCGCTTGCAGCACTTAAGCGCATTCAATAGTCCTCAGCTACCCCAATGAAACCGCCATTGTTGGCGCGGATGATGTCGTCGCGACTGGCCTTCGCGGTCAATGGAGTTTGGCTCTGCCCGTCTGGGCCCATGCTGTAGAGGTCGTAGTCGCTGTTGAGCGGATGCAGCGATTTGTCCTTGCGTTTCTGGCCGACCTTGGCTCCGTCCATTGAAAGGTATTGATAAGGATTTCCCCATGGGTCTGTTCGAACCGCGCCAAAGGCGGCCAAGCCAGTTGGGTAAGTACCGGTCGCTACGAAAGCCTTATCGAGCCTTGCGCTGATTTCGAGAATATCCGCCTTCGCCGTGGCGATTCTCGTGCGCTCAAAGTACGCCCTGTAACTGGGTACCGCGATACCCACCAAAAGCCCCAGGAGCACCACCACCAACATGAGTTCGATGAGGGTGACACCGAGAGTCCGCACGTTCAGCTTGTTGCCAGCCGGTTGGCGTCGCTGGCATTGTCGCCAGCGCAGGAACGCCCCAGGCGCAGAAACAAAGGAAGCCAATAGACGCCTCACTCGCTCTGCGAACACAACCTGTTTCATTTTTGCATGATACGTCCGGATGGCCTACGGGGCCAAAGTCTCTCAAGACTTGGGCAAAAGACAGCCCCAGGCGCTCCCCAGAGGCGTCAAAACGACTCCCAGTCGCCCTCAGCGCCGGTCGCGGTAGAAGCCACCTTGGGCGCCGGACCTGGCGCCGATGCCGACGAGCGCAACGCCGGCCGCGCCGTCGGTGTTGGCGCTTGAGACGCAGCAATTTTCCTGCGGGGTGGCGTGGCTGACTTGCCTGGCGGGACCGACGGCCGCGGCGGCGCAGCGCGCGGCGGCGCCAGTGGCGCGGCGGGTGACGCCACCAGGGCAGCTCCACCCAGTTTGAAGGTAGACACCACCTGCGCCAACTGCTCGGCCTGCTCGCGCAGGCTTTGTGCGGCTGCCGCGCTTTCCTCCACCAGCGCGGCGTTCTGCTGTGTCATCTGGTCCAAGTTGCCCACCGCCTGATTGACCTGCGAGATGCCGGAACTTTGCTCGGTGGATGCCGCCGTGATCTCGCCGATCATGTCGGTCACGCGCTGCACCGACTGCACGATGTCTTCCATGGTGGTGCCCGCTTCCTGCACCAGGCGCGAGCCGGTTTCCACGCGTTCCACACTGGCGCCGATCAGGGCCTTGATCTCTTTGGCCGCGTCGGCGCTGCGCCCGGCCAGGCTGCGCACTTCGCTCGCCACCACGGCAAAGCCGCGCCCCTGCTCGCCCGCGCGCGCGGCCTCGACGGCGGCATTGAGCGCCAGGATGTTGGTCTGGAAAGCAATGCCGTCGATGACGCCAATGATGTCGGCGATCTTCTTGCTGCTCTGATTGATTTCGTCCATGGTGCTGACCACCTGCGTGACCACGGCGCCGCCACGCTGCGCCACGCCGCTGGCACTGGCCGCGAGGCTGCTGGCCTGCTGGGCGCTGCCGGCGCTTTGCGCGATGGTGCTGGTGAACTGTTCCATGGCAGCGGCCGTCTCCTGCAGGTTGCTGGCCGTCTGCTCGGTGCGCGCCGACAGGTCGTGGTTGCCGGTGGCGATTTCGGCGCTGGCGATGGCGATGCTGTCGGTGCTGTTGCGAACGCGCTGCACGGTGCCCGCCAGCGATGCGCTCATGGCGTAGAGCGAGCGCAGCAGGTCGCCGAATTCGTCGCCGCGCGCAATGGTTTCGCGCTGGCTCAGGTCGCCGCCCGCAATGTGCGCAGCCAGCGCATTGGCTTGCTGCAGGGGCTGGGCAATGCTGCGAATCAGGTAGTAGGCCCCCACGACGATGCCCAGCAGCAAGAGCCCAACCGCCAGCGCCGCCAGCTTGACCGTGTTCATGCCTGCGCGCCCCAGTTCGTCGCGGGTCTCTTGCATGATCTGCTTTTCAAGCTGGACAAATTCGTCCAATGTCTTCAGATAGGCCGTGGAGGCCGGGATGTAGGTCTGTTTGACAAAAACAATGGCTTGCCCGGCCTGCCCATCGGCCTGGAGTTTTTGCGCCTGGTCGCGCTGCTCGGCCATGTTCTTGCGCGCGGCGGCAATCTTGGTCATCTGCGCTTTTTCGCGCTCGGTCAGACCCATGCCTTCGAGTGACTTTTGCACCTCGCTGATTTGCGCCGAGGTGGCGGCCATGGCCTCCTTGAACTCGGACTCCATGGCGGGTTCCCCGCTGAGGTTCAGCGCCAGCGTGCGCACGGCATTGATTTCGGTCAGGCCAGCCCATTTCACGACGGCATCGTGGCGCTGGCTTACTTCGGCCATCGCGATATCGCTTTGCGCGCGCGTCGCGGCCGAGCGGTAGCCCGAAAACCCGATAACGCCCACCAACAGCACCACGATGGCGGCGACGGCCATCCACAGCTTGTGGCCCATTTTCAATTGGTGAAACATGGCGGCTCCTTTTTCAGTCTGAAACAAATTGTGCTCATTGTGGGGGTTTTGCGCCATGCTTTGTTGCAATGCAAAACCGGCGCGGCAGTTTCAGGCATGGGCGCTTCGGTTGGTTGCTTCACCGATCACTTCACCCGCCATTCCGCCCACTACTCCACCCGGGTCACCGCCTGCGGCTTGAAGCCAAGGTCCGCCGCCTTGCCTTTTCGCCCCCGCATCGCGCGGGCGTTGTTCAGGCTGCGGATCTCCAGCGTCTCCTCGCGCTCCTTGCCGCCGCGCCCCACGCCTTCTATGCGCACGCTGCGCGTGTAGGCGGCTGCGCCCGCAAGCAGGTCTTTGGCTTCCAGATCAATCAGCATCAGGCCGCGCCCGCCTTTGTCCATGCGTTTGAGTTCAGCGATCTCAAAGGTCAGGATGCGCCCGCCCACGGACGCGCAGGCCACGTGCGTGGCGGCGGCCAGCGGCGCGCTGGCGCTGCCGTGCGCCGCGTGCGAGGGCGCACAGACCGTCTCGCCTTCGCCCAGGCTGATGAAGGCCTTGCCGCTCTTGTTGCGCGAGACCATGGATTCCACCGTCGCCAGAAAGCCGTGGCCGCCATTGCTGGCCAGCAGCAGCGTGGCTGCGGCCGGTCCGGCAAAGTAATGGGCAATCTGTGTGCCCGCTTCCAGTTCGATCAGCGTGGTCACCGGCTGGCCATCGCCGCGCGCGCTCGGCAGTTGGGCCACCGGCACCGAATACACGCGGCCATTGCTGCCAAAGACCAGAAAGGTGTCCACCGTGCGGCACTCGAAGGTGCCGTACAGGTCATCACCCGCCTTGAAGGTAAAGCTGCCCGCCTCGTGGCCGTGGCCGCCGCGCGCGCGCACCCAGCCTTTTTGAGACACCACGACGGTGACCGGCTCGTCGACCACCTTGACTTCGACCACGGCCTTCTTCTCGGCCTGGATCAGCGTGCGGCGGGGATCGGAAAACTGCTTGGCGTCCTGCTCGATCTCGCGGACCATCAAGCGGCGCAGCGCCGCCGGAGTACCCAGAATTTCTTCCAGCTTGCCCTGGCTGTCGCGCAGTTCGTTCAACTCCTGCTCGATCTTGATGGCTTCCAGACGGGCCAGCTGGCGCAAGCGGATTTCCAGAATGTCTTCGGCCTGGGCGGGGCTCAGGTTGAAACGCTCCATCAGCGCGGACTTGGGCTCATCGGCGGCGCGAATGATGGCAATCACCTCGTCGATATTGAGCAGCACGATCTGCCGCCCTTCGAGGATGTGGATGCGGTCCAGCACCTTGGTCAAACGGTGCTGCGAGCGCCGCGTGATCGTGCCCTGGCGAAATTCAATCCACTCTTCCAGCATGCGGCGCAGCGACTTCTGCACCGGCCTGCCGTCGATGCCCACCAGGGTCAGGTTGATGGACGAGGACGTCTCCAGGCTGGTGTGCGCCAGCAGCGCGGTAATCAGTTCGTGCTGCGGCGTCTTGCCGGTTTTGGGCTCGCACACCAGGCGCACCGCGGCGTCCTTGCTCGATTCGTCGCGCACACCGTCGAGCACGGCCAGCACGCTGGCTTTGAGCTGGGTCTGCTCCTGGCTCAGCGCTTTTTTGCCGGCCTTGACCTTGGGATTGGTGAGTTCTTCAATCTCTTCCAGTACCCTTTGCGTGCTCACGCCGGGCGGCAGTTCGGTGACCACCAGCTGCCACTGGCCACGCGCCAGCTCTTCGATCTTCCAGCGCGCGCGCACCTTGAGGCTGCCGCGCCCACTGCGGTAGGCGTCGGCAATGTCGGACGCGCTGCTGATGATCTGGCCGCCACCGGGGTAGTCCGGCCCCGGAATCAGCGCCAGCAGATCGGCCTCAGACAGTTGCGGGTTCTTGACCAGCGCCACGCAGGCGTCGGCCACTTCGCGCAGGTTGTGGCTGGGAATTTCGGTGGCCAGGCCCACGGCAATGCCGCTGGCACCGTTGAGCAGCGTGAACGGCAGGCGCGCGGGCAACTGGCGCGGCTCCTGGGTGGAGCCGTCGTAGTTGGGGATGAAATCCACCGTGCCTTCGTCGATCTCATCGACCAGCAGGCTGGTGATCCTGGCGAGGCGCGCCTCGGTGTAGCGCATGGCGGCGGCTCCGTCGCCGTCGCGGCTGCCAAAGTTGCCCTGGCCGTCGATCAGCGGGTAGCGCTGCGAAAAGTCCTGCGCCATGCGCACCAGCGCGTCGTAGGCCGACTGGTCACCATGCGGGTGAAAGCGGCCGAGCACGTCGCCCACCACGCGCGCGCTCTTGACCGGTTTGGCCGCCGCGTTGCGGTTCGGGCCCGAGTAACCCAGGCCCATGCGCTCCATGGCATACAGAATGCGCCGCTGCACCGGCTTCATGCCGTCGCAGACGTCGGGCAGCGCGCGGCCCTTGACGACAGACAGTGCGTATTCAAGGTAGGCGCGCTGGGCGTAGCTGCCCAGCGTGTCGGCGTCGTCCCCTGGAGGGGCGAAATCAAGAACCAGATCGTTCATCGGAACCGTTGCATCCAGCGCCCAGAGTGGGCGAAAAAATATGAATTTAATAGCTATAAACGCTTACCAGATAAGCGCTAGAGGCCAAAAGCACCTAAAAATCAGACATCGATCTCGACGCTGTCGCCATGCAGCTCCATCAGCTCACGCCGCGCGCCGGCCTCGCCCTTGCCCATGAGCTTGGTGATCAGGCTCTCAGTGGCGTCAAAGCCGAGGGCCCCCAGCTGCACCGGCAAGAGGCGCCGGGTGTCCGGGTTGAGCGTGGTTTCCCACAATTGCCCGGCGTTCATCTCGCCCAGGCCCTTGAAGCGGCTGATGGCACATTTCTCGGGCGGCACGCCGTCTTTGGCGCTCTTGTCAAGAATGGCCGCAAGCTCGCCCTCGTCCAGCGCATACATCTTGGCCGCAGGCTTCTTGCCGCGCGCCGGCACGTCCACCCGGAACAGCGGCGGGCGCGCCACGTAGATGTGGCCGGTGTCGATGAGCTTGGGGAAATGCCGGAAGAAAAGCGTGAGCAGCAGCACCTGAATGTGCGAGCCGTCCACGTCGGCGTCCGACAGGATGCAGATCTTGCCGTAGCGCAGACCACTCAGATCGGGCGAATCATTCGGCCCATGCGGATCGACGCCAATCGCCACCGCAATGTCGTGGATTTCGTTGTTGGCAAACAGCCGGTCGCGCTCCACCTCCCAGGTGTTGAGCACCTTGCCGCGCAGCGGCAGCACGGCCTGGGTCTCCTTGTCGCGGCCCATCTTGGCGCTGCCACCGGCCGAGTCGCCTTCCACAAGAAAGACTTCGTTGTAGGCGAGGTCGCGGCTCTCGCAATCGGTCAATTTGCCGGGCAGCACGGCCACGCCCGAACCCTTGCGCTTTTCCACCTTCTGGCCGGCCTTCTGGCGTGTTTGCGCGGCCTTGATGGCCAGCTCAGCCAGCTTTTTCCCATATTCCACATGCTGGTTCAGCCACAGCTCCAGCGCCGGGCGCACGAAACTCGATACCAGGCGCACCGCGTCGCGTGAATTGAGCCGCTCCTTGATCTGGCCCTGGAACTGCGGGTCCAGCACCTTGGCCGAGAGCACATAGCTGGCGCGCGCAAACACGTCCTCGGGCATCAGTTTCACGCCCTTGGGCAACAGGCTGTGCAGCTCGATGAAGCTCTTGACCGCCTGGAACAAGCCATCGCGCAGGCCGCTCTCATGCGTGCCGCCGGCGCGGGTGGGGATCAGGTTGACGTAGCTCTCGCGCACCGGCGCGCCGTCTTCGGTAAAGGCCACGCACCACGAAGCGCCCTCGCCTTCGGCAAAGCTGTCGTCCTGGCGCCCGGCAAAGCCCTCGCCTTCAAACAAGGGGATCACCGGATCGGCGTTGAGCGTTTGCGACAAATAGTCGCGCAGGCCGCCCTTGAATTGCCAAGTCGTCGTGTCGCGCGTGTTCTCGTTGCTCAGCGTGACCGACACGCCAGGCATCAGCACCGCCTTGCTGCGCAGCAAATGCGTCAGCTCGTGCATGGGCAGCTGGCCCGATTCAAAATACCTGGCGTCGGGCCAGGCCCGCACGCTGGTGCCCTGGCGCCGGTCGCCCGGGCCTTGGGCGCGCAGCACCAGCGGCTCGATGACGTCACCCGCTGCAAACGCCAACGTGGCCACCTGGCCTTCGCGGTGGCTGGCCACTTCCATGCGCTGCGACAGCGCGTTGGTCACCGACACGCCCACCCCATGCAAACCACCCGAAAAACTGTAGGCGCCGCCCTTGCCCTTGTCGAACTTGCCGCCCGCGTGCAACTGGGTGAACACCAGTTCAATGACCGGCGCGTTTTCTTCGGGGTGCATGCCAAAAGGAATGCCGCGGCCATCGTCGTCGATGCTGACGGAGCCGTCCTGGTGCAGCGTGACCTTGATTTTTTTTCCGTGCCCCGCCAGGGCTTCATCGGCGGCGTTGTCGAGCACTTCCTGAATGATGTGCAGCGGGTTGTCGGTGCGCGTGTACATGCCCGGACGCTGCTTGACCGGCTCCAGGCCCTTGAGGACGCGGATCGAACCTTCGGAGTAATTGCTCAAATCGCTCGATGCGCTTGAAGTGGAGGGAAGTTTGGCTGCCATGGGCGCGAATTGTAGTGGCCTCACTGGATGGAACCCCAGCCCGGCATGGTGTGCACTGGCCCCCACGGCGACAGCGGGTTGCCGGGCAATTGGATACATTTCTTGTCTATGCACGCCGCAACCCACGCCGCTCCTCCCAAGCTTTCCATGTTCCAGGTGCTTGCCTGCGGCGCCGCCGTGGTGACGCTTTCCATGGGCATACGCCACGGCTTTGGGCTGTGGCTGCAGCCCATCACGCAAGAGATGGGCTGGACGCGCCAGTCCTTTGCCCTGGCCCTCGCGATCCAGAACCTGTCCTGGGGCGTGATCGGCGTGTTCGCCGGCATGGTGGCCGACCGCTTTGGCGCCTTTCGGGTGCTGATCGGCGGCGCCGTGCTGTATGCGCTGGGTCTTGTGGGCATGGCGCTCTCCCCCACGGAGACCTTGTTTGCACTGACCACGGGCGTGCTGATCGGAGCGGCGCAGGCCGGCACCACCTACGCCGTGATCTACGGCGTGCTGGGCCGGCAGATTGCGCCGGAGAAGCGTTCCTGGGCCATGGGCGTGGCGGCGGCAGCGGGTTCCTTTGGGCAGTTCCTGATGGTGCCCGTGGAGGGCTTTCTCATCACTTCGCTCGGCTGGCAACAGGCCCTGCTGGTCCTCTCCGCCATGGTGCTGCTGATCGTGCCGCTGGCCTTCTGGCTGCGCGAACCGCGCTATGCCGGCGTCGCGCCGGTGGAGCGCACGCAGGGCATCGGCGCGGCACTGTCCGAAGCGCTGCGCTATCGCAGCTTTTTGCTGTTGACTGCAGGCTACTTCGTGTGTGGCTTTCAGGTGGTTTTCATTGGCGTGCACCTGCCCAGCTACCTGCGCGATCATGGCCTGAGCCCGCAGGTGGCCAGCTATTCGCTGGCGCTGATCGGGCTGTGCAACGTGTTTGGCACCTATATCTCCGGTACGCTGGGCCAGCGCATGGCCAAGCGGCATATCCTGGCCTTCATCTACTTTGCACGCGCCATCGTCATCACCGTGTTTCTGCTGGCACCGCTGACTCCGACGTCGGTGTACCTTTTCTCGGCGGTGATGGGCGCGCTGTGGCTTTCCACCGTGCCGCCCACGAACGCGGCCGTGGCGCAGATTTTTGGTGTGCAGCACCTCTCGATGCTGGGCGGCTTCGTCTTCTTCAGCCACCAGGTGGGCAGCTTCATGGGCGTGTGGCTGGGCGGCTATCTGTATGACCGCACCGGCAGCTACGACATCGTCTGGGTACTGGCCATTGCACTGGGCGTGCTGGCCGGCCTGATCAACCTGCCCGTGCGCGAACACCCCATTGCCCGGGGCGGCGCAGCACTGGCCGCATGATGCAGCAGCGCAGTCCCCGCAAAGCCTGGCAGCGCTGGGCGGTGACGGCCGTACTGCTGGTGGCCGCAGCAGCGGTGTTTGCGCTCTACCAGCGGCCCGATTTTTTGATCATGCTGGCCGATCAGGTCTGGGCCTGCTTTTGATTTTTCAAGCAAAAATGGGGCCAAGCGCTTATCTGGAAAGCGTTTTCAGCTATCATTTTTAAGTATTGTGGCAATGGCATCGACACAAGCCTCCGAATGGGTGCGCCGCTGGTCGCACTTGGTGCCCGCCGGCACACGCGTACTCGATCTTGCCTGCGGCTACGGCAGACATATGCGGTGGTTTGCAGAGCGCGGCCACCCCGTGCTGGGCGTGGACCGGGCCACCGATGCCCTGCAGGCCGCTGCGGTGTTGGGCGAGGTGCTGCAGTCCGATCTGGAATCGGCCCCCTGGCCGCTCGCCGGCCGGCAATTTGGCGCGGTGGTGGTCTGCAACTACCTCTGGCGAGCGCTCTTTGGGCACATCGTGCAAAGCGTGGCACCGGGTGGCGTGCTCCTTTACGAGACCTTTGCCCAGGGCAACGAGAGCGTGGGCAAACCCGCCAACCCCGATTTTTTGCTCAGGCCCGGTGAACTTCTGCACGCTTTCAGCGATCTGCACGTGGTGGCCTATGAAGATGGTTTTCTCAATCACCCCGCACGTCATGTGCAACGCATTGCGGCCGTTCGCCCGCTGACCGACGCGTCAACAGCCGCGCGGTGGCCGCTGGGAGCAGCGCTCTAAGGATGATGTACCCCACGCAGCCACGCCGCAGTGCGGGTGTGGCCCGCTAGAATGCCTCTTTGCGTTTTTTTCGCTGACATGACCTCTTCCCGTCCGCTTCTCACTGGCAGCATCGTCGCCCTCGTCACGCCCATGCACGAAGATGGAAGCGTCGACTATGGCGCACTGCGCAAACTGATCGACTGGCACATTGCCGAGGGCACCGACTGCATCGGCGTGGTGGGAACCACGGGCGAATCGCCCACCGTGGATGTCGAAGAACACTGTGAAATCATTCGCGTGAGCGTGGAGCAGGCTGCGGGCCGCGTGCCCGTGATGGCCGGCTGCGGCGCCAACTCCACCAAAGAGGCGATTGAGCTGGCACGCTTTGCCCACGGTGTGGGGGCCGACAGCCAGTTGCAGGTCGTGCCCTACTACAACAAGCCCACGCAAGAGGGCCAGTACCAGCATTTCAAGGCGATTGCCGAGGCCACTGGCGAGTTGCCCATCGTGCTCTATAACGTGCCGGGCCGCTCGGTGGGCGACATGTTGCACGACACTGTGCTGCGCCTGGCGCAGGTGCCCGGCATCATCGGCATCAAGGAAGCCACGGGCAACATCGAGCGCGCGCAGTGGCTGATCCGCGACCTGCCCAAGGACTTCGCCATTTATTCGGGTGACGACCCCACGGCTGTCGCCCTCATGCTCTGCGGCGGGCACGGCAATATCAGCGTCACGGCCAACGTGGCACCGCGGCTGATGCACGAGTTGTGCGTGGCGGCATTGGCGGGCGACGTTCGCCGCGCCATGGAAATTCAGTTTCGCCTGATGCCGGTGCACAAGAATCTGTTCATCGAAGCCAACCCGATTCCGGTCAAGTGGGCCATGTCCCGCATGGGCCTGTGCGGCGGCACCATGCGCTTGCCGATGACACCGCTCAGCACGGTCCACGAGGCTGCTGTCGAAGGCGCACTGCGCGCCAGCGGCCTGCTCTGATGGCGGCGCAGATCGGTTTTTCGAATTCAAGAGGATTTTCCGCGTGAAAAATGCTGCCCGATTTGGCCTGCTCGGCCTGACCATTGCGTTGTCTGCCTGCTCGGTGCTGGAGGGCGACAAGATCGACTACAAAAGCGCCTCCAAGGGCCAGACGCTGGAAGTGCCACCCGACCTCAAGCAGCTCTCGCGCGACACGCGCTATTCCGTGCCCGGCGGTGTAGTGTCAGCCAACGCCCTCGAAGCGGGCAAAGCGACCCAAACGCCCGACAGCCAGGCGGCAGCCAACCGCCTGGGTGACGTGCGCATCGAGCGCAATGGCGATCAGCGCTGGCTGGTGGTGCAGCGCCCGGTAGAAAAGCTCTGGGTTCCGGTGCGCGATTTCTGGCTGGAAAACGGCTTCACGCTGGCGCAGGACCAAATCAACATCGGCATCATGGAGACCGACTGGGCCGAGAACCGGGCCAAGATTCCGCAGGATTTCGTTCGCTCCACGCTAGGCAAGGTTTTCGATTCGCTCTACTCCACCGGCGAGCGCGACAAGTTCCGCACCCGGCTGGAGCGTCTGCCCGATGGCAGCACCGAAATTTACGTCAGCCACCGCGGCATGATCGAGGTCTACAACAGCACGGCCAAGGACTCCACGGTGTGGCAGCCGCGCCCGACCGATCCGGAACTGGAAGTCGAGTTCCTGCGCCGCATGATGGTCAAGCTCGGCGTGCCTGCAGAGGCAGTCCGTGCCGCCACGGCCTCGGCGCCCAAGGCGGCCAGCGTGCGCATCGCCAGTCAGGGCAACGCTCCGGTGGTGCAGATCGACGAAGCCTTTGAGCGCGCCTGGCGCAGGGTCGGCCTGACGCTCGATCGCACTGGTTTTACGGTGGAAGACCGCGACCGCAGCCAGGGCGTGTACTTCGTTCGTTATGTGGCCCCAGGCACCGACCAGAAAGAGCCCGGCTTCTTCGGCAAGGTCCTGGGCGTGTTTGGCAGCTCGAAAGCGGCCACGCCTCCGCTCAAGTACCGCATCGTCGTGCGCAGCGAAGGCAATGCCAGCGTCGTATCGGTGCTGGACGCCAGCGGTGCCCCTGAGAATTCGGAGAACGCCGCACGCATCGTGCGCGTCATTGCCGACGACCTGAAATAAGAAGCCTAGAGCACGGATGCTGCGTTTTTGCAGCCTGGGCAGCGGCAGTTCGGGCAACGCGACCGTCATCGAAGGAGCAAGGGGAGCCTCGGTGCGTCGCCTGCTTGTGGATTGCGGTTTTGGCCCCCGGCAACTCGCGCAGCGCCTGGCACGTGCAGGGCTGGCCTGCACCGACCTGGACGCCATCTTCATCACGCACGAGCACTCCGACCACGTCGGTTGCGCGCTTTCGTTCGCGCAGCAACATGGCATTGCCTTGTGGATGAGCGCGGGGACGCACGCCGCCATTGGCAGCCCCGCCATCGGCCCACTCCTGCACTTGGTGCGTGACGGCGAATCCATCGATCTTGGCGTATTGGAGGCGCGGCCCTTTACCGTTCCACACGATGCGCGCGAGCCCTTGCAACTGCGCTGCAGCGATGGCGCGAAGCACCTGGGCATCGCCACAGACTTCGGGCATGCGACGCCCCACGTGTTGGCGCATCTCGCGGGTTGCCATGCACTTTTGCTCGAAGCCAACCACGACCAGCAACTGCTCGCGCAGTCCGCCTATCCCCCGTTTCTGAAGCGACGGATTGGCGGTACCCACGGCCATCTGGCCAACACCGCAGCTGCTGCTATCCTGGCCGCAGTGAGCCACCCTGGCTTGCGCCAGGTGGTGGCAGCCCACCTGAGCGAACGCAACAACCGGCCCGAGCTCGTACGCACGCTTTTCGCCCAGACCCTGGGCTGGGATGCGAACGCGATCGAGATCGCCGATCCAGGGTGCGGCACGCCGTGGATGACTGTGGATTAGCACCGACCTGTATTCTCGACGGCCACAAAAAAAGCCCCGGCAGGACGCACGGGGCTTGAATTTGAATCAAGCTCGCAGAATCTGCGAGCCTGTTCAAGAGCGAATTACTTGGCTGCGGATGCAGCAGCAGTTGCGGCGCCGTCAGCAGCAGCCTTGTCCGCGTCGCCGACTTGAGGTGCGGCAGCCGAAGCAGCTGCTGCAGGTGCAGCGGCGGCAGGCTCAACAGCCGGTGCGGGCGTAGCGGCAGGCGCTTCCACAGGAGCGGGAGCGGGGGCAGGAGCGGGTTCTTCCTTCTTGCCACAAGCGGCCAGAGCAGCGGCGGCGATCAGCGAAGCGATAACGAAAGACTTATTCATTGCAGTTCTCCTCGGGGGACAGTGATAGACAAGAAAATGCCAAAACGTCCAGCCTCTTGCAGCCCGGCTACGCTTTGGAAGAGCTTTTGCGAAAACGCAAGATTTTACTCTGGCGCGGATTATAGGCAGCGTTTGTCAATTGTGGTTTTTACGAATAGGCAATCGAGAATTTTCCCGACCAAAAATTCGCATCCTATAACTTTTGCAGCTGCCAAGAGCCCGCCGACTTCCGGGCATCGGTACGCAACGCCGCAAGCACGAGACCGGTTGACACCGCCGACAATTTGCTACAACCCCAAGGTGGTGGAGGCAAAACCCGGAGCGCTTTTGTTTTCAATCCACTCACGCAGCAGCTCTCGCGTGGCGACGCGGCGCCCCGCTTCGGCTCCCGCAATGCCGACGCTGCGCACAGTATCAAGCCGCTGCATCACCCAGTCAGGGGACCATATCATGCTCGGTACATCCAGGGCGTCAGCGCTCGGACAGGCACGGCACTGGATGATGTGGCCCCAGGTAGTACGCCACGCGACGAAACGAGGATGGCGGCGGACGACCTCATCGTAATTCTTGGCAAGGAGGGTGAGTTGCCTGCCGCCCCGCGCCCATGCATTGAGCGAATCGATCACAGCGCGTTCGCCCAGTGGCCAATCATAAAAACTGGCGTCGCTGAGGATCAGTTCGCGCCACCCTGCCTGTGCGGCGACGCCAAGGGCATCGCGCACCAGCTGAATAAAGTCGGCGCGGCCTTCAAACCGTCCCTCCAGAAGGGGGCCCGCCTGGCCAATTGTCTCCATACTGCCACTCCTTGGAACAACGCACTCCCATCGACAGCTCCCTGCAACCAGCTTGTTGCACAGGGCCTTTTCGTGCCGATGCGAGAAAATTTCAAAAACAACTGCCCTCAGCACGCTTGCTGGTGGAGTGCGAGAATTCTCCTATGGAAATCACACAGCAATGCATCGTCGCCCTGACCTGGGTCCTGAAGGACACACTGGGAGAGGAACTCGACATCCTTGAAGAGCCCGTGGAATTTTTTGTCGGGGGCAACGATTTGCTGACCCGTGTCGAGGAGGCCCTGCAAGGCCACTCCGTCGGAGCACAGCTTGACCTACACCTCGAACCCGAAGAGGCCTTTGGTGAATTCGATGAGGAATTGTTGTTTCTGGAGGCTCTTGCCCTGTTCCCCGAAGGGATTGAAGAAGGCATGAGTTTTGAGGGTACCGCCTTACCTGCGGGCGTCAGCCCGGAGGCGACGCGCGAAGGCCTGTACACCGTCTCACAGATTTATCCCGACCATGTGGTGCTGGACGGAAACCACCCCCTGGCAGGCATTGCGTTGCGCCTGCATCTCGAGGTTTGCGACGTGCGCCCAGCGACCGAGGAAGAAATTTCCCGTGGCAGCGCCGGCACGGGGTTCTTTCAGGTACACCCACAGGCGCCCGGCGGTAGCAGCATCCACTGACGTGCCCGCTTCAATGGATCGTTACGGCAATCGGCTCAATAGCGCGAAATCTGGCCGTTGACAATGCGCACGCGGTCTCCCACGCGAAGGTCCCCGGGCGAACTGACGTCGTAGTCGCGCTGGCCACCTTGATCGAGTCCAATCACGATGCGGTAGCCACCGGCGCCACCACCGTTATTGCGTTCTTCGATGGCATTGCCGGCGACAGCACCACCCACTACGCCAGCGGCTGTGGCGAGCGAGCGTCCACTTCCTCCGCCGATCTGGTGCCCCAACACGCCACCGACCACGGCGCCAATGACCGCACCGGCGCCTGACGTCCTGCCAGCACCTTGGCCTTGAAGCTGATAGACGTTCGTCACCCGGCCGTACTCCATGCCTCGCTCAGGCGACGAATACGCTCCTTGCTGGTATCCGCCGGAAGGGTAGTCCGAGCGAGGTGCTGCGCACGCGGCCAGGCTGGCGGCCAGAATTGCACTTGCGGTCACAAGGCCTGCGCGGTGCAAGCTGGAAATTTTCATGGTTTTCTCCTGTTGATCTAAGCACACTCGACCCGAAAGCCAGTGCCTGATGAACACCCATTGAAACCGGAAATTTCGGCCCCGAATGAAGGGCGCAACAGGAGCGTGCTGTCAGCAAGGTGGCCGCCCAACTGCCAGTATTCGCCTACAGCGTCATCCCTGGCCCGTCGAACCGTAGCCGCCCTCGCCCCGCTCGCTGGGTGCAAACGCAGGAACCAAGTTGAACCGTGCCTGCACCACTGGCACCACCACCAGTTGTGCAAGCCGGTCCATCGGTGCGATCACAAAGGGCTCGGCGCTTCGGTTCCAGACGCTGAGTTTCAGTTCGCCCTGGTAATCGCTGTCGATCAAACCCACCAGATTGCCCAGCACGATGCCATGCCGGTGACCCAATCCCGAGCGTGGAAGAATCAGCGCCGCGTAACCGGCATCGGCCAGATGGATCGCGAAACCCGTGCCCACCATTTCGCAGGCGCCGGGCGCCAGGGTGAGCGCTGTGTCCAGGCAGGCCCGCAAATCGAGGCCAGCGCTGCCTGCAGTGGCATACGCAGGCAGTGCATCGGCCATGCGCGCGTCGAGGACCTTGATGTCAATATTCATTTCCGTGAAGCTTGGTTGGTTTTTTGCTGCGCCAGCGCCTGCAGTTCACGCCGCAGTGCAATAAGAGAGTTCTTCGGCGACGTCCCCGATGGGCGCGGTCCACGCAACACGCCCTTCCAGCGGCCCACCAGCCACCAGGCTACAGCGGCTGCAGCAACCCCGAAGAGAGAACCCAACCCGGCAAGCGCAAGCAGTACCAACTGAGCAACAGCCAACAGGAAAAAACCCAGTTGCACCGAAGACAGAATGGCGACGGTCGGCGCCTTGAGCGCCTGCAGATCCGGCACGCCCTTGTCTGCGGCAACAGGTTTGGCACGGGCCATCATTTCGCCGACATGCGGGACCCGTCCGGGCTCTTCGGGCAAGGCCACCACGTGGGCGGCCGTCAGCCGATCAACGTAGCGCGCAAAGTCCCCATCTTTGGGGGCATCCCACTCGGGCTTGGTAGCGGACGGATTCATGGCTTCCCTCCTACGAAGGTGTTCGCGTTCTAAGAACTTCTGGCGGCAATCCGCGCGACCAGCTGCTGCGCCAGTACGCGCTTGCTGGCGCGCGGCAGTTCGCTGTGGCCCTGCGCGTCCACCAACAGCAAGGCGTTGTCGTCCTGCCCGAAGGTGGCCGGGCCGATATTGCCCACCAGCAGCGGCACGCCCTTGCGTGCGCGCTTGGCGGTAGCGTGCGCGAGCAGGTCGTGGCTCTCGGCGGCAAAACCCACGCAGTACAGCGCGCCGCTGCGGGCACGTTCCGAATGCGCAACCGTAGCCAGAATGTCGGGATTTTCGGCAAAGGCGAGCGTGGGCGTGGCGCCGCTGCCGTCCTTCTTGACTTTTTCTTGCGAGGCGCTGGCGGGGCGCCAGTCAGCCACCGCAGCAGTTGCTACAAAAATAGTAGCATTCTGCGCAAGCGGAATCACCGCGTCGTACATATTCTGTGCCGAAACCACATTGATGCGCCGCACGCCGCGCGGCGTGGGCAATGACACCGGCCCTGCCACCAGCGTCACGTCGGCGCCCGCCTCGCGGGCCGCCCGGGCAATGGCAAAACCCATCTTGCCGCTCGAATGGTTGGTGATGCCGCGCACCGGGTCGATGGCCTCAAACGTGGGGCCGGCGGTGACGAGCACTTTTTGCCCGGCCAGCAACTTGGGCTGGAAAAAAGCCACGACCTCTTCCAGAAGTTCCTGGGGTTCCAGCATGCGGCCATCGCCTGTCTCGCCGCAGGCCTGGTCACCGCTGCCCACGCCCAGCACCACGGCGCCATCTTGCTGCACCTGCGCAAGGTTGCGCTGCGTGGCGGGGTTCGCCCACATTTCTCGGTTCATCGCTGGGGCCACCAGCAGCGGTACGCGCCCCACGGGCCGTGCCAGGCACATCAGCGCCAGCAGATCATCGGCCGCTCCGTGCGCCAACTTGACAATGAAATCTGCACTGCAGGGCGCGACGACGATGGCGTCGGCCTCGCGGCTGAGGTTGATGTGCGGCATGTTGTTGTCCGCCCGCGCGTCCCACTGCGAGGTGAACACCGGGCGGTTGCTCAGCGCCTGCATGGTGACGGGCGTGATGAACTGCTCGGCCGCCTGCGTCATCACCACTTGCACGGTGGCGCCGGCCTTGACGAGGGCGCGGCAAAACTCGGCCGCCTTGTAGCAAGCGATGCCACCCGAGAGCCCAAGGACGATGTGTTTGCCAGCCAGATCGGTCATGGCGGCAATGTAGCAGAGGGTCTGGCGGCGCCAGCCGCGCTAGGCCCAGTGCCTGGTGCCCGATGCCTATAATTGCAATTTCCCACCACCTTCATTGACATGACCAAATTTGTCTTCGTCACCGGCGGTGTGGTGTCTTCCCTGGGCAAGGGAATCGCCTCAGCCTCCCTTGCCGCGATCCTCGAGTCGCGGGGCCTCAAAGTCACTCTCATCAAGCTCGACCCGTACATCAACGTGGATCCGGGCACCATGTCACCGTTCCAGCACGGTGAAGTGTTCGTCACCGACGACGGCGCCGAAACCGACCTCGACCTGGGCCACTACGAGCGTTTCATTGAAACGCGGATGAAGAAAACCAACAACTTCACCACCGGCCGCATCTACCAAAGCGTGTTGGAGAAAGAACGCCGCGGCGACTACCTCGGCAAGACAGTGCAGGTCATCCCGCACGTCACCAACGAAATCCAGGAATACATCAAGCGCGGCGCGGGTGTAGGCACGCCCGACGCAGTGGACGTGGCCATCGTTGAGATCGGCGGCACCGTGGGTGACATCGAGTCGCTCCCCTTCCTTGAAGCTGTGCGCCAGCTCAGTCTGAAACTCGGCCCGAACAACGCGGCCTTTGTGCACCTGACCTACGTGCCGTTCATTGCAGCGGCGGGCGAACTCAAGACCAAGCCCACCCAGCACACGGTACAAGAGCTGCGCAAGATCGGCATCCAGCCCGACGCCCTGCTCTGCCGGGCCGACCGCGCCATTCCCGACGAAGAGCGCGCCAAGATTTCGCTGTTCACCAACGTCCCCGAATGGGGTGTGATCAGCATGTGGGACGTGGACACCATCTACAAAGTGCCGCGCATGCTGCACGAGCAGGGGCTGGACGGCCTGATCTGCGACAAGCTGCGCCTGAACACCCCGCCCACCAGCCTCAAGCGCTGGGATGCGCTGGTGCACGAAACCGCCAACCCACAGGGCGAGGTGACGATTGCCATGGTGGGCAAGTATGTCGATTTGTCCGACAGCTACAAGTCGGTCAACGAGGCACTGCGCCACGCCGGCATGCAGAACCATGTGCGCGTGAAGATCGAGTACCTCGATTCCGAGACGCTGACCCCGGCCGAAGTCGCGAACCTGGGGCGCTTTGACGGCATTCTGGTCCCTGGAGGCTTTGGCCAGCGCGGCGTCGAGGGCAAGATCAGCACGGCGCAGTACGCACGCGAGCACAAGCTCCCCTACCTGGGCATCTGCCTGGGCATGCAAGTGGCCACCATCGAATACGCGCGCCACGTGGCAGGCCTGACCGGCGCCAACAGCACCGAGTTCGACCCGGCCACGCCGCACCCCGTGATCGCCCTCATCAACGAGTGGCAGGACAAGGACGGCAGCATCCAGAAACGTGATGCAGCGTCCGATCTGGGCGGCACCATGCGCCTGGGCGCACAAAGCTCCGACGTCGCGCCCGGCACGCTGGCGCACGAAATCTATGGCGATGTGGTCACCGAGCGCCACCGCCACCGCTACGAGGCCAACAAGCATTACCTGGACCGCCTGCGAGCTGCCGGCCTGGTGATCTCGGCGTTGACCCAGCGCGAGCACCTGACGGAAATCGTCGAGCTGCCGCGCAGCGTGCACCCCTGGTTTGTGGGTGTGCAGTTCCACCCCGAATTCAAGTCGACGCCCTGGGCCGGCCACCCGCTGTTCAACGCCTTCATCCGCGCGGCCATTGCGCACCGCGGCGAAGCGGCCATGTTCTCTACACTCGCTGCGCCCGCCCCCGAGGAGACCACGGCATGAAGTTGTGCGGTTTTGACGTCGGCCTGAACCGGCCCTTTTTCCTGATTGCCGGGCCCTGCGTGATCGAGTCGGCCCAGCTGCAAATGGACGTGGCAGGCCAGCTCAAGGAGATCACCTCAGCCCTGGGCATTCCCTTCATCTTCAAAAGCAGCTTCGACAAGGCCAACCGCTCGTCTGGCACCAGCTTTCGCGGCCCAGGGCGCGAGAAGGGCCTGGAGATTCTCGGCCGCATCCGCAGCGAGCTTGGCGTGCCGGTGCTGACCGACGTGCACAGCGAAGACGACATCCGCGAGGCGGCGGCTGTGGTCGATGTGCTGCAGACTCCCGCCTTTCTGTGCCGCCAGACCGATTTCATCCGCGCCGTCGCCCAGTCGGGCAAGCCGGTGAACATCAAAAAAGGCCAGTTCCTCGCGCCGCACGACATGAAGAACGTGATCGACAAGGCGCGCGCTGCCGCCAAAGAGGCGGGATTGAGCGAAGACAACTTCATGGCCTGCGAGCGCGGCGCCAGTTTTGGCTACAACAACCTGGTCTCCGACATGCGCAGCCTGGCCATCATGCGGGAGACCGGTGCGCCAGTAGTGTTCGACGCCACGCACAGCGTGCAACTGCCAGGCGGCAACGGCACCAGCAGCGGCGGCCAGCGCGAGATGGTGCCGGTACTGGCGCGCGCTGCCGTGGCCGTGGGGGTGGCGGGGCTGTTCATGGAGACGCACCCCGATCCAGCGAACGCCCTCTCCGACGGCCCCAACGCCGTGCCGCTCAAGCACATGCGCGCGCTGCTGGAAACGCTGCTGGCGCTGGACGCCGTCACCAAGAAAAACGGTTTTCTCGAAAACAACTTTGGAGCCTGAGCATGGCCAGTGGATACATCATTGCCAACGTGCGCGTCACCAACCCGGCGCAGTACGAGGAATACAAAAAGTGGTCCACCGCAGCCTTTGCGGCGCACAAGGCAGAGATCTGCGTGCGTGGCGGTCAGGTGGAAGTGATGGAGGGCGACTGGCAGCCCGACCGCGTGGTGATTGCCAAGTTCGAGAGTTTCGACGCTGCCAAGGCCTTCTACCATTCCCCCGAATACGGCAAGGCCCGCGCTGCGCGCGAAGGCGCGGCCATCATGCGCCTGGTGTGCGTGGAAGGCCTGTGATTCGCTCTGAATAAAATAGCTGCCTGCGCATATCCAATAAGCGCTGGAAGCCAATTTTGCTTGAATTTTGCGCCCTGGTGCGCACCCCGGATTGAAACCCTGCAAGGAACCCCATGAGTGCCATTGTTGACATCGTAGGCCGTGAAATTCTCGACAGCCGCGGCAACCCCACCGTCGAATGCGACGTGCTGCTCGAATCGGGCGTGATGGGCCGTGCGGCCGTGCCGTCCGGCGCCTCCACCGGCTCGCGCGAAGCCATTGAGCTGCGCGATGGCGACAAGAGCCGCTATGCTGGCAAGGGCGTGCTCAAGGCGGTCGAGCATATCAACACCGAAATCTCGGAAGCCGTGCTCGGTCTGGACGCCACCGAGCAGGCCTTTCTCGACAAGACCCTGATTGACCTCGACGGCACCGACAACAAGAGCCGCCTGGGCGCCAATGCCATGCTGGCTGTCTCGATGGCCGTGGCCCGCGCTGCGGCCGAAGAATCAGGCCTGCCACTGTACCGCTACCTGGGCGGCATGGGCGGCATGCAGCTGCCGGTGCCGATGATGAACGTGATCAACGGCGGTGCGCACGCCAACAACACGCTCGACATCCAGGAATTCATGATCATCCCGGTGGGCGCGCCAAGCTTTCGCGAAGCGCTGCGCTGGGGCGCCGAGGTGTTCCACGCGCTCAAGAAGATCATCAACGACAAGGGCATGAGCACTGCCGTGGGCGACGAAGGCGGCTTTGCCCCCAGCGTGGCCAACCACGAAGCGGCGATTGAACTGATCCTGCAAGCCATCGACGCCGCCGGCTACACCGCAGGCGAGCAAATTGCGCTCGGCCTCGATTGCGCCGCCAGCGAGTTCTTCAAAGATGGCCAGTACCACCTGGCCGGCGAAGGTCTGGCCCTGAGCGCCCAGGCCTGGACCGACATGCTCGCCACCTGGTGCGACAAATACCCCATCATCAGCATTGAAGACGCCATGGCCGAGGGTGACTGGGACGGCTGGAAGATCCTGTCGGACCGCCTGGGCAAGAACGTGCAGTTGGTGGGCGACGATCTGTTTGTCACCAACACCAAAATCCTGCAGGAAGGCATCGACAAGGGCATTGCCAACTCGATCCTGATCAAGATCAACCAGATTGGCACGCTGACCGAAACCTTTGCCGCCATCGAGATGGCCAAGCGCGCGGGCTACACCGCCGTCATCAGCCACCGCTCGGGCGAGACCGAAGACAGCACCATTGCCGACATCGCCGTGGGCACCAACGCCGGGCAGATCAAGACCGGCAGCCTGAGCCGCTCAGACCGCATGGCCAAGTACAACCAGCTGCTGCGCATCGAGGAAGACCTGGGCGACATCGCCCACTACCCAGGCCGCCGCGCGTTTTACAACCTGCGCTGAAGCCCGCCTCCGGTCGCAGCGCACGCCATGGGTTCACGCATCGTCACTGTGGTGCTGCTTGCGCTGCTGGCTGCGGTGCAGGGGCAGTTGTGGCTGGGCCGGGGCAGCCTGCCGCGTGTCAACGCCATGCAGCAGCAATTGCGCAACCAAAACGATGCCAACGACGCGGCCCAGGAGGCCAACCAGCGCCTGGCGTCCGAGGTGCAGGACCTGCGCGAAGGCCTGGACATGGTGGAAGAAAAAGCCCGCAGCGAGCTCGGCATGGTCAAACCCGACGAGATCTTCGTGCAGTACCTGCCGTAACCCGCCAGCAGCCAGATCCAACCAGCAGGTGGTGTGCGCCAACCCGCACACTTGAAACTTTCACGGCGCCGTCACAGCGCTGACATGGACGCTGCCTAAATTGTGTTTCAGAGTAACTCTGGAACACACAATGACCACTGCCTCCACCAGCGTCCGTATCGCGGCGCGTTCTGTCCATCGCAACATGTCGGTGGGCCTGGCCCAAACCCCGCGCGAAATTCTGGAAGCGCAAAAGCTGCGCTACAGCGTGTTCGCAGGCGAGCTCGGCGCCCGGCTGCGCACCCGCATCCCGCAGGTTGATCAAGACATCTTCGACCCCTATTGCGAGCACCTGGTGGTGCGCGACGAAAATACCGGAGCGGTGGTCGGCACCTACCGCATCCTGTCGCCCGCGCAGGCCGTCAAGATTGGCGGCTACTACTCGGAAGGCGAGTTTGACCTCACACGTCTGCAGCACCTGCGTCCGCGGATGGTGGAGATCGGGCGGTCTTGTGTGCACGCCGATTACCGCAGCGGCGCCACCATCACCTTGCTGTGGGCGGGCCTGGCGCGCTACATGCTGCAGCACCGCTACGACTACCTGATAGGCTGCGCGAGCATGAGCATGGCAGATGGTGGGCATGCCGCCGCCAGCGTCTACCGGGGGTTGCATGAGCACATGAGCCCGCTGGAATACCGTGTGTTTCCCCGTTGCCGGCTATCGCTGGAGGCATTGGACCAAGACTTGCCCGCTACGCTGCCGCCGCTCATCAAGGGCTATCTGCGCGCGGGCGCCTGGGTATGTGGAGACCCCGCCTGGGACCCCGATTTCAACACCGCCGACCTGCCCCTCCTGATGCCGATCGCGCGCCTGGACAGCCGCTACGCCAAACACTTCCTTGGATGAACCCGCCAATCCACGTGAATGAGATGCCAGCCCCGCGCGCACTACAGGCGCTGCGCTGCGTGCGGCTGGGCCTGCACCTGTTGTGGGGGGCGGCCACCATTGCCAGCGTTTACCCACTTGCCAGCACATCGGTGCGTCTGCAACTCAAGCGCCGTTGGTCGCGCCAGTTGCTGCGCATGCTGGGCATCCGGCTGGACGTGTGCTGGGACAACGCGCCAGCAGGCAGTCTGGTGGTGGCCAACCATGTGTCGTGGCTGGACATCTATGCCCTCAATGCCACGCATGCGATGGCCTTCGTGGCCAAGTCGGACGTGCGCGCCTGGCCCTTGGTGGGCTGGCTTGCAGCGCGTACGGACACTGTTTTCCTGCGACGCGGCCTGCGTGCCGACGCACGCGACGCCAACGCCCGCATTGCGGCCCTGCTGCTGGCCGGCCAGGACGTAGCCGTGTTTCCAGAAGGCACCACCACCGATGGCAGCACGCTACTGGACTTTCATGCCGCCCTGCTGCAGCCGGCAATCGCCGCCGGTCGCCCCATCCAACCCGTAGCCATCACTTACCACGACCGCCATGGCCGGCGCAACTGTGCAGCCGCGTATGCGGGGGATACGAGCCTGCGTGAGTGCCTGGCGGCGATCCTCGCCTGCCGCGGCCTTGTCGTTCGCGTCAGAGCGGCGCCGCCGCTGTCGACCCAGTCTGGGCACCGGCGAGTGCTGGCGCTGGCCGCGCGCCAAGCCGTGGCTGCACACATGGAGCTTCCGCCCCACCAGCAACCAAACCAGCCGCACCGGATGCCCGCTGGCGAGCACACTCTCCAAGCTGACGTCGCTACCACCTGAGTCGCATGCGTTCCTGCGCTGCCTACTGCGCACCCATGGGCGGGGGCGGCTGGAAAATGCTGGGCGCAGCAAAAATTTGAGCAGCATCCACCGCGTCGAAGCGGTACTGCTGGCCGCAGTATTCGCAGCCGACTTCGATCTGTCCTTGCTCGGCCAGAATGCTTTCGGCCTCTTCTCGCCCCAGGGTTTCCAGCATGCGACCCACGCGCTCGCGGCTGCAGGAGCAGGCAAAGTGCGGGCCCAGCGCACCCTGCTGCGGCGCAAAGCGCGCCAGGTTTTCCTCCCAGAACAGGCGGCGCAGGACCGTATCGACATCCAGCGCCAGCAGCTCCTCGCGTGTCAGGCTGGCGGCCAGCGTGGCGATGCGGTTGTATTCCTCATCAGCGCCGTGCCCCGCCGATTCGCCCTGGCTACCGCCCAGATTGGCAACGCCTTGCATCGGCATGCGCTGGATCAGCAGACCTGCCGCCACCTGGTCGTTGGCCGCCAGCACCAGCGTCGCCTCCAGTTGCTCGGATTGGCGCATGTAGTGGGCCAGCACTTCGCTCAAAGAACCGAGCGGGCGCTCGTGCGCATCCACCAGCGGCACCACGCCCTGATAGGGTTGCTGGCCGGGGAATTTGTCCTGCGGATCCAGGGTAATGGCGCAGCGCCCGCCGCCCGCCAAGTTGACCAAGGCCGTGAGCGTGGCGTTTTCGTGGACCTCGCCGGTGATCGCGGCCGTGGCACGCAGCGACAGGTCCGACTGCACCTCGGCCACTGCCAGGCGCAGTGGCCCGTCGCCAAAGATCTGCAGTACCAGCGCGCCGTTGAACTTGATGGACGACTGCATCAGCACGCCGGCCGCCGCCATCTCGCCCAACAGTTCGCGCACGGGCACCGGGTAGGCGCCGCTGGTGGTGTTGGCGGCGCGGCGCGCCAGCATCTCCCGCCAGGCGTCGTTGAGGCGCACGATGGCGCCACGCACCGGCAGGCCTTCGAAAATGAATTTGTGCAGTTCAGACACGCGCAGCTTCCCTTCAGGCCTGGTCGAGGCGGCGCAGCCCGGCCTTGAAGCGGCGGGCGTTGTCCACATATTGCTGCGCGCTCCAGCGCAGCGCCTCGATTTGCTCGGGCGTGAGATGGCGCACCACCTTGGCGGGGCTGCCGAGGATCATCGAGCCATCGGGGAACTCCTTGCCCTCGGTAATCAGCGCGCCCGCGCCCACGAGGCAGTGCTTGCCAATCTTCGCGCCATTGAGCACCACCGCGCCGATGCCAATCAGGCTCTCGTCGCCAATGGTGCAGCCGTGCAGCATGACCTTGTGGCCCACAGTGACACGCTCGCCGATGACCAGGGGTTTGCCAAAATCGGCGTGCAGCACGCTGGCGTCCTGCACGTTCGATCCGCAGCCAATGGTGATGCTTTCGGTATCTCCGCGCACCACGGTGCCAAACCACACACTGGCGTTTTCGCCCAGCGTCACCGCGCCAATCACCTGCGCGCTGTCGGCTACCCAGGCGCCGGCTGCCAACTGCGGCTCTGCGCCATCCAATGCATACACTGCCATATTGTTCCTCGTGTGCTGTTCCCGGAAAGAATCGTTCCGGGATGCTTTCTACAATTGTAGGGATGGAACTTCGACAACGTGCTCTGCAGGTTCTCTGCCTTTCGGATGTGGACCAGAAAGTGGCGCAGACGCTTCACATGCAAACGCAGGCAGCTTCTTTTTCCATAGCAGACAAGGCACCCGACGAGCCGCTGGACCTGCCGGGCCGCCCAGAGCGGCCGGCGTTGCTGGCGCACAGCCAGGTGGCGCGACGCTCGCCCGCGACACCGGCGGGGCGCGCCGTGCTGCTGCATGCCATTGCCCACATCGAGTTCAACGCCATCAACCTGGCGCTGGACGCGGTCTGGCGCTTCTCGGGCATGCCCCAGCGCTACTACCTCGATTGGCTGCGTATTGCCGCAGAAGAAGCGCAGCACTTCTGCCTGCTGCGCGAGCACCTGCGCAGCCAGGGCCACGACTACGGCGACTTCCCCGCCCACCAGGGCCTGTGGACCATGTGCGAGAAAACGCGTGGCGACGTGGTGGCCCGCATGGCGCTGGTCCCACGCACCCTGGAGGCACGCGGCCTGGACGCGACGCCGCTGATTCAGCGCAAGCTGCGCCAGACCGGCGCCGCCGACGCATTGGCGGCAGCGGACATTCTGGACACCATCCTGCGCGAAGAAGTCGGCCATGTGGCCATTGGTAACCACTGGTATCGCTGGCTGTGTGAACGCACCGGACTCGATGCCGAGGCCCACTACACTGTGCTGGTGCGGCGCCATGAAGCGCCCCAGCCCAAGCCGCCACTCAATCTCGACGCCCGGCGCCGCGCGGGCTTTACCGAAACCGAGCTGGCATGGCTCACGTATGGAGAAAATGCATCCAACGCGCCCAATGCTTTTTAGAATCAGCATCGCAAGCCTAGACTGCGCAGCTGCAAGCCATTGCGATCCGTTTTAAGCTTGCCACGGTAGCCACCCACCATCCATGTCCAGTTTGCCTTCTCCTGTCCCTCCAGCACCGCCGGCCACCAACGATTCGTCCGTGGCCATGATCGCGCGCCAGGCCATCGTCAATTCGCAGCAAGCCGTGGTGGGCTACGAGCTGTTCAACCGCTCGCGCACTGGCCCGGGTCACACTGCGGCTACTGATGTGGCCCTGGTGTTCACCGCGCTCTCGCATGCCGGCGCCGAAGACCTGGTAGGCAGCACGCTGATCTTCGTGAACTGCACCCACGAAAGCCTGTCCGGAGGCCACCTTGAATTGATCGACCCGGACAAGGTGGTGCTGGAAATCCCGCCGCTCGGCCATGCCGCTACCGAAGAGGTCAGCGCGCGCTACCCGATGCTGGCCGCGCTGCGCGAGCGCGGCTTTCACCTGGCCTTCAACCACACCATATTGCAGTCGGCCTATGCCGCCTGGCTACCGCTGGCGGACTACATCAAGCTCGACTTGTCGGTGCTGGCGCCGGACCAGCTGGCGGTGCTGATCAGCTACGCCGGTCGCCATAGCCAAGCCGAGCTGGTGGCAGAAAAGGTGGAGACGGCGCAGCAGTACGACATGGCGTCCAGCCAGGGCATCGACCTGTTCCAGGGGTACTGGTTTGCCAAGCCCTCGTTGGTGCAGACGCGGCTGGTTTCGCCCTCACAGGCCGCCATCCTGGAGCTGATCAGCCTGGTGCGCAAACAGGCCAGCACCGAAGACATCGAAGAAGTCCTGAAAAAGGACGCAGGCCTGGCCTTCAACCTGATGCGGCTCATCAACTCTTCGGGTTTTGGCCTCACGCGCGAAATCACCTCGTTTCGCCAGGCGGTGATGCTCCTGGGCCTGAAAAAACTGTTCCGCTGGGGCGCGCTGCTGCTCACGCTGTCGCGCAACGGCGGGCCACCGCCATCGGTGGGTAGCACCGCCGTGGTGCGCGGACGGCTGATGGAACTGTTGGCGCTCGATCTTTTTGACCAGGAAATGGCGGACGAAGCCTTCGTGGTGGGCATCTTTTCGCTGCTCGATGCCATGCTGGGCCTGCCCATGGAGTCGGCGCTGCATCTCATTACCGTACCCGAGCCGGTCTCGAACGCCCTGCTGCGCCGCGAAGGCCCGCTGGGCGCCTTGCTGCAACTGGCCCAGGCCTGCGAAAACAGCGATGAGGCCACTTTCGAGACCGCAGCGGCGGCCCTGAGCCTGACCAGCGCGCAGATCAACGGCGCTCACCTCAAGGCCTTGGCCTGGGCGGACCGCATCGGCGAGTAAGCGCCGCAGCAGCCCCCTAAAATCAAAACTGGCACGCAACGGTGCATTCTCTTCTTTCCTTTCAGGCCGCCCATGTCTTCAACCAACGACAACACCGCAGACCTCCCTGCCGCATCTCCTGAAGCTGCGGCGGGCGACATGGCGGTGATTGCCCGCCAGGCGATCGTGGATGCCAACCGCGCCGTGTTCGGCTACGAGCTGTTTGACCGCTCGACGGCACACGACGCCCACACCGCCGCCAGCGATGCCGCCCTGCTGTTCAATGCCCTGTCCTATGGCGGGGCCGAGGCGCTGGTGGGCAAGCTCACGGTGTTCATCAACTGCACGCACGAGAGCCTGGCCGGTGGCCACCTGGAACTGATTCACCCCGACAAGGTGGTGCTCGAAGTGCCCACCCTGCCCGACGGTGCTTCGCCGGAGGCCATCGCTGCCTGCCTGGACATCTTTGGCGAGCTCAAGACGCGCGGTTTTCGGCTCGCGTTTGACCAACAGGTATTGCGCCGTGCTTATGCCAGCTGGGTGCCGATGGCGGCCTTCATCAAACTCGACATGTCGGCCTTCAAGCCCGAGCTGGCCGGCCCGCTGGTGCAGTTTGCCCGCACCTACAGCCAGGCCGAGATCGTGGCCGAGAAAGTGGAAACAGCCGAGCAGTTCCAGCGCATGGCCGACCTGGGCGTGAAGCTGTTTCAGGGCTACTGGTTTGCCAAGCCGTCGCTGATGCAGGCCAAAACCATTCGTCCCTCGCAGGCCACGATCATTCAGCTTATCAATCTGGTGCGCCGCCAGGGCAGCACGGCGGAAATTGAAGAGCTGCTCAAGCGCGATCCGACGCTTTCGTTCAACCTGCTGCGGTTCATCAATTCGTCGGGCTTTGGCCTGCAGTGCGAGATCACCTCGTTCCGCCACGCGGTGATGATCCTGGGCCTGAAAAAGCTGTTTCGCTGGGCCGCCTTGCTGTTGACCACCTCGCGCGCTGGCGGCTCGCCGCCCGCAGTGGGCACCATGGCGGTGGTGCGTGGACGCCTGATGGAGCTGCTGGCGCTGGAACTGCTGCCCGCCGAAGAGTGCGACAACGCCTTTGTCGTGGGTGTTTTCTCGATGCTCGACACCATGCTGGGCATGCCGCTGGAGAAGGCGCTCAATTCGGTGGCGCTGCCCGAAACAGTGGTCGACGCCCTGCTGCACGATCGCGGCATCTTCGCGCCCTTCCTGGCCTTGGCCAAGGCCTGCGAAAGCGGCGACGAGGCGGCCTTTGCCCACAACGCCGAACAGCTCCAGCTCTCGAACCACCAAGTCAACTGGGCGCATCTGCAGGCCCTGGCCTGGGCCGACAGCCTGGGCGCCGAATAGAAGAGCGTTCAACCCCGCGGGTGGTGGCGCGCGTGCAATTCGCGCAGACGTTCTCGCGCTACGTGGGTGTAGATGGTGGTGGTTGAAATGTCCGCATGGCCGAGCAGCAGCTGCACCACGCGCAGATCGGCCCCATGGTTGAGCAAATGCGTGGCAAAGGCGTGGCGCAGGGTATGCGGCGACAGCGGCGCCGTAATGCCGGCACGCAGCGCATGTTCGCGCACGATGCCCCAGAAGCGCACCCGCGTCATGCCGCTGCCGCGCGCAGTCACAAACAAATCTTCGCTCTGCTGCCCGGCAAGAATGGCGGCGCGCGCCTCGCGCTGGTAGCGATCCAGCCAGCTTCCCGCTTCTTCCCCGAAGGGCACCATGCGCTCTTTGCCGCCCTTGCCCATGACACGCAGCACGCCGGCGCCCAGATCCAGGTTCCAGGTCTTGAGCTGTACCAGTTCTGAGACCCGCAGGCCGCTCGCGTACATGAGTTCGAGCATGCTGCGGTCGCGCATGCCCAGTGCGGCGCGCACGTCGGGCGCTGCCAGCAGCGCTTCCACCTGCGCCGTCGAGAGCGTCTTGGGCACGCGCAGCGCCTGGCGCGCCGCCTGCAGGCGCGCAGTGGGGTCGGCGGCGATGCGGCGCTCGCGCAGCGCCCAATGAAAGTAGCGGCGCAGCACGGTGAGGCGCCGATTGGCCGTGGTGGCGCGCGTGCCGTGGTGGCGCGCCGAAAAATACGCCTGGATATGGTGCTCGGCCGCAGCGTCCAGCGCCAGCGGCGGCTCCTGTGCCGACAGCCACTGGGCGAAATGCCGCAGATCGCTGCGATAGGCCGAGAGGGTATTGCGCGACAAACCGTCTTCCAGCCAAAGCGCGTCGGCAAACTGGTCGATGGCGCTCTGGCTGGCTTCAAAGAATGGCATGCGAAACGATAGCAGAGCGGCAAGTCCGGCAGCACCTGGCATAGCAGCGCAACCAGGCCGGCCCAGGTATCCTGCGCGCCGTGGTCTACGCACAAATTCTGTTTCCTGATTTCTCGCTCATTCTTCTGGGTTACCTGGTGTGCCGCTTCACACCACTCAACCGCAGCGTCTGGCAGCCAGTAGAGGCGCTGGTCTACTACCTGCTGTTTCCGGTGCTGCTGTTCCAGTCCATCGTCAAGAGCCCCATCGAACTGGGCCCGGCCTCAGCGCTGATTGCGGCGGGGCTGCTCAGCGGCCTCGCGGGCATCGCGCTGGCCTATGCCCTGCCCTATCTGCCCGGGCTGCGCCAGCGCATCGATGCACGGGAGCACGCGGGTGCGGCGCAGGTGGCGTTTCGTTTCAACTCCTTCATCGGCCTGGCGCTGGCCGACCGCCTGGCCGGGCCACAAGGGCTGCAGCTGATTGCCGTGCTGATCGGGGTGTCGGTACCGCTGTTCAACGTGGCGGCGGTCTGGCCCATGGCACGCCGCGGAGAGCACCACTTTGCGCGCGAACTGGTGCGCAACCCCTTGATTCTGGCCACCGTCGCCGGCCTGTGCGCCAATCTGCTGGGTCTGCACATTCCAGAGATTTTGGTGCCCAGCGTCACCCGCCTGGGTGCGGCAGCGCTGGCTCTGGGCCTGATGGCGGCCGGCGCCGGGCTGCAATTTGGCTCGCTCAAGCACAACCGGCCGCTGAGCGTCGCCGTGCTGTCCATCCGCCATCTGCTGCAGCCCCTGGTGGCCTGGGGCGTAGCGCGGCTCCTGGCGCTCGATGCCATGCAAACCACGGTGTTGCTGGCGTTTGCGGCCTTGCCCACCTCGTCCAGCTGCTACGTGCTCGCAGCACGCATGGGCTACAACGGGCCGTACGTGGCGGGGCTGGTGACGCTCTCCACCGTGCTCGGGCCGGCCAGTCTGGCGCTGGCGCTGGGGGTGTTGCGCTGAATTCAATACTACTTAATTGATAGCTTGCATCGCTTATCAGATAAGCGCTAGAGGCCAATTTCATTAGGACTTACACAAAATGGTTCCAGCAAGGCGCTCGGACGCAGACAGTGCAAGCGCACGGCAAGGAAGAGCAACGCCGCTGGGGCGATTCTGCGCAAGTCCTGTTCATTCCATATTTTCGTTCTCCAGCGCCCATTGCACGTGCTCGCGCACCAGCGCGCTGTCGTGCGCGGCGCGGGTGTGCAGGGCGGCGCGCAGATTCGCGGCGTGCGTCTTGGCCAGGGCATTGCCCAAGGCCACCGCCACGTTGCGCAGCCAGCGCTCGTGGCCGATGCGTCGGATGGGGCCGCCTTCGGTCATGCGCAAGAACGTCGCCTCATCCCAGGCAAACAGATCCACCAGTTGCTCGCCGCTGAGCCCGGCGCGGGCGTCGAAGTCGGCCAGGGGGCTCGCCTGCGCGTATTTGTTCCAGGGGCAGATCAGCTGGCAGTCGTCGCAGCCGTAAATGCGGTTGCCGATCGGGCGCCGCAGCGCCAAAGGGATGGGGCCCGCGTGCTCGATGGTCAGGTAGGAAATGCAGCGCCGCGCGTCCAGCCGGTACGGTGCAATGATGGCCTGCGTGGGACAAACGTCGATGCAGGCCTGGCAGGTTCCGCAATGTGCGCTGACCGACTCGCTCTCGGGCAGTGGCATGTCGATGTAGATCTCGCCCAGAAACGACATGGAGCCCGCCTCGCGGTTGAGCACCAGCGTGTGTTTGCCGCGCCAGCCCTGACCGCTGCGCGCTGCCAGCTCGGCTTCGAGCACCGGGGCCGAATCGGTGAATACGCGGTAGCCGGTAGGGCCGACCGCCTCGGCAATGCGGTCACACAGCTTTTGCAGGCGCGCGCGCAGCACCTTGTGGTAGTCGCGCCCCCGGGCATACACGGAAACTGCGCCTTGTTCCGGGTCGGCCAGACGCGCAAACTCGATCTCCTGCCAGCCATCGGGCGTGTCCCTTGGCAGGTAGTCCATGCGCGCAGTGATTACGCTCACGGTGCCCGGCACCAGCTCGGCAGGGCGGGCGCGCCGCATGCCGTGCGCCTCCATGTAGTGCATCTCGCCATGAAAACCCTGCGCCAGCCAGGCCTGCAAACCCGGCTCGGCGGACGACAGATCCACACCGGCCACGCCAATTTGGGAAAATCCCAGCTCGCGCGCCCATTGCGTAATTTGAGGAACCCATTGACTGCTGCTGACCACCATCGCCCGATTGTAGAAACCCCCCCCGCGCACAAGACCCGCTCGCTGGTGTGGGGGAGTGAGGACGATACCGCGGGCTTCGCGCAACAGCTGGCCGCCTTACCGGGTATTGCCAACGCCTTCATCAGCCTGCACGGCGAGCTGGGAGCAGGCAAAACCACGCTGGTGCGCCACCTGCTGCGCGCCCTGGGGGTCACCGGACGCATCAAAAGTCCGACCTACGCCGTGGTGGAGCCGCACGAAACCGAAAATCTCGCCATCTGGCACTTTGATTTCTACCGGTTCAGCGACCCGCGCGAATGGGAAGACGCGGGCTTTCGCGAGCTATTTGCCAGCACCGGGCTGAAGCTGGCAGAATGGCCGGAGAAGGCTGCCGGCCTGATTCCGCCTGCGGACCTTGCTATCCACATTGAAGCATTGAACGAAACCGCGCGGCGCGCCACCTTGCAAGCAGGCACGCCGCATGGCGAAGACCTGCTGCAAGGACTGCACCCATGAAGCCCACTGCCCCCCACCTGAGCACCGCGAACCCAGCCAGCGACCGAGCTGCGCTGCCGTCGCGGCGCACGCTGTTGCAGGCTGGCAGCCTGGTGCTGCTGCTCGGGCGCCAGCAGATTGCGCGCGGCGCCACCATTCTGGCGGTGCGCATCTGGCCCGCGCCCGAATATTCGCGCGTTACGCTGGAATCCGACGGTCAGCTCAAGGCACGCCAGTTTTTCGTCAGCACACCGCCGCGCCTGGCCGTGGACATTGAAGGCATCGATCTCAGCCCACAACTGCGCGAACTCGTGGCCAAAGTGGGCCGCGACGACCCCAATATCGCAGGCATCCGCGTCGGCCAGAATGCACCGAACGTGGTGCGTCTGGTGGTGGACCTCAAACGCGCCGCCAAGCCCCAGGTGTTTTCGCTCGCTCCCGTGGCGGCCTACGGCCATCGGCTGGTGTTTGATCTCTACCCCGAAGTCCCCATCGACCCGCTGGAGTCGCTGATTGCCGAGCGCCTGCAAGCCTCGCCGGGCAACCTGGCCACCTCCGCGCCCGGCGAAGCGGCGCCCGAGCCCACGCTGGCGCTGTCGGCCACGCCGCGCTCCGAGCCCGTCCCGGACCCCCTGGGCGACCTGATTGCCCGTGCCGGCGGCGCGCGCGAGGCAGCAGCACCCGGCGCCAAGCTCAATGTCCCTGACGCTGTGGCATCTGCTGTGCCCATCCCGCCTGCTGAAGCCCAGCCTGGCAAGCGCCCCGCTGGCCCCCAAGCCCCCGCGCTGGCCCTGGGGCGCAAAACCGACCGTTTGATCATCGTGGCGCTGGACCCCGGCCACGGCGGCGAAGACCCCGGCGCCACCGGTCCGGCGGGTACGCGCGAGAAGGACGTGGTGCTCAAAGTGGCGCATTTGCTGCGCGAACGCATCAACGCCACCACCGTGGGCGGGAACCCCATGCGCGCCTACCTGACGCGCGACGCCGACTACTTCGTGCCCCTGGGCGTGCGCGTGCAAAAGGCGCAGCGGGTGCAGGCCGACCTGTTCGTCAGCATCCATGCCGACGCCTTCACCGACCCCGACGCGCGCGGCGCCAGCGTGTTTGCGCTCAGCCAGAGCGGCGCGTCCAGTTCGGCCGCACGCTGGCTCGCCAACAAGGAAAACCAGGCCGATCTGGTAGGTGGGCTCAACGTGAGCGCCAAAGACCAGCACGTGCGCCGCGCCCTCATCGACATGAGCACCACGGCGCAGATCAATGACAGCCTGAAACTTGGCAGCGTCTTGCTGGGCGAAATCGGCGGCATGGCCAAACTGCACAAGGCGCACGTCGAGCAGGCCGGTTTTGCGGTCCTCAAGGCTCCCGACATCCCCAGCGTGCTGGTGGAAACCGCCTTCATCAGCAACCCCGAGGAAGAAAGGCGCCTGCGCAGCAGCGCCTACCAGGAACAACTCGCCGATGCGCTGATGCGCGGCATCACACGCTACTTCGCCAAAAACCCGCCGCTTGCGCGGAGCCGCTCGGTCTGAGACGCGGCACAACCACGGGCCACCAACCCTCATAACTGGTTTCTCGCAGACCTCCGGCGCGGTACCCGCGTGCGTAAGCGCGAGCGCTTGCAGTACAGACCCAGAGCAGGTCTGCCTGTGGCTTCCACGCTTTTCACCCCCTTGATTTCACCCGGAAGGCGGCAAGAACCGGGTGCGCGCGCCGTTGACGCGTCCTCTGCCGCGTTCGAATCGCCGGTACCAGCCGATCGTTGACGACCGGTTTGTTCAAACCGTCATCGCCATTCGAACGAGTTGATTGTGTACAGTAATTTTTTGAAAAATCGATTTATCCCGAATAAACAAGGGTTAACCCGATTACTTTGCCGTCTCTGTGGCTTGAGAATTTGATCATTGCACACAATCAAGCAAAGCAGCGGCCAAAAGATCCTGCCCTTGAACCCTTGCACACAGCCGCCCGCGGACGCACAGCCAAGATTTACACAGGAGTTTTTTTATGATCGATCCATCCCGCACCCTTCCCCTGACCGAGGACTACTTCACCGTCAAAAACGAACTCCCAGTGGAGCGCCTTGCCGCAGTCGAAGGCGTCAAGCCCAAAGGCGTCGTGGAAGTGCGCCGTGCCATGGTGGGCAAGGAAATTCTGATGCTCCATGTCTTCCGTGAAAAAGGCCTGATCGACCCCGTGCACAAGCACATGGACCACGAAACGGTGGCCTACCTGATCCGCGGCAAGTTGCGCCTGGTGATTGGCGGCAAGGAGTTCATCGCAGGGCCCGGCACTTCATGGATCCACCCCGTTGGTGTGGAGCATTTCAGCGAAGCACTGGAAGACTGCGAGCAGCTGGAAATCAAGTCGCCGCCCACCAAGACCTGGGTCAGCGAGTAATCACTGGAACGGAGCACCACATGAACATGAGCGTGCAATTCGCCACCGCGGTATCGCGATTTTTGGCGCGACTGGGGGGAGCGTTGATCCTCGTCTGCGCCTTCCTAGTCTCGCTGGACGTTGTATTCCGTAACGTATTCAAACTGGCCATTTTCGAGAGCTACGAGTTGACCGGTTACGGCATCGCGCTGGCCACTGCGTTTGGCCTGTCCTGGGCGCTCGTCACCAAGGCACACATCCGCATCGAGGTGCTCTACAACATGCTTGGCATCAAGCCACGCGCCTACCTTGACATCTGCGCCCTGGCAGCGCTTTCGGTCGTCGCTGCGGTGCTCGTTTACTACGGCGCGCTCGTCGTGGTGGACAACTGGGAACTAGACGCACGCTCCAACTCCACGCTGCATGTGCCGCTCGCCATTCCGCAAGGCCTGTGGCTACTGGGCTTGGCATGGTTCGCCGTCTGCGCCGTTGTGTTTCTGTTGGTGGCGGTGAGCGCGGTAGCGCGAGGCCGGCACCGGGAGGTACAAGAAATGTTCGGTATCGCGACCGTGTCGGAAGAAGTCGAAGCCTCCATGGACGGCACCGGCGTGAAGATTACGCACGGTCCGGACGTGACCGCGTGCGCATCCCCTGCCCGGGCAGGAGCCTGACATGCTGCTTGTTTCCACGATTTTGCTGATGCTTTTCATTGCCAGCAGCCTTTATGTAGGCGCAGCCATCGGCGTGCTGGGTGCCTCGCTATCTAGTCTTTACTCCTCGCTGCCGCTAATGCGCGGGGTGGGGGAAATGGCGTGGGGCACCTCGTCCGAATTTACGTTGGTCGCCGTTCCAATGTTCATCCTGATGGGGGAGATGCTGCTGCGTTCGGGCCTGGCGGAAAAGATGTTTGATGCGCTGGACAAGTGGGTGGGCCACATCCCTGGCGGGCTCATGCACACCAACATCGCCGCCTCGACGCTGTTCGCCGCCACCTCTGGCTCCAGCGTGGCCACGGCCGCAACGGTAGGGACGGTGTCGATTCCGAACATGCACAAGTACGGCTACCGCCCGGCCTTGTTTCTGGGTTCCATCGCCGCTGGCGGCACGCTGGGCATCCTGATTCCGCCGAGCATCAACATGGTGCTGTATGGCGCTCTGTCTGAAACATCGGTGTCGGATTTGTACTTGGCAGGCCTCATTCCGGGGCTGTTGATGGCGGTTCTGTTTTCTACGCTGGTCTTCGTAGTCTGCGTAGTGAACCGCAAACTTGCCCCGCGCAAGCCACGCGCGTCGTGGGGGGAGCGGCTGCGCGCACTGTGGGCACTCGGCCCACCGCTCTACCTGTTCATGCTGGTGGTCGGATCCATCTACCTCGGATGGGCCACTCCCACCGAGGCCTCCGCGCTCGGCGTGGTCGGCACCTTCCTGTACGTAGTGACCACTGGCAAGTTCAGCTGGGACCGGTTGTGGACGGCGCTGGAAGGCACGGTGCGCACCACCTCCATGGTCATGCTCATCGTGATCAGCGCGTACTTCCTGAACTTTGTGATGTCCACCATCGGGCTGACCGACATCGCCGTCAAGGCAGTGGGCTCGCTGGCCTGGGACCCCATCTACGTCATGCTGGCCATCGTCGCGGTTTATTTGCTGCTGGGCTGCTTTGTCGAAACGCTCACTTTGATGGTCGCCACGACTCCCATCATCGTTCCCATCGTTGTCGCTTTGGGTTACGACCCGGTTTGGTTTGGCGTGGTCTTCGTGATCCTGATCGAACTGGCCCTGATCACTCCGCCCATTGGCATGAACCTGTTCGTCGTGCAATCGGTGCGCACCAGCGGCGCGTTTCGCGACGTAGCGCTTGGCTCACTGCCCTTTGCCGCTGTGATGCTGGGCGTCATCTTCCTGCTGCTGGCATTCCCCGAACTCGCCACCTGGCTGCCTAAGACCTACAACGCCCTCAAGTAATCGTAACCCGCGCTGCCGGTCCAGGCTGCGGCGCTCTCTTGCTTTCAGACTTTCCCAATCCCTCCAGAGGAGACAACCATGACCAACTTCCCGATCCGCACCCTACTCGCTGCCAGTTGCATCGCACTAAGCGGCTCCGCGATGGCCCAAGCGATGCCCAAAGTCACATTGAACGTGGTGGGAAATCTCGGCATTACGACGCAATCAAAAGAGCTGGAGGCACCCATGTGGACGCACGCCATTCCAGAGGCTTCGGGTGGTGCCATCACAGTCACGTTCAAGCCCTGGAATGAAATGGGACTCAAGGGCGGGGAGGTGATCAAACTGCTGCGACAGGGACTCTTTGATGTAGGTACCACTGTACTGGGCTTTTTGGCAGGCGAAGCTGCTATCAACGATTCCCTCGACTTGGCTGGTGCGTCCACATCTCTCGAGATGGCGCAGGACGCCATGAACGCCTTCCGCCCCTATCTCGACGACTACTACGCCAAGAACCAGCAAGTCAAGGTTCTAGGTGTGATGAGCTATGGAGACCAAGTCTTTTTCTGCCGCGATAAGTTCAATGGCTTGGCCGATCTAAAGGGACGCAAGGTGCGCGTCTCTGGCTCCTCACAGGCGGACTTCGTTGCGTACTTTGGCGGGTCGGGCATCAACATGCCGTTTGGCGACGTGCAGCAAGCCCTGCAAAACGGTGTGCTCGACTGCGCTATTACCGGCATTCTGGGTGGCTACAAGGCCAAGTGGTACGAGGGCGCGCACTACCTCTATCGCCTGCCAATCAATTTCGCAGCGAGTTTTGCCGCGGCGAACATGAAATCATGGAACAAGCTCAGCCCAGCGGAACAGAAATTAATCGAGGAGCAGTACCGGAAACTGGAAAAAGATATCTACGCCCAGAACATACGCGAGAACGAAATCGGCCTCGCCTGCAACACGGGCAAGGGCAGTTGCTCCGAAGGTCCTGTCGCCTCGATGGTGCTGGTAGACGTCAAGCCGGCAGACTTGGAACTGCGCCGCAAGGCTCTGCTGGAGCGTGTTCTTCCACGTTGGGCCGAGCGTTGCGGCGAAGCCTGCGTGAAAAATTGGAACGACAGCGTCGGCAAGGTCGTCGATCTCAAGGCAGTCGCCAGCAAATAAATGCTTCCTGTCATGATCACAAAGGAGTCCCCCATGTCCACGTGGACCAGTGCCCAGGAGTACGAACTCACTGAAGAAAATCTGCGCTTGTTGCTCGACAACAAGATTGCGGCCATCCGCATTCGTGGCTTCGCCACGCCCGAGGAGTGCACCCGCTTCGCCGCGGCCGCAAAACAGGGAAACATGCAGTACTACAACGTGAGCGACCGGATCGGCTTCATCGGGCTGGCGCAATACCAGTACCGGTGGACCAAGACCAAGCAGGAGTTTCTGGACGACGCTGTCAAGGCCCAAGCGGACGTGCAAGCCGTGTTCAACGACTCCTTTGACGCCCTGTCCCGCCTGTTGGAGCGGCTGCGCGCGGTCTGGCCCCAGCCGGTGGAGCTGGCCAACGAAGGCGGCCGCGAGTATTTCGCCGGAATCATCCGCTCCACCAGCGACAAAATAGATCTGCACGTGGACTGGGCGCCCGTCAACTCGCCCGACTACGCCATAGGCGCCATCGATGCCCAACTTGGCTGGAACTTCTTTGCCGAAGAGCTGGAATCCGGTGGGCACACCACGGTCCACAACAACCCGTGGAGCCCCGAAGTCGTGCAAGGAGAAATCCCGAAGAGCTATGGCCTGGACCGAGCTCTCACCGAAGGCGTGCCCAACTTCGTCTACCGCGCCACCACGGGCGACGTGGTGATCTTCAACACCCGCAATCCGCACGAGATCGCGCCTGGCACCGCCAAGCCGGGCGGCAGCCGCGTATCGATTGGCTCGTTCGTTGGACGCATGCCCGACAACCGACTCGTTCTGTGGGCTTGAAGGAGCAGATGCCGTGATTGTGGAAATGCGCTCTTACGTGCTGCGCCCCGGCGCCCTGCCCGAGTTCATGCGCCTGATGGGCAGCGAAGGCATTGGCATCGAACGCCCCATCTTGGGCGACATGCTGGGCTTTTACAGCACCGAAATCGGCGCCATCAACAAAGTAATCCACCTCTGGCGCTATGCGTCCTTTGAAGACCGCCAGCAGCGCCGCGCGCAACTGACCGCATCGCCCGAATGGACGGCCTTCGTGCCCAAGGTGCTGCCGCTGATCCAGGAAATGCACAACGAGTTGCTCAACCCGGCGCCATTTTCGCCGCAGTGAGCAGCCCCCTTGCGGCTGCCCCACTTTTGTGAATGTAGTGAGAAAGATGACGATCCAAAAAAACAACTCCCCCTTGTCCGGACTCGTGGTGCTGGACCTGACGCACATGTTGTCAGGCCCCTACGGCACCATGACGCTGTCGGATTTGGGTGCGCGAACGATCAAGGTCGAACCCCCAGGCAAGGGCGAGGGCACGCGCCAACTGCTGGCGGACACGCCGGCGTACTCACGCGATGGCATGGGTGCGTACTTCTTGACCCTCAACCGCGGCAAGGAAAGTGTGGCGCTCGACCTCAAGAGCGAAGAAGGTTTGCAGGTCTTCTATGACCTGGTGCGCCATGCCGACATCGTGTTCGACAACTTCAGTGCGGGCGTCACACAACGCCTCTGCATCAACCACGAAACGCTTTCGAAAATCAACCCGCGCATCATCACCTGCACCGTCACCGGGTTCGGTGAAACCGGTCCGGACACGCAGCGCCCTGCGTTTGACCAGGTCGTGCAGGCCATGGGGGGCGGCATGTCGATCACAGGCGATGGCGCAGGCCTGCCCACCCGCTCGGGCATTCCAATGGGCGACCTGGGCGGTGGCATTTTTGGAGCCATGGGCGTGCTCGCAGCCGTGATCTCCCGCGAACGCACGGGAAAAGGCCAACACGTAGACGTCTCCATGCTCGACGTGCAGATCTCGCTGCTGAACTACATGGCCACCATGCACCTGATGTCGGGTGAGGTACCGGAGCGCATCGGAAACAGCCACTTCGTGCACGTGCCCTACAACGTCTATCCCACCAAGGACGGCTACGTGGTGGTGGCCTGCATCGGCGACGGGTTCTTTGCCCGCTTTCTCGAGATGCTGCCGCTGGCGGAACTGCAGAACCCGGAATACGAAAAACAGCCCGCACGCCTGCGCGACAAGGAAAAGATCGACGCGGCGATTGGCGCGGCTTTGCAGCGGGAGTCCACGGCCTATTGGCTGGAGCGGCTGCGCAGCCACCGCATTCCCTGCGGTCCAGTCAACAACTTCGCGCAGGCGCTTTCCGATCCGCAAGTCATTGCCCGCGATATGGTCAAAAAAGTGCGCTTGGCCGGTGGCGATGAAATCCCCACCACGGGGGTGCCCATGAAGTTCTCTTCCACCAATGCACAGTACTTCACCGCGCCGCCGCGCGTGGGCGAAGACTCGCAGACTGTGCTGCGCGAACTGCTCGGCTACAGCGACGCCAAAATAGGCGAACTAGCCGGCAGCGGCGCCCTCGGGGTATGGGCATGAGCATGACGTCCGAACAGGTGCGCATCACCGACGTGGGCCCACGCGACGGTTTGCAAAGCCAAAAAACCCTGGTGCCTGTGGCTGGCAAGCTGGCACTCATTGAGGCGCTCTGGGCGGCGGGCATGCCTGCCATCGAAGCGACCAGCTTTGTCTCGCCCAAGGCCGTGCCGCAGATGGCCGACGCGGACGCGCTGCTGCCCGCTATCGCTGTGCCGGCGGGACGCAGCCTTTCGGCGCTGGTGCCCAACCAACGCGGCCTCGAGCGCGCGGTGCGGGCTGGCTGCCGCGAAGTTGCCGTCGTCCTTTCGGCCACCGAAACCATGAACCAGCGGAACATCCGCATGGGGCTGGATGAGGCCATTGCCACGGCGCGCGACACCTTGCGCGACGCCCAAGCCCAAGGCCTGGCGACGCGCGCCTACATCGCCGTAGCTTTTGCCTGCCCTTTCGAAGGCAACACGCCTACGGAGCGGGTCCACGCTCTGAGCGTGGCCATGGCCGAAGCCGGCGCGGGCGAAATCGTGGTTGCCGACACCATTGGCGCGGCCGCACCTTCCGACGTGCAGCGCGTGGTCCAGTCACTGCTCAAGTCGCTGCCCGCGCAGACCTTGGGCCTGCACCTGCACGACACCCGCGGCATGGCCCTGGCCAATGCCTGGCAAGGCCTGCAGATGGGCGTGCGCCGGTTCGACGCCAGCATTGGCGGGCTGGGGGGCTGCCCGTTTGCGCCAGGCGCTGCAGGCAATCTTGCCACCGAGGACCTGGCGCTTTTGTGCGCGCAGGCGGGTTTGGACACACAAATCAACATGGAGGCACTGGTGCGGGCCATCGACGTGGCCGAAACCCTGGTGGGATACCCCGTGGGGGGCCGCAGCCTGCGCTGGATCCGTCAAAACCTGCCGCCATTGGCAGCACCCTCGGCGGCGCAGGCAGATACCGCATGCACCCCTCAGTGATGCGACCCCCAAGCAGCAAAAAACATCGGGGGAAGCACCCCGAAGAAATGAGCATATGACCGATTCACTGGGCTGGCGCCAAAAATTCGCAGTTCTTATTCCCTCCACCAACACCTCGGTACAACCCGAGTTCGACGCGATGCGGCCGGTGGGCGTTACGAACCACATCAGCCGCATCCGCATCCCCAACATTCCGCTGCATACCAATGAAGACTTCAATCGCCTGATCGAACTCATCGCGGCGGCACAAAACGAGGCCGTCGACGCTGTGATGTCCTGCGAGCCTACGCGTCTGGTGCTGGGCATTTCGGCTGAAACCTTCTGGGACGGCTTGCAGGCCAGCGTCCGCCTCAAGGCCGAACTCGAAGCGCGCACCCAGCTCCCGGTTTCCATGGGCTCCGAGGCCTGCGGCCGCGCGTTTGAGCGCCTGGGTGTCAAAACCATTGCCGTGGTCACGCCTTACCAGCCCGTTGGCGATGAGAACGTGGTGCGTTTTTTTGAGGAAGCGGGTTATCGCGTCAAACGCATCAAGGGGCTCAGGTGCGAAAGTCCCGTGAAGATCGCCCACGTCAGCGAACTGGAGCTGACCCGTGCCCTGCGCGAGATCGATGGCGACGACATCGACGGCATCATCCAGGTCGGCACCAATCTCGCCATGGCACGACTGGCAGCCCAGGCAGAACTCTGGCTGGAAAAACCGGTGGTGGCTATCAACACGGCCATCTACTGGGATGCATTGCGCTCATCAGGTATCGAGGACAAGATGGCGGGCTTCGGCTCCCTGCTCGAAAAGTACTGACACCACAACTCCACGCCCCATGAACGCCCCCGATATCGCCACGTCGAACTCCAAGTCGACAGCGCCGCACCGCATCTATGCGGTGATCAAGGAACGGATCATCGATGGCACCTACCATCCGGGCCAGCGCCTCACCGAGCAGAGTTTTGCCGACGAGTTCGAGGCCTCGCGGACACCCGTTCGAGAAGCCATCCGCCTGCTGGCATCCGAAGGCTACGTAGTCTTCCGGCCCAACAGCGGTACGGTGGTGCGCTCCTGGAGCGTCGCGGAATTGCTGGAAATTTTCCGCCTTCGCGCACGCCTCGAAGCCGACATCTGTGGCAACGCGGCGCTGCACATCAACGCAGAACAAATCGATCGCTTGTGCGTGCTGCAGGATGCCATCGAGCTTGAAGGCACCGACAACAGCGAGGCCAACACCACGCGAGTGAGCCGCTTGAACAGGGAGTTCCACGACCTCATTGCCCTGGCCAGCCAGCAAGAGCGCATGGTGTCGGTACTGGCCAAGGCCATCGAGGTGCCGGTGGTGCACCGCACCTTCCGCAGTTACAGCCCGCAGCAAATGCAGCGCAGCTTTTCTCAGCATCGCGAGCTGATCGACGCATTCAAGGCCCACGACCACGACTGGGCAGTTGCCATCATGCGCTGCCACATCCACGCTGCCAAAAACGCCATCCTCCACCCCAAAGCGCCGGCCATTGTCGGACCCTTGCCATGAACCGAGACGATTTGATCGCCAACTATGCCGCGCAGGGCGCTTTCGGGGCAGGCCTGGGCACCGGAACCCGCCAGGCGGTGTTGATGGTGGATTTCGCTCAAGCGTACTTCGTGGAGGGATCGCCTCTGTACGCTGAGGCGCCGCAAGTACTTGCAGTTGCCAGCGCACTGCTGGCCTGGGCCCGCAGCCGCGCCCTGCCAGTCCTGCACACCCGGGTGGAATACGACGCCCAGGGCGTCAATGGCGGCCACTTCTTCCGCAAGATTCCGGCGCTGAAAGTGTTCTGTGCGGGCAACCCGCTCGGCGACTTTGCACCGGCAGCGCGACCCTTGCCTGGCGAACCCATCGTGACCAAGCAGTACGCCAGCGCGTTTTTCGGTACCTCACTCGCCAGCACTCTGCGCTCTCTGGGTGTGGACTGTGTGCTCATCGCCGGCATGAGCACCAGCGGCTGCGTGCGCGCCACGGCGCTTGACACCCTTCAAAATGGCTTCATTCCCATCGTCGTGGCCGACGCATGTGGGGACCGACACGCCGCGCCGCATGAGGCCAGTCTGTTTGACCTGGAGGCGAAATATGCCGACGTGATGACCCTGGCAAAGGTACAGGCTGCTCTGGGGCGGGTGCCGGGGTGACGATCGTGCGGGTCGGCACTTGCGCCCAGCGCTCGCTTGCATGGCACCCCAAGGTTTGAGAGACTGACCCGCTCGGTCTTATTGCAAGGAAACCGCCATGGCTCTGTTCCACACCCCTTCCTCCGAAGTTGTCCGCATTGCCCCGCTCGGTGCAGCGCTTGCAGGGGCGGTCAACACGGCCATCCTCAAGGCCAAAGAGCTGGAGGTGATCCGCCTGGTGGTACCCGCCGGCAAGACCCTGCCGCAGCACCAGGTGCCGGGCGAGATCACGCTGCTGTGCATCGAGGGCGAATGCGAGCTGAAGACACCCGGCACGATGCAGGTGCTGACCACGGGTGATTTCGTCCACCTCGAAGGCGGCACGCCGCATGCGCTCACCGGCCGCAGCAACGCCTCGCTGCTGCTCACCATCAGCCTGTGCACACAGCGCGTCTGAGCGCGTTGTCCCGGCACCTGCGCTGACGCTGGCTGCACTGCGCGTCCTACAGGCTGGCGAGGGACGCTGCACGATAGTGGCTCATCGGCCTCACGCACGCTATTTCGCGGCGCGGCCTTTGTTCCAACTTCCTGAAAGGGACCCCGCCATGCAAACCCGACATCTCGTGATCGCCACCGCCTTTGTTGCTTCCCTGGGCCTGGGCGCCTGCTCCTCCAACCCCACCAACGCCCAGATCGGCACCGGCGCCGGAGCCGTCGTTGGCGGCGTTGCCGGCAATGCCTTGTTTGGCACCGCCGGGGCGATCGCCGGCGCTGCAGGCGGCGCCTTGGTGGGCCACGAACTGGGCGAAGACCGGGACCAGCGCCGCCGCTGATTCTCGCAGCAACGTCAAGGCCTGAAAAATTTGGTCAAAAGAGCTTCCAGCGCACTACCCATATGCGCTCGAAGCTCTTTTTTTAGGAGCTGACAGCCCCCTTCCGGCTCCCGCGCCAGGCGCCAAACAGCGCAATCAGCCCCGGCACTAGAATCAAGCCCCAGATGATCTTGTCCAGATGCTCGCGCACAAAGGCCAGGTTGCCAAAGAACAGGCCAGCACTGGTGATGCCCAGCACCCACAGCACGGCGCCGCCGATGTTGTAGGCGCTGAACTTGGCGCGCGACATTTCGGCCACGCCCGCCACAAAGGGCGCAAAAGTGCGGATGAAAGGCATGAAGCGCGCCAGCACGATGGTGATGCCGCCGTAGCGCTCATAGAACGCATGTGCCTGGTCAAACGCGCGGCGGTTGAACCAGCGCGAGGATTCCCACTGGAACACGCGCGGCCCGAACCAGCGGCCAATGGAGTAGTTGCACTGGTCTCCCAGCACCGCCGCGGCGAGCAGCACGGCCACAGCCGGGGCAAATTCCATCATGCCCGCCCCGCAGAGTGCGCCGACAATGAAGAGCAGCGAATCGCCCGGTAAAAACGGCATGACCACCAGGCCGGTCTCAACAAAAACAATCAGAAACAGCAGCGCGTACACCCACAGACCGTAGGTGGCGACGAAGGCTTCGAGGTGCTTGTCGACGTGCAGGATGAAGTCGATCAGAAAGGCGATGGCGTCCATGAACAGGCTTTGGGCAGGCTTTGATTAAGGCGGGCCATTATGGCGAGCTCTCCTGCCCGCAGCGCCAATCCCTAGAATCTTCGCGTGCAACACGTTTCTCCCCCAGCTTCCAAGGCGTCTAAAGCCGCCCGCCGCCCCATCCGCGACCTGCCCGACGAACTCGTCAGCCAGATTGCCGCCGGCGAGGTGGTGGAGCGCCCCGCCTCCGTAGTGCGCGAGCTGGTGGACAACGCGCTCGACGCCGGCGCTACGCAGATCACGCTGCGCCTGCTGGCGGGGGGCGTGCGGCTGATCAGCGTAGAAGACGACGGCAGCGGCATTCCCCAAGCCGAGCTGGCGGTGGCACTGCGCCGCCATGCCACCAGCAAGATTCGCACGCTGGACGACCTTGAGAGCGTCGCCACCATGGGCTTTCGGGGCGAGGCGCTGGCGGCCATTGCGTCGGTCTCCGAGCTTGCGCTGCTCTCGCGACCTGCCGGCCAGGAGAGTGCCTTTCTGCTCGATGCGCGCAGCGGCGAACTGCGCCCGGTGGCGCGGGCGGTGGGCACTACGGTGGAAGTGAAAGAGCTGTTCTTCAGCACTCCGGCGCGGCGCAAGTTCCTCAAGACCGACGCGACTGAGCTGGCCCACTGTGTCGAGGCGGTGCGCCGCCACGCCCTGGCGCGGCCCGACGTGGGTTTTGCCATCTGGCACGAAGGCAAGCTGGTGCAGCAGTGGCGCATCGCCCTGACGTATGGCGCGGGGGCGGGAGCGCTGGAGCGGCGCCTGGCGGACGTGCTGGGCGAAGAGTTCCTGGAGCAATCGGTGGCACTGACCCACCAGGAAGGCCGCATCACCCTCACCGGCCGCGCCGGCCTGCCAGACACTGCGCGCGCGCGCGCCGACCAGCAGTATTGCTACGTCAACGGCCGCTTCGTGCGCGACAAGGTGGTGGCACACGCCGCCCGCAGCGCCTACGAAGACGTGCTGCACGGCCAGCGCCAGCCGGTGTATGCGCTGTACATCGACATCGACCCGTCGCGGGTAGACGTGAACGTGCACCCGACCAAGATCGAAGTGCGCTTTCGCGACAGCCGCGAAGTGCACCAGGCGGTGCGCCACGCCATCGAGAACGCCCTGGCCGCGCCGCGCGCCGGGGCTGTACTCGCAGCGCCCCCAGCCGCTATGGGCTACGCAGCCGGCGCCACGGAAATCCTGTTAAATTTGGAACAAAATCGGCCTCCAGCGCTTATTCCACGGGCGCAGGCAGCTATGCAATTTGATGCTCTCATTGGCCACCGCGTGGCCGATCTGGGCGCGCTGTGGGGCAGCCCACACCTGCACGATCCAGAGCGCGAGAGCGAAAGCAGCGCGTCGGCGGGCGTCGTTCCACTTGCGTGGGAAAGCCCAGCCCCTGTCACGTCCGATACGCCCAGTACGCCCGACGCGCCCCAAGCCGAGGTGTGGCCGCTGGGCCGTGCGCTGGCGCAGCTGCAGGGCATTTACATCCTGGCGGAAAACGCCCACGGGCTCATCATTGTCGACATGCACGCCGCCCACGAGCGCATCGTCTACGAGCGCCTCAAGTCGCAATGGGACAGCAGCGCACGCATCGCCAGCCAGCCGCTGCTGATCCCCGCCACCTTCGCCGCCACACCGCAGGAGCTGGCCATCGCCGAGCAGAACGTGGACGCACTGGCGGCGCTGGGCCTGGAGATCACACCCTTTTCTGCCCGCACCCTGGCGGTACGCGCCGTGCCCGCCACGCTGGCGCAGGGCGATGCCGTGGAGCTGGTCCGCAGCGTGCTGGCCGAGCTGGCCGCACACGACGCGAGCGGCGTGGTGCAGCGCGCACAAAACGAAATACTGGGCACCATGGCCTGCCATGGCGCCGTGCGTGCCAACCGGCAGTTGACGCTGCCGGAGATGAACGGCCTGCTGCGCCAGATGGAATCGACCGAGCGCTCGGACCAGTGCAACCACGGCCGGCCCACCTGGCGCCAGCTCAGCCTGCGCGAGCTTGACGCGCTGTTCCTGCGCGGGCGCTGAGCCGCTGCGTCGCGGTTTTTACCCCGCCACTGGCCGAGCGCGGTGCTGGCTTCGCGCAAGCTTTTGCACCGTTTTGTGCCACACCTCTGCCGTATACGCACCCAAATTGGGCGTTGCTGCACCAGCGTCATGCAAAGACGCCCCATTTTGTTGCATCAATCCATACCGGTTTGGCATAATGTCATGCTGCACCGCCGCAACCTATTTTTTTCCCGAAAGACAAGTGCCATGAAATTCGCGTCCGTCGAGGCTTTTCTTGCTGAGGTAGCCACCCGCAATCCGCACCAGCCGGAGTTTCTCCAGGCCGTCACCGAGGTGATGGAAAGCCTGTGGCCGTTCATTGAGAAACACCCCAGGTATGCCGAGCAAAGCCTGCTCGAACGCCTGGTGGAGCCCGAACGCGTGATCATGTTCCGCGTCTCCTGGACCGACGACCATGGCACCGTTCAGGTCAATCGCGGCTACCGCATCCAGCACAGCATGGCCATTGGCCCGTACAAAGGCGGCCTGCGCTTTCACCCCTCGGTCACGCTCTCGGTGCTCAAGTTCCTGGCGTTCGAGCAAACCTTCAAGAACGCACTGACCACCCTGCCCATGGGCGGCGGCAAGGGCGGCTCCGACTTTGACCCCAAGGGCAAGAGCCCCGGCGAAGTCATGCGCTTCTGCCAGTCCTTTGCCAGCGAGTTGTTCCGCCATGTGGGCGCAGACACCGACGTGCCGGCAGGAGACATTGGCGTGGGCGGGCGCGAGGTGGGGTTCATTGCGGGCATGGTCAAGAAGCTCAGCAACCGCGCCGACTGCGTATTCACGGGCAAGGGCATATCGTTTGGCGGCTCGCTGATCCGCCCCGAGGCGACGGGCTACGGCACGGTGTATTTCGCCCAGGAGATGCTCAAGACCCGTGGCAAGTCATTTGACGGCCTGCGCGTGTCGGTGTCGGGCTCAGGCAACGTGGCCCAGTACGCGGTCGAGAAGGCCATGGCCTTGGGCGCCAAGGTGGTCACGGTGTCGGATTCGAGCGGCACCATCGTCGATGAAGAGGGCTTCACCACCGAAAAGCTTGCCATCCTGATGGATGTCAAAAACCACCACTACGGCCGCGTGAGCGACTACGCCGAGCGTACCGGCGTGCACTTCGAGGCCGGCAAGACGCCTTGGCACGTGCCGGTGGACATCGCCCTGCCCTGCGCCACGCAAAACGAACTGGACGCCAGCGACGCCGCCACCCTCATCAAGAACGGCGTTCTGTGCGTGGCCGAAGGCGCCAACATGCCTTCGACCAACGAAGCGGCCAAAGCCTTCGAAGCGGCCGGCGTGCTGTACGCACCGGGCAAGGCCAGCAACGCCGGTGGCGTGGCGACCTCGGGCCTGGAGATGAGCCAGAACGCCATGCGCCTGAACTGGACCGCCGAAGAAGTGGACGCCCGCCTGTTGATGATCATGCAAGGCATCCACGCCGCCTGTGTCCAGCATGGCACACGCGCCGATGGATCGGTGAGCTACATCGACGGTGCCAACGTCGCCGGCTTCGTCAAGGTGGCCGACGCCATGCTGGCGCAGGGCGTGGTCTGAACCTCGGTGTTCGCCCCAAAAAAGAAAAGGGACCTGCGGGTCCCTTTTTTTCATCCTGACGTCGTCTGGTAGGCTCAAAGTGATGCCCGCCCCCTCTCTTGCAGCGCCTGCGGCGCCTCCAGCGGTGTCGCCCGGGTTGGCCGTGGTGGTACTGGCACTGCTGCTCAGCATTCAGCCTGTCACCACCGATCTGTACCTGCCCGCGCTCCCAACGCTGACGCGCAGCCTCGGCGCCCCGGTGGCGCAGGCGCAGCTCACGCTCAGCGCTCTGTTGCTGGCGTTTGGTGTGTCGCAGCTTGCCTGGGGGCCGCTGTCTGATCGCTTGGGGCGCAGGCCCGTACTGCTCCTGGGCATGGGGCTGTACACGCTGGCGTCTATCGGGAGCGCACTGGCGCCCTCCATGGATTGGCTGGTGGTCTGGCGCACGCTGCAGGGTGCGGCCATGGGCGCGGTGGTGGTGTGCGCGCGGGCCATCCTGCGCGACTTGTACACGCCACTGGCCGGGGCGCGTGCCATGTCGCGCGCGCTCACCGGTCTGGGCATCGTCGCCTGCCTGAGCCCGCCGACCGGCGCGCTGCTCTCAAGCTGGCTGGGCTGGCGCGCGGCGCTGCTGGCCTTGACGGTTTTTTCGATGGCGACGCTGGCACTCGTGGCGCTGCGACTGCCCGAGACGCTGGCGCATCGCAATCCGCAGGCGCTGCAGCCTGCCACCCTCCTGCGCACCTGGATGCAGGTGCTGCGCAACCCGACGTTTTGGGCCTTCTCGTTACTCACCACCGCGTCTTACGGTGGGCTGTTCACTTTTCTGGCGGCATCGTCGTTCGTGTTTATTGAAGTCCTGAACCTCACGCGCACGCAGTACAGCCTTGCGCTGTTTTTCAGTGCCTTTTCCTATTTCGGCGGCACCTTTGCCTGTCGCGCGGTGCTCGCGCGCCATGGCCTGCGCCGCACCGTGGCGGTGGCGGGGGTGCTGAGCCTGGGTGGCGCGCTCACTATGCTATTGCTCGCATGGGTCGGCGTGCGTCACCCCGTCGCTCTGCTGCTGCCTTTCTACTTTTTCATGGTGGCGCACGGCATGCACCAGCCCTGCGGGCAGGCCGGCTGCGTGGGGCCGTTTCCGCACGCTGCTGGCGCGGCCTCGGCGCTCAATGGGCTCATGATGATGCTGGCAGCCTTTGCCGTGGGTGGCTGGGTCGGCACACACCTGGATGGAACCATTTGGCCGCTGGTGCAAGGCGTGTGCTTCTGGGCCCTTGTGTTGGCGACGGTGGCATGGACGCTGGTACAAAAGTATGGAGAGCCACCTGAACAACGCTGAGACTTTGCCCTCACTGGCGCTTGCCGAACAGCCTCGGGCAAGACCTAGTGTAGTGTTTCGCTCTTATTGGTACTTTCAGAGCCCCGAAAAAGGTTCACGGCAAGGCGCAGCTCGCAGGCAATGGCCGCGCCCTTGCCAAGAGCTGCAACGCCGCCGTGGGCCTTTGTCGGGGCTCCCTTCGGGCGAACTGCCAAGGGGCCATCTGCGTTGTTGCATGGGCTTGCCATAGCCCGCTATGCCTGCGCCCACGCGCCTAGCAGCTGGCCCCTTGGCAGCTCGCTGAAAGTGCCAATAAGAACGAAACACTACACTAGCCTTCTGCGCCGGCACCCGATTGGGGGCCTGTCTTACGGCCGCACGCAGGCGTCGGGCGCACCATCTGTGCTTCTGTTTCAAAGAAGGACACCGCACCATGGCAAAAAAAATTCTGATGGTTCTGACCTCGCACAGCGCGCTGGGCGACACCGGCAAAAAGACCGGTTTCTGGCTGGAAGAATTTGCCGCGCCCTATTACGTGTTCCTCGACGCGGGCGCCGCCATCACGCTGGCATCGCCCCAGGGCGGCCAGCCGCCGCTCGACCCCAAGAGCGATGACCCCAGCGCGCAGACCGATGCCACCCGTCGCTTCAAGGCCGATGCCGCAGCACAAAAGACCTTGGCGCACACGCACCAGTTGGCCGAGGTGTCGGCGGCTGATTTTGACGCTGTCTTCTACCCCGGTGGCCATGGTCCACTGTGGGATTTGGCCGAGGACAAGCACTCGATTGCACTGATCGAGCAATTGCTGGCCGCCGGCAAACCCGTGGCCGCCGTATGCCACGCGCCCGCCGTGCTGCGCCATCCGAAAACGCCTGACGGCCAGCCTGTGGTCCGCGGCAAGAGCGTCACCGGTTTTACCAACACCGAAGAAGCGGCTGCCGGACTGACCGAGATCGTGCCCTTTTTGGTCGAAGACATGCTCAAAAAGAATGGCGGCCAGTACTCCAAGGCAGGCGACTGGCAGCCCCATGTGTTGACCGACGGACTGCTCATCACCGGGCAGAATCCTGCCTCGTCGGAGCCAGCGGCCCAGGCACTGCTGAAAAAGCTGGGCTGACGCGAACGCAGGGGTACGCCCCTGCAGAGACCGGTGCGCGCAGCACGGTCTGCTACGCTTGCGCGGCCATGCCATTTGTCCATGCTTTGCCCACCTTCGGCGTCCCGTACGCAGCCCCTGCGGCTGCTTTTTTTCCTTCTGGCCTTCGGTTATCCACCGCCCTGGCAGCCACACCATGACCGCGACCGCCCTGCCCTGCATTGCCATCGCCGGCCCCACGGCGTCGGGCAAGACTGCAGGCGCGCTGGCCGTAGCCGCCGCGCTGGCATCGCGCCACCCGGTCGAAATCATCAGCGTCGACTCGGCCCTGGTGTACCGCGGCATGGACATCGGCACCGCCAAGCCCAGCCCCGCCGAGCGCGCTGCGGTGCCGCACCACCTGATCGACATCCGCGAGCCCTGGGAGCCCTACAGCGCAGCCGCCTTTGTGCAGGACGCCACCCGGCTGATTGCCGAGATTCGCGCCCGCGGCGCACTGCCGCTGCTGGTGGGCGGCACCATGCTGTATTTCAAGGCACTGATCGACGGCCTTGACCCCATGCCCGCCGCCGACCCCGATGTGCGCCAAGGTATCGAAGCGCGGGCTTTGGCACAGGGCTGGCCGGCACTGCACGCCGAGCTGGCGCAGGTCGACCCGGTGACCGCCGCGCGCCTGGCCCCCGCGGACAGCCAGCGCATTCAGCGCGCGCTGGAAGTGTGGGAAATCTCCGGCCAGCCCCTGTCCGCCTTCCATACTCCTGAAAAGAGAGCTGCTAATGCAGATGGAATAAGCGCTGGAGGCCTTTTTAGCCTTGAACCTGACGACCGCGCCTGGCTGCACGGGCGCATTGCAGCGCGCTTTGACGCCATGCTGGACCATGGTTTCCTTGAAGAAGTCCAGCGCCTGCGCGCCGACCCGCGCAACCACGCCGACCTGCCTGCCATGCGCTGCGTCGGCTACCGCCAGGCTTGGCAGGCGCTGGATGCCCAGGCGGCCAACGGCGGCGCGCTGGACTTGGCCGGCCTGCGCGAGCGCGGCATCGCCGCCACGCGCCAGCTCGCCAAGCGCCAGATCACCTGGCTGCGCAGCATGCGCGAGCGCCAACGGATGGCCTGCGATCAGCCGGGCGCGCAAGCGGCGCTGGAGCGCGCGGTATGGGCGCGGCTGGAGCAGGCTGCGCCATGAGCGCAGCGGTGCGCGTCGCCGGCCTCGCCAAGCGCTATGGCCAGAGCGCCGTGTTCGAGAACGTGGGCTTCGAGGTGGCGCCGGGCGAATTCATCGCCATCGTGGGCGACTCGGGCGTGGGCAAATCCACCCTGCTCAACTGCCTGGCCGGGCTCGACACCTGGAGCGCCGGCAGCATTCACCACGGCAGCATCGATCTGTCAGCGCTCAATGCCACCGAGCGCGCCCTGTGGCGGCGCGCCCACCTGGGCTTTGTCTTTCAGGCGTTTCACGTGCTGCCGCACCTCGACGTAGCGCAAAACGTGGCGCTGCCGCTGATGCTGCTCGGAGGCTCCCCGCAGCCCGAGCGCGTGCAGGCCGTCCTGCAGGCCGTCGGCCTGGCAGGCCTGGGACTGCGCCTGCCGCAGCAGCTCAGCGGTGGCCAGTTGCAGCGCGTGGCCCTGGCCCGCGCGCTGGTGCACCGGCCCGCGCTGCTGCTGGCCGACGAGCCCACCGGCAACCTTGACCCAGGCACGGCGGCCCGGGTGCTAGAGCTGCTGGTAGCGCAAACGCGCGAGCACGGCGCGTCGCTGGTGCTGGCAACGCATTCGCAAGCCGCAGCAGCGCGTGCCGACCGGGTGCTGCATTTGACGGCTGTTGGCATGCGCGGCTAAGCGCCTGTTCTAAGCGCCGCGCGGGCGACTTATTCAATCGCCAGCCGCTGCCCGCTGCCGCCCTGCTTCTTGGGCAGGTTCAAGGTCAGCACGCCATTGTCGTACTTCGCCTTGCACTGGCTCGCGTCGATGTCGGCGGGCAACTGGAAACTGCGCGAGACCGAGCCGAAATAGCGCTCGGACCGCAGCTGCTTCTCGCCGTCGGTCTGCTGATCGAGCTGGCGCACCTCGGCGCGCAGCGTGACCACATTGCCGTCCACCGAGACATGGATCTCCTCCTTGGGAACGCCAGGGACCTCGGCAGACACCAGAAAGCCGCCTTCGTTCTCCTTGACATCCACTTTCATCTGGCCAGGGTTGGGCAGGGGATCACCATGCAACGGACGCACGTAGAAGCCTGGGTTCACGTCCTTGAAAAATTCGTCGAACAGGCCGCCGCGGCCAATCAGTGCATTCATGACAAACCTCCTTGAAAGAATGGGTTGCAAGTTGATGGGAAGGTCCATTCACCGTCCCTGCCATGCATGTAGGGCAGCGCGCGCAGGTTTCAAGCGCCGCACAATCGCCCCCATGCTGGCCCTGTTTCGCGTCTGGTCCTTGCAGGAGTTGCGCCGCCATCCCTGGCAGAGCGCAGCCGCCGCCTGCGCCGTGATGCTGGGCGTGGCACTGGCGTTCGGGGTGCACACCATCAACGCGTCAGCCCTGGAAGAATTTGCCCAGGCTGCCCGCAGCGTGAGCGGCACGCCAGACCTGCAGCTGCGTGCCGCGCAAGGCCCCCTCGACGAGCAGCTCTACCCGCTGCTGGCCCGCCAGAGCGAGGTGGCGCGCGCCAGTCCGGTGCTGGAGCTGCAGTTGCAGGCGCAGTCAGCCGACGCCTTGGCCGGCACGCCCGCCGTGCCGCTGCGCATCGTGGGCATCGATGCGCTGCTGCTGCCGGCGACGGCCCCGGCGCTGATGCCGCGCCCCTTCGCCCGCCTGCCCGCAGACCGCTTTGCGCTGTTTGCGCCGGCCACGGTTTTCCTTAACGCCGCAGCGCTGCGTGCCCTGGCGCTGCCCCTTGACCCACAGCAGGCGCCGCGCCTCACCCTGCGCCGTGGGCTGGAAGTCTTCAGCGTGCGCGTGGCCGGCAGCGTGGCGGCGGGCGGCGCACCTCTGGCGGTGATGGACATTGGCGCGGCGCAAGACCTGTTCGGTCGGGTCGGTGGGCTCAGCCGCATCGATCTGCAACTGCGCCCCGGCGTGCTGCGCAGCGACTTTCGCACCCGCATGAATGCCCTGCCCGCCTGGCCGCCCGGCCTGGTCTGGGGCGAGAGCAGCGATGGCGAGCAGCGCATGGACGCGTTGTCGCGCGCCTACCGCGTGAACCTGAGCGTGCTGGCGCTGGTGGCCTTGTTCACCGGGGCGTTTCTGGTGTTTTCGGTGCTGTCCCTCAGCGTGGCGCAGCGCGCGCCGGCCTTTGCGCTGCTGGGCGTGCTCGGCGCCACACCGCGCCAGCGCCTGGGGCTGGTGCTGCTGGAGTCGCTGTTTCTCGGCGTGATTGGCAGCGCGGCCGGGGTGGCGCTGGGTACGGCGCTGGCCGCGGGCGCGCTGCGCCTGCTGGGCGGCGATCTGGGCGGCGGCTACTTCAGCGGCGCCCAGCCCGGGCTGCAATGGAGCCTGCCGGTGGCCGCAGCCTACGGCGCACTGGGCGTGGCTGCGGCCCTGCTGGGCGGCTGGTGGCCGGCGCGCACGGCCGAAGCCTTGCCCCCGGCGCAAACCCTCAAAGGCCTGAACAGCGCAGGCAGCTCCAAAGTTTCGGCATGGCCGGCGCTGGCGCTGCTGGCCGGCGGCGCTCTGCTGGCGTTTGCGCCGGTGGTGGCGGGCCTGCCGCTGGCGGCCTACCTGTCGGTGGGCGCCCTGCTGCTGGGCGGCATCGCCTTGCTGCCGCGCGCCGTCGCCCTGCTTTTGCGCGCGCTGCGGCCCTGGGCGGCGCGCCATGCCCTGGCGCAACTGGCAATCGAGCGCGCGCGGCGCACGCCCGGCCTGGCTGCCGTGGCCGTGGGCGGCGTGGTGGCCAGCCTGGCGCTGGCGATTGCGCTGACAGTCATGGTCACCAGCTTTCGCGGCTCGATGGTGCAGTGGCTGGATGCGGTGCTGCCAGCGCCTTTGTATGTGCGCGGCGCGGCGGCCGATGGGCAGGCGGCGTTCAGCGCAAGCTTTTTGCAGCGGGCCGCACGGCTGCCCGGCGTGGAGCGCATCGAAGGCCTGCGCAATGTGCCCCTGCAGCCGGATGCAGCCCGCCCCGCCGTCACGCTGATTGCGCGGCCACTGGCACGCGGCGCAGACCAGGTGCTGCCGCTGACCGCGCCCGCCCTGCCCGTTCCGCCCGGCCGGGTGGCGGTGTACGCCAGCGAGGCGGCTGCCGAACTGTGGGGGGCGCAGCCGGGCAGCGATCTGGCGCCATTTTTAGAGTCTTTCAGGGCTCTAGCGCAATACCAGCAAGCGCAGCAAGCTCTGTATTTTGTAGCAGGCGTGTGGCGCGACTACGCCCGCCAGACTGGCGCACTGGTGATGGACAGTGCCGACTTTGCCGCGCTGAGCGGCGAGCGCGGCGCCAACGACCTGGCGCTGTGGCCCGCGCCCGGCGCCGATGTAGCCAAGCTGCGCGCTGCACTCACACAGTTGGCGCAAAGCGAATCGGGGCCGGCAGCCGCAGGCGGGCTGGAATTCGCGTCAGCAGGCGAGATCCGCGAGCGCTCGCTGCGCATTTTTGACCGCAGCTTTGCCGTGACCTACTGGCTGCAGGCGCTGGCCATCGGCATTGGGCTGTTTGGAGTGGCGGCCAGCTTCAGCGCGCAAGTGCTGGCGCGGCGCAAGGAGTTTGGCCTGCTCGCGCACCTGGGACTGACGCGCAGACAAATTCTGTCCGTGGTGGCGGGTGAAGGCGCCGCCTGGACGGGCGTGGGCGCGGCAGCCGGCCTGCTGCTGGGCGTAGCGGTCTCGCTGGTGCTGGTGTTGGTGGTCAACCCGCAGAGCTTTCACTGGACCATGGAGCTGCGCCTGCCGCTGGCCCGCCTGCTGGCGCTGTGCGCGGCCGTGGTGCTGGCCGGCACCGCCACCGCCTGGCTCGCCGGGCGTGCTGCGGCGGGGCGGGACGCCGTGCTGGCGGTGAAGGAAGACTGGTAGTGCGCTGCGCCACAATGGGCGAATGAGCAGCCACCCCCACTCCAGCGGCCAAGCCGCCAACGCCACCAGCGATTGGCTGAGCCAGGCCATCAACCGCATTGAAGCCGACTACCAGCGCAGTGCCGACACGCACCTGATTGCGCTGCGCCTGCCCTGCTATGCGCAGTGCGGCATCGACCTGTATCTGAAGGACGAATCGACCCACCCCACCGGCAGCCTCAAGCACCGGCTGGCCCGCTCGCTGTTCCTCTACGCCCTGTGCAACGGCTGGGTGCGCGAGGGCTCCACCATCGTCGAGGCGTCGAGCGGCTCCACCGCGGTCAGCGAGGCCTACTTCGCGCGCCTGCTGGGCCTGCCGTTTGTCGCCGTGATGCCGCGCGGCACCTCGCCCGAGAAGATCGCCCAGATCGAATTCCATGGCGGGCGCTGCCACCTGGTGGAGAGCGCTGGCGCCGTCTACGAACAGGCCCACGCCATCGCCGCGCAGACCGGCGGGCATTACATGGACCAGTTCACCTACGCCGAGCGCGCGACCGACTGGCGCGGCAACAACAACATTGCCGAAAGCATATTCACGCAGATGGCGCGCGAACGCCACCCGGTGCCGCGCTGGATCGTGGTCGGCGCCGGCACGGGCGGCACCAGCGCAACCATAGGCCGCTACGTGCGCTACCAGCGCCACGCCAGCGCGCTCTGCGTGGCCGACCCGGCAGGCTCGGTGTTCAGCCAATACCACCGCACGGGGGACGCTGCGCTCACCGCGCCGGGCTCGCGCATTGAAGGCATCGGGCGGCCACGGGTGGAGCCCAGCTTCATTCGCACGCTGGTGGACCGCATGGTGGAGGTGCAAGACGCCGATTCGGTGGCGGCCATGCAGGCGCTGTCACAATTGCTGGGGCGGCGCGTTGGGCCGTCGACCGGCACCAACTTTGTTGCCATGCTGGAGTTGGCCGGCGAGATGCGCCAGCGCGGTGAGCAGGGCTCCATCCTGTCACTGCTGTGCGATGCAGGCGAGCGCTATCTGCCCACCTATTTCGACCCGGTCTGGGTGCAGGAGCGTTTTGGCGATTGCGTCCCTGCCCGAGCGCGTGTGGACGCGCTGCTGGCCTGAGCGCTGCGCTCGCGCCTCCATGCAGCCCAGCACCGCCCCACCGCTCGCCTGGTCCCGCCGCCAATGGCTGGCGCTGTGCCTGGGCGCGGGAATGGGCGGTGCGAGTGGCCAGGCAGGCGCAGCCGGCTTGGCCGTGCGTCCCCTCGTTTTCCCGCGCGACCATGGCAGCCACCCGGAACTGCGCACCGAGTGGTGGTACCTCACCGGCCAAGCGCGCGCGGGCGGGCGAGACCTGGGCTTTCAGCTCACCTTCTTTCGCAGCCGCGTTCCCGGCACCCAGGCCATGCAGTCGGCCTTTGCTGCCCGCCAACTGCTGTTTGCGCACGCTGCGCTGAGCGACACCCAGAACCAGCGTTTGCTGCATGACCAGCGCATTGCCCGCGCCGGTTTTGGACTGGCGCAAGCGAGCGACGCAGACACCGACATCGTTCTGGGCGACTGGTCATTGCGCCGCAGCGAGGTAGCCGGCAGCAGCCGCTACGCCGCGCGCATGCAAGGCGACACCTTTTCACTGGACCTCACCCTGTCGGCCACCCAGCCCCTGCTGCTACAGGGTGAGGCAGGCATTTCGCGCAAAGGGCCGGGCGCCGAGAACCTGAGCTACTACGTCACCGAGCCTCAGTTGCAGGTGGATGGCAGCATCACGCTGGGCCGCGAGCGCCTGCTGCTGCAGGATGCTTCGGCGCGCGCCTGGCTGGACCATGAGGCCAGCGAAGCCATTCTTCCTGCAAGCGCCATGGGCTGGGACTGGATGGGAATGAATTTTTCCGATGGCAGCGCGCTGACCGCTTTTCAACTTCGACGCACCGACGGTTCGGCCCTGTGGGCCGGGGGTTCCTGGCGGGCAGCGGGAGGGCAGGTGCAAACGTTTGGCCCGAGCGAACTGGCGTTCACCCCGCTGCGCCACTGGACCAGCGCGGCCAGCGGCGCGCGCTACCCCGTGGCCTGGCGGCTGGACTCGCCCGTGGGCCGCTTCGAGGTGCAGGCACTGTTTGACGCGCAGGAGCTTGACAGCCGCGCGTCCACCGGCGCGTTTTACTGGGAAGGTATAAGCGCCCTGCGAGACGCAAACGGCCGCGAACGGGGCCGCGGCTATCTGGAAATGACGGGCTACGTAGCGCGCCTGGCGCTGTAGCCGATCTAAAGCTTGCCGTCGCCGCGCCGGCGCTGCAGCCAGGCAATGATTTCGCCCATGATGCCACGGCGGAACGCCAGCACACACACCACGAAGATCAGTCCGGTGACCATGGTGACCGACTCGCCCAAGGTGCTGAACCATTCGATCTGGGTCATTTCGGCCAGCACGTGGCCGATTTCGCCCAACTTGTTTTCCAGCAGCACGACCACGGCCGAGCCCACCAGCGGACCCGAGAGTGTGCCAAGGCCGCCCACCAGCGTCATCAGCACCACGTGGCCCGACGCGGTCCAGTGCACATCGCTCAGGGTGGCAAACCCCATCACCATGGCTTTGAGCGCACCGGCCAGGCCAGACAGCGCGGCTGAAAGCACAAAGGCCACCAGCTTGAAGCGGTTGGTGTCGTAGCCCAGCGACGTGGCGCGTGGCTCGTTTTCCTTGATGGCCTTGAGGACCTGGCCAAAGGGCGAATGCACAGTGCGCACGATGAGCAGGAAAGCAGCGATCACGATGGCCAACACGACGTAGTACAGCACCATGTCATTGCGCAGATCAATCAGGCCGAACATCTTGCCGCGCGGCACCGACTGCAAACCGTCTTCACCCCCAGTGAACGGTGCTTGCAATGCGACGAAAAACAGCATTTGCGCAAGCGCCAGCGTGATCATCGTGGAGTAGATGCCCGTTCGCCGGATGGCAAAGAATCCCACGATCAAACCCAGAAACGCACCGCTCAGCGTGCCCAGCAACAAGCCCAGTTCCGGCGTCAACCCCCACACCTTGATGACATGGCCCGCCACGTAGGCGGCACCACCGAAAAACGCGGCATGGCCAAAGGACAGCATGCCGGTGTAGCCGAGCAGCAGATTGAAGGCCGCAGCAAAGAGCGCGAAGCACATGAGCTTCATGACAAAGACAGGATAGGCGCCCAGAACGGGGGCCAGCAGCAGCCCCACAAAGAGCAGCCCGTAGCCGAAGACGGCAATATTCTTGAGATTCATGTCTGGGGCCCCGTCAATTTTCTTTGCCGAACAGGCCGGCGGGGCGAATCAGCAGCACCACAACCATGATCACAAACACCACGGTAGAAGATGCTTCAGGGTAAAAAACCTTGGTGAAACCTTCGACGACTCCCAGGCCAAGGCCCGTGAGGATGGAACCCATGATGGACCCCATGCCGCCGATCACCACGACGGCGAAGACCACAATGATCAAGTTCTGCCCCATCAGCGGAGAGACCTGGTAGACCGGAGCAGACAACACGCCGGCAAACGCCGCGAGCGCTGCGCCAAAGGCATAAGTCAAGGTAATCATCACCGGCACGTTCACCCCAAACGCCTCTACGAGCCGGGGGTTCTCGGTGCCAGCGCGCAGGTAGGCGCCGAGCTTGGTTTTTTCGATCACGAACCAGGTCAGCATGCACACGGTAATGGACGCCACCACCACCCAGGCCCGGTAATTGGGAAGAAACATGAAGCCCAGGTTGGTGCCGCCCGAGAGCAGATCGGGCGTGTCGTACCCCAGGCCCGACACGCCGTAAACCGAGCGAAACACGCCCTCGACCAGCAGCGTCAACCCCAGCGTCAAGAGCAGGCCATAGAGGTGATCGAGCTTGTAGATCCAGCGCAGGAGCAGCCGCTCGATCACAACCCCGAACACGCCCACGATCAGCGGCGCCACTACCAGCATCACCCAGTAGTTGATGCCGAAGTAGTTCATGGCCATCCAGGTAATCACGGCCCCCATCATGAACAGCGCACCGTGCGCAAAGTTAATGACGTTGAGCAGGCCGAAGATCACGGCCAGCCCAAGGCTGAGAATTGCGTAGAACGAGCCGTTGACCAGCCCCAGAAGGAGCTGGCTCAGCAAGCCTGGCAATGAGATACCAAAGAATTCCATGGGCGGGACAGGTAGGGGCGTTTCGGTAAGGTCAGTGTCGACTCGGGCTTACTTCCAGAGCGCGCACTTGCTCTCGGCTTTGGTGGTGAACACCGACTCGCCGGGCATCGTCTTCACGATCTTGAGGTAGTCCCAGGGCTTCTTGGAGTCGGCCGGTTGCTTGGCTTCCACCAGGTACATGTCGTGCACCATGCGGCCGTCAGGGCGCAGCACCCCATTCTTGGCGTAGAAATCGTTGATGGGTGTCTTCTTCATGTATTCCATGACCTTGTCGGCGTCGGTGGATTTGACGGCAGCCACGGCCTTCAGGTAGGTCATGGTGGCCGAGTAATCAGCTGCCTGCACGTCGGTGGGCATGCGCTTCATCTTGGCGAAATATGCGTTGGCAAATTTGCGCGATGCGTCGTCCTTGTCCCAGTACCAGCTGGTGGTGTGCAGCAGGCCACCCACGTTCTTGAGGCCGAGGCTGTGGATGTCGCTCAGGAACACCAGCAGGCCCGCCACCTTCATGGTCTTGTCGATGCCGAACTCTTTGGCGGCCTTGATGGCGTTGATGGTGTCGCCGCCGGCATTGGCCAGACCCAGAATCTGCGCCTTGGAATTCTGCGCCTGGAGCAGGAAGGAAGAGAAGTCCGAAGCGTTGAGCGGATGGCGCACCGCACCCACAATCTTGCCGCCCTTGGCTTCGACCACGGTGCTGGTGTCTTTTTCCAGCGCGTGGCCAAACGCGTAGTCCGAGGTCAGGAAGAACCAGGTCTTGCCGCCCGTGTCCACCACGGCGCCGCCCGTACCCTTGGCCAGCGCCACCGTGTCGTAGGCGTAATGCATGGTGTAGGGGCTGCATTGTTCGTTGGTCAGGGCGGAAGACGCTGCGCCGTTGTTGATGTAAACGCGCTTCTTCTCCTGCGCCACCTTGGCCGTGGCCAGGGCCGTGCCCGAGTTGGTGCCGCCAAAGATCATGGTGGCGCCCTGGGTGTCGATCCATTCGCGCGCCTTCGAGGCGGCAATATCGGCCTTGTTCTGGTGATCTGCGGTCAGCAGTTCGATCGGCTGGCCAAGCGCCTTGCCGCCGAAATCGTCAATCGCCATCTGGATGGCAGTGGCGCCGCCCTTGCCTTCCACGTCCGAGTACAGGCTGGACATATCGGTGATGAAGCCAATGGTGACTTTCTCTTGCGCGTGGGCGGCGCCCGTGGCCAGGCCTGCGGCTGCCAGCATCAGTGCCAGAGTGGTGTGCTTGTATTTCATGCGATGTCTCCTTGTGGACGGTTGGAAAACAAAAAAGCGAAAGAAGGCCGGTGCGCGACCCGACCTGGAAGACGGCTCAGATGCCGAGCAACTGATTGAGTATTGGCATGCGCGATTCCAACTCGCTGGCGTTGAAATTCTGAACGACGGTTCCGTGCTCGATCACATAGAACCGATCCGCCAGGGGTGCGGCAAAGCGGAAGTTCTGCTCCACCATCACGACTGTGTAGCCTTTGGTGCGCAGCATCGTGATCATGCGCGCCAGTGCCTGCACAATGACCGGCGCCAGGCCTTCAGAGATTTCGTCGAGCAACAAAAGCTTGGCTCCCGTTCGAAGAATGCGGGCCACGGCCAGCATCTGCTGCTCCCCGCCCGACAGGCGCGTTCCCTGGCTGTTGCGGCGCTCGGCGAGGTTGGGGAACATGTCGTAGATTTCGTCGATCGACATGCCGGGCGTTCCGGTCTTGAGCACGGGGGGCAGCAACAGGTTCTCTTCACACGAAAGACTGGCAAAAATGCCGCGCTCTTCCGGGCAATAGCCAACGCCCAGGTGCGCAATGCGGTGCGTAGCCATGTTGATGGTTTCGACACCGTTGATCTTGACCGAGCCCCGGCGCGCGCCTGTCAAACCCATGATGGCGCGCAGCGTGGTGGTGCGTCCGGCGCCGTTGCGCCCCAGCAAGGTCACCACCTCGCCGGGCTGCACCAGCACATCGACACCGTGCAGCACGTGCGATTCGCCGTACCAGGCTTCGAGCTTGCTGATCTGCAGTGCGGGAGTGGCGGGAGAACTGGCTGCCATCTCAGTGCGCTCCCTGCAGTTGGCCGTCGGTAGTGCCCATATAGGCTTCCATCACTTCGGGGTTGTTCGACACTTCGGCGTACGGGCCTTCGGCCAGCACAGCGCCGCGCTGCAGCACCGTGATGCGATCGGCAATGGTGGAGACGACTTTCATGTTGTGTTCCACCATCAAGATGGTGCGGCCTACGGAGACTTTCCTGATCAAATCGGTGACCCGGTCCACGTCCTCATGGCCCATGCCCTGCGTGGGCTCATCGAGCAACATCAATTCGGGCTCCATCGACAAGGTAGTGGCGATTTCCAGTGCACGCTTGCGGCCATAAGGCAGGTTGACGGTGACCTCATCGGCCAGATCGTCCAGCCCCACTTCGGTCAGCAGCTGCATGGCGCGGTCGTCGAGCTGGCGCAGGCTGCGCTCGCTGCGCCAAAAGTGGAAGGCCGTACCGAGCTTGCGCTGCAGGCCGATGCGCACGTTTTCAATGAGCGTGAGGTGCGGAAACACGGCCGAGATCTGAAACGAACGAATGACGCCGCGCCGGGCAATTTGCGCTGGCTTCTCGCGCGTAATTTCGGTGCCATTGAACCGAATGCTGCCCGAGGTGGGCTCGAGAAATTTGGTCAGAAGATTGAAGCAGGTCGTCTTGCCCGCGCCGTTCGGCCCGATGAGCGCATGGATGGTATGGCGCTGCACATTCAGCGTGACATCGCTGACTGCAGTGAATCCCTTGAACTCCTTGGTCAGATTCCGGGTTTCAAGAATGAAGTCGCTCATCGCGGCGGGGGTACTTTCATGGAGGGAAAACAGTCTATGCACTTTGATCAAGTGCAAAGACGCTTGAATTGCGAGCAATGGTAAGGTGCGCAGCCTTGCGCTGCACTGGGACTAACGCGTATGTAAAAGTGCCTACAGGTCCGCGCGCCTGGGGCTGCGCCTACACTGCGGCGCATGCCTTCTGACACCCAAAATTTGCCGCCCACCGCGGCCCCGCGTGCACTTTCCGGACTGTTGCCGTTTTTGCGCCCGTACCGCGCCCGCATGGCGCTGGCGTTTCTGTTCCTGCTGCTGGCGGCCGTGGCCACGCTGGCGTTTCCGATGGCTTTGCGCGCACTCATCGATGGGGGCCTCACGCCGCAGACAGGTGGAGCCAAGGCGCTGGAGCTGCGCGAGCACTTTCTGGCTCTGTTCGGCGTGGCCATCATGCTCGGCCTGTTTTCTTCTGCACGCTTCTATCTGGTGAGCTGGCTGGGCGAGCGCGTCACAGCCGATTTGCGCAACGCTGTGTACGCCCACGTGCTGCGTCAGAGCCCGGAGTTCTTTGAAACGACGCAAAGCGGCGAGGTGCTTTCGCGACTGACCACCGACACCACGCTGGTGCAGACGGTGGTGGGCTCGTCGCTATCAATGGGCCTGCGCAATGCCGTGGTGGGCAGCGGCGCCATTGTCATGCTGGTCTGGACCAACCCGCGCATCATGGCCATCGTGCTCCTGATGCTGGTTGTGGTGGTGCTGCCCGCGATGTGGATCGGGCGGCGGGTGCGAAAGCTCTCGCGCGCCAGCCAAGACCGGGTGGCGGATTCCAGCGCCATTGCCGCCGAAGTGCTCAACGCCGTGCCCGTGGTGCAGAGCTTCACCGGAGAACTGCGCGAAGCGCTGCGTTTTGCGCGCGCCACGCAAAGCGCGTTCGAGACCGCCGTGCACCGCTCACGCGCGCGTGCCGCGCTGGTGGCTTTCATCATCATTGCCAACGCCGCCCTGCTGCTCTGGGGCCTTTACCGGGGAACCCAGGCGGTGTTGGCTGGCACCATGACGGCGGGCCACCTGGGCGAGACGGTGCTCTACGTGGGCCTGCTTGCCGGCGCCGCTGCTGTGCTGGGCGAGGTCTATGGGGATTTGCTGCGCGCCGCTGGCGCCACCGAGCGGCTGATGGAGTTGCTGGCGAGCGAGTCGCCAGTGGCGTCCCCCGCGCAGCCGCTCGAACTGCCACAGAGCGGCCAGGGGCTGGCCGTCGAATTCGATGCGATCGATTTCCACTACCCATCGCGTCCAGGTCAGGCCGCCCTGTCGCAGTTCAGCCTCAGCCTTCGGCCGGGAGAAACCGTGGCTCTGGTGGGTGCCAGCGGCGCCGGCAAGACCACCGTGTTCCAGCTGCTGCAGCGCTTCTACGATGTGGATTCATCGCAGGGGCCGCAGGGCGGTGGGCGCAAGCATGGCGTGCGGCTCAACGGTGTGGATGTGCGCGATCTGTCGCTGGAGAATCTGCGCCAGCACATTGGCACCGTGCCGCAGGATGCCGTGATCTTCTCGGCCACGGCGCTGGAAAACATTCGCTACGGCCGCCCGGATGCCAGCGTCGATGAAGTGCAGGCCGCGGCGCGCGGTGCGTTTGCCCATGAGTTTCTTGTAGCGCTGCCGGATGGCTACGACACCTTTCTTGGTGAGCGTGGCGTGCGCTTGTCAGGCGGTCAGCGCCAGCGCATTGCCATCGCTCGCGCCATGCTCAAAGCCCCGCCGCTGTTGCTGCTGGACGAGGCCACGAGCGCGCTGGACGCGCAAAGCGAGCGCGTGGTGCAGGCAGCGCTCGATTCCGCCATGCACAGCCACGCGGGCCAGCGAACCACCCTGGTGATCGCCCACCGCCTGGCGACAGTACAGAACGCAGACCGCATCGTGGTGCTGGAGCACGGCCGTGTGGTCGAGGAAGGAACGCACAGCGAGCTGATCGCGCGCGGCAGCACCTATGCGCGGCTCGCTGCGCTGCAGTTCACGGTATGACAGAAAATTTTGATTAAATAAGCCTCTAGCGCTTATTCGGTATCATTTTATTGCTATATTTAGCATAGCAATCATGATCGCTTCAGTGCAGCGGTTCGCTCAGTGCCGGCGGTACCGGAAGCACCAGAATCCCATCGGAGAGCAGCTCCCGGGTTTCCTCTGCACTGGCCACGCCCCGGATCGCGCGGCCGGGCGAATCGCCTTCGTGCATGGCGCGCGCTTCGCGGGCAAAATGCTCGCCTACATCCTCGCTGCCTGCCACCCATTCGCGCATGCGCGAAAGCCATTGGCCCGCTTCGGAGACCTCTGGGGTCTGAGAATGGCTTGGCCCCGCCGGTGAATTCGAAGGAGGCGCGGCACCCCGCTGGATGCGCGGTGCACTGAGCAGTTTGTGCACCCTGGCATCAGCGCAGAACGGACACTGCACCAGGTCTTGGGCCAGCTGGCGCTGGAACTCCTGCTCGCTGGCAAACCAGCCCTCGAAGGCGTGCTTATTGGCGCACTGCAGATCGAGCACCTTCATGGTGGAAACACCTGATGGCTGCGCTCAGCCGCGCCGCCGCAGCAAGTAGCGGTAAACGAACCCTGGAAAAGCGAGGGTAACAAACAAAGTGCCTGTCACGGCGTAGAACTCCCACTGTTGCGGTGCGATCTGGCCAGCGCGCTTCTCGAGCAGCAGGCCCACCGCGCCGACGATGAAATACATCAGCACCAACTCGGCAAAACGTTCCACCAGTCGCTTGGACGGCAGTCGAGGCGGTCCGACAAAGAAAAGTCGATTGCTGACAAACGGCAGGTTCGCGGCCACACAGGCCAGAAGAATGACGAGCCACACGGCCGCGCTTTGTGACACGGCGGGTCAGGAAGCCAGCGAACGCAAAATGGCGTCGGAGCACAAAGCCATCAGTCCCCCCGGCAGAATGCCGAGTACGAAAAGCAGGGCGCCGTTGAGCGTCAGGATCACGCGCACGTCCAGCGGCGCACTGATCACCGCCGTTTGCACCGGCGCATCGAAGTACATCACCTTGACCACCCGAAGGTAGTAGAAAGCGCCGATCAGCGACATCATCACCGCAAACACCGCCAGCCCGATGTGCAGCGCGTCCCCCGAGGCCACCAAAGCCTGCAGCACCGCCAGCTTGGAATAAAAACCCACCAAAGGCGGGACCCCTGCCATCGAGAACAGGCAAATGGCGAGAATGCCGGCGTACAGCGGGCTGCGCTGATTCAGACCTGCCATGTCGGCAATGTTGTCGCTCTCAAAGCCACTGCGGGCCAGCAGCAGGATGACGCCGAAAGCCGCCAGCGTGGTCAGCACATAGGTCACCACGTAGAACATGGAAGCGCTGTAGGCCGCCTGCGCAGTTGCGGCGTCGACGGTGCCGTTGATGACGCCCGACATCAGGCCCAGCAATACGAAACCCATTTGTGAAATCGTTGAATAGGCAAGCATGCGCTTGAGATTGGTCTGTGCAATGGCAGCCAGATTGCCTACCAACAGGGAGCCCACGGCCAGCACCGCCAGCATTTGCTGCCAGTCAATGGCCAGTGGCAGCAAGGCGTCCACCAGCAAGCGCATCACGATGGCAAAGGCAGCTAGCTTGGGTGCGCCAGCAATGAGCAAAGTGACCACCGTGGGCGCGCCTTCGTAGACGTCGGGCACCCACATGTGAAACGGTACGGCGCCCAGCTTGAATGCCAGGCCAGCCACGATGAACACCACGCCGAAGACCAGCACCTGGTGGCGGATCTGGCCGGAATTGACCGCCTTGAACACTTCGCCAATGTCCAGCGAGCCCGTCGCGCCGTACACCATGGAGAGGCCATACAGCAGGAAACCGCTGGCCATGGCACCGAGCACGAAATACTTCATCGCCGCCTCGGTGGCCGTGGCGTCTTCGCGCCGCAGCGCCACCAGCGCGTAGCTCGACAAGGTGAGCAGCTCCAGGCCGAGATAGAGCACCAGGAAGTTGTTGCCGCCAATCATGATGAACATGCCCAGCAGCGAGAACAGACTGAGCGTGAAGAGCTCGCCGCCGCGCAGCATGTCACGGTCGCCAGCATAAGGACGGCCATACACCAGCGTCATCATCATCGCCACGGCAGCAAAGCACTTGAGCCAGTTGCCCATGGCGTCGCTGACGATCATGTTGCCAAAACCGTAGAAAGTGGTGCCGCGGCTGGCATACATGCCCTCCAGCAGCGCCACCACACCCAGCGTCAACAGAGTCAGCACATAGGTGCCGGTGCGGCGTGGACTGTGTATGGCAAGGTCGACCAGCGCGATCACGCAAGCCATGACCAGCAAGACGATCTCCGGATAAATGGCCAGCCAGCTGATGTTGTCAATCATCGGGGTACTCTTGTTTCGATCAGGTCAGTTCAGCTTGGACGCAGCCACATGCTGGAGCAGCTTGGCCACGGAGGCATCGGTCACATCGGTCACGGGCTTGGGGTACAGCCCCATGGCCAGGATGGCGGCAGTCAGAAGCGCAAGCACAAAGAATTCCCGCCGCCCGATGTCCAGCATGGCGCGCACGTTGGCGTTGCCCACGGGGCCCAGGTACACGCGCTTGAACATCCACAGGCTGTACGCCGCGCCCCAGATCAAGGCGCTTGCCGCAGCCAGGCCGAGCCAGAAGTTGGCCTTTACCGCCGCCAGGATCACCATCCATTCGCCCACAAAGCCTGCCGTCCCCGGAAGACCGCAGTTGGCCATGGTGAACAACAAGGCAAATGCGGCAAAGTTGGGCATGGTGTTGACCACGCCACCGTAATCGGCGATTTCGCGCGAATGCATACGGTCGTACAGCACGCCGATCGACAAGAACATGGCTGCGGAGACGAAACCGTGGGCAATCATCTGCACGATGCCGCCGGATACGCCCAGATCATTGAAGATGAAAAAACCCAGGGTCACAAAACCCATGTGCGCCACCGATGAGTAGGCAACGAGCTTTTTCATGTCCCTTTGCACCATCGCCACCAAGCCGACATAGATCACGGCGACGAGCGACAGGGTGATCATCAGCCAAGCCCATTCGCGCGAGGCGTCGGGCGCAATGGGCAAAGAAAAGCGCAGAAAACCATAAGCACCGAGCTTGAGCATGATGGCCGCCAGCACGGCCGAGCCGCCCGTGGGCGCTTCGACGTGCACATCGGGCAACCAGGTGTGCACCGGCCACATCGGCACCTTGACCGCAAACGCCGCAAAGAAGGCAAAGAACAGCATGGTCTGCGCGTGGGCCGACAGCGGCAGCGCATGCCAGGTGGCAATGTCAAAGCTTCCACCTGCCTCGTTGTAGAGGTAGAGCAAGGCGATCAAGGTCAGCAGGGAGCCAAACAGCGTGTACAGAAAGAACTTGAAGGCCGCGTAGATCTTGCGCGGCCCACCCCAGATACCAATGATCAGGTACATGGGAATCAAGGTGCCTTCAAAGAACACGTAGAACAGCATGCCATCGAGCGCGCAGAACACCCCAATCATCAGGCCCGACAGAATCAGGAACGCGGCCATGTACTGGTTCACACGGGACGTGATTGATTCCCAGGATGCAATCACGACAATCACCGTGATGAAGGCTGTCAGTGGAACGAACCAGAAGGAAATACCGTCCACGCCCAGGTGATAGAAGATCTGGAAGGTATCGATCCAATGCGCCTTTTCGACGAACTGCATGTCCGCAGTGCCAGGTACAAAGCCGGCCATCAAGGGAAACGTGACCAGCAAACCGGCCAAGGCGCCAATCAAGGCCAGCCAGCGTACGGCGCCCGCCTGTTCGTCACGCCCCAGTGCGAGCAGCAGAAGTCCGAACGCGATGGGCGTCCAGATAGCAAGACTCAACAAACCCATTTTTATTCTTCCCCTACTTGTTGAGCCAGACGAAGTACGTCATGAGCACGAAGATTCCCAGAATCATGACCAGCGCGTAGTGATAGACGTAGCCCGTCTGTACGCGTCGCACTACACCGGCAACCCATCCCACCAGCTTCCAGGAGCCATTGACCAACGCCCCGTCGATCACCGCCTGATCGCCGCCCTTCCACAAAGCCACCCCGAGGCCGCGCGCAGCCCGCGCCAGAATGTTTTCGTTGATCCAGTCGAGGTAGTACTTGTTCTCAAGCAGGGTGTAAATCGGCTGGAAGATGCGTTTGATGGCTGCCGGCAGCGCGGGATTGACCATGTACATGTAGTACGACGCGGCCACGCCAGCAAGGGCCAGCCAGAACGGCGCTGCTGTCAAGCCATGGAGCGCCATGGCCACCGGGCCGTGGAACGCCTCAGCGAGTTCCGCCATCGCCGGGTGCCGGGCCGCATCGACAGCGATCACGTCCTTAAAAAATTCACCAAACAGCATCGGACCAATGGTGAGGAAACCAATGACCACCGAGGGAATGGCCAGCAGCACCAGGGGCACTGTCACCACCCAGGGCGACTCGTGGGGCTTGCTGTGATCGCCATGGTGACCGTGCGGATCGGGCTCTTCGTCCGCCGCGTGGTGGTGCGCGTCCGGGTTCTGGTCATAGCGTTCCTTTCCATGGAACACCAGAAAATACAAACGGAACGAATAGAAGGCCGTGACAAAAACGCCCGCCAGCACGGCAAAAGAGGCAAAGCCCGCTGCAGGCAGTGTGCTGGCGTGCACCGCTTCAATGATGCTGTCCTTGGAGTAGAAGCCAGCAAACAAGGGCGTGCCAATGAGGGCCAGCGAACCCAGCAAGAACGTGATCCAGGTAATGGGCATGTACTTGCGCACACCACCCATCCAGCGAATGTCCTGGTTGTGGTGCATTCCGATGATCACCGAGCCCGCCCCCAGGAACAGCAGCGCCTTGAAGAAGGCATGCGTCATCAGGTGGAACACGCCCACCGAGTAAGCCGATGCACCGAGCGCCACCGTCATGTATCCCAGCTGCGAAAGCGTGGAATAGGCGATGACCCGCTTGATATCGTTCTGGATGATGCCCAGAAACCCCATGAACAGCGCCGTGATAGCGCCGATGATCAGAATGAAATTCAGCGCCGTGTCGGACAGCTCAAATAACGGCGACATGCGCGCCACCATGAAAATACCAGCCGTGACCATGGTGGCCGCGTGGATCAACGCCGAAATGGGCGTTGGGCCTTCCATCGAGTCTGGCAACCACACGTGCAGCGGAAACTGCGCGCTCTTGCCCATGGCGCCGATGAACAGACAGATGCAGACAACGGTAATCAGCATCCACGACGTTCCGGGAAAAGCCAGCGCGCTGAGTTCACTCGCCTTGGCAAACACCTCGCCGTAGTTCAGCGTATTGGTGAAAGCAGCAATTAGTCCGATGCCTAAGATGAAACCGAAGTCGCCCACGCGGTTCACCATAAAGGCCTTCATATTGGCGAAAATCGCCGAGGGCTTGTTGAACCAGAAACCGATGAGCAGGTACGACACCAAGCCCACGGCCTCCCAGCCGAAAAAGAGCTGGAGCATGTTGTTGCTCATCACGAGCATCAGCATGGAGAAAGTAAACAGCGAGATGTAGGCGAAGAAGCGGTTGTAGCCATCGTCCTCTTCCATGTAGCCGATGGTGTAGATGTGCACCATCAGCGAGACGAAGGTGACGACGCACATCATCATGGCGGTAAGGCTGTCGATCAGGAAGCCCACTTCCATCTTCAGTCCGCCAACCTCCATCCAGGTGTAGATGCTCTCATTGAAACGGGCACCATCGATGGCCACGCTCTTGAGCGTCATGGCCGATATCACGAAGGCGACGAGCACCCCCAGAATGGTGATTGTGTGGCTCATGCGCCGGCCGATCCAGTTACCGCCGAACGTGGTACCGAACACACCGGCCAGCAGCGCACCTGCCAGCGGCGCAAGCGGCACGATCAGCAGCGTGGAAGCAGAAAGGGTTTGACTCATTGTGGGAAACCTTGGCTTGAAGTCGCCTCAACCCTGCAGGGTGTCGAGCGCGTCCGCATTGATGTTGGACTTGTTGCGGAACAACAGCACCAGGATGGCAAGACCGATGGCCGATTCGGCCGCTGCCACCGTGAGAATGAAGAAGACGAATACCTGCCCGTGCATGTCGCCCAGGTAGTGCGAGAACGCGACAAAATTCATGTTCACCGCGAGCAGCATCAATTCAATCGACATCAGCAGAACGATCAAATTCTTGCGATTGAGAAAGATGCCAATGACGGCGAGCGCAAACAGCATCGCGCCCAGCGAAAGAAAGTGGCCCAAGGTCAAGCTCATGCTTTGGTCTCCTGTGCTGCAACTGGAGCACTGGGCTCGGGCGCCTGCATGGTGGGCGCCAGCTTGACGATGCGCATGCGGTCTTGAGCCCGCACACGGACCTGCTCCGACGGATCAATCGCCTTGCTGTCCTTGCGCTGGCGAAGGGTGAGTGCAATGGCGGCGATCATGGCCACCAGGAGGATGACCGCAGCAATTTCCACCGGCAGCAGGTACTGGGTATACATCAACTGGCCCAAGGCTTTGGCGTTGGAAAACGGAAGGACATGGCCCACCGCATCGACTGCGCTGGCCATGACCTTGGGTTCGTCCATGCCCCGAAAACCCGCCATCAACACTGCCGCCATCTCCAGCGCAATGGCACCGCCGACAGCAGCAGCCAGGGGAAAGTGCTTCCAGAAACCTTTGCGCACGCCGGCCATGTCGATGTCTAGCATCATCACGACGAACATGAACAGCACCATCACAGCGCCCAAGTACACCAGCACCAGCACGATGGCCAAAAATTCGGCCTTCAAAAGCAGCCACAGGCCGGCGGCCTGTGAAAAAGCCAGCATCAAGTGCAATACCGCATGCACGGGATTTCGCGCCGTGATGACCCGGAAGGCGGCAAACAGCAGCACGACCGAAAAAAGATAGAAAAAACCAGTCTTGGCGTCCATGAATCGGTTCTTTTCAAGAAGTCTCGCGTAAGGGCCCTACCGCTCAGCGGTAGGGCGCGTCTGCCGCTCGGGCAGCAGCTATTTCGGCTTCGTAGCGATCACCGACCGCCAGCAGCATGTCCTTGGTGAAATACAGATCGCCCCGTTTTTCACCGTGGTATTCCAGGATATGCGTCTCGACGATGGAATCCACCGGGCAGCTTTCCTCGCAGAATCCGCAAAAAATGCATTTCGTCAAATCGATGTCGTAGCGCGTGGTGCGACGCGAGCCATCGTCACGAATATCCGACTCGATGGTGATGGCCACCGCAGGGCACACTGCCTCGCACAGCTTGCAGGCAATACAGCGCTCTTCGCCATTCTCATAGCGACGCAGTGCGTGCAGCCCGCGAAAACGTGGCGAAAGCGGTGTCTTTTCTTCGGGGAACTGCACGGTCACCTTGCGCCGGAACGCGTAGCGCCCGGTCAGAGCCATGCCCTTGACCAGTTCCACCAGCAAAAAGCTCTTGAAAAAATCCTTGACGGAAAAAGATGCAGCAGCGACGGCAGCCATGGGGTTCTCCGCTTATTTCCAAATATTCCAGGGCGAGAGCAGCCAGCCCGCAATCACGAGCAGCCACACCAGCGTGACAGGAATGAAGATCTTCCAGCCCAGACGCATGATCTGGTCATAGCGAAAGCGCGGGAAAGTGGCGCGAATCCAGATGAACATGGATACCACGAGGAAGGTCTTGATCCCCAACCAGATCCAGCCCGGAATGAAGTCCAACACCGCAAACGGCGAGAGCCAGCCTCCCAGGAACATGATGACCGCAAGAATGGACACCAGCCACATGCTCGCGTACTCGGCGAGGAAGAAGATGGCAAAGCCCATGCCGGAATATTCCACCATGTGGCCAGCTACGATTTCCGCCTCGCCTTCCACCACGTCGAACGGGTGGCGGTTGGTTTCGGCCACGGCCGACACGAGGTAGACAATGAAAATAGGCAGCAGGGGCAGCCAGTTCCAGGACAAGAACGAGAGCCCGTGTGCGGCCATCGCGCCGCGCCCCTGGCCCAGCACCACCTCGGTCAAATTCATGCTGCCGGACACCATGATCACCACCAGGAAGCAAAAGCCCATGGCAATTTCATAGCTCACCATTTGTGCCGAAGCGCGCATGGCACCCAAAAAGGCGTACTTAGAATTCGAGGCCCACCCCGCGATGATCACGCCGTAGACCTCGATGGAGGTAATTGCCATCATCAACAACAAGCCGGCGTTGATGTTGCTGAGCGCCACCTCGGGACCGAAGGGAATCACCACCCAGGCGGCCAGCGCCGGCATGATGGCCATCACCGGACCCAGAACGAACAGTCCCTTGGAGGCCGCCGATGGCTGGATGATCTCTTTGGTAAGCAGTTTCACGGCGTCGGCGATCGGTTGCAACAAGCCCAGCGGCCCGACCCGATTGGGACCGTGACGCACCTGCATAAAACCCAGCAACTTGCGCTCCCAAAGGGTGAGATAGGCCACGGCGCCCATCAAGGGCAGCACCACCACGACGATCTTGATCAGAATCCACAGCACCGGCCAGGCTGCTACCGTCCACCAAGCCTGATCCAGAAGATGCAAGCCGCCGTTGTACATCGCGTCGATCATGGCTGTACCTCCCCAACCGCAGCCCGACCATCCCGCGTCGCCTGCAGCGACGGCGAGCGTCGGACCAGGCTATCGAGTTGGTAGATCGCTGCGGATGCCGGCGCTTCGTTGGCGACGCCGCTCACATCGGAGGAGACAAGAGCCTCGCTGCGATTGCTCAGCAGCGCAGACGGAAGGGCAGCTGCATTGCTCTGCGCACCGGCAATCTGGCCCAGCACGTCTTGCGAAGTTTCGAACTCGAAACCGGGGATTTCCATCAGGTTGGCAAGCACGCGCAGCACCTTCCAGCCAGGTCGCGTTTCGCCCAGGGGGCGCACAACGGCATGGAAGCTTTGCAAACGCGCCTCGGCATTCACAAAACTGCCCGAAGTTTCCGTAAATGGCGCAATGGGCAACAGCACATCGCTGAAATCCATATTGGTCTTGAAAGGACTGAGCGTTACCACCATGTCGGCACCCGCCAGCGCGCCGACAGCGCCCGTGCCTGCAGCAGAGTCCCACACGGGCTCGGTGTTCAGCAGCAATACGCCCTTGAGCGCACCCGAGAGCATCTGGCCGGCATGGAGCGCGCCCGCATCCGGCAGGGCGTTCACCCACTGCGCGCCCACAGTATTGGCCGCCTCCGTCAGGTAGCCAACGCTTGCGCCTGTCTGCTCGCCGATCCAGTTGCACAGTGCCAAAAGCTTCGATGCCTGGCTGTGGTGGGCCGCAGCATTGCCCAGCAAAATGGCCTTGTTTTCACCGCGCAGCAAGGCCTTGGCGATGTCCGACGACACCGCGCTTGGCTCAATGTCGCTGACCGGCGCCGACACCTCGTTGGTCCGCGCGACCGCAGCGGCTATTTCAGCCAGAGCGCGCAACCATTCCGAGGCGCAAGCTACCAGACTGTTGGCCACCGGCATGGCCCAGTCAGGCTGCACCGAGTTGACAGAGCTCACCACACCGCCCTTGCGCTGGGCCTGCCGGATGCGCTGTGCAAACAGCGGATGGTCTTTGCGGACGTTGGAGCCCACAACCAATACGGCATCAAGCGTTGACAGCGATGCAATGGAGCGCCCCAGCCAGCGTACCCCCGGGGCGGGTTCAAAGTCTGCATTTCGCAAACGGTAGTCGATATTGCCGCTGCCTATGCCGCGCACCAAGGCGCCCGCCAGGTAAAGCTCCTCCAACGTGCTGTGAGGGCTGACCAATGCGCCGATGCTCGCACTGCCGTGTTCGGCATCGATATCCTGCAAGCCGTTGGCTACATATTCAAGCGCAGTCTGCCAGTCGACTTCCCGCCATTCACCGCCCTGCTTGAGCATGGGGTGCTCAAGGCGATCGGGTCCCGTGAGTGCTTCGTAGGAAAAGCGATCGCGGTCGGCGATCCAGCATTCATTGACGTCCTCGTTTTCAAACGGCAGGACGCGCATCACACGGTGGTTCTTCACCTGAACGATAAGGTTCGCACCCGTGGAGTCGTGCGGGCTGATGGACTTGCGGCGCGAGAGCTCCCAGGTGCGGGCGCTGTAGCGAAATGGCTTGCTGGTCAAGGCGCCGACGGGACAAATATCGATCATATTGCCCGAGAGCTCGGAATCGATGGTGTCGCCGGCCACGGTGGTGATCTCGGAGTGCTCGCCGCGGTGGATCATGCCGAGTTCCATCACGCCGCCTACCTCTTGGCCAAAGCGAATGCAGCGGGTGCAATGGATACAGCGGGTCATCTCCTCCATGGAGATCAAGGGGCCCACGTCCTTGTGCAGAACGACGCGCTTTTCTTCCTCGTAACGCGAGGCCGAAGCGCCATAGCCGACTGCCAGATCCTGCAATTGGCATTCACCGCCCTGATCGCAGATCGGGCAGTCCAACGGATGGTTGATGAGCAGAAATTCCATAACGGATTTCTGCGCCTTAATGGCCTTTTCGCTCTTGGTGCGCACCACCATGCCTTGCGTGACCGGCGTGCAGCATGCAGGCATGGGCTTGGGAGCCTTTTCGATGTCCACCAGACACATGCGGCAGTTGGCCGCAATCGTGAGCTTTTTGTGATAGCAGAAATGCGGAATGTAGGTACCCGCCTTTTCGGCTGCATGCATCACCATGCTGCCTTCGGCGATCTCTACCTTTTTTCCGTCGAGTTCAATTTCAACCATATGCTTTACTCGCGATCAGGCCGAAGCCGAGGTACGCGGATTCGTCTTGGGAATCATCGCTTCGAATTCGTGACGGAAATGCTTGAGCATGGCGCGCACCGGCATGGCCGCAGCGTCGCCCAAAGCGCAAATTGTGCGTCCCATGATATTGGCGGCCACGTCATCGAGCACGTCCATATCCGCTGGCCTGCCTTCACCACGGTGAATGCGGTCTACCAGGCGCCACAACCAGCCTGTGCCCTCGCGGCATGGCGTGCATTGCCCACAAGACTCGTGCATGTAGAAATACGACAGACGCTTGAGCGATTCGACCATGCAGCGGCTGTCGTCCATGACGATGACGGCACCCGAGCCCAGCATGGAGCCTGCCTTGGAGATAGAGTCGTAATCGAGCGTGCATTCCATCATGATGGAAGCGGGCAATACAGGCGAAGAAGAGCCCCCTGGGATTACGGCCTTGAGCTGGCGCCCTTTGCGCACGCCGCCGGCCAACTCCAGCAACTTGGCGAACGGAGTGCCCATCGGCACCTCGTAGTTGCCGGGCAGCTCTACATCGCCCGATACCGAGTAGATCTTGGTGCCGCCGTTGTTAGGCTTGCCGCAGGCAAGGTAGGCCGCGCCACCGTTGCGGATGATCCATGGGACCGCCGCAAAGGTCTCGGTGTTGTTGATGGTTGTTGGTTTGCCGTAGAGGCCAAAGCTCGCCGGAAACGGCGGCTTGAACCGGGGCTGACCCTTCTTGCCTTCCAGCGATTCGAGCAAGGCCGTTTCTTCACCGCAGATGTAGGCGCCAAATCCGTGATGGGCATGGAGCTCGAAGCTGAAGTTGCTTCCAAGAAGCTTGCTGCCCAGATAGCCAGCGCGACGCGCCTCTTCCAACGCAGCCTCGAACCGCTCGTATACCTGAAAGATCTCGCCGTGGATGTAGTTGTAGCCCACGCTGATGCCCATCGCGTAAGCCGCGATGATCATGCCTTCGATCACGCTGTGGGGGTTGTACATCAGGATGTCACGGTCCTTGCAGGTCCCGGGCTCTCCTTCATCTGAGTTGCAGACCAAGTACTTCTGCCCTGGAAACTGGCGCGGCATGAAGCTCCATTTGAGCCCCGTGGGAAAACCTGCACCACCGCGTCCGCGCAAACCCGATTCCTTGACCGTCGCGATCACCTGGTCGGATGTCAGGGCAGCAGCGCCATCAGCACCCAACATGGTGCGCACTGCCTGGTAGCCGCCGCGCTGAATGTAGGCGTCAATGCCCCAATTGGATCCGTCGAGTCCCGCATAGATTTGCGGGTCGATGTGTCGTCCATGGAAACAGGTTTCGACGCCTGCAGCCTGGAATTGCGAAAGAACTTGCACGGCCTTCATGCTTGCCCCTCGGCAGAACGCAGGCTGTCAACCAGCTGGTCGAGCTTGTCGTCGGACATAAAACTGCACATGGAACGGTCGTTGACCAGCATCACTGGCGCATCGGCGCAGGCTCCCAGGCATTCACACTGTTGCAGCGTGAACATGCCGTCGGCCGTGGTGCCGCCCATTGCGATGCCGAGCTTCTTCTCAAGATATTCGAGCGCCTTGCCGCCGTCCCGCAGCAGACAGGGAAGGTTGGTGCAGACGTTGAGCTTGTACTTGCCCACCGGCGCTTGGTTGTACATGTTGTAGAAGGTCGTCACCTCATGCACGGCAATCTGCGGCATGTCGAGATAGACCGCAAGCGCGGCCTCGCTCGCATCACTGATGAAGCCCTGTTCCTGCTGCACGATGGCCAAGCAGGCCATCACGGCAGACTGCTTTTGCTCGGCGGGGTATTTGGCAACTTCGCGCGCAAAGCGCGCAAGGGTCGTTTCAGAAATCATCGGTCAATTTCTCCGAACACGATGTCCATGGTGCCGATGATGGCCACCACGTCGGCCAGCATGTGGCCTCGAGCAAGCTCGTCCATGGCTGCAAGATGCGGATATCCGGGCGCCCTGATCTTCAGGCGATAGGGCTTGTTGGCTCCGTCACTCACCAGATAGATACCGAACTCGCCCTTGGGGTGCTCCACGGCAGCGTACGCCTCACCTTCCGGCACATGCATGCCTTCAGTGAACAGCTTGAAATGGTGGATCAGATCTTCCATGCCGGTCTTCATCGACTCGCGGCTGGGAGGGGCAATCTTGTGGTTGTCGGTAATCACCGGGCCGGGATTTTTGCGCAACCAATCCACGCACTGCTTGATGATGCGGTTGGATTCGCGCATTTCCTGCACGCGCACCAGGTAGCGGTCATAGCAATCGCCTGTGACCCCCACCGGCACGTCGAACTCCATGCGGTCATAGACCTCGTAGGGCTGCGTCTTGCGCAAATCCCAGACCACACCAGAACCGCGCAGCATGGGGCCAGTCATGCCAAGGTTCAGCGCGCGCTCCGCAGAGACGACACCAATGCCCACGGTGCGCTGTTTCCAGATGCGGTTGTCGGTGAGCAGCACTTCGTACTCATCAACACACTTGGGGAACCGCTGCGTGAAATTTTCAATGAAATCAAGCAGAGAGCCCTGGCGGTTCTGGTTGCGCGCCTCCAGTGATTTGGCGTTGCGCACCTTGCTGGCTTTGTACTGCGGCATGCTGTCCGGCAGGTCGCGGTAGACACCACCCGGACGGAAATACGCAGCGTGCATGCGCGCGCCCGACACGGCTTCGTACATGTCAAACAGGTCTTCACGTTCGCGGAAGGTGTAGATCAGAATGGTTGAGCTGCCACAATCGTTGCCGTGCGAACCCAGCCACATCAGGTGGTTCATCAAGCGGGTGATTTCCGAGAACATCACGCGGATGTATTGCGCGCGCAAAGGCACTTCAACGCCCAACAGCTTTTCAATGGCCAGGCAGTAGGCGTGCTCGTTGCACATCATTGAAACGTAATCGAGCCGGTCCATGTAGGGCAGCGACTGGATGAAGGTCTTGTGCTCAGCCAGCTTCTCGGTGGCACGATGCAGCAGGCCAATGTGCGGATCGGCGCGCTGCACGACTTCGCCATCGAGCTCCAGCACCAAGCGCAGCACGCCGTGCGCGGCCGGATGCTGAGGGCCCAGGTTCAGGGAATAGTTCTTGATTTCAGCCATGGCTTTGCGTAACCGTGCCTCAAAGAGACCTCAGTGAAGGCCTCCGTATTTGTCTTCACGAATGATGCGAGGCGTTACTTCGCGCGGCTCGATCGTAACGGGCTCATAGATGACTCGGCGCTGGTCGGCGTCGTAGCGCATCTCCACATGGCCGGACAAGGGAAAATCCTTGCGAAACGGGTGCCCGATGAAACCATAGTCGGTCAGGATGCGGCGCAAATCACCATGGCCATCAAACACCACGCCAAACAAGTCGAAGGCCTCGCGCTCGTACCATTCTGCGGATTTCCAAAGATCAGTCACCGAATCGACGACGGGAAAGTCGTCGTCCGGACAAAAGACTTTGACGCGTACGCGCTGGTTGAGGCTCACCGACAGCAGATGCGAAACCACGCTGTAGCGCGCGCCCTCGGTGCCGATATCGCCATAGGTGGAATGATCCATTCCGCACAAATCCACCAATTGCTCGAAGCGGCAGGCCGGCGCATCGCGCAGCAGCTTCATGGCCTCGTGGTAGCGCGCGGCAGGTACCACGGCGATCACTTCACCGAGCAACACGTGCACGTCACGCGCCGCATCACCCAATGCATGGACGATCGCGTCACGAACGGCTTCGGGGCGTACAGCAACAGATGTCATTGATAACCCCTCAGACGCGCGCAATGGTGTTGGTGCGGCGGATTTTTTGCTGCAACTGAATGATCCCGTAGATCAGGGCTTCGGCTGTGGGCGGGCAGCCCGGCACATACACATCCACAGGAACAATGCGGTCGCAGCCACGCACCACAGAATAGCTGTAGTGGTAATAGCCGCCGCCATTGGCACACGAACCCATGGAGAGCACCCAGCGCGGCTCGCTCATCTGGTCGTAGACCTTGCGCAAGGCGGGCGCCATCTTGTTGCACAGCGTGCCGGCAACAATCATCAGGTCGGACTGGCGCGGACTGGCGCGAAACACTTCCGCGCCAAAGCGACCAATGTCGTAGCGCGCAGCCGCCGCATGCATCATTTCCACAGCGCAACAGGCCAGACCAAAGGTCATGGGCCACAGCGAACCGGTCTTGGCCCAATTCACCACCGAGTCGTAGCTCGTGGTGACAAAGCCTTCATTCATTACGCCTTCAATCATCGCGTCATTCCTTGTTCGAGGCGTCTATTCCCAATCCAGGGCGCCTTTTTTCCATTCGTAGGCAAAACCCACCACCAGCACCGCAAGAAAGATGGACACAGCCACAAAGCCCGTCAAACCTACTTCATGCAGGGAGACGGCCCACGGGAAAAGAAATGCGATTTCAAGATCGAAAAGAATGAAGAGAATGGCCACCAGGTAATAGCGGACATCGAACTTCATGCGCGCGTCTTCAAAAGCTTCAAAGCCGCACTCGTAAGGAGAGTTCTTCTCGGGGTCCGGGCGGTTGGGGCCGAGGATGTAGCCCAAAGCGATCGGCACGATGCCCACCGCGATACCCACCAGAATGAACAAAAGAACGGGGAGATACTGATCGAGGTTCATCTTTTGGATGCGCTCACCGCTGCGGCCTGTGCATTTGCAATGTACCGATGGACACTGCAATCAGGCCTGTTTTGTTTGGTGCCGTCGGCGAGACTCGAACTCGCACAGCTTTCGCCACTACCCCCTCAAGATAGCGTGTCTACCAATTTCACCACGACGGCTAAGTCTTGTCTGAGTGGCATGAGGACCAAGCGGTTTTGGCTTCCCAGACAATCTCGAATTCTACTCGGGAAAAACCCTGCTCCTGACCTGCAGGAGCAGTTTTTGCGGCCTTTATTTGGTCGGAATTTGTCCAGCACCTGCAGCAGGCACCGCAGGCGCTGAGGGAACGGCCGCGCCGGCTGGAGCCGAGCTGTCCGCAGTCGGAATGCCAGCTGCGGGAGGGGCCACCACCGCGGCATTCTCCAGCACGCTGCCGGAGCTCACGGGCTGCAAATTGCCAAAATACGCCAGCGCAAGGGTGCAGGCAAAGAAGACCGCCGCCAGCACCGCCGTGCTGCGCGAGAGAAAGTTGGCACTGCCGCTGGCGCCAAACAGGCTGCCCGAACTGCCGCTGCCGAAGGCCGCACCCATATCGGCGCCCTTGCCGTGCTGGATCAGGATCAGGCCGACCATGATCAATGCCGTCAGGATCTGGGCTGTCAAAATTACGTTCAGAAGCACACTCATTCTTCATTCACTCCGGTTGTTCTTGTGTAAGGGCAGCGAGGCCAGCAAGCTCTAGCCTATTGCGCCGCAGCAATGATGCTCAGAAAGTCGGGCGCCTTGAGCGACGCACCGCCCACCAAACCGCCGTCTATATCCTGCTCTGCCAGCAACTGCGCTGCATTGGCAGCATTCATGCTGCCGCCGTAGAGCAAGCGCATGGCCGGCGCATGGGCGCTGGCTGCGGCCAGTTGTGCGCGCAAGGCAGCGTGCACTTCCTGCGCCTGGGCAGGCGTGGCGGTGCGACCGGTGCCAATGGCCCAGACCGGCTCGTAAGCCACCACCACCTCGCTGATGCAGCGTCCATTGAGGTGAATGACGGCCGCCAACTGGCGCCGCACGACTGCTTCGGTCTGACCGGCTTCGCGCTCGGCCAGCGTCTCGCCAACGCACACGATAGGGGTCACACCTGCGGCCAGGGCGCGCTGCGCCTTTTCTGCCACGGCAATGTCGCTCTCGCCATGAAACTGGCGCCGCTCGGAATGGCCCACCAGCACATAGCGCACGCCAAAGTCGCGCAGCATGGATGCGGCCACCTCCCCCGTGAAAGCACCGGCTTCTTGCTGGGACACATCTTGCGCAGCCAGACCAACGCCACTGCCGGCAAGGAGCCCCTGCACCTGCGCCAGATACGGCGAAGGGACCGCCACGGCGACATCGCAACCCGCTTGCACAGGCAAGCCTGCGCGCACGGCCTGAAGCAGCGCTTCATTGGCTGCGAGGCTGCCATTCATCTTCCAGTTGCCAACAATGAGTTTCTTTTTCATGGTTCCCACGTCAAAACGATCTTGCCCGCATGCTGGTTGGACTCCATCAGCGCGTGCGCCTGCGCGGCCTGCGCCGCCGGAAAGGTGCTGTGCACCACCGGCGCCACTTTGCCCGAAGCAAACAGCGGCCAGACTTTGCTGCGCAGCGAATCCGCAATGGTGGCTTTGAAAGCCACAGAACGTGCGCGCAGGGTCGATCCGGTAATCACCAGGCGCCGGCGCAGCACCAGGCCCGCATCGAACTGCGCGCCCGTGCCGCCCTGCACAGCGATAATCACCAGCCGTCCGTCTTCGGCCATGCAAGCCACTTCGCGAGCCACATAGTCGCCCGCAACCATATCAAGCACCACGTCAACGCCCCGACCTTCGGTGATGCGAAGCACCTCGGCGCCGAAGTCCTGGCTACGGTAATTGATGGCATGCTGCGCGCCCAGGGAGAGGCACACCGCACACTTTTCATCAGACCCGGCCGTGACAAGGACCGTGGCGCCGAAGGCTCGCGCCAACTGAATGGCGGTCACCCCAATGCCACTGCCACCGCCCTGTACCAGCAAGGTTTCGCCAGATTGCAGCCCCCCCCGGTCAAAGACATTGCTCCACACGGTGAAGAACGTCTCCGGCAGGGACGCCGCTTCGACATCGCTCAAGCTCCCCGGAACAGGCAGGCACTGCGCGACCGGCACCACACACCACTGCGCGTAGGCGCCACCCGCCACCAGAGCGCAGACACGCTGGCCCAGTTGCAGGCCGGCAAGCGCGAGGGCGTCCGCGTCGCCCGATTCAATGACGCCCGCCAGCTCAAGTCCAGGAATATCGGACGCGCCTGGGGGCGGTGCGTAGTGCCCCTTGCGCTGCAGCACGTCGGGGCGGTTGACGCCGCTGGCCGACACCCGCACCAGCACCTCGCCCGCGCCAGGCACGGGCATAGGGCGCTCGGCCAGACGCAATACGTCGGGCCCGCCAAAGGACGATATTTCTACGACACGCATCACGGTCAGGTTTAAAATTTCATATGATTTTTGCCTCCAGCGCTTATTCCATAAGCGCTAGCAGCTACTAAATCAATAGCAATCAACCTTCTTGTTGCGATGCGCCGCCCAGCGGCAGCGCCTGCTGCTGTTGCTGCTCGGCTTCGCGTGCGGGCTGCTCGGCGCGGTCACGGCGCTCGCCACGATCCTGGCGTTCGCCGCGCTCACCACGTTCGGGGCGCTCACCACGCTCGGCGGGCGCGGGACGGTCGCTGCCGCCGGTGCGCTCTGCCAGCGCCTTCATCGACAGCTTGACGCGGCCCTTTTCGTCGGTTTCCAACACCTTGACGCGAACGATCTGGCCTTCGGTCAGGTAATCGCTCACACGCTCGACACGCTCATGGGCAATCTGGCTGATGTGCAGCAGGCCGTCTTTCCCGGGCAGCAGGTTGATCAGCGCCCCGAAGTCGAGAATCTTGGTGACCGGGCCTTCGTAGACCTTGCCGATTTCGACTTCTGCCGTGATCTGCTCGATGCGGCGCTTGGCCTCTTCGGCGCGTTCGCTGTCGGTCGACGCGATGGTGATGACACCGCTCTCGTCGATATTGATCTGGCAGCCGGTTTCTTCGGTCAGCGCGCGAATCACCGAACCCCCCTTGCCGATCACGTCGCGGATCTTCTCGGGGTTGATCTTCATGGTGTAGAGCTTGGGCGCGAAGCTGCTGACTTCGGTCTTGGCTTCACCCATGGCCTTTTGCATCTCGCCCAGGATGTGCATGCGCGCTTCCTTGGCCTGAGCCAATGCCACCTGCATGATTTCCTTGGTGATGCCCTGGATCTTGATATCCATCTGCAACGCGGTGATGCCGGCGGTGGTGCCCGCCACCTTGAAGTCCATGTCACCCAGATGATCTTCGTCGCCCAGGATGTCGGTCAGCACGGCAAAGCGGTTGTCTTCCTTGATCAGGCCCATGGCAATGCCGGCCACATGCGCCTTCATGGGCACGCCAGCGTCCATCAGCGACAGACAGCCGCCGCAGACCGAAGCCATCGACGAGGAGCCGTTGGACTCGGTGATTTCCGACACCACACGCATGGTGTAAGGGAATTCTTCCTTGCTCGGCAGCACGGCGACCAGCGCGCGCTTGGCCAGGCGGCCGTGGCCGATTTCACGGCGCTTGGTGGAACCCATGCGGCCCACTTCACCAGTGGCAAAGGGAGGCATGTTGTAGTGGAACAGGAAACGGTCCTCGTACTCGCCCATCAGCGCGTCAATGCGCTGTGCGTCGCGCTCGGTGCCCAGGGTGGACACCACCAGCGCCTGCGTCTCGCCACGCGTGAACAGCGCCGAGCCGTGGGTGCGGGGCAGCACGCTGGTGCTGATTTCGATGGGGCGCACGGTGCGCGTGTCACGCCCGTCGATGCGCGGCTCGCCCGACAGAATCTGGCTGCGCACGATCTTGGCTTCGATGTCGAACAGCATGCCTTCGACCTTGACCGCGTCGAATTCAACGCCGGCCTCCTTCAGATCGGCCTTGACCACGGCGTAGGCTTCGCGGCAGGCATGGGTGCGGGCCTGCTTGTTGCGAATCTGGTAAGCGGCGCGCAGCCTGTCTTCGGCCAATGCACCGACCTTGGCGATCAGCGACTCGTCCTTGGCGGGAGCCGCCCAATCCCACATCGGCTTGCCGGCATCGCGCACCAGCTCGTGGATGGCGTTGATGGCGATCTTGCCCTGCTCATGACCAAACACCACGGCGCCCAGCATCACGTCTTCAGGCAGTTGCTGCGCTTCGGATTCGACCATCAGCACGGCAGCTTCGGTGCCGGCTACGATCAGGTCCATCTGGCTGCTCTTGCGCGCCGTCTGGCCGGGGTTGAGCACGTATTCGCCGTTGATGTAGCCCACGCGCGCTGCACCAATCGGGCCGTTGAACGGGATGCCGGAGATGGCCAGCGCTGCACTCGATGCAATCAATGCTGCGATATCGGCATCCACCTCGGGATTCAGCGACACCGTGTGGATCACCACATGCACTTCGTTGTAGAAGCCTTCGGGAAACAGCGGGCGGATCGGGCGGTCGATCAGGCGGCTGGTCAGCGTTTCGTGCTCGCTGGGCTTAGCTTCGCGCTTGAAGAAGCTGCCGGGAATTTTGCCTGCGGCGTAGGTCTTCTCGATGTAGTCGACCGTGAGCGGGAAGAAATCCTGCCCTGGCTTGGCGCCCTTGGAAGCCACCACGGTGGCCAGCACCACGGTGTCGTCGATATTCACCAGCACCGCGCCAGACGCCTGGCGGGCCATCTGGCCGGTTTCCATGACGACCGTCTTGTCGCCCCATTGGAACGTCTTGCTGACCTTGTTGAAAATGCTCATGTTTGCTCCTGTTTGTATAGCTGGCAGCGCACCACCAGCAAGCGCCAGAGCCCTTTCAGAACACGATGCCATTCCAGTGAAACCGCACGCGGAACTTCAGTGGAATGACACAGCTTCGATCTGCAAGGACCGCCGGCAAAGTAAAAAACGCCTGAGCTAGCGTGCTAACCCAGGCGTTTTTCCATGGTGCCCGCTTACTTGCGCAGGCCCAGTTTTGCGATCAGCGCCACATAGCGCTCGCCGTCTTTCGCCTTGAGGTAGTCAAGCAGCTTGCGGCGGCGGCTCACCATGCGCAGCAGGCCACGGCGACCGTGGTGGTCCTTGGCGTGCTGTTTGAAGTGAGGCATCAGTTCATTGATGCGGGCCGTCAGCAGTGCCACTTGCACTTCTGGGCTACCGGTATCGTTGGCGGCGCGGGCATTGGCCTTGACGACCTCGGCCTTGATGGAGGATGCGATCATTGGGAAGTTTCCTGAAATATGGCCGGCAATAGCTCGAACGGATAGCTCGAACGCAGAGCGGCACTGGTTGTACTTGCGCGGGCAGCTGGAAGGGTTGCCTGCGTGCGTCTTGCACCGTGCAAAACCGATAAATTGTACACCGCAGGCCATTTGTACGGGAATGCTCGCATTTCCGATCTGCTGACCGCGCGGCACGATGGCGTGCGTTTTGGAAACATCTTTCCCACTGTCAGGAGGCCACCAATGCCGCCAATGCCGCAAATTTCGCTCCTTCCACCCGCGCCAAGCCGTAGGCGCATGCCCCTACGCTCGGGCATCGCTCTCCTTGCCCTCGTGATCATCAGCGCCCTGGCCGTACCAGAAAATGCGCAGGCCAAGAGCCGAAAAAGCCACCAGAACAGCACGAGCGGAGACGCCCACAAAAAAGGCGCGACCAAGACCACCTATCGCCCCAGCTCTTCCGAGGAAACCCGCGCCGAGCGCGAGCGGCGCCTGTCTCGCGAGTGCAAAGGAATGCACAACGCGGGGGCCTGCAAGGGGTACACACGCTGACAGTGCCGCTCATCCCCGCCGGACTGCCACTGGTCCGGGAGCCATCAAACATGCCGCTCAGCGTGCTTAGGATGTACTCATGCCAGTTTGTTCACCTTCGACCCAAGCCTTCCGGGCCCGCGTGCGGCTCCTCAGCAGAGGATTCACAGCCATCGAACTGATGGTGGTAGTGGCCATCGTCGCCATCTTGGCGGCGCTGGCGGGCCCCAGCTTTCGCGATCTGATAGACGGATGGCGTGTGCGAAGCGCAGCGGAAGAAATCACCAACACGATGTATTACGCCCGCTCGGAAGCCATTAAGCGCGGAGGGCGGGTCTCCGTGCGAAAAAACTGCGGCACCGGCACAGCGCAGGAATGGCAGTGCGGCTGGATTGTGTTTACTGATGCCAACTCAAACGGCACCCTAAACGCCGCTGCGCCAGATTTAGATGTAGTCCTGCAAACATTCCCGATCCAGACGGGGGTGAACGTCAACAATCTTGGCAATACGGCCTTCTTTACCTTGGACCGCTGGGGTCAAATCAACGCCTTGGGCGCCGCCAGTTTTTCCATTACGCCTGTGCCACTTGGCGTTTCCTCTCGCCACGCTTCGGCTTTGTGCGTGACATCGGGTGGCCGCATCAGAACCACCAAAGGAACGGTTTCATGCTGAAAAACAAGCTTGAATCAGGATTTGCTCTCATCGAATCCATGATCGCCATTGTGGTAGTGGCGCTCGGAATTCTTGGGATATTGGGCGTACAAATGCGGACACTGGCCGACACGCAGACCGGCGTGCGCCGCGCACAGGCGATTCGCCTGATCGAAGATCTGAGCGAACGTTTGAAAGTAAACCCCAATGCCTTAGGCAATATAGCAAGTTATGAGATTGCCGCTGGCACTCCTCCAGCACCGCCAGATTGCAAGACCGTCGCTTGTAGCGCGCAAGACCTGGCTTTGGCAGACATTCGCCAGTGGAAGCGCAACCTTCAGGCGTCACTGCCTTTGTCTGACGCGATCGTTTTTGAGGTCGCAGACGAAACCCTTGCCAACAACAACCGACAGTTGGGCGTGCTGATCAGCTGGCGTGAGAACGAACGTACAGACGGAACCGTTGCAGAAAATGCGGCATACAAAGGTGTGTTTACTCCGGATGCCACGGGAGTCGCTGGTGCTAGCTGTCCTGCAAATCGCATATGCCATCTGCAATATATACAGCTCACGGTGCGCTGCACTCCGTATTTGCTGGGCGGAGTTGCCGCCCCCACCGTATTTTGCCCGTTGTAACGAATTCTGGTAACTCCCCCGGATAGAACCACATGACCAGCCTTCCTCTTCGCAATATAAATTTCTCGATGCGCGCGAAGTCATCTCAGCGAGGCATGACGCTGATCGAGCTGATGGTTGGGCTCGCGATAGGCCTGTTGACCATCTCCGTGGCTTTGGGCGCATTAATGGTGTCGAGGGGAGTGTCAGGCACTGTGACCGATGCAAGCCAGTTGCAGCAACAAGCCTCATACGCCTTCCGCGTCATGGGCCAACAAATCCGGCAATCGGGTTCCATGCGTCTGAACCTGGCGGCAAACAAGGCAGCCAACGCTCCAGTAGAAGTGGACGACGTAGTTGCCTTTTCACCTAGTACTGAAATTTATTCTGCTTTTCCCGACGTGCCACCCACGACCCCGTCTGTGGCAGGAAGGGATTCGCCTACTACGGGGCAATACAAGCTTTCTTTGGCGTATCAGAACTATCAGGAACAGAGTTTCCCCAGCGGAGCCAACGTTTCATTTTTTCGAGACTGCCTAGGCGACCAGCCCTCTCCCACCATAATTCAAAGCCAATTTGTTCTGGACAATGGTGAACTTCGTTGTGCTGGCTCGGATAATGTGCCGCAATCTCTCATCAGAAATGTGGCAGATTTTCAGGTTCGCTATCTTGTACAGAATCGGGCCGCTGCGGCCAGCGGCCTGCCTACTATTCAGTATGTGAACGCCGCAGCTGTTCCACCTATTCCAGCAGGAGGCGCTACGGACTGGTCGAGCGTCTTTGGAGTCGAGGTCTGTCTGGTGCTGTATGGCGACGAGCGCATTGAAATGCCTGCTGGAAGCAGCTATGTCGGCTGTGATACGGCGGCACCTGCAATTGTCATGACTGGAACCACACTCCCCGTGGCGCGAAGAGATCGCCTCCACATGACCTTCCGATCCGTGTACCAATTGCGCAGCCAAGGCCTTGCCGGCTGAGCACACCCGAGAGAATATTTATGCGAGGCATCCGCCCATACAGCTCATTGCGACGCCAGCGCGGCATCTCGCTTTTCGTCGTGATTGTTTTTGTCATGATGTCGATGTTGCTTGCCCTCTGGGGTGCACGCACATCACTTTTCAACGAAATGATTGTCGGTAACGACGCCGACTATCAGCGCGCCTTTGAAGCCGCCCAGGCGTTGATTCAAGACGCGGAATTTGATATTCGTGGCGAGCGCCCGGACGGACTGGCCTGCGACCGCGCCATCCCCAATGTCAACGCAGATACCTGCCGACCTGCTCCTTCTGCCCTGGTCTGGTTTCCTACGGAAGACAAGGAATTGGGCGACCTTGTCAGCACGCTTGGGGCCAAGGCGAGCACAGGATATTGCTTCAAGGGAATCTGCCTCAAGCGGACACAAAACCAGGATTTCTGGAACGATAAAACCGCACTGACTGCCATGCTGCCTGAAGGTGCGAGATATGGGCATTACACCGGCGCCCAAACGGGCGGAACCGGCACCACAGCCAGCAACCCTATCCTCAAGAGCAACACAGTCGGGGAGGGTGGCTTGTACTGGATTGAGGTCATGCCTTACGACCCGAATGCTGGCAATTCTGGTCTGGTCACCAATGGCTCGGCCAACCTGTCTCTCAATCTGAAGCCCAGCATCGCATATCGAATCACCGCGATAGCCCATGGCCTCAAACCCAACACCCAAGTAGTTCTGCAATCTACTTTTGTGCGCCAAAAAGTAAAGAACTGATCGGAGAAAACCATGAAAGAGCTTTCCACTTTCAAGAAAACCCTTTTGAGTGCTCTGGTCGCAAGCATCTGCGCACCTCAATTGGTTTATGCAGATCCCCTTGATTTTTCCAAACTGCCGCCCGGCTTGGTTGCCATTCCTCCAACACCGGATGTCGTTTTAACGGTGGATGACTCAGGCAGTATGGATGAGGCCGTGGGTGGTGGTGATAGTAAATCCAAGATATATCGACTGAGAGAGGCCTTGGGCACTGTCTTCAGTGACAAAATTTTGCTGCCCGATGGCAAGATCCGACTTGCATGGCAATCCATGTGGAACAATGGCAATTCCCCGGGCGCTGGCTCACTTACCGCCGGAGCCACCAATTCCATGAAGGTCCTTGACACCACCCACAGGACCAATTTTTTGTCGTTTGCTTCCAGCCTCAAGGCCAATAATGGAACGCCATCCCATAAGATGATGAAGCAAGCCTACGATTATATGAAAACGGGAAAGGGAATTAATAGCCCTTGGGCCTATACGCCAGGTGTGAAGGAAACCCCTTATCTGGGTTGCCGCCGCGCTTATCATATCTTCTTGACCGATGGCGGCTGGAATGGCTACACAGCCGGCGTGCTTCCTGGAAATGTGGACAATCAAAATATTACGCTTCCTGATGGCATTGTTTACGACACATCATCGAGCCAAACCAACGTGTACCGCGGCAAGTCCAACAATTTGAATAATTTGCTGGCCGACTGGGCCATGCAGATGTGGGCGGAGGATTTGCAGCCAAGTATTGCCAACGACATCAAACCGAGTACGACCGACGGCGTGCCCAGCACGGAAACCTATGGGGCAGTTTCGCTTCAGCGGTACTGGAACCCAAAACATGATCCGGCCTCCTGGCAACACTTGGTTCAATATACCATAGGCTATGGTAAAGATGCTTATTCGTGGCCAAGTGAGCCCAAATGGTCGGCAGTCGATGACGATAATTACGGCACCGGGGGAGATTATTCCAAACTCGTCAATGGCACTTCCAATTGGGCGCCCACTACTTTCGGAAACCTGAATGCCAATAATCCCGCAGAGCTCTGGCATATAGCGATCAACAGCCGTGGAAAATTTTACCCGACCGGGCCAGGCCGAAAATATGGTTTGAAGGAAGCCTTTCAAAAGATTGTGGAAGATATCAATCTGCAAAATACAGCAGATGTCGCCAGTATGGCCGGGAGCGCCAGCACGAACATACGCACTTCGCTGAACGCGTACACCGCTGGTTATGACCCGAAAAGATGGTCTGGGTATGTCAAGTCCAGCACCATCGACACACTGGGCGTTGAAACACCCAATGCGGATTGGGGTACCACGGGTGGCGGGGCACCCAACACCACAGCCAACCTTCTGGATTTGGCGAATATTACAAACCGGGTGATTCTTACCAGCAACGACGAGACTCCCAACAAAGGCGTCTCGTTTGAATGGGACACCGGCACCACTAAATTGAGCGCAGGACAAAAGGCTCTGCTTGACGTCGATGGCCTTGGGCAAGACCGCGTGAATTTTCTGCGTGGCGACCGTACAAAGGAAGGTGGCACTACTTTGCTGCCGTTCCGGCTGCGCGATTCACGCCAGGGCGACATTGTCAATTCCAACATCTGGTACGTAGACGCCCCTGCGAGCAATTATTCCTTCACTGGCTATAAATCTTTCTCCACCGCCCAAAGAAACCGCTTGCCCATGATCTACGTGGGTGGCAATGACGGCATGCTGCACGGTTTCTCTGGAAAAAATGGACAAGAACAGATCGCTTACGTACCAAAGGCAGTCATTCCAGACCTACCCAAACTGAGTGAGCCAAGCTATAAGCACCACTACTTTGTGGATGGGTCGCCGTTTACCGGCGACCTGAATGTCGCCGCCAGCGGAAATCCAGCGGACTGGCGCACCTTCTTGGTAGGCTCGCTGGGAGCGGGCGGAAAAGGCTACTTTGTCCTGGATGTTACGCAGCCGGGTAGCAAGGATGGCACCGTCGCCTCTACCTTCACCACCGCAAACGCCACCAATTTGGTAGTACTGGACCGAACCCTCAATCCGAGCCAGGCGCTCACATCGCCGAGCGATGACGAGGACATCGGGCATATTTTTGCGGCCCCTGTCATGGATGACACCAATCCCTTCAAGGCGAGCCAGATTGCCAAGCTGAACGATGACCGCTGGGCGGTGGTGATGGGCAATGGATACAACAGCAAAAATGAACGACCGGTGTTGCTGATTCAATATCTTGATGGCGTCAATGAAGTCAATGGCGTCAAAGAGCTCAAGCGAATCGTCGCAACAGGCAGTCAGGTGCTGAGCAGCCCTGTCAATGCAGTTACAGACGCCAATATCATGGCTAACGGCCTTTCTGCACCCAAGCTGGTGGATATCGACAGCGATGGAAAAGTGGACGTGGCCTATGCAGGCGACCTCAAAGGAAATCTGTGGAAATTTGACCTGACAAGTACCACCGCCTCGAATTGGGGTGTAGCAGTCTGGGGCACTGCAAGCACCACTCCTTGCACCACAACGATTTGCACGCCGCTCTTTACTGCAAAATATTTAGGCAAACGCCAGCCGATCACGGCCCCCCCGTCGGTCAAAGCCAATGATCGGGGTGCCGGTGGAATGATGGTGGCATTTGGAACTGGTATGAACCTTACCGACGACGACCGCAGCAGTACGGATGTGCAATCTGTTTACTCCGTACTCGACAATACCAAATATCGATTGGATTCTGGCCACGTCGTCATCAATACCAACACTGCACCCAAGACGGTAGCCAATCCCAATGGCGGCGGCGTGATACCGAGTGTAGTCACGGCGACCGACCTGGTGCAGCAGGATATCGTCGGCGGCCCTATTGCAGGACAAGGAAAAAGCGCGGCGCGCACGTTCTGGACAATGACCCAGAACGATGTCAATTACCTCACCACTGGCACCAATCCCAATAAAAAGGGCTGGTACTTCAACTTCCAGGTGACTGGCCAACGTGTTTTGCGTCCGATAAGCTTCTTCGACGCCAGCAACAATTTGATGATATTTTCCACGACACCTGCCTATGGCGGCAACGGCAGTTCAGACGAATCCTGCGAGCCTGCTGGCACGCCGGAGAAAGCCTACCTCAGCCTCATGAACATCATGGATGGCAAGAAACCGAGCGTTCAGGTTATGGATGTCAACGGAGATGGTTTTTATAACAGTGACGCCGGCAAGGACAAAGGTGCATCCACTATGACGCTGCCACCTGGTGCCATCAACATCGTGACCGGCAAAGATAAAATTACGATTAAGGGCGGAGACGGCAAGCCCGACGAGCTCGCCCGCATGCCTGAGCAGTCAATGCGCCCCAGCTGGCGACAACTGCAGTGATGGCGGTTTCCACTATGACAAGCAACCCAAGGTTCTCCATGCGACGCACACAGCAAGGTTTCACGCTGATCGAGGTGATGATCGTGGTGGCGGTCATTGGCATCCTCACGGCCATTGCCTTACCGAGCTACAGCGAGTACATCCGGCGCGGACACCGGGCCGATGCACGTGCCGGCTTGCTGCAGGCGCAGCAGTGGCTGGAGCGTGCCTCCACGGCGACGGGAACCTACCCCACTACCCTACCGGGAAACATGACCTGGACCACCGATGCCGGCAAGCGTTACACCATTGCGCTGAATCCGGCGACGACCAGTACTTTCACGCTCACAGCTGCACCCAAGGCGGGCACAGCGCAGGTGGGTGACAAATGCGGCAACTTATCTATCACAAACACAGGCGTGCGGGGCGCATCGCCTTTGACCGGTGGCGCCACGGTGGAAGAGTGCTGGCGCAGGTAAGCAAGGCGCTACCATCCATGGCGCCATGACCACCACAGCGCCCCTCATGAACCAAGCGCTTGGGCTCGCCGCTCAGGCGCTTTTTCTTTCCAGCCCCAATCCGCGTGTCGGCTGTGTACTGGTGGCGCCAGACGGCCGGGTGATCGGCCACGGCTTCACCCAGCAGGCGGGCGGCCCCCATGCGGAAGTCATGGCGCTGCGCGATGCGGCGGCGGCCGGCGCGGATGTGCGTGGCGCCACCGCCTATGTCACGCTCGAGCCCTGCGCGCACCAGGGCCGCACGGGGCCTTGCTGTGATGCGCTGATCGCCGCGGGTGTGGCCAAAGTCGTCGCCTCGCTCGAAGACCCGAACCCCCTGGTAGCCGGCCAGGGCTTTGCCCGTCTGCGGGCTGCGGGCGTGGTCGTGGAAGTGGGGCCTGGCGCCGCCGAATCGCGCGAACTCAATATCGGGTTCTTCAGCCGCATGCTGCGCGGCACGCCGTGGGTGCGGCTCAAGGTGGCGGCGTCGCTCGATGGCGCCACTGCCTTGGCCAATGGCGCCAGCCAGTGGATCACCTCGCCCGAGGCGCGCGCCGATGGCCAGGCCTGGCGCGCGCGAGCCTGCGCGGTGCTGACGGGCATTGGAACCGTGCTGGCAGACAACCCGCGCCTGGACGTGCGCGATGTTTCCACTCCGCGCCAGCCGCAGTTGGTAGTGCTCGACAGCCGCTTGCGCACTCCACCCAATGCTCAACTATTTGTAGCTGATCGCCCTACAACCATCTGCGCTGGCGGCCATTTTGATACTGAATTTTCTGCCCGGCAGGCTGCACTCGAAGCGCGCGGCGCCACCGTGCTGCAGCTGCGTGGTGCAGACGACAGGGTCGATCTGCCCGCCCTGCTGCGCGCGCTCGGGGCGCGCGGCATCAACGAGCTGCATGTCGAAGCCGGGCACCGGCTGAACGGGGCGCTGCTGCGCGCGGGACTGGTGGACGAGCTGCTGCTGTACCTCGCGCCCAAGCTGCTCGGGCCGGGGCGCGGCATGGCCGACATCGGGCCGCTGCATGCCTTGAGCGAAGGCGTCGCGCTGGAGTGGCGCGATGTCCAGCGTATCGGCCCCGACCTGCGCGTGCTGGCCCGGGTGGCAGGGCGCGACCGGTTTTGATACCCGGCCGCACACCGCGCCTGCCCTGCGACAATCGCCCCATGTTTACCGGAATCATCACCCAAGTCGGCCAGATTACCCAAGTCGCGCCGCTCGGCGCCACCAGTGCCCACGGCAAACGCCTGACGCTGCACTGCGAGCCCGATTTTCTCAACGATGTAGGCCTGGGCGACAGCATTGCGCTCAATGGCGCCTGCATGACTGTCACCAGTGTGCTGCCAAAGGACGGGCGCTTCACCATCGACATCTCTGCCGAATCCCTGGGCAAGACGGCAGGTCTCGCGGAGCCGGGCGCCGTCAACCTTGAAAAGGCGCTGCGCGCCAACGACCGGCTCGGCGGCCACCTGGTTTCCGGCCATGTGGATGCGGTAGGCCGGGTCACCCACTTTGCCCCCGTTGGGGAGAGTTGGGAGCTGCGCGTGCTGGCGCCACCGGATCTGACACGCTACCTGGCTTACAAGGGCTCGATCACGGTCAATGGCGTCAGCCTCACGGTGAACCGCATTGCAGATCGCGCAGAGGGTTGCGAAGCCAGCATCAACCTGATTCCGCACACCGTGGAAAACACGGCGCTGGGCAGGCTTGCCGCGGGCTCGCCGGTCAACCTGGAAGTCGATTTGATCGCGCGCTACGTGGCCCGCATGATGGACGCCCCCGCGCCGTCCCAAGCTTCCTGAGCTGACCCGGTATTTTTGCCGCCGCTGCCGTGCCCAGACTGCTTCCCTGCCCTCTTTTGCCGCGCGCCGGCCGGAATCTTCCATGAACCACCGGGGTCCGGTTCGCATCGAAGAACGCCATGCGTTCGACACCGTGATCGACGCGCGCTCGCCGGCCGAGTTCGCTATCGACCATCTGCCCGGCGCCATCAACTGCCCGGTGCTGGACGATGAAGAGCGGCGCATCGTCGGCACGCTCTACAAGCAGCAAGGGGCTTTCGAAGCACGGCGCGTGGGTGGCGCTTTTGTTGCAGCCAACCTGGCGCGCCATCTGCAGGGGCGCTTTGCCGAGCAGCCCGCCGTTTGGCGCCCGCTGGTTTATTGCTGGCGGGGCGGCATGCGCAGCGGCTCCATGGTGACCTGGCTGCGCATGGTGGGCTGGAACGCGCAGCAACTGTCGGGCGGCTACAAGGCCTGGCGGCGCCATGTGATCACGCTGATCGATGCGCTGGCGCCGCAACTGCATCTTCGCGTGCTCTGCGGGCCAACGGGCAGTGCCAAGACGCGCGTCCTGCAGGCGCTGGCAGAACAGGGCGCGCAGACCCTGGACCTGGAAGGCCTGGCACGCCACCGGGGCTCGGTGCTGGGCGCCTGGCCGGGCGTGCCACAGCCATCGCAAACCGCGTTCGAGACGGCGCTGGCCGATGCGATCGAAGCCTTCGATGAAACGCAGCCGGTGTACGTGGAAGCGGAGAGCAGCCGCATCGGAAAAATCAGCGTGCCACCCGCGTTGATCCAGCGCCTGCGCGCCAGCCCCTGCGTGGAGATTGTGGTCAGCCCCGCGGCGCGGCTTGATTTTCTGCTGCGCGACTACGCCAACCTCGGCGACGACCCGCAGCTACTGGCGCAGCAGCTGCATCACTTGCGGGAACTGCATGGCGGCGAGGTCATTGCGCGCTGGCAAGCCTGGGCGCATGAACGCAACCTGGCTGCATTGTTTGGTGAACTGATGGCCCGGCACTACGATCCGCTGTACGCACGCTCGCAAGGCACCAACTTGCAGCAATGGGAGCAGCGCCAGAGCGTCGCTGCGCAAGCGCTTACGCCAGCAGACATCGAGCGCCTGGCCAATGCGGTGATGGCCCTGCCTTGGAACAATCTGAACGCTCAATCAGCATTGCCTGATTCAGGCAAGAATTTATAGAGAAATTGGCCTCCAGCGCATACTGGTAAACCGCGAGCAGCTATTTTTTGTATAGCAAATGGCGATGCGCTCCCACGGCTTGCGCGCCTGCCTCACGCCTCAGGCAAGGCGGCAAAAACCGCTCACCCAGGCGCACCCAATCGGCTTGGACGCGCCCAAGTTCGGGCCTATACCCGCACAAAATCAATCACGATGGCGCCCGGATCGCGCTGCTGGTAGGTGATTTGCACCGCGTCGCCGTAGCGCGCCTGCAGTTGCTGCAGCAGCGGCAGCGGGTCGTGGTCGTTGACGAAGCGCATGGTCTCACCCGGGTGCAGTGAATCGAGCGCGCCAAAGATGGCGGCATGGCGAAAGCGCTTGGCGACGCCGCGTGCATCGAAGGGGTAAATGGCGTCGGGCGAGGTGTGGACGTGGGCGTTCATGGTGCAGGAATTTAAAGATTCATGAAAAAGGAATCTTTAGTGTAACGCGGCACGCGGCGGCTGCGCCATTGGCCCTGACGCCATCGGGGCCACCAGCTGGGATCGCGGGGGAACCACTAGACCATTTCTTCCGGCCGTACCCAGGCGTCGAATTCCTCCCCCGTCAGGTGTCCGCTGGCCACCGCGGCTTCACGCAAGCTCAAGCCCCCTTTGTGCGCCGCCTTGGCGATTTGGGCGGCCTTGTCGTAGCCGATGTGGGGGTTCAAGGCCGTCACCAGCATCAGCGAACGCTCCAGCAGCTCAGTAATGCGTTCGCGGCGCGGCTCAATGCCCTGCGCGCAGTGGTGGTCAAAGCTGGTCATGCCGTCCGCCAGCAGGCGCACGCTTTGCAAAAAGTTGTGGATCACCATGGGGCGAAACACGTTGAGCTCAAAGTTGCCCGACGCGCCGCCGATATTGATGGCCACGTCGTTGCCCAGCACCTGGCAGCACAGCATGGTCAGCGCCTCGCACTGCGTGGGGTTGACCTTGCCGGGCATGATGGAGGAGCCCGGCTCGTTCTCGGGGATCGCAATTTCGCCCAGGCCGCTGCGTGGGCCGCTGGCCAGCCAGCGCACGTCGTTGGCGATTTTCATCAGGCTGGCGGCCAGCCCCTTGAGCGCGCCATGCGCCTGCACCAGCGCATCGCAACTGGCCAGCGCCTCGAACTTGTTGGGCGCGGTGCACAGCGGCAGGCCGGTCAGGTCCGCCAGCTCTTGTGCCACCGCCACGGCATAGCCCTGCGGCGCGTTCAGGCCGGTGCCCACGGCGGTGCCGCCCAGCGCCAGTTCGCCCAGGTGCGGCAAGGCTGCACGCACATGCTGCTCGGCATGGTGCAACTGCGCCACCCAGCCCGAAATCTCCTGACCCAGCGTGATCGGCGTGGCGTCCTGCAGGTGGGTGCGGCCAATCTTTACGATATCGGAAAACGCCTCGGCTTTGTTTCCCAGCGTGGTGCGCAAGGCCTGGAGCGCGGGCAAAAGCCTCCGCACCAGCGCATCCACCGCGGCCACATGCATGGCGGTTGGGAACACATCGTTGCTCGACTGGCTTTTGTTCACCTCGTCGTTGGGGTGCACCAACCGCGTTTCACCGCGGGCACCACCGAGCAACTGGCTGGCGCGGTTGGCCAGCACTTCGTTCATGTTCATATTGCTCTGCGTACCCGAGCCGGTCTGCCAAACCACCAGCGGAAACTCGTCCGCGTGGCACCCGGCAATGACCTCATCGGCCGCCGCGACGATGGCCGTGGTCTTGGCGGCGTCCAGCAGCCCCAGCGACCGATTCACATAGGCGCTGGCCCGCTTGACCTGCGCCAGCGCGCGCAACAACTCGGGGGCCATGCGCTCGCCCGAGATGTCGAAGTGCTGCAGCGAGCGCTGGGTCTGCGCGCCCCACAGGCGGTCTGCCGGCACCTCGATCGGACCAAAGGTGTCGCGCTCGGTGCGCGTGGCGGGGGGACGAAAATTGGGCATGGCAGAGTTCCTTGGCGGTGCAAAGGCCGGCACGGCGGCCCCCCCGCCAGCATAGCGCGCGCGAGGCAATGCCGTTTGCAAAGGCGGCTCCAGAAAGGGCAGCGACAGCCCTGCGCAAGGCAGCGGCGCGATAATTCCATCTTTCGCGCCCCTCCCACAGCATTCCCCGCCATGACCACCCTCATTCGCCAAGAAGACCTGATTGAATCCGTCGCTGCTGCGTTGCAATACATCAGCTATTACCACCCGGCAGACTACATCGCCCATTTGGCCCGTGCCTACGAGCGCGAACAAAGCCCGGCCGCCAAGGACGCGATGGCGCAGATTTTGACGAACAGCAAGATGAGTGCCACCGGGCACCGGCCGATCTGCCAGGACACGGGCATCGTCAACGTCTTCCTCAAGGTGGGCATGGACGTGCGCTGGGAAGGCTTTACCGGCAGCCTGGACGACGCCATCAACGAAGGCGTGCGCCGCGGCTACAACCACCCGGACAACACCTTGCGCGCCAGCATCGTGGCCGACCCGCTGTTTGCCCGCAAGAACACCAAGGACAACACGCCGGCCGTCATCGTGACCGAGATTGTGCCGGGCGGCAAACTCGACATCACCGTTGCAGCCAAAGGCGGCGGCTCGGAAAACAAGAGCAAGATGATCATGCTCAACCCCAGCGACAGCGTGATCGACTGGGTGCTGAAAACCGTGCCCACCATGGGCGCCGGCTGGTGCCCGCCGGGCATGCTGGGCATCGGCATCGGCGGCACGGCAGAAAAGGCCGTGCTGATGGCCAAGCAAAGCCTGATGGACGACCTGGACATGTACGAGCTGCAGGCCAAGTCCTCGCGCGGCGAGCCGCTGACGCAAACCGAGGAGCTGCGCCTGGAGCTGTTCACCAAGGTCAACGCGCTGGGCATTGGCGCGCAAGGCCTGGGCGGCCTGACCACCGTGCTCGACGTGAAAATCAAGATGTACCCCACGCACGCCGCCAGCAAGCCCGTGGCCATGATCCCCAACTGCGCCGCCACGCGCCATGCGCATTTCGTCATGGACGGCTCGGGCCCGGTCTACCTCGACCCGCCCTCGCTCGACCTCTGGCCCAAGGTGCAATGGTTGCCCGACACGCAAAAGAGCCGGCGCATCGACCTCAATGCGCTGACCCCCGCCGAGGTGGCAAGCTGGAAGCCCGGCGAAACGCTGCTGCTCAACGGCAAGATGCTCACGGGGCGCGACGCCGCGCACAAACGCATTCAGGAGATGCTGGCCAAGGGCGAGAAGCTCCCCGTCGACTTCACCAACCGCGTCATCTACTACGTTGGCCCGGTGGACCCGGTGCGTGACGAAGTCGTCGGTCCTGCGGGCCCCACCACGGCCACGCGCATGGACAAGTTCACCGAGATGATGCTGTCGCAAACCGGCCTGATCGCCATGATCGGCAAGTCCGAGCGCGGCCCGGTGGCCATCGAAGCCATCAAAAATCACAAGTCGGCCTACCTGATGGCCGTGGGCGGCGCCGCCTACCTGGTCTCGAAGGCCATCAAGCACGCGAAGGTGGTGGGCTTTGAAGACCTGGGCATGGAAGCCATCTACGAGTTCGACGTGGTCGACATGCCCGTCACCGTCGCCGTCGATGCGGGCGGCACCAGCGTCCATACCACCGGCCCAGCCGCATGGCAAAAGCGCATCGCTGCCGGTGAGTTCATCGAGCTGACGAGCGCCTGAACGGGGTTTGCCCGGCGTGTCTGCGCCCTCCTCTGTAGCCTCTGCGTCCGATGCGCCCATCGGCGTGTTCGACAGCGGCATTGGCGGCCTGAGCGTGCTGCAGGCGCTGCGCGCCGAGTTGCCCGCCGAGCGCTTCGTCTATCTGGCCGACACCGGCCACGCGCCCTACGGCGAGCGCGGCGATGCGTTCGTGGCGCGGCGCACCCATACCGTCGCCCGCTACCTCGTGCAACAGCATGGCGCCAAGGCCTTGGTGGTGGCCTGCAATACGGCCACGGCCGCCGCCATGGACAGCTTGCGCCAGCGCTACCCTTGGTTACCGCTGGTAGGCGTGGAACCCGCCCTCAAACCCGCCGCCAGCGCCACGCATACAGGGCATGTCGCCGTCATGGCCACCCGCGGAACCGTCTCCAGCGCACGGTTTGAGCGGTTGATCGCTGCCTTGCCGCCGCAGGTACAGTGCCGGATACAGGCCTGCGACGGCCTGGCCAGCGCCATCGAAGCCCAGGCGGCCTGCGCCCCGCAAGACTCTGCCGCTGATGCGGCAAAGACGCTGGAGCTGTGCCGCCGCTACGTGAAGGCCCTGGGCCCCTGGGGCGAAAAGGCGGGCGAGACCGATACGCTGGTTCTGGGCTGCACCCACTATGTGTTTGCGCAGGAAGTGCTGCAGCAACTGCTGGGGCCCAAGGTACAGATTCTGAGCACCGGCGAGCCGGTGGCCCGCCAGACGCGCCGCCTGCTAGCCAATGCTGGCTGCCTGCAACCGCTGGACACCCTCCCCAAGCACGCAGACGTTTGCCTCCTGACCACCGGCTCAGCAGCGCCGCTCGACATGGCTGTGCTGCGCTGGCTGGGCCTGAGCGCTCGTGCACGCACGCTGGCCGCGCACGGCAAAAAATTGAGTCAAATCACCATCTAGCGCTTACGCATCAATCGTTTCCAGCTATCTTTTCAGGAGTATCCTGCATCCATAGACGCTTGCCACTGTGCTCGCAGTACACTAGGTAGGTCCGCAGATCGAATTCAAGCTGGTGGTAGCGCGGCTCCATGTGCTCGCACAGCTGATAGAACGCCTTGTCATGCTCAGATTCGCGCAGGTGCGCCAACTCATGTACCACGATCATGTGCAAAAAGTCTTCCGGCACTTGCCGAAACAGCGAAGCAATGCGGATTTCGCGCCGGGTACTGAGCCGATTTCCCTGGACGCGGGCCGTGCTGACATGCAGGCCGAGCGCATGGCGAAGCACATGCAGTTTGTTGTCGAACAGCACCTTGTGCAGCGGCGGCGTGCTGCGCAAATAGCGCGCCTTGAGATCCGCCACGTAGTCGAACAAAGCTTTGTCGCTGCGTACCCGGTGCACTTCGGGGTATTTGCGCAGCAGCACACCGGCCAACGCCTCGCCTTCGCCGGCCAGCAATTGCCCAACCTGGCCCTGCAGTGACGCCGGATAGGCCCCCAGCAGACGGGAAAGCAGCGGTAGCTTGGCGTTCAACGGCTCAGCCTAGAAACGGCGGTTGGATGCGCCTGCCAGTGCCGCGATGGGCGTGCCAGGCAAGGCGCGAGGACGCAGCGCACTCCTGTGCGCAAGGACGAGCAACGCCGCATGGTGCGGCCAGCGTGGTACTGGTGGGTGCATAGCGCTGTTCAGCCCACAGGTGAGCGCCCGCACCGCCAACCATACCAATCACCATGCGGCTTTCCAAACGATAACAAGCGATCAATTGCCGTTTCTAGTCTCAGTGCAGGTGGCGTGGGCGGCGGCCACCCCCACCACCACCGTGGCTGCCACCAGCGCCCCCCGAACCACCAGGACCGCGCGGGGGCCGGCCGATTTCAAGGGAGTTGACCAGCGCGTCGAAGCGCTGGGTGAAGAGCTTGTCGATCTCGGCCACCACGCCGCCCAATTCGGCGCCATCGAAATGGCGCTCCATCATGTTGACGACATCCTGCACCAATAGATCGCGCTGCACCTGCATGATGGCGGCGGGCGTGGGTCCAACGAAGACGATGGTGAAATCGTCGCGCGAGTCGCCCTCTTCCTCTTCGTCGTCTTCGTCAAATTCGACGTCGTAGAAAGTGACCTCGATGGCCGCACCCTGATCAGCCAGGTCATTGAGGTTCATGCACATTTCGTCGAGCGACTGGCGGAAATCCTCGTCGCCGCGCACCGTCCAGCACATCTGCAGAACATGGCGCTTGGCATCAAACTCAATGCCGGGCTCTTCCTCATAGGCACTGGCTGCGCCATCGGCCAGGGAGCGCGCACCCGAATACTTCCAGAGCGGCTTGAGTGCTTCCTGCAACTGCTCATAGGCGACTTCAGGTCGCAGCGGGACATCGCCGTGCAGATGGATTTCGAAGGGAGCGTTGAAATTTGACATGATTGATTCTTGGTGGTGCCCCGAGCCGGGGTCGAACCGGCACGCCCTCTTTCGAGAAGCGGCGGATTTTAAGTCCGCAGTGTCTACCAATTTCACCATCGGGGCACTCGAAAGCCGGGCCGACCTGCAGCGTAACCTTGCACAAGCGGCCGTGCAACGCACGCGCGGCACAGGAGCCAACATTCTGCGGCGACCAACGAAAAAGGGAAGCCGAAGCTTCCCTTTTTTGAACTGGAGCGGGAAAAGAGTCTCGAACTCTCGACCTCAACCTTGGCAAGGTTGCGCTCTACCAACTGAGCTATTCCCGCATTGGCTTGGCTATTCGCCGCTTGACATCAGAAAAGCAGCGTATCGACAAGCCCTAAATTCTACATCAACTTTTCGCTGATCTCCACAAACAGTGAAGGCCGCTTGCAGAAAATCTGGAGGCGCGGCGCGGAGTCGAACCGCGCTAACCGGATTTGCAATCCGGGGCATAACCGCTTTGCTACCGCGCCCAAAGCCCTGTTTCGCAAAAAAGGGAAGCTTGCGCTTCCCTTTTCTCAAAAATCTGGAGCGGGAAAAGAGTCTCGAACTCTCGACCTCAACCTTGGCAAGGTTGCGCTCTACCAACTGAGCTATTCCCGCGATGTCTGCAGCCTACTATTCTAGAACAATTGTGCTGACAGGCTGAAATTGTAGCGCAATTTTTGGACTCATCTGCAGAGCAGATCAGTGCTTCACGGCTTCCACACCGCTCTTCTGCGCTGCCTTCTCGGCGGCAGTCACGGCGGCGGCAGCAACCTCTTCGTCGGTCAGTGGGACCGGCTTGTGCTCCAGGGCGAGCTCAAGCACTTTGTCGATCCAGCGCACAGGCACGATCTCGAGACCGGTTTTGACGTTGTCGGGGATCTCTTGCAAGTCCTTCATGTTCTCCAGCGGAATCAATACCGTCTTGATGCCGCCGCGCAAGGCCGCCAGCAGTTTTTCCTTGAGGCCGCCGATCGCCGTGATCTCACCACGCAGGGTGATCTCGCCGGTCATGGCCACATCGCCCCGCACCGGAATGCCCGTCAGTGCAGACACTAGGGCCGTCGCCATCGCGGCGCCGGCGCTGGGGCCGTCCTTGGGCGTTGCACCGTCAGGCACGTGCACGTGCACGTCGCGCTTCTCGAACGCTTCGTCCTTGATGCCCAGGGCGCGCGCCCGGCTGCGCACCACGGTGCGTGCAGTCTCGACCGACTCCTTCATGACGTCGCCCAGCGAGCCAGTGCGCGTGATGACGCCCTTGCCGGGCATGGTTACGGCTTCGATGGTCAGCAGATCGCCGCCCACCTCCGTCCAAGCCAGGCCCACCACCTGACCAACCTGGTTCTGGTCTTCGGCGCGACCGTAGGTGTACTTGCGCACCCCGAGGAAGTCGGGCAAGTTGTCGGCAGTCACAACGACACGCGGCTCAATGTTCTTGAGCAGCAGGCCCTTGACCACCTTGCGGCAAATCTTGGAGAGATCGCGCTCCAGCGAGCGCACCCCCGCCTCGCGCGTGTAGTACCGCACCATGTCGCGCACTGCGCTCTCGGTGATCTCGAGTTCTTCGTCCTTCACACCATTGTTCTGCATCTGCTTGGGCAGCAGATACTTCATGGCAATGTTGACTTTTTCTTCTTCGGTGTAGCCCGAGAGGCGAATCACTTCCATTCGGTCAAGCAGGGCAGAAGGAATGTTCATGGAGTTCGACGTGGCCACGAACATCACGTCGCTCAAGTCGAAATCGACCTCGACATAGTGATCGCCAAAGGTGTGGTTCTGCTCGGGGTCGAGCACCTCCAGCAGCGCGCTGGACGGGTCCCCACGAAAGTCCGTGCCCAGCTTGTCGATCTCGTCGAGCAGGAACAGCGGGTTGCGGGTGCCCACCTTCGAGAGGCTCTGCAGCACCTTGCCCGGCATGGCGCCAATGTAGGTGCGGCGGTGACCACGGATTTCGGCCTCATCGCGCATGCCGCCCAGAGCCACGCGCACGTATTTGCGGCCTGTGGCCTTGGCGATGGACTGGCCCAGCGAGGTCTTGCCCACGCCCGGTGGCCCTACCAGGCACAGAATGGGCGCCTTGACCTTGTCTACGCGCTGTTGCACCGCAAGGTATTCAAGAATACGGTCCTTGACCTTGTCGAGCCCATAGTGGTCCTCGTTCAACACCTGTTCGGCGTTGCCCAGGTCGTGCTTGATCTTGGTCTTCTTGCTCCAGGGGAGCGCCACCAGCACGTCGATGTAGTTGCGCACCACCGTGGCTTCGGCCGACATGGGCGACATGAGCTTGAGCTTTTTGAGCTCGCCCTCGGCCTTCTTGCGGGCTTCGGCCGGCATTTTGGCCAGCTTGATTTTCTTCTCGACTTCGTCGAGGTCTGCGCCCTCTTCGCCTTCGCCCAGCTCTTTCTGGATCGCCTTGACCTGCTCGTTCAGGTAGAAGTCGCGCTGGTTCTTTTCCATCTGGCGCTTGACGCGGCCACGGATTTTTTTGTCGACGTTGAGGATGTCAACTTCGCGGTCGAGCTGCTCAAACAGGTTCTCGAGCCGTCCCTTGATGTCCGACAGATCGAGCACCGCCTGCTTGTTGTCGAGCTTGAGCGGGAGATGCGCGGCAATCGTGTCGGCAAGCCGGCCCGGGTCATCGATGCTGGAGATGGAGGTCAAAATCTCCGGCGGGATCTTCTTGTTGAGCTTGACGTACTGGTCAAACTGCTGCATCACCGCGCGGCGCAGCGCTTCGATCTCGCTCGGCCGGGTCTGCGCGTCCTGCGCCTCCACGGGCACCACAGTGGCAGAAAAATGCGTATCCAGGTCTTCAATCTCGCCCACCTTGGCGCGCTGCTGCCCCTCGACCAGCACTTTGACGGTGCCGTCGGGGAGCTTGAGCATTTGCAGGATGGTGGAGACGCAGCCGACGTCGAACATGTCGGCAACAGACGGTTCGTCCTTGGCAGCGGCCTTTTGCGCCACCAGCATGATGCGGCGGTCGCTCTCCATGGCCAGTTCGAGCGCCTTGATGCTCTTGGCGCGCCCGACAAACAGCGGAATCACCATGTGGGGAAATACAACCACGTCGCGCAACGGCAGCAGAGGCAGCACAAGCGGTTCGGCGGGAAGCAGGGGTTGTCCGGACATCGGGTTCCTTAATGAGGGTCCTGGAAATATGGTCCGAAGACAGGAATTTTCAAGCCGCACTCGCAAAGCAATGCGGCCCGGCCGCTCAGGCCTTTTTGGCCGCTTCGCGGTAGACCAGCAGTGGGGGCTTGTTTTCTTCGACGGTTGACTCGTCCACCACCACTTTTTCCACATTGCTGCTGTTGGGCAGGTCGAACATGGTGCCGATCAAGGTCTGCTCCAAGATGGAGCGCAGGCCGCGCGCACCCGTTTTGCGGGCCAGCGCCTTGCGGGCAATGGCCTTGAGCGCGGCCGGGCGAATCTCCAGCTCCGCGCCTTCCATGGCGAGCAGCTTGCTGTACTGCTTGACCAGCGCGTTTTTGGGCTCGGTGAGGATTTGCACCAAAGCTTCTTCATGCAGCTCGGCCAAAGCCGTCACCACCGGCATGCGCCCCACCAGCTCGGGAATCAGACCAAACTTGATCAAGTCTTCCGGCTCGATGTCCTGGAACACTTCCGACAGTGCCCGCTGTTTCTTGCTTTTCACTGCGGCGCCAAAACCGATGCCCGAAGCCTCGGTGCGGTTTTCAATGACCTTTTCCAGGCCCGCAAAGGCCCCGCCACAGATAAACAGGATGTTGGTCGTGTCGATCTGCAGAAAATCCTGGTTCGGGTGCTTGCGCCCGCCTTGGGGCGGCACGCTGGCCATGGTGCCTTCAATCAACTTGAGCAAGGCCTGCTGCACGCCTTCGCCTGAGACGTCGCGCGTGATGCTGGGGTTGTCGGATTTGCGCGAGATTTTGTCGATCTCGTCGATGTAGACGATGCCACGCTGGGCGCGCTCCACCTCGTAGTTGCAGCTCTGCAGCAACTTTTGCACGATGTTTTCGACGTCTTCGCCAACGTAGCCCGCCTCGGTCAGCGTGGTGGCGTCCGCCATCACGAAGGGCACGTCGAGCATGCGCGCCAGGGTCTGGGCCAGCAGCGTCTTGCCTGAACCCGTCGGGCCGATCAGCAAAATATTGCTTTTGGAGAGTTCAACGTCGTCCTTGCCCGCCTTGTCTTTGTAGCGCAGGCGCTTGTAGTGGTTGTACACCGCCACCGCCAGCGTGCGCTTGGCGACCTCCTGCCCGATGACGTAATTGTCGAGATTGGCCTTGATATCGGCAGGGGTGGGCAGTTCGCTGCGCGCCAGTCGCTCGGTGTCCGCCGCAGGCAGCTCGTCACGGATGATCTCGTTACACAGGTCAATGCATTCTTCGCAGATAAAGACCGATGGTCCGGCGATCAACTTCTTCACCTCATGCTGGCTCTTGCCGCAGAACGAGCAGTAAAGCGTTTTTTCGCTGGAGGAGCCTTTTTTCTCGGCCATGGGAACGTTGCCTTGTATTCGGTGAAAAGTGAAAGGAATGATAACGAAATGCAAACGGCGCTTCCCGAGCCGGGAAACGCCGTTCTAGCAACAGGGAAAAGCGTTCAGGCGCGCTTGGAGATCACTTGATCAATCAGCCCATAGTCCTTGGCTTCGTCTGCCGTGAGGAAGTAGTCGCGTTCGGTGTCCTGCTTGATTTTTTCCAGCGTCTGGCCCGTGCGCTCAGCCAGGATGCGGTTCATCTGGTCCTTGGTGCGCAGAATGTCGCGCGCGTGAATTTCAATATCCGTCGCCTGGCCGCGGGCGCCGCCCAGCACCTGGTGGATCATGATTTTCGAGTTCGGCAACGACAAACGCTTGCCCTTGGCACCAGCCGCTAGCAGAAAGGCCCCCATGCTGGCTGCAAAACCGCAGCAAAGCGTCGAGACATCGGGCTTGATGAAATTCATGGTGTCAAAAATAGCCATGCCCGCCGTCACGCTGCCACCCGGGGAGTTGATATAGAACGAAATGTCCTTCTCCGGGTTTTCGCTCTCCAGAAACAGCAGCTGCGCCACCACCAGGTTGGCCGTTTGGTCGTTGACCTCGCCCACCAGAAAGATAACGCGCTCTTTCAACAGGCGCGAATAAATGTCGTAAGACCGCTCGCCGCGGCCCGACTGCTCGATCACCATGGGGACCATGCCCAAGGCTTGTGTTTCCAGTGCGCTCATTTTTTCTCCAGATCAGGCGGGTACTGTACCCAGAAACGAGTTGGGGCTCATGCCCGAAAGCACAAGCCCCTGTTTATTCTGGCGCTCGCGTTCGAGCGCCCAAAAACCGGCAGAGATCAGCCCTGCTGGCCCATCAACTCTTCGAAGCTGACGGACTTGTCGTTGACCTTGGCCTTGCCCATCACATAGTCGGCCACGTTGGTTTCGATCACCACCGCTTCGACTTCGGCCAGGCGCTGGCGATCGCCAAAGTACCAGCGCACGACATCTTCTGGCTTCTCATAGCTGGCAGCCAGTTCGTCGATATGGGCTTTGAGCTGCTCGGGCTTGGCGTGCAGGCTGTTGGCCTTGACCAGTTCGGCCACCACCAGGCCCAGGCGAACGCGGCGCTCGGCCTGCGGGCGAAAGACGTCGGCAGGGATTTCGGCCTTGTCGGCATCCTTCATGCCGCGCTGCTTGAGGTCGGCGCGCGCAGCCTCGCGCAGGCGGTCGATCTCGGCTTCCACGCTGGCATTGGGCAGGTCGAGCTCGGCCTTGGACAGCAGCGCGTCCATGGCGGCTTGCTTGTTGCGTGCCAGCAGGCGGAACTTCACCTCGCGCTCCAGGTTGGTCTTGATGTCGGCGCGCAGGCCGGCGACCGTGCCGTCGGCGATGCCGAGCGATTTGGCGAGAGCGTCGTTGACTTCCGGCAGGTGCGCCGCTTCGATCTTCTTGACCGTGACCAGGAAATCGGCTGTCTTGCCGGCCACATCCTTGCCGTGGTACTGCTCGGGGAAGGCCAGCGGGAAGGTCTTGCTCTCACCCGGCTTCATTCCGCGCACGGCGTCTTCGAATTCCTTGAGCATCTGGCCTTCGCCAACCAGGAACTGGAAGTCTTCGGCCTTGCCGCCCTGGAAGACTTCACCGTCGATCTTGCCTTCGAAATCCACCGTCACGCGGTCGCCGTCCTGGGCGGCGGCGTCCAGCGCGCGCTGTGCGAAGCTGCGGCGCTGCTTGCGCAGAATGTCTACCGTCTTGTCAATCGCACTGTCGGTCACTTCGGTCGAGAGTTTTTCCACTTCGGCGTCGGCCAGGTCGCCAATTTTCACTTCGGGGTAGACCTCGAAGATGGCGTCAAAGGACACTTCGCCTTCGGGCGCATCCTGCTTTTCAGTGATCCGCGGCTGGCCCGCCACACGCAGTTGCGCTTCGTTGGCCGCCTGGGCAAAAGCCTCGCCCACCTTGTCGTTGAGCACTTCGTACTGCACCGAATAGCCATAACGCTGAGAAACCACGTTCATCGGCACCTTGCCGGGACGAAAACCGTCCATCTTGACGGTGCGTGCCAGACGCTTGAGGCGCGTTTCCACCTCGCCCTGGATGGCCGACAAGGGCAGATTGAGGGTGATCTTGCGTTCGAGCTTGTCGAGGGTTTCAACGGTGACTGCCATGGCTGCTCCTGTAGGAATTTCGTTCGTGCGCCGACGTCAGCCGGCGCGTATTGCGCTCGTGCGCAAAGTTTTCAAAGATGGTGCGCGGAGCCGGACTCGAACCGGCACGCCCGTGAAGGCGTCAGGACCTAAACCTGGTGCGTCTACCAATTTCGCCACCCGCGCACTTCAAACAGACAGGCGCCGAAAAATGTTTCCGGCGCCCGCTTGAAACTGGTTAGCCCGCGATTTTACCCTGCGCGGGCCCGCCCTTCTCACGCAGGCACCTCAGGTTCGGGGCGGCGCACGCGAAACCACGCGGCGTACATGGCTGGCAGCGCCAGCAAAGTGAGCACGGTGGCGACGATCAGCCCGCCCATGATGGCCACCGCCATCGGCCCCCAGAACACACTGCGGGACAGCGGAATCATCGCCAGCACCGCTGCGGCGGCCGTCAGCACGATGGGGCGCAGGCGCCGCACGGCCGACTCGACGATGGCGTCCCACGCCGGCACACCGCGGGCGCGGTCTTGCTCGATCTGGTCGATGAGGATCACCGAGTTGCGCTGGATCATGCCCATGAGCGCAATCACCCCCAGCAGCGCGACAAAGCCGAACGGCCGCCCCAGCAGCAGCAGCGCTCCGGCCACGCCGGCAATCCCGAGCGGCCCGGTCAGGAACACCAGCATGGCGCGGCTGAAGCTGTGCAGTTGCAGCATGAGCAGCGTGAAGGTGATGAACAGCATCACCGGCAGGCCGGCGGCAATCGAATCGGACCCCTTGGCGCTTTCTTCGACAGCGCCCGCCACCTCGATGCGGTAGGCGTTCTGGCCGGCGGCGTGCCAGCCGCTCTCGATCTTGCGCAGGCCGGGCAGCAGCGCTTTGGTCACCGTGGCGCCTTGCAGGCCTTCCATCACGTCACCTTGCACGGTAATGGCGTAGTCGCGGTTCTCGCGCCACATCACGCCGGGTTCCCAGGTGAAGCGGGGCTTGGCGATCTGGGTCAAGGCAATCGACTGGCCCGAGGCCGTCGGCAAATAGGCGTTGGCAATGTCGGTGATGGCGCTGCGCTCGTCCGCAGGCTGGCGCAAGACGATGTCGATCAACTTGTCGCCCTCGCGGTACTGCCCCACCGGCATGCCCGACTGCATCACACGCGACGCCTGGGCGATGGACTGGCTGGTGACGCCCAGCGCCCGCGCCTTGGCCTGGTCCACGTCAAGCCGCATAACCTTGATCGATTCGTTCCAGTTGTCGTTCACGCCGCGCATCTGGGGCGAGGCGCGCAATGCGGCCTTCACCTCGTCGGCGCGCACGCGCAACTGCGCTGGGTCTGGGCCAGTGACACGGAACTGCACCGGGTAGGGTACGGGCGGGCCGTTGGGCAGCAGCTTGACGCGGCCACGCACCTCGGGGAACTCGGTGGCCAAGAGCGCAGGGAATGCGACGCGCAGCTGCTCGCGCACCTTCAGGTCGCGCGCGACCACGATGAACTGCGACACATTGGTCTGCGGAAACACCTGGTCCAGCGGCAGATAGAAGCGCGGCACGCCCGAGCCCACCCAGGTACTGACGCTGGCCACCCCCGGCTCGGACCGCAGCCGCGCTTCCACGCGCTTGGTGACGGCCTCATTGCCGGCCAGCGAGGTGCCTTCGGGGAACCAGACGTCAACGATGATTTCCGGTCGGCTCGAATCGGGGAAGAACTGCTGCTGCACCCGGCCCATGCCCACGATGCCCAGCGCAAAGATCGCCAGCGTCGCGCCGATGGTGATCCAGCGGTGCGCCACGCACCAGTGCACTGCGCGGCGAAAGGCGTTGTAGAAGGGGCTGTCAAACACCTCGTGAGGGTCCGGGGATATTTCCCCGTCGGCGGGACGGGGCTGCACATGCTCCGGTGTCTTGAGCAGCAAGGTTCCCAAATAAGGCACGAAGTACACCGACACCACCCACGAGATCACCAGCGCAATGACGGTCACGGCAAAAATGGCGAAGGTGTACTCGCCGGTCATCGACTTGGCCAGGCCAATGGGCAGAAAACCGGCGGCGGTGATCAGGGTGCCCGTCAGCATGGGCATGGCGGTGATCTCGTAGGCGAAGGTGGCGGCGCGTACCTTGTCGTAGCCCTCCTCCATCTTGCGCACCATCATCTCGACGGCAATGATGGCGTCGTCCACCAGGAGGCCCAGAGCGATGATGAGCGAGCCCAGCGAGATTTTGTGCAGGCCGATGTCCCAGTAGCGCATGGCGAGGAAGGTGACCGCCAGCACCAGCGGAATCGTGATGCCCACCACCAGCCCCGGCCGCGGGTCCACGTACCAGCGGCGCCACCAGCGCTGCGCGCCGCTGCGTTGGTGCAGACCCAGGCTGATAAAGCTGACGATCAGCACGATCACCACAGCCTCGACCAGCACGCCGACAAACTCGTTCACCGAACTGGCAACCGACTTGGGCTGGTCCTGCACGTTCACCAGGCGCACGCCGGCGGGCAACTGCGTGTCGATGCGGGCCACGGTGGCGTGCAAGGCCTTGCCCAGCGCAATGATGTCGCCCCCCTTGGCCATCGAAATGCCAACCGCAATCACCTGCTGGCCGTCGTGCCGCACCTTGACGGTGGGCGGGTCCACATAGCCGCGCCGCACCTCGGCAATGTCGGCCAGGCGCAATTGCCGGCCCGATGCGGCGCGAATCGGCATGGCACGCAAGTCTTCAATGGCGTGGAACTGCCCTTGCACGCGCACCTGCAGCTGGTCGGTCGGCGTCTGCACCACGCCGGCACTCTCCACCGCGTTCTGCTGGCCGAGCTGGGCCAGCACCTGGTTCATGTCGAGGCCGAGCTGTGCCAGGCGCTGCTGCGAGACTTCGATGTACAGCTTTTCATCCTGCACGCCAAAGAGCTCCACCTTGGCCACGTCGGGCACGCGCAGCAACTGCTGGCGCACGTCGTCGGCAAAGGCCTTGGATTCGGCCAGGCTGAAGCCTTCGGCCTCCAGCGCGTAGATCACGCCATAGACATCGCCAAAATCGTCGTTGAAGAACGGCCCCTGCACGCCCTGCGGCAAGGTGAGCCGCATATCGCCGATCTTCTTGCGCACGGCGTACCAGACGCCCGCCACCTCGTTCGGTTTGGACGAATCCTTGATCTGGAAAATGATCTGCGACTCGCCCGGCTTCGAATAGCTGCGGATCTTGTCGGCGTACTGCACTTCTTGCAGCGTGCGCTCGATCTTGTCGGTCACCTGCTCGGCCACCTGCTGCGCCGTGGCGCCCGGCCAGTAGGTGCGCACCACCATGGCACGGAAAGTGAAGGGCGGGTCTTCGTCCTGCCCGAGCTGAAAGTAGGCTAGAACACCCATCAGCAGCAGCACCACCATCAGGTAGCGGGTCAGCGCCGGGTGGTCCAGCGCCCACTTCGAGAGGTTGAACCCGGCTGCGGGCTCGCCTGAGGGTATGCCGGCGCTCATTGCGCAGCGGCAGCCGAAGCTGCGGGCAGGGGTTGATTTGCTATCACTTCAGTAGCTGCTTTCGCTTGCTGTCCTTGCGCTGGAGCATATTTTTCTTGATATATCGTCACCTTCTGGCCGGGCGAGAGCACATGCACACCCGTGGCCACCACCTGCATGCCCGGCGCCAGGCCGCTGGCGATCACCGCCTGGTTGCCATCGGCTGTGGCCACCTGCACCGGCTGCGCGCGCACCGTGCTGGTGGAGGCATCGAACACCCACACCGCCGTGCCGCCGCCGCTTTGCATGAGCGCGGTGGTGGGCAGCAAAATGGCCTGCGCCCCTTGTGCCGAGAGCGCAGTCGCAACCACATTGACGGTGGCACCGAGCTGCGGCGCTGCATCGCCTTCAATGGCCGCCTTGACGGCAAAAGTGCGCGTGGCCGGGTCGGCACTGGCCGCCACCTCGCGCACCGTGGCGACCAGCGGCGCGCCGCCCGACCAGCTGTGCACGGCCAGTGCCTGGCCGACCGCCAGGCGCCCCACCTTGTCCTCGGGCACGGAAAACACCACGTCGCGGGCGCCGTCGCGCGCCAGGCGCACCACGCTGGCGCCAGCGGCCACCACCTGGCCGGGCTCAGCGTCAATGCCGGTGACCACGCCATCGGCGTCGGCCACCAGCCGGGTGTACGCCGCCTGGTTGCCTTGTGACGCGGCCTGGGCCTGTGCCTGCTGCAGCGAGGCCTGCGCGGCCTTGAGCGACGCCTCGCGGCGCTCAAGCTCGGCGCCGCTGATGAAGTTCTGCGCCTTGAGCGCCCCGTAGCGCCTGGCGTCGGCCGCGGCCAGATCGCGCTGCGTCTGCGCCGCGCTCACCTGCGCCCGCGCCGCCGTGGCGGCGAGCTCGAAATCGCGCGGGTCGAGCTGCGCCAGCAGCTGCCCGGCGCGCACCCGTTGGCCCAGCTCGGCCTGGCGCTGCAGGATCTTGCCGGGCACGCGAAACCCCAGGCGCGACTCGGTGCGCGCCCGCACCTCGCCGGCATATTCCACCTGTGCAGTCAGCGGGCTGACCCCTACGGTCAACAGCTTGACGGCACGAATCGGCTCGGGCGGTGGCTCGCTGCGCGAGCAGGCACCCAGCGCCAGCACCGACGAGAAGAGCAAAAGCGCCGAAAAGCGCCCACGGTTGGTGGCGTGCGGATGCGACATGGATGGGAATGCGTGTTGTTTGAGGTGCGCATTATTACTGACTGACTGGTTAGTTATCAATACCTTTGCGCAAAAACTGCAGGCGACAATCGCCGGGTGCCGTCCGACCCCAGCCCAAACCCCGCCCCCGTTCCGCCCAAGCCCGCAGCGCCGCTGCCGGTGACGCACTACGAGAACTTCCCTGTCGCCTCCTGGCTGTGCCCGCCGGCGCTGCGCGCTCCCATTGCGGCGATTTACGCGTTTGCCCGGACCGCCGACGACATCGCCGACGAAGGCGATGCCGCGCCAAGCCAGCGCCTGGCGGACCTGAACGACTTCGAAACCGAGCTGCTGGCCGTTGCCAGTGGCGCGGCGCCAGGCACGCGTTGGCGCGAGGTGTTTGGGCCGCTCGCGGCGATGATCGAACGCCACGCCCTGCCCCTGCCCCTGCTGACCGACCTGCTCAGCGCCTTCCGCCAGGACGTGGAGCGAACGCAGTCCGCGCAGCCCTACGCCGACCGTGCAGCTTTGCTGGACTACTGCCGCCGCTCGGCCAACCCCGTGGGGCGGCTGCTGCTGCACCTGTACGGTGTGAACGACGCCCCGGCGCTGGCGCAGAGCGACGCCATCTGCACGGCGCTGCAACTGATCAACTTCTGGCAAGACCTCAGCGTGGACCTGCCGCGCCGGCGCTGGTACGTGCCGCAAGCCGACGCCGCCGCGCAGGCGCTGCGGGCGCAAGACCTGCTGGCGCAGCCGCGCACCCCCGCCAGCGACCGCCTGGTGGCCGACCTGGCCCGTTGGGCGCGGCACTGCATGGAAGGCGGCGCGCCGCTGGTGCACCGCCTGCCCGGCCGCGCGGGCTGGGAGCTGCGCCTCGTCGTCCAGGGCGGCCTGCGCGTGCTCGACAAAATCGACGCGCTGCAAGGCGCTTGCCTCACCCAGCGCCCACGCATCCGCGCCTGGGACGCGCCCCTGCTGCTGGTACGCGCCATGGCGATGTAAGCAAGTTTCATGGGCAACAAGCAGACGCTGTTTGCCGCAACAATTTTGAATATAACTGGCCTCTAGCGCTTATCCCATATGCGTTAGCAGCTAGTTTTTATATAGCATTCCTTTTTGCCCGCATCGGCCGTTGGGGCGCGCCCAGCGCAGTGCCTCAGGGTAAGCGCGCATGCCCGGCGACGGCGCCGTGCGTACTGTGCGCGCACTGCCACTTTTTCACAGGCCAGCTTCTGGCCCGTTCGCTTCATGACCCACGATTGCGCGCCCGCAGACAGCTTTGTCAGCGTCTTTGATCTGTTCAAGATTGGCATCGGGCCGTCCAGCTCGCACACCGTCGGGCCCATGATTGCCGCGCGCCAGTTTGTCTGCCAGCTGCAATCGGCCTTGGGGCTCGCGCCCGTGCACGGCGTGCGCGTCGAGCTGTTTGGCTCGCTCTCGGCTACCGGCATTGGCCACGGCACCGACCGCGCAGTGCTGCTGGGCCTGGCCGGCCACGAGCCCGACCGCATCGACCCCGAGGCCATCGCCCCGGCCATCGAAGCCATTCGCAGTTCACAAAGCCTCTCGCTGCTGGGCCAGCACCCGGTTCGCTTCGTCGAAAAAGAGCATTTGCTGATGCGCCGCAAAAGCCTGCCGCTGCACCCCAATGGCATGCGCTTTGCCGCGCTGGGTGCGGCGGGCGAGGAACTGCTGGCCAGCGACTTCTATTCGATTGGCGGCGGCTTTGTCGTCGACGCTGCGGGCCAGCGCGTGCTCAACGCCAGCGCCGACACCGCCGCGCCCAGCACGGCGCCCGCGCTGTACCCCTTTGCCAGCGGCGCCGAACTGCTGGCGCAGTGCGCGGCCAGCGGCCTCTCGGTAGCGCAGCTCATGGCGGCCAACGAGGCGCAGCGGCAAAGCCCTGAGGCGGTGCGCAGCCGCTTGCTCGCCATCTGGGCCGTCATGGAGGGCTCGGTCACGCGCGGCTGCGCAGCCAGCGGCCACCTGCCCGGGCGCATGCAACTGCGCCGCCGTGCGGCCGAGCTGCACAAAAGCCTGTGCAGCCACCCCGAGGCCGCGCTGCGCGACCCGCTGGCCATGCTCGATTGGGTCAACCTCTACGCCATGGCGGTGAACGAAGAAAACGCCGCCGGCGGCCGCGTGGTCACCGCGCCCACCAACGGGGCGGCCGGGGTGATTCCGGCGGTGCTGCACTACTACCGCAACTTTGTGCCCGGCGCGAACGAGCAGGGCGTGCTCGATTTCCTGCTCACTGCAGGCGCCATCGGCATCCTGTACAAAAAGAACGCCTCGCTCTCAGGCGCCGAAGTCGGCTGCCAGGGCGAAGTGGGCGTGGCCTGCAGCATGGCAGCGGGTGCGCTCGCCGCCGTGCTGGGCGGCAGCCCCGAACAGGTGGAGAACGCCGCCGAGATCGGCATGGAACACAACCTGGGCATGACCTGCGACCCGGTGGGCGGCCTGGTGCAGATTCCGTGCATCGAGCGCAACGCCATGGGCGCCATCAAGGCCATCAACGCCGCGCGGCTGGCGCTGCGCGGCGATGGCCGGCACGAGGTGTCGCTCGACCAGGTGATCCGCACCATGGTGCAGACCGGCGCCGACATGAAGAGCCGCTACAAGGAAACCTCGCGCGGCGGGCTGGCGGTGAATGTCATCGAGTGTTGAATTCGGTACTCCCCCCTGAGGCGCTGCGCGCCTTCCCACCCTCTCTAGCAGCGCTGCGCGCTGCGGAGGGGGGACACCACCAGCGCGGCGGGGCGGCCCTTGCGCGGTGGTTGCTGGTTTTTTTAGCGCCCGCCTCAAGCATTGGGCTGATGTTCAGCGTTCGCGTCCCTACAAAGCAAACAGCGCCCGGGAGGGGCGCTGTAGCGATTCGGCGCGCGTGCGCTATTACCAGCGGTCGGAGCGCATGCGCAGTTCCCAGTTGCCGCGGCGCAGCTCGTACACGCCGACGGCGGCGTAGCGCTGTTCGCCTTTTTCGTCCCACTTCATGGTGCCGGTGACGGGGGCGTAGCCGTTGATCTTGTGCAGCGCGGCTGTGATGTCTGCAGGCTTGGCCGACTTGGCCAGTTGCAGCGCTTGCGAGAGCACGTACATGCTGTCGTAGGTGTAGTGGCCGCCGTAGGCCGGCGCCATCTTGAAGGCGGCTTGGTATTTCTCCAAAAATGCCGCGCCAGAGACAAACTCCTTGGCTTCGAGCACCGGCGAGGTGGCATAAATGCCATCGATGATGCCTGCTCCCTTTTGCATGTCGGTGGTCTTGACCGTGTCACCGCCCAGCAGGCGCAGTGAGGTGTAGTTGATCTTCTTGAGTGCCGCAAGCAGCGCCAACGCCTGGAAATCGTTCAGCGTGGAGATGGCTACGTCGACGTTCTCGGCTTTCAATTTCGCGGCCAGTTCGTCAAAAGCCACGGTCTTGTCGTCAAACGACTGGCGCAGCACCACGCTCTTCTTTGCTGCTTCCAGGCGCTGGGCTGCGCCTTCCGACAAATCCTTGCCATACGGCGTGCCGTCGTCCAGCGCCGCGTAGCGCTTGCCCCCCAGTTGCTCGGCGCCAAACGACGCCAGGGCCGCACCTTGCAGCTTGTCATTGGCCACCATGCGCAGCGTGGTCGGAAAGCCGAGGTCGGTGTACTTGGGGTTGGTGGAAATGGCGATCTGCGCAATGCCTTTGCCCGCATAGATGGGCGCGGCGGCAATACTGACGCCCGAATTGAGGTGGCCGATGACGGCGCAGATGCCTCCATCAACCAGTTGCTGCGCCACCTGTTTACCGACTTCGGCATCCGCCTTGTCATCCACCGTCACCACTTCCAGCGCAACGCGCTTGCCGTCCACGCTGAAATTGTTGGCATTGAGTTCCTTGACCGCCAGCATCACGCCGTTGAGCAAATCCTGGCCCAGTGCGGCCAGCGGGCCACTGAGCGGCTGCGCCACGCCAATGCGCACGGTGTCCGGCATGCCACTGCAACCGGCTAGCAGCCCGCCTGCGGCCAGGGGAGCCAGTGCCACCCCCGCGGTAAATCGGCGTCGGTTCAAAAATTGGGTCATGCGGGCAACTCCGTCAGTTAGAGGTAATGTTTGTGACCAGAGGTATATAAGACCTCTATCGGATGCAATAGCGGGAAAGCCCTGCCATTAGCAAGTTTCAAGGGCGGCAAGGAAAACCCCTTGACAGGCCAGCACGGCTGCATTGTCACGGCCCTATGGGCGTGGCAACGCGAATACCCACATACCCGCACCGCTTGGCCTGCGCAGGCCCTGCCCCGAACCAAGAGTTGAGGCACGGAAATTGCATCGCTCACCGCCATGAAAGAAGCATTGCGCATCGTGGTGGTGGCCCCCGAGTTGGCTGTGGCCGACCCGCGAGACCGGCACGCCCTGCGGCTGGCCGAGCGCTCGCGCATGCTGCGCATCGGCCTGCTGGAAAACAACCTCAACCTCGTCGCCGTGCTGCCGGCCGACGCCTTCCTGAGCGAACGCCTGGCGCAGCTCCAGCCCGATCTGGTCATCGTGGACGCCGAAAGCGAAGCCCGCGACGCGCTCGAACACGTGGTGATGGCCACGCGCGATGCGCCCCGCCCCATCGTGCTGTTCACCAACGACGAAGACACCACCCACGTGCGCGACGCCGTGGCCGCGGGCGTGTGCGCCTACATCGTGGCGGGCCTGTCGCCCCAGCGCATCCGCCCCATCCTCGATGTCGCCCTGGCCCGCTTCGCCCACGAGCAAGCCCTGCGCAGCGAACTGGCCGACGCCAAAAGCGAATTGAAAGACCGCAAAACCATCGACCGCGCCAAGGGCCTGCTGATGCAGCGCCAGGGGCTGAGCGAACACGCCGCCTATGAGAAGCTGCGCAAGACGGCCATGCAAAAGGGGCTGAAACTGGGCGAGGTGGCGCGGCGGATGCTGGAGATGGTGGATTTGCTGGGGTGAGAACCTTCGTGGCGAAGCGGCCGCCCATGCCTTTGCATGCGCCCCCACATGCCCGATGGAGGAGGTGGTTGCACGCCCTGCCCGAACTGCGCTGCGGCCAACCGGGGCTGGGTGCAAACATGCCGCAGAGGCCCCTTGGGATTCCACGGGCCAGAGCCTGTACATAAACTTTGCATGAACAGGCTCTACCATCGAACGCGCACGGAGGTGCTCTCATGAAGCGGTTTGACCTGGACAAGGCTTTCACTCTGATGGAATCGGGGCCCGTGGTCCTCGTGACCACCCATGATGGCGAGAAGCCCAACGTCATGACCATTTCCTGGACCATGGTGCTGGATTTCACTCCAAGGTTCGCCATCACCACCGGGGAATGGAACCACTCTTTCGCGGCGTTGCGAAAAACCCGGGAATGCGTGATTGCGATCCCCACCGTTGACCTCCTGGACCAGGTGGTCGGCATAGGGACATGCTCCGGAGCGGACACGGACAAGTTTTCCAGATTCGGGCTCACGCCCGTGCCGGCCAAGCACGTCAGGCCGCCCTTGATCAGGGAATGCCTCGCCAACATCGAGTGCCAGGTCGTCGACCTCATCCAGAAGCACCACATTGTCGTGCTGAAGGCGGTGGCCGCCTACATCGATACCGGCCGCACGGAAAAGCGCACGGTTCACGCCGTGGGTGACGGAACGTTCATCGTCGATGGGGACAAGATCGACCGAAAGAAGATGATGGCCTCCAAGCTGCCACCGGGCGTTTAGCACTCACTGGCCGGCCCCGCGGTTCAGGCGGGCCATTTCCGATCTTCGTCTCTCCTGCGCTCCCATGGTGCATCGCACAACCCCGGTGCATTCCCACGCACCGCGGGTCACAAAAACCCTCGCCCCAGCGCTCTAGAGCCAAGAGTCTCGCGCTCCTCTTCCCCTGGCAAGCACTCCGTCCACAAGTTGGCACAAGCCTTGCATTGATCCTTGCAGACCCTTCGGGGTCCACACGGCAGCACCACCCAATGGCGGGTGGAGGCTGCCGCTCAACGGACAAAGGCGTCCCCACCCTGCGCATCTGCCGCCCCTTGCGGCGCTACGCAGCGTGAGGACGCCTTTTTTCATTGCCCCAACGCAAAGAGGAACCCCATGACCGATCTTCTGACAACCCGCTTGCCCCGCCGCACCGTGCTGCAGGCCGCCGCCGTGGGCGCCGTGGGGATCAGTCCCGCGCTGCGGGCGCTGGTCCACGCCCAGGGCTCGGACGCCCCCGAGAAGAAGGAGGTGAAGATTGGCTTCATCCCGCTGACCGATTGCGCCAGCGTGGTGATGGCCTCGGTGCTGGGTTTCGACAAGAAGCACGGCGTCACCATCGTGCCCAGCAAAGAGGCAAGCTGGGCCGGCGTGCGCGACAAGCTGGTCAACGGCGAACTGGACTTCGCCCATGTGCTGTACGGCCTGGTCTACGGCGTGCACCTCGGGCTGGCCGGCCCGAAGAAAGACATGGCGGTACTGATGACCCTCAACCGCAACGGCCAGGGGCTGACGCTCTCCAAAGCGCTGGCCGACAAGGGCGCGACCCACCTGGCCGGCCTGGCGGCGCTGATGAAGAAAGAGCCGCGCGAGTACACCTTTGCACAGACCTTCCCGACCGGCACGCACGCCATGTGGCTGTACTACTGGTTGGCGTCGGGCGGCATTGACCCGTTCAAGGATGTCAAGTGCATCGTCGTGCCGCCGCCGCAGATGGTGGCCAACATGCGCGTGGGCAACATGGACGGCTTCAGCGTGGGCGAGCCCTGGAACGCGCGCGCCATTGCCGACGGCGTGGGCATCACGGCCGCCACCTCGCAGGACGTGTGGAAGGACCACCCCGAAAAGGTGCTGGGCACCACCGCCGAATTTGCCCAGAAGTACCCCAACACCGCCCGCGCGGTGACGGCCGCCATTCTGGAAGCCAGCCGCTGGATCGACGAGAGCGCCGCCAACAAGACGCGCATGGCGCAGACCATTGCCGCCAAGTCGTATGTAAACACCTCGGTGAACACGATTGCCCCGCGCATCCTCGGACGCTACGACAACGGCCTGGGCAAGACCTGGGACGACCCCAACCACATGAAGTTCTATGACGGCGGCGCGGTCAACTTCCCCTACCTGTCGGACGGCATGTGGTTCCTGACGCAGCACAAGCGCTGGGGCCTGCTGAAAGACCACCCCGATTACGCCGGCGTGGCGCGCGCCATCAACCGCATCGACCTCTACAAGGAGGCCGCCGCGGCCAGTGGCACGCCGCTGCCCAGGAGCGAGGTGCGCAGCAGCACGCTGACCGACGGCGTGGTGTGGGACGGCAAAGACCCCGCCAAGTACGCCGACGGTTTCAAGATTCACGCCTGACCCTTAGGAGCTCCCCCATGGTTGCCGCCGTTTTCCATTCCCCGCCCGAAGCCACCGCAAGCGTGCCTGCGCACTCCGGGGCTATTAAAAATATAGCTGCTAGCGCAATCAGCACAAACGCTAGAGGCCAAAAAGACCTTGAAAATACCCCGCGTGGCCCGCTGCCGACACGCGCCTTCTGGCTGGCGGTGCTGCCGCCGCTGTGCGGCTTTGCGCTGCTGATCGGCGTGTGGGCGCTGGTGTCGGCCGGCACGGGCGCCAGCATTCCCGGCCCGGCCGCTACCTGGCAGCAGGCGCGCGAGCTGTTTGCCGACCCGTTCTACCGCAACGGCCCCAACGACCAGGGCGTAGGCTGGAACGTGCTGGCCTCGCTCGAACGCGTGGCCGTGGGCTTTGGGCTGGCGGCGGCGGTGGGGATTCCGGCGGGCTTTGCCATCGGGCGCTTCACCTTCCTCTCGCGCATGTTCGGGCCGCTCATCAGCCTGCTGCGGCCGGTCTCGCCCCTGGCCTGGCTGCCGATTGGCCTGCTGGTGTTCAAGGGCGCCAACCCGGCGGCCATCTGGACGATCTTCATCTGCTCGATCTGGCCCATGGTCATCAACACCGCCACCGGCGTGCAGCGCGTGCCGCAGGACTACATGAACGTGGCGCGCGTGCTGAACCTGTCGGAATGGAAGATTGCCACGCGCATCCTGTTCCCCGCTGTGCTGCCCTACATGCTGACCGGCGTGCGGCTGGCGGTCAGCACCGCCTGGCTGGTGATCGTGGCGGCCGAGATGCTGACCGGCGGCGTCGGCATTGGCTTTTGGGTGTGGGACGAGTGGAACAACCTGAACGTGGCCCACATCCTGATCGCCATCTTCATCATCGGCGTGGTCGGCTACGCACTGGAATTCGCCCTGGTGCGCATCGCATCGGCCTTCACTTTTGAGGAGACACGCACATGACCACCCACAGCGACACCACCGCCGCCCTGCCCGCACGCTCTGCGCCACAGGCTTCGCGCTACCTCGACATCCAGCAGGTGGGGCAAACCTTCAAGACGGCCAAAGGCCCGTTCACTGCGCTGCAGGGCATCACCCTGCAGATCACGCAGGGCGAATTCGTCGCCCTGATCGGGCATTCGGGCTGCGGCAAATCGACGCTGCTCAATCTGATTGCCGGGCTCACCGCGCCCACCAGCGGCGTTCTGCTGTGTGCCAACCGCGAGATCAAAGGCCCCGGCCCGGAGCGCGCGGTGGTGTTCCAGAACCATTCGCTGCTGCCCTGGATGAGCTGCCACGACAACGTCTACCTGGCGGTGGAACGGGTTTTCGGCGCCACCGAGAGCCGCGCCCAGTTGCGCGAGCGCACGCAGGCGGCACTGGCGCTGGTGGGGCTGTCGCACGCCGCCGGCAAACGCCCAGGTGAAATCTCGGGCGGCATGAAGCAGCGCGTGGGCATCGCCCGCGCGCTGTCCATGGAGCCACAGGTGCTGTTGATGGACGAGCCCTTCGGCGCGCTCGACGCGCTCACCCGCGCCAGGCTGCAGGACGAACTGCTGGAAATCGTCCTGCGCACCCGCAGCACCGTGGTGATGGTGACGCACGACGTGGACGAAGCGGTGCTGCTGGCCGACAAGATCGTGATGCTGACCAACGGCCCGGCCGCCACCATCGGCGAAGTGCTGGCGGTGCCCCTGGCGCGTCCACGCCACCGCGTGGCGCTGGCCGATGACCGGGTGTACCTGCACTGCCGCAAGGCGGTGCTGGATTTTTTGTACACCCGGCAGGCGCACGTGGAAAAGGCGGCCTGAGCGCGGGCCTGGAAAAAAGGCGGCCTCGGCAGCCTTGGTTTCGGACAAGCACCGTGCGCTTACTGCGCGGCGCGTGCTTTCTTCACCGCGGCCTGCACTTCGTCCCACAGCGGCTGGCCCACGTTGGCGGCGATGCCGGCGTTCACCGTGCTCAGCTTCTCGCGCATGCGGTTGGCCTCGGCGGGCGGCAGCAGGTTGATCTCCATGCCCTTGGCCTTCAGATCGGCCAGCGCCTTATCGGCTTCGGCGCGGGTGTCCTGGCGCTCGAAATCGCGGCTCTTCCTGGCGGCGTCCATCAGCACTTTTTGCTCGCTCTTGGACAGGCCATCCCAGTATTTCTTGCTCACCAGCACGATCCAGGGGCTGTAGACGTGGTTGGTCACCGTGAGGTACTTTTGCACCTCATAGAACTTGCTCGACAGGATGGTGTTGAAGGGGTTTTCCTGGCCGTCGACGGTCTTGGTTTCCAGGGCGGTGAACAGCTCGGAAAACGGCAGCGGCACGGCGTTGGCGCCCAGCGTTTTGAAGCTGTCGATGAAGACGTTGTTCTGCATCACGCGCAGCTTGATGCCGTCGAGGTCTTCAAGCTTGGTGACGGCACGCTTGTTGTTGGTCAGGTTGCGAAACCCGTTCTCCCAGTACACGAGGCCGACCAGGCCCTTTTCCTGCAGCTTTTCCATGATCTTCTGGCCGACGGGGCCATCGAGCACGGCGTCGGCTTCCTTGCCGTTGTTGAACAGGAAGGGGGTGTCCCAGATCGCCATTTCCTTGGTGATACCGACCAGCGTGGCCGTCGAGCCGACCATCATCTCCTGCGCGCCGCCGATCAATGCCTGCTGCATCTGCACGTCGGAGCCCAGGGCGGCCGCACCAATGGCGCGCAGCTTCATCTTGCCGCCGGAGTTTTTCTCGACTTCCTCGGCAAACAGCTTCGTGGCGCGGCCCTGGTTGGACATTTCGTTCAGGCCGTAGCCAAAACGGATGATGCGGTTCTTTGCGTCCTGCGCGTGGGCGGCGCCCGCGCCCAGAGTGGCGGCGAGGGCGAGGCTCGCGGCAAGACCGGCGACATGTGCAAGTGGCTTGAATTTCATGGAAATCTCCTTGGGAACGGGGCAGACAAAAGAAAACCGCGCGGCCTCAGAACATCAGTTGGAGAGGCCAGAGCACGATCTGCGGGAACACGATGAGCAGCACCAGAGTGACGAGGTACACCGCCAGAAACGGCATCACGCCGCGGATCACCGGCTCCATGCGCAGCTGGCCGACACCGGCCACCACGTTGAGCACCGTGCCCACGGGCGGCGTCAACAAGCCCAGGCAGCCGACGAAGATGAAGATGAAGCCGAAGTACACCGGGTCGATACCGGCGCGTGCCGCCAAGGGCGCCAGCACCGGGCCGAGAATGAGAATGGTGGGAGTCAGGTCCATCACCATGCCCACGGCGAGCAGAAACAGGCACACCACCGTCATGAACAGCAGCGGGCTGTGCAGCAACGGACCCATGCTCTGCGCCAGCTGGCTGGGCAGGTCCGCCAGGGTGATCATGCACGACGCTGCGGTAGCCGCGCCGCACAAAAACATCACCACACCCGTGGTGCGCGACGCAGCCACAAACACACGATAAATGCCGGCCAAATTCAGTTCGCGGTACACCAGCGTGGCCACCAGCAGCGCATAGACCGCCGCCACCACGGCCGCTTCGGTCGGCGTGAACAGTCCGGCGCGCAGCCCGCCGATGATGATCACCGGCAAACCCAGCGCCCAGGCACTGGTGACCAGGGCGCGCCGGCGCTCGGCCCAGGATGCCTTTTCGGCCACCGGCAAGGCCTTGGATTTGGCCACGCCGCGCCAGACGAATACGAGCGCCACCGCCATCAGAATGCCCGGCACGATGCCGGCGAGAAACAGCTTGCTGATGGAGGTGTTGGTCGTCACGCCGTAGATCACCATGGGCATGGACGGCGGCACGATGGGTGCGATGATGCCGCCCGCACCGATCAGGCCGGCACTCGACCCATCCGGGTAATTCTGGCGCCGCATCATGGGCAGCAGCAGCGTGGCGAGCGCGGCGGTATCGGCAATGGCCGAGCCGCTCATCGAGGCCAGCATGAGCGAGGCGGCAATCGCCACGTAGCCCAGGCCGCCCTCCACATGGCCGACAAAGGTGCGCGCCAGATCGATGATGCGCCGGCTCAGGCCGCCGGCATTCATCAGTTCGCCAGCCAGGATGAAAAAGGGCACGGCCAGCAACGGAAAGCTGTCGAACCCGGCCTGGGTGTTCTGGGCCAGCAGCTGCGCGTCGAAAAAATCGAGCTGCACCATGAGCGCCAGCGCCGTCAGCAGCAGTGCAAAGGCAATCGGTACGCCCACCACCATGGTGGCAAAGAGCACGCCAAGAAACAGGGCGATGGTCATGCTGCGTCCCCCGTGCGCTGGCCACGCAGTTCTGTCCAGCACTCGGCCACCAAAATCACCGCCATGCACACACCCATGAACAGAATGCCGCCCGCGCCCAGCGCCAGCGGGTAGTTCATCACCGGGCTGCGGCTGTCCATACCGACCAGCACCTGCTGCCAGGCGCCGACGATCAGGTAATACAGCGAAACGGCGATGAGCCCGCGCGCAAGCCAGCGCGCCGCAGCCGCCCGGCGCCCATGCAAGCGCGCAGTGACCAGATCAAACCCCAGGTGCTGCCCCTCGCTGTAAGCAAGCGTGGCGGCCAGGCTGACCAGCCAGACAAACAGCAGGCGCGAGAGCTCCTCGGACACCACCCAGCCCGTGCCCCAAAGGTAGCGCTGCACCACGTTGCCAAACACGGCAATCACCATGACCAGCAAGCTGAGCGCCATCAAGGCTTCCACAGCCCGCTGAAAGAATTTGGGTGTCGGCATGGCGTCAGGCCTCCACCGATGCAGCCAGCCAGGCGTACACGGCATCGCAAAGCTCGGGCAGTGGGCGGGTGGCATCGAGCACCAGCACACCGGGCTCGCCCTGGGGGTTCGCGTGCCCTGCGCGGCGAGCGCGCAGTGGCGGCCGAGCTGGTCGAGCGGGTCCGGCAGGCGGCCGACGCCCTCGGCTATGTGCCCGACCCCGCTGCGCGCGCCCTGGCGTCGCAGCGCAGTGTGCTGGTGCCGGTGCTGGTGCCGCTGCTGTCCAACGCGCTGTTCGTCG